>Ga0209515_10000068_pt1 | contig 179645 bp, 158 predicted proteins | sample Subgroupgradi54m_FD_187454 | JGI IMG/M metagenome (GOLD analysis project Ga0209515, IMG submission 187454) | Subsurface groundwater microbial communities from S. Glens Falls, New York, USA - GMW60B uncontaminated upgradient, 5.4 m (SPAdes)... ...
TAATATGACACCAAGAAAGTGTTTGGGGTACTTGACCCCGGATGAGACAATGATCAGGGCACTATCCTAAGAGGCTGGTGGGATTCCACTGCGAATGTACCAGCCTTACCCCATTTTGCGCTTTTATCTTATAGATTTCCGGGCCGTAAGCGACGTTCCCCCTTACAGGTGCACCTTCAATTTCAAGTGGCCTGGCGGTTTTCCCTTCCAGTTCCGGGTGTTTCTCGCGTAGTAGTTTGGGCAACTCAAAATGGGGAGAGTCGACTGATCCTGCGCCACCTGCTTCAGCGCCTTTAATACCAGCCTGCGCTAAAATTCCAGCCGCACCTACAGCTGCAGCAGCTTCAACACCACGCCTTAATAGATTTCTACGAGATACTTGTCTTTCCATAATAGGTTTAGATCCTTCAGCAGATTTATCACCCATAGTGTAATTATAGGTTTCTCATTTGGCTTTGTCAAAGCTATTAGCTAAAATGGTGGAAAGTGTCTAAACTCGAAAAAATACTCCTTGCAGCAAACTTCCTCATATATGGTTTCTTAGCCATATTCTCCTACGCTTACGTCGATTTGAACCTGACACTGTCCCAAAACCCGCTCTCCCTTAAATTTGTCGGTCTATTAGAGCAGCTCGGCTACTATCACCGCCCGCAAGCTACCTTTATATATATAGTCTTTGTAATTGTTGCCTTTTCTTTTTTCGTCCTCAATTTATTTCTTTTTCATAAATCAAAAATCAACCTCAAATATCTCAAGGTCGCCACTATTTTAAATACAGTGACGCTTGTTTTCGCCTATCCATTTTTGTCATCCGATCTTTTCAATTATTTATTCGATGCCAAAATTATCACCCATTATCACGTCAGTCCATATAGCCACCGGCCGCTCGATTTCCCCGGCGATGATTGGCTGCGCTTCATGCGTTGGATCCACCGGTATTCGCCGTACGGTCCCGCCTGGCTTGGCCTATCGCTCATTCCGTCAATCTTGGGTTTTGGAAAATTCTTACTAACTTTCTTCACTTTCAAAATCTTCATCGCCGCATTTCACCTAATCAACACTGGAATAATTTATAAAACCCTAAGAAAAATAAGTCCCGAACACGCAGTTTTCGGCACAGCTTTTTATGGAGTCAATCCCTTATTTTTGATCGAGGGTGTGGCCAATGCTCACAATGATATTGTATTTACGACTTTCCTCATTTTGCCAATTTACTTTTCAGCTACAAAGAAAAAAGAGATTTGGTCATACGCAACAATTTTGACGGGAATCCTTATTAAATACATTTCAATTTTGAATTTGCCATGGTTTTTCTTGAAGACCCGTTTTAAAAAGCCGGAAGGTTTTAAGGCTTTCGTAATTTTAAATATACTGACCCTGGGCCTTTTTACCATTATCTATTCAAGCGTAAGGATTACAGTCCCATTTGTTTCTACAGGCAGCACTCAAGTCCAGTTTCAACCATGGTATCTTTTTTGGACTATTCCTTTCGTTGCCTTTGTCCCTCAACCGTTTTTAATTATACCGGCCATTGCTCTTTCACTTGGGGCCAGCTTTCGCTATCTGCCTTTTTTGTACTTTGGCGATTGGTCGCAGCCCGGTACAGTAAGCTATATGCAATTTGTAACCCTTGTTCCGTTTGTCGTCGTATCAATTCTTACCATCGCCGCATTAAAATTTAAAAAGAAATGAAAAAAACTTACATGGCTCTTGCAATAATTTTGGTGATTGCCGCACTACTTAGGATTCCCCTTGTTGCCCAGGGCTTCTTTTCTTTTACTTTCGATCAAGGCAGGGATCTTCTGGCAGTAAGTGAAATAGTAAAGACTCATAAAATTCCCTTAATTGGTCCTACAACCGGCTTGCAGGGAATTTTCTACGGGCCATGGTGGTATTATTTCCTAGTCCCTTTATTTCTCATAGCAAAAGGCAATCCTACGGGTATAACTTTAGCCTTCTCCGTCCTTGGCATCATCAATGTTTTTCTCTCTTTTGTGCTGATAAAAAAAATCACCGGCAGCGATATTGCGGCACTTGGAGTTTCGTTCATTACTGCAATGTCCCAAGTCTTTCTGACGTCCTCGAGTCAAATTTGGAGTCCCTCTCTTGTCTTGCCGCTTATGCTGCTCTATGTTTACTCATTGGTAAAAATTTTTGAACAACATTCTAAGCTTTGGTTTCTTCTGCTTGGTTTATCGTCCGCGGCAGTTATGGAAAGCGGTGCAGCTTTTGGAATTGTTTTGATAATTTCAACCATCCTCGCCTTTACTTTTTTCAGCAAAGATTTTTTCCAGAAATTTATATTATTCTTTCTCTTCGGTTTGGTAATAATTTTTTTTCCGAGAATAATTTTTGAATCTCGACATAATTTCCTTATTACAAAGTCCGCTATTATTTGGCTAAATCATCCTAGAGTTTTTCAGGAAAAGTTAAATATTGCCCAAAGATTTTTGGTAAGGATAGATCTTTTTGATCTTAATTTAGCGCAAACATTTACAAGATCAAATAAGTTCCTTACTATAGTCCCGCTGTCTGCCATTGTCTTAAGTCTTATCGCATCAAAGTTAAAGATCTTTGAAAAGAAGATTTTTAAATTTTTAGGAGTTGTAACTTTTTTTATACTTTTGGTTTTCACCCTCTACCCAGATACGCTTTGGGATTACTACTTAGTCGGTTTACCTCAAATCTCTCTTACTCTTTTTGGAATTAGCATCGCCTTTTTATTATCTTATGCAAAAAAACTCGCCCTTTTTATTCTCACCTTAACAATTATTCTAGGGTTTGACACCAAATTACTTTCGCCATTTTCAATTATTTGGCTCGGCGACGGGGCAACATATCGCAATCAAAAGCAGGTCTTAGATTATATTGCATCCCAAAAACCTCAAAATTATAGCTTTTACGCTTATACACCGGCCATTTTTGATTACCCTTTCGACTACCTTGTCTATTTGTATACCAAAAGAGGTTTGATAGAAAAGCCCAAAGATATGCAAAAATCATTTTATCTTGTCATCAGAGACCAAAGTAACAAAAAGTATTTTACCCAGGGTTGGTATGGCGATAAAACTAGGGATAAAACCCAAGTAGTTGATAAAAAAGAATTTCCCGGAGACCTGCTTTTGGAAAAACATGAAAGATCTGATTAAATCTAAAATTTTCCCAATTCTATTTATTGCTTTTATAACGTGCCTTATCTTCTTTAAGATTTTTACGCGTGGTTTTTATCCCATCCCCGGCGATCTATTAGTTTCTTTCTACTTTCCGTGGTATTCCGGTGATTGGCAAGGTTACAATTCATGGACTACTCACAAGGAACTTCTAAATGCAGACAGTATTCGCCAAATTTATCTTTGGAAAGAATTTGCCGCGCGCGAGTTTAAAAAAGGCAATTTTCCGCTTTGGAATCCTTACACATTTTCCGGCCAACCGCTTGCGGCTAATTTTCAATCGAGTGTCTATTACCCGTTTAACATATTTTATTTTCTGCTAGATCCCAAAAACGCCTGGATCCTCCTAGTCATCATTCAGCCGTTTCTAGGCGGGGTCTTCATGTATTTACTTGTGAGAGGCTTAAAAAAACCACAAGCCCCCGCTCTCTTTGCCGCTGTCGCCTTTATGTTTTCCAGCTACTTAATTACTTGGATGGAAAACGGTAATGTCGGAAACAGTTACATTTGGTTGCCGCTGGCTTTCCACTCGACTATTAAATATTTTGAAAAAAGCAAATTCCGCTATCTTTTAATTCTGGTTATATCCCTCGCGCTTTCTATATTAGGCGGCCATCCACAAACCGCCATTTATATTTACATGGTAACTTTCCTTTTCTGGATTTACAAAACCAGGGAACAAAAACGAATGTATTTACCAAGCATCTTTGTTTTTGTTTTTGCCGCCTTATCCTCGATATTGGTAAGTTCTATTCAAATCATCCCGACAGCTTATTTTTATAAAGTCTCACCAGTGTCTCTGCCGTTTTCTAAAGAAGTTTTCGATAGGTCGATTATTCCTTTTCAAAACCTAGTCACTCTCTTTGCCAGTGATTTTTTTGGTCATCCGGGAAATAATAATTTTTGGAGCTTTTCCTATGGCGATTTCACGCCATATTTCGGGGTAGTTCCGCTTATTTTTTCCCTATGGGCGATTATCAAATTATGGAAAAATAGTTTTGTAAAACTCACAGCTATTACATCAGTCTTTTTTATTATCTGCGCAGTCAATGGCCCCATCACGGGGTTTATTAGAGTAGCCAAAATTCCGCTCATCGACTCAACTACACCATCCCGCTTCATTTCTATTTCAATTTTTCTCCTGGTTATTTTATCAGCCTTTGGCGTGGACGATTTTCTGAAAAATTTGAAAGATATAAAATATCAGAAAAGATTTTTAAGGTTCCTCCTCCCGATTCTCATCTTTTACGCTTCTCTTTGGGTCTTTGCCGTTTTTGGTACAAAATTTCTCCCGCACGCCGAAATTTGGCGTGTGAATCTGGCGGTTACCAGAAGAAATTTAATCCTACCAACTTTAATGTTCCTTTCGATCTTTGCTCTCTCTTCCGGTCTTATCTTTATAAGCCCAGTAAAAAAATTCGGCTATATGATTTCAGTCTTTGGAATATTTTTCGTAACTCTTTTGGGCGGAGTTTACTTCAGCAATAAATTCATGCCCACCGCCCCAAAAAGTTTTATCTTTCCAAATCACCCATTGTTTTATTGGTTATCAAATAATGCCGGACTGGATAGGTTTTATGGCGGAGGAACGGCCCACATCGATTTTAACTTTCCAACCCATTACCAAATTTACGGCGCCGAAGGCTACGATACCTTGAGGCTTGAGCGCTATGCTCAGCTGCTGGCGTCATCGTTTTCGGGTTCTGTCCCCAAAGCTTATTTGAGATCGGATGGTGTATTCCCATCCAGCGAAAATGGCTACAGGAAAAGATTATTTGAACTCTTGGGCGTTAAATACCTACTAGATAAAGAAGATAATCCCAAAACCGGTAGCGATTGGCACTACGAAAGATTTGCCGGTGATAATGTTGAAGGTTTTTGGCAATATGATAAATTTCAAGTTTATAGAAGAACACCGGTATTGCCAAGAATATTCCAAACGACCAAATATTATGTTGCTAAAAATGATAGTGAAATAATTGGCAAAATTTACGACCCAAACTACGATCTCCAAAGAGTCATTCTGGAATCCCCACCCAATCTGGGAATTTCCGAGTCAAATGGAAATATTATCATTCCAAAAGTTGAAAAGTACGATCCAAGCCAAATCATAGTATCCACAAACTCAAATAACAATACCATTCTTTTTATATCAGACGCTTATGACAAAGATTGGAATACTTATATCGACGGCAAAAAATTCCAACTCTTGCGCGCCGATTATGCGCTGAGAGCAATCACTGTCCCCGGCGGAAATCACCAAGTGGTATTTAAATACCAACCAAAATCATTTACATTAGGCGCATCAATGACAACTTTTTCTATTGTGGGTCTTGTTATCGTCTCTGCCTATTTCGTAAAAAAGAAGAAATTCTGATGAAAAAATTATTTGTAATTTTGTTTTTATTTTCGTTAGTTTCTATTTGGCCATTTTTCAAAAATGGATACTTTGAAAGCCATGACGGTGAGTGGATGGTTATCCGCTTTACAGCTTTTCACCAAACATTGAGAGCAGGCCAGTTCCCTGTCCGTTTTGTGGACAGGTTAAATAGTAATTATGGTTATCCGGTTTTAAACTTTCTTTACCCTCTTCCTTTTTACCTGGCAGAAATTCCAAAGATTTTAGGTTTCAATTTTGTCGACAGTATCAAAGCCATTTTCGCGCTCTCTTCAGTCTTTTCGTCTCTAGTCATGTTTTGGGCTCTTAGCCAGAAATTTGATAAATATTCCGCTTTTGCCGGCAGTATCTTATATCTTTTTATTCCTTACCGGTTTGTCGACCTTTATGTTAGGGGCTCACTGGGTGAATGTTTGGCATTTGCTTTTGTGCCACTTTGTCTCGTGGCAATTTTTAAAATCCAAAACGGAAAGAAAATTTATTTACCGGTTCTATCGATATCCATCGCCCTTTTAATTTTGTCCCACAACGTTATAGCCATGCTTTTCTTGCCGCTTCTTCTTACTATTGCCCTAATTCTTATAAAGGAAAACAAAATCTATGTGATAGCATCGTTTGTTCTTGGGATTCTCATCCCCTCATTCTTTGTAATCCCAGCAGTCTACGACCTGAAGTATGTAAAGCTTCCCCAAATTAAAATCGGCAACCCCCAAGATCATTTAGTAAATATAATTGACTTAATCATTCCAAAATGGGGTTATGGACCAACCCCTCATGGCGCAAGTCCATTACCTGTTCAAATAGGAATAGTGCCCCTGTTTATTGCCATAGCTGCCCTCAGCTTACAAGTTTTCAAAAAGAATAAGGATTTAATAATCAAAGTTCTGCTTTTCATTTTTCTACTGGTCATTTTCTTGATGTCGAAATTCTCATCATTTTTTTGGGCAAACTTTCCTTTCTCCGATTTAATTCAATTCCCCTGGAGATTACTTTCCATAACAGTTTTTATTTCAAGCTTTCTCGCAGCATGTCTTATCAGTCTTAGTAAAAATAGAAAGGTCCTGACCTTTATTGTAGTAGCTGCAAGTATCGTCTCGACCATTCTTTACACAAAACCTGCAAGCTTCACCAACAAAGACGACGGTTTCTATTCCACCAATGAGGGCACAACAACTGTGCAAGATGAATATTTACCACTTTGGGTAAAAGTTCAAAAGCCTCAAAGGGCTAACAATAAAATCCAGTTGCCAGACACTGCGCGAATCGAAAGTCTAAACATTCGGCCTACCTCATACACTGCAACAATAAAATCAGACACCGCCACAAATGTCGAAGTTAATTCGATCTATTTTCCAGGTTGGCAGGTAAAAGTTGACAATAGAATAACACCCATTAGCCTCGTGGACGATTTTGGTCTAATTAATTTCCAGTTGCCACAAGGTGAACACAAAGTTATAATCAAGTACACGGAAACTCCAGTTCATGCTGCCGCTGATCTGATATCAATAGGTTCACTGGCATCTGCTGGGATTTCCTTTTTCATTTTATGGCGAAAGCAAAATTCTTAGTTACCGGTGGCGCAGGGTTCATCGGATCAGAGATTGTCAGACAACTTCTGGCTGCGGGTTATTCTGTCCGTGTGGTCGACAACCTTTCAAAAAAAGACGCTTCCGTCGACAAACGCGCCGATTTTATCAATGTCGATTTAACAGACCGTGTTAAGACCAAAGCAGTTTTTAAAGGCGTTGATATCTGCATTAATGCAGCCGCTAAAATTGGCGGCATCGGCTACTTCCATAAATTTCCCGCGACTATTCTTTCGGAAAACAATAAAATTTATAGCTCCACTTTTGAGGCGGCTGTTGCTGCCGGAATTAGAAGGCTCGTTTATATTTCTTCTTCAATGGTTTTTGAATCGGCGACAAAATTTCCGTCAAGCGAAGAAGACGTCAGCAAAATTCCCCCTCCTGTTTCATCGTATGGATTCTCAAAACTTTCCGGAGAATGGTACTGCCGGTCCTTTTGGGACCAGTATAAATTGCCATTTTCCATTTGCAGACCATTTAATGCCTATGGGATCAACGAATTTCCCCAAAGGGAAGTCGGTTACGCCCACGTCATCCCGGATTTAGTTCGCAAAATTCTTGAAAGCCAGTACCCGCTGGAGATGCTCGGAAATGGAAAACAAACCCGCTGTTTTACTCACGTTGCAGATGTTGCCGGCGGAGTCATTGCCGTAGCCCTTCACCCAAAAGGCCAAAACCAGGATTTTAATATCGGTTCAGATAAAGAAATAAAAATGACAGATTTGGCTCAAAAGATTTGGGACGTTATGGAAATTAAGAAGCCCTTCAAAGTCAAGTTTGTAAAAGGTTTTAAGTATGATATAAGAAGAAGAATGCCAAACGTGCAAAAGGTTAAAAAGCTAATTGACTGGGAGCCCAAAGTAAAATTAGATGATGGATTAAAGGAGGTAATAACTTGGCTGCAAGGGAAAAAAGCCCAAGGAAAATTTCAAAGGTAATAGTTTCTGTAATAGGCATAGGGAGGGTGGGCCTTCCACTTGCGCTATTTCTAGCTGAATCTGACCATTTTGTTTACGGACTGGATATCGACCAGGCAAAGGTAAATACCATCCTAAAAGGAGTGATGCCTTTCTTGGAAGAAGGGGCACCCCAACTTCTTAAAAAGCACATTTCCAAAAACTTTGTTCCAACGACAGATTTTTCAAACGTCGCTAAATCCCAAGTTATCATTCTAACTCTAGGGACGCCTGTCGACGAAAACATGAACCCAAGTTTAGTCCAAATCGATAAAACCTTGGAAAATATCAAGCCCTATCTCAAGAAAGGTCAACTGTTAATCTTAAGATCCACCGTCTCTCCAGGAACCACAGATTATGTCAATTCTTATCTTAAGGAGTTAGGCTTGAACGTTGGGACCAATTTTTTCCTTGCATTTTGTCCTGAAAGGATAGCCGAGGGAAAATCCCTTCAGGAACTGGCGCAGCTTCCGCAAATTGTCGGTGGTGTAGAAAGAGTAAGTACGGCAAAAGCCTCCGAATTTTTTCACAAACTTGGAATCATGGTCAACAAATCCGACGCAGTTTCAGCAGAACTTGCCAAACTTTTCACCAATATGTACCGCTACATTAATTTTGCTATCGCCAATGAATTTATGATTTTGGCAGGTAATAATCATCGAGACATTTATCAAATCGTTGATCTCGTCAATAAAAACTACAAAAGAGGAGGCCTCGCCCTTCCCGGTCTTACTGGCGGCCCCTGTCTTTTTAAAGACGGCTTCTTTTTAGTTGGCGACGTGCCATTTGCCGATTTAATCGTCACCAGCTGGAAAATTAACGAATCAATCCCGCTATTTTTGATCAAGAAAATTAGGGAAAGAATAAGGCTTGAAGGTAAAAAAGCGGCAATTCTCGGACTTGCCTTTAAGGCGGAAATCGACGACACTCGCGAATCTTTATCATTCAAGGTTAAAAAGGCCCTGGAACGAGAAAGGGCACTAGTTTATCTTCATGATCCTTATGTTCCAGGCTACCAAAACGATCTGGATGAAACTTTAAAAGGTGCCGATCTTATTTTCCTTTCCACGAATCATGCCTTTTACAGAAAAATGGATATTGCCAAAGTCAAAAAACTCGTTTCCAAAAACTGTGTCATCTGCGATGTTTGGAACGTTTTTAAAACAAACAAGATAATCTTTACAATTAAATCACTCGAATCCCATCTCAATAAAAACTCCGAAGACGGATTGGGAGATATTTTTTAATAGGCCCCAGCACAATCTAAAGTTTTGACTCCCTACCAGTTACTAGCTACAATCTATCCATGCGTCTTTCAATCGTAATGCCTGTTTATAATGAAGGAAAAATCATTTCCGAAACAGTAAAACGGATTCACGATCAAGTCAAAACCCCATTCGAACTTCTAATCGTCTACGATATGGACGAAGACACAACCGTTCCAGCCGTTAAAAAAATTCAAAACAAGTATAAAAGTGCAAAGTTAGTTAAAAATATTTACGGCAGGGGAGCATTAAATGCCATCAAAACCGGTATGACTCGCGCCAAAGGCGATGCCGTCTGCGTCATGATGGCCGATTTAACCGACGACCCCTATGCGCTAAATTTAATGATGGAAAAGTTTGCAAGTGGTTACGATATCGTTTCGGGGTCAAGATACATGCCCGGCGGCAAACAAGTAGGCGGCCCGTTTCTAAAACAACTCTTGTCCAGAAGTGCCGGCGTCAGCCTTCATTTTATTGCCGGCATCCCTACATGGGATCCAACCAATTCATTCAGACTCTATTCTAGAAAGTTTTTAGAAAAAACCAAAATAGAATCCAATGGTGGCTTTGAACTTGGCATTGAACTAACGGTTAAAGCCTATTTTGGCGGATACAAAGTAGGGGAGGTCCCAACCACCTGGACCTACCTTTCTAAAGAATCGAGATTTTTATTAAAAAAGTGGTTGCCAAAATACTTAAAGTGGTATTTATGGGCCATCGAAAAAAGATTACAAGGCTATCCTATTTCGAGTTTACGAGAAACAAGCTCTCTTAAAAAATCGCCAAAATGATCAGAAAAAATTGGTGGATGTTTCCATCCATTTTTGCCTTAGCCCTAATTATTTTCCATCAAAGTCTAAGTTATTATTTTTTTCAAGACGATTGGTTTGTTCTAAACTGGATAAGGACAGGAAATCTACTTTCTTTCTTTTCCTTTAGAACCGACATCATTTATTGGCGCCCGCTTTCCATGCCCATTTTTTTCGCCCTTGCAAAATCATTATTTGGTCTAAGCCCCTTTGGTTATCATCTTATTGCATTTATTTTTCATCTGGTAAACATTACCCTAGTTTATTTTTTGATGATAGAGTTAAAGTTTAAAAAAGCGCTAGCATATTTTGCCGCCCTCCTCTGGGGCACGGCTGCTTTTCATTTTGTACCATTATCATGGCTTTCAACTACCTCTTATATTTTAGGCCCAACATTTATTTTCTCCTCAATCATCTTTTTCCTCAAATCAAGATTCAAATTCTCTTTCTTATTTTTTATCTTAGGTCTTTTAACCAGCGAACTTTCATTAACTACAATTCCTCTGATACTTGTCTCAGACGATAAAATTAGGGGAAAAATCAAAAACCTTGTACCATTTTTGATCGCAATCACTCCGTATCTTATTGCTAGATTTATAATTTTCCCCCTGCCGGCAAATAAAGACTACGCACCCCTTATAAACTCTAAAGTATTAGTCAGCCTCTTTTGGTATTTTGCCTGGACTTTCAATGTAGCGGAAAGATTTTCTACCATTTTTTATCTGTCGACAATCAAAACCGCAGCCGGACCATTCGTAGATTTTTTCAAACTTTTAATTGGGCCAATTTTTCTGATGATCACATTTATCGTCTTAATAATCGCTTCAAAGATCAAAATGAAAATTATCATCCGGTCTGCTATCTGGTTTCTCGTTGGCCTGTCACCTGTTATTCTTTTGCCAAAGCACACATATGCAATGTACTTGACTATTGCTTCAATCGGTATTATTTATGCTCTCACCGCAGCTCTTGGGAAAATAAAAAAGTTCCAATTGGGGGTAGTAGTAATAATTGCAATAGTTTGGTTTGTCTCCTCTCTCTCTACAGTAAACCTCCTAAGAACGAACCATTGGGTTGCTAACGAACAGGCAACCTCAAAAGCTTACTCAGCGGCAATTATGGGTACGGTCAAAAACCCTCCCCAAGGATCGATATTTGTGATTAGAAACCCGGTTGGGAATTTTGCTTCTAAAAACGGGCTCACTCTATCTGGGTCAGAAAATACCCTCTATCAATCTTTAAATGATGGCACCGCTGTCCAAGTTCTTTATAATGATTCCACTCTCAAAAGCATTTTCCCCACCAGCCAACAAAGGGTCGAGACCAACACAAATCAGCAAGTTTTTGAAATAGAACCATAGGGGAAATGCATCAAGTTTAATATAATATGGAAGGATTAACCCTGTTGGATAAGGCCTTATGAAAAAGAATCTTGTTTCTATCATTTTGCTGTTTTTTTTCTCGATTATTATCTCAACGCCTCTTTTAAACCCCGGATTTTATACGGTTCATGATGATCAGCAATTCGCCAGGCTGTTTGAACTGGACAAAGCCTTAAAGGCTGGTCAAATCCCGCCCCGATGGACTGAAGACTTGGGCTTTGGTTTCGGATATCCATTGTTTGTATTTTATCCTCCACTTGTTTACTATACAGGTGAAACCTTCCACTTGCTTGGTTTTGGTTATATTGATTCCATAAAACTCGTCTTTTTTGCTTCGATTTTTGGCTCGGCTCTTGCTATGTACATCCTAGTTAAGGAATTTTGGGGAAGGATTCCCGCAGTCGTTTCAGGCTTTTTTTACATCTTCGGTCCATACAGGGCTCTTGACCTTTACGTCAGGGGGGCTCTTGCTGAAGCATTTTCTTTTGTCCCCCTACCACTTATCCTTTGGTCATTTTATAAACTGCAAAAGACGCAAAAGCCACTCTATATACTTACTTCCGGTTTGTTCTTGGCACTTCTGATGCTCACCCACAATTTAATATTTCTTCCTTTTATGCTGATCTTACCCATTTTTCTGCTTTTTCTTTTTTGGCAATCTAAAAGTAGAAAATCATTTCTTATTGGAAGCTTTGCCTCTTTTATTGTTGGTGCGCTCGCCAGCGCCTTTTTTTGGATGCCGGCACTTTTGGAAAAGAAATTTACAATCGTCGACCAATTGCTTTTGGTTAGTCTTGCCAGTTACAAAATCCACTTTGTTTATCCTCAGCAGCTTTGGAATTGGCCCTGGGGTTTCGGCGGCTCAGCCCCTGGACTTGCCGATGGCATTTCTTTCAAAATCGGCAAATTACATATCCTAGCTGCAGCCGCCGCTTTTATATTTGCTCTTCTTCATCAAGTTAAAGATAAAGTTAAATCGAGGCAAACTGCTTACGATTTAAATCTTACGTCGACAGTTTTATTGATGCTTGTATTTTCAGCATTTATGACTACTTTTTATTCCCAGTTCATTTGGAATCTCATACCACCGCTTGGATATTTGCAATTTCCTTGGCGTTTTCTGACATTTGTGGTCTTATTCACGTCAATCCTGGCAGGCGCTTTTATTTATTTTTTAAGATTAGAGATTTTAAAGATAATTTTTTCATTTTTGCTTGCAATCATTTTAATTATTCCCAACCTAAAACTTTTTAAACCTCAAGCATATCGAACAGGCTTAACAGATAAAATTGCTACTTCAAAAGAAGTTATTAATTGGGATGTATCCTCATCTTCTTTTGAATACGCCCCAAATGGCATAGAGCTTTACAAAAATAGCCAAGGAGCTAATGTCATTAAAATCGATAAGTCCCAAATCCCCAAAGAAAAAATCGAAATTCTAAAAGGCCTTGCCCAAATTAATCTTCTCAGGGATGATACGTCTCATCTCGAATTTAACATTGACGCGGCAAAAGAGAGCCAACTAAAGGCAAATATCTTCAACTTTCCCGGATGGCAATTAAAAATAGATGGAAATCTGTCGCCAATCGACGACAACAATAACCTTAAGTTAATAACATTCAATGTTCCACTTGGCCTGCATCATATAAAACTCACCTTCGAAAACACTCCAACCAGAAGCCTCGCTAACTTAATAACACTTATGACACTAGCGTCCCTTATAATAATCATCATAACAAAACTAAAATATGGCCGACCCCGATTTTGAACTAGATATCGAACTCATCATTAAAAGAGCAATTTCCGGAGTTGTAACATTTACCATTAGGACATTTTTCCTTCAGATTTTTACGTTCTTTGCGACTTTCATTTTAACCATCCTTCTCGAACCGCAGATCTTCGGAATTTTCTTTGTTGTTTCTGCCCTTTTGAATTTTCTCGTTTACTTCTCCGATATAGGCCTAGCAGCAGCCTTGATACAGAAAAAGGAGCAACCCACCCAAGAAGATCTAAAAACAACATTCACAATTCAGCAGGTTATAATTTTGACTCTTGTCACTCTCGGCCTACTATTCTCTTCGCATATAGCCAAATTTTATAATCTAGACCCAAATGGCCTGTTGCTTCTAAGAGTGCTTATTTTCTCTTTAATCCTTTCATCTTTAAAAACGATTCCTTCCATTATTCTTGAACGTCAATTAAAATTCGGCCGGCTCGTCATACCACAAATAATAGAAAACATTGTTTTTTATACTGTCGCCGTCACTCTTGCATACCTTAAATTTGGAATTGTCGCTTTTACCTGGGCGGTTATGGCTAGGGGCGTTTCAGGATTAATTGTAATTTACATTCTTTCCCCCTGGATACCGAAACTATCCTTTAATAAAACGGTTGCCAAAAAGCTGACGTCTTTTGGTGTCCCCTTTCAATTAAATAGCATCCTTGCCCTGTTAAAAGATGATTTACTTACAGTTTTTTTAGGAAAAATCTTGTCATTTACCCAAGTTGGTTACATTGGTTGGGCACAAAAATGGGCATTTATCCCTCTGCGATTTTTTATGGACAATGTAAACAAAATCACCTTTCCCGCTTACTCCAGAATGCAGGCTCACCCCCAAAAGCTTGGCAAAGCAATTGAAAAATCGCTTTTCTTTGTAACCTATTTTGTCTACCCGTCAGTTTTTGGAATGGCCGCCATTGCTCCAAAAGTCATAGAGGCAATCCCCAAATATAGTAAATGGGAGCCAGCCCTGCCGCTCTTATATCTTTTTGGTGTAAATGCCATTTTCTCGGCAGTTTCTACAACGTTTACTAATGCTCTTTTTGCCACTGGCCGCCCGAAAATAGTTTTAAACTTTATGGTCTTTTGGGCAAGCGCTACATGGATTCTTACTTATCCGCTAGTTTCCCTGTATGGCTATATCGGGGTGGGTATTGCTTCTGCAATCGTTGCCGCTACTTCAATTACCACGATTTACTTTGTCAAAAAAGAAATCCCCATTTCCGTTGGTAAAAGCATAATCGGCCCTCTGGGAATATCGGCAGTAATGTTTTTGGTAGTTAAATCTCTCCAAAATGTACTTGCATCAAATCCAGTAAGCTTAATGGCCACGATTCTGGTCGGCGCGCTTGTTTACGTTGTTCTTTCATTTTCTGTTTTTAGAAAACACCTACTTGAAGATGCTATGATTATCATTAAATCTTTGTTCTCCAAATCTTAAAATGAAAATTAGTGTCGTTATCTCTGCCTTCAATGAAGAGAAAATGCTTGAGGATTGTTTGAAGTCGGCAAAGTTGGTGGCCGACGAAATAATCGTGGTCGATAATACCTCTCAAGACGCAACCGTCAAGATTGCCAAAAAATATACCGACAAAATCTTCATCCGTCCAAACGACCCCGTGATGCTAAACAAGAATAAAAATTTCGGTTTTTCCAAAGCCACAGGCAACTGGATTATTTCCCTTGATGCTGATGAAAGAATTACTAAAGAATTGGCATCTGAAATTAAAAAAGCAGTTGCCAAAAAAGATTTTAACGGTTGGGAAATTCCTCGAAAGAACATAATCTTCGGAAAGTGGATCAGGCACTCAATTTGGTGGCCGGATTACAATTTAAGACTTTTTAGAAGGGGCTGGGGCAAATTTGCCGAAAAGCACGTCCACGAAAAACTAGATGTTAGAGGAAAGATCGGCCAATTAGAAAACCCGATGGTTCATTATAATTATCAAACCGTCTCCCAATTTATTAGGAAACTTGATAAAACTTATACCGAATCGGAGACAGAAAATTTTCTTGCAAGCGGCAAAAATATTTATTGGTACGATGCCATTCGTTGGCCAGCGAATGATTTTATAAAAACTTTCTTTTTTCAAAAAGGCTATAAAGACGGTCTGCATGGATTAATCCTTTCCCAGCTCCAGGCGTTTTATGCACTTATATTTTTTGCCAAGGTCTGGGAAAGAAAAGAAAACTTCAAAGACCTAACCCCGGAAAATTTCTTCACGGAATTTCTAAAAGAAATTACCAAAAATGCTAAGGATATTAAGTACTGGATTTATGAGGTATTAATGGAAGAAAAACCACACAAAAAACTCTACTACAAAATCAAAAGAAAGTTCAGTTAAATTTAAATCTCCTTCAGTATTAGATCTGGTTTACTGGATCGCATGGCACTGTATATAATAACGGCAGTGAATTTAAGAAGAATAGTTGTCACCAACTGGCCGCTAATTGTTATTCTAATTATCTCCCTTGCAATAAGACTCTTTAGAATTGACACTCTCACCACCTTCGGCGCAGATCTGGGACAAGACATCGAAAAGATCTGGCAAATTCTTCATGGCCATTTTACCCTCCTTGGTCCTCAAATCAGCCGTTTCAACGGATCCACTCTTTACCTAGGGCCTCTCTATTATTACTTAGAAGTACCCTTCCTTCTACTTACAAAATTCGACCCAATAGGTATTGCAACCTCAATGATTCTCGTAAAACTCGCCATGACATTCTTCGTCTATAAAATTTCTCAAAAAATTGCAAACGACAGATTGGCAATTTTCGCAGCGCTTATAAGCGCACTTTCGCCCTACTGGATTAGCTCTCTGGGGCCTCCATCACCTGCATATTTTGTACCATTAATTTCTGCTTTTGTTCTTTACCTGCTCCTCAAATTACAAGAGATAAAGTCCAAGCGCGGTGCAAGATACATCTATTTGGCAATTGGCGCACTTATCGGGGCAACAATCAATTTTCATTATCTGGGCTTGGTATTGGCAGTTCCAACAATCATCTATTTAGTCGCCTATCGCAGGCAGTTATTCACAAGCATTTCCCTTACGACTTTAGGCTTTATTATCTCCATACTACCACTTGCGCTATTTGAACTAAGACACCAATTTTTTTTAACAAGTCAAGTACTGCGTCAACTCTCGTTAGCCACCCATAATACAGGTTTATTTATCGGCCCCTTTACAAGTAATCTGGCAGAAAGCATCAAGGTTCTCGAAGGCGATTTACTGGGTTTTACTATTTCTCCTGTCACGTTCGCAGTTGTCCTCATTCTTGTTGCATGGTTGCTCTTTAAAAAATTGGGTAGAAATCAAAAATTTTTTCTTTACTTATCATTAATTTTAATATCTGCCAATCTAATCTTTGCCGGATTGTACTTCGGCAAAATCCAGCCGCATTACCTAGCTGTTTCTTATCCAGCGCTGTTTATTCTCACAGCACTCCTGATTTTATCCACCGAAGCCATTCACAAATACCTTCCTTATTTTCTAATACTTTTAATCTCAATGACACTGCTTTCTAAAAATAATCTTCTTTTGGATCACGGTTACACTATGCCCGAAGATTTAACTCTTTCCAAAATTCGCCAAATTTCAAAAATTATCGCCAGCGACACAAATCAGGATAAATTTAACATCACCTCAACTCTCGATGGTGATTCCCGCGCCCTTCCATATCGCTACTTGGTCCAAGTCTACGGTAAAAACCCGGCTAGCGTTGAAGTTTATGATAAGTTAGATTCGCTTTATGTCATTACCCGCGATCCGAAAAGGGCAGTCAGAGAAAGTAATCTTTTTGAAATAGCTAGTTTCCAGCCATCAAATGTAGCCGCCGACTGGGAAGTTAGTGGTGATATTCATCTGATTAAACTAACAAAAAAGGAAACTGCGGCCAAATCGCCTGAAAAATTTATAACAATAGTCAGTCCGGTCAGATCGAGAGATCTTTGGGCAAGTCCCGAAATCTCCTCACTTAAAAATCAAATTAACGAAGTTTTGAATTTGCATCTGGCCGCAACCTGGCTCCTGACATACGATAATTTTTTTGATAATGAAGTCGTCAGCTTGTTCAAACAACAGGATACTACACAGGAAATCGGTGCCTTTTTAGAAATTAGCCAAAAATGGGCAACAGACGCCAAAGTTTCCTACAAAGTAGCAGACGGCGATTATTACCGCCCCGACAAAATTTTTCTCTCCGGTTATAGTCAAGATGAAAGAAAAAAGCTTATCAAGACTTATTTTAAAATCTTTAAGCAAAAATTTGGCTACGTCCCAAGATCAATTGGGGCTTGGTATATTGATTCCTACTCCCAAAATCTCCTCGCAAGCCTTGGCGTAACCGGTGCCCTTACAGTTTCTGACCAGTTCGATACCGACGCCGAAACCATTTGGGGTAAATACTTCGCTTATCCATATTACCCGTCAAAATATAACTCAATCGAACCGGCCGGCAATCAATCTGCTAAAATTCCAATCGTTAATCTCCAGTGGGCCCAGCGCGACCCCATTACCAGCTACGGCAAGGACGTTAAGGCCTCCAGAGAAAGTTTCCAAGCAAACGATTACCTCAACAATGGCCATGACCACGCCTACTTTAAGAATCTTCTAGCAACATACTTGAGCAGTAAAGATACGGACTTTGTCCAAATTACAATCGGCTTGGAAACCGGTCAAGAAGCGTCTAGATTCGCTGGCGAATTTGCTAGTCAACTTGAAGATTTAGCAAGTCTTGCCAAAAACGGCCAAGTAAAAGTAGAAAAAATGTCAGATTTTTCAAACTGGTACCAAATAAAATATCCTGGTATTTCCCCTGCCCATTTCTTAGAAAAGGATGGAAGCCTCTGGTACATGTCACCAAAATTTAGGGCCGCAATTTTCAAGGAGAACCAAAACCTTTTTCTAAAAGATCTCCGCTATTACGGGAACCTTCCTCAAAGTGATTATTTTCATAAAGACACTGGCAAGCACTTAGAAAAAGTAGTCCCACCCGTAGTAGATAATTTGGTAAATGGTAATCAGAAAGATCTTGGCCCCGCAAATAGCGTTAAGCTGGAGGAAAAATTTGATAGGCTAAATTTAACAACTCCCTCTGGCGTCTTTGAAATTAATACCAATGGTGTGCTTTCAAACGGCAAATATCAGGTTTTAGCACCCCAGACAAAAATACCACGAGCAAAAATCAATCTGATAACCGCCATAAACTTCTTACTGGAAAAACCTAAAGAAATCGCCGACCCGTTCAAATATTCTAAAATAGACGATAAATTCGTTTTCGGCTTTGCGCCGCAAGGGACAAAGTTGATAGGATTAAGGGGTTTGGTGCCGGGAATTTATGCCTTTGATTTTCAAACTCTCGCCAAATTTAAATCTCCGGCCCAAGTCATAGAAAAATTGCAATCATGGATAAGATAAAAATAGCCGTTGTCGTCTTAAATTATAAAGGCCTGGAAGAAACTCTGGAATGTCTGGAGTCGCTAAGAAGATGTGCCAGGAAAAATTATAATGTCGAAATAGTCGTTGTTGAAAATGGATCAGAAGACGGCTCCCTGGAAGCGCTTTCCCAAATAAAGAATATCCACCTTGTGGTGAACAGCAAAAACCTAGGATTCTCCGGCGGCATGAATAGCGGAATTAAATATGCTCTCAAACGAAAGGCCGATCTTGTTGTAATCTTAAATAACGATACTATCGCCGAAAAAAATCTAATCATAAACCTTGCCAAATCGGCCCAAAATGCCGACATTGTCGCACCCAAAATATACTTTGCAGCAGGCTTCGAATTCCACAGAGCAAAGTACAAAAAAGCTAATCTTGGCAAAGTTATTTGGTATGCGGGGGGTTACATTGATTGGCAAAATATTCTCGGCAGGCATATTGGCGTTGACCAAGTCGATAGGGGACAGTTTGCCTCGTCAAAAGAAATTGATTTGGCAACGGGCGCCTGCATGCTAATTAAAAAAGAGGTTTTTACAAAAATTGGCTTTTTAGATGATAAATATTTTTTGTATCTAGAAGACATGGATTTTTGTGTCAGAGCTAAAAAGGCAGGCTTCAAAATAGTCTTTTCTCCAAAGGCCATTTTATGGCATAAAAATGCCGTTTCGTCTGGCGGTTCCGGATCAAAAGTCCAGGATTACTATATAACCAGGAATAGACTTCTTTTTGCTTTTAAATACGCAAAACCTAGAACAAAAATAGCTGTTTTAAAACAAAGCATTTTATGGGCGGGAGATGACATCAAAAGAAGAGCACTTGTCGATTTTTTAACTTTGAACTTTGGAGGTAGGGAATTCACATAAATGGATATCTCGGCTCTTGTTCTTGCTAGAAATGAAGAGGGAATGATCAAAGATTGCCTAAGCCAGCTTGATTTTGTCGGTGAGATAATCATCTTAGATCAAGGATCAACTGATAAAACTAGAGACATTGCCGCAAAATATACCAAAAAGATATTTTCAACAACGAGCGATTCATTTGCTAAAAATCGTGAGATTTTAGCTTCTCGCGCAAAAGGAACATGGCTTCTTTATGTTGACGCAGATGAAAGACTAGACTCGCGGGCAATTGAAGAAATTAAAAAAGCGGTCAGGCAACAAAAATATCAGGCATTCTATTTCCCCAGAAAAAATATCATCCTCGGGAAATGGCTAAGGCACGGCGGGTGGTTTCCAGACTACGTGCCAAGACTTTTTAAGAAAAGCTCATTAAAAGGTTGGACAGGTCAAGTCCACGAAAGTCCAAAAGTCGATGGGGCATTTGGGTATTTCGATACCCCTCTCACCCACATGACTGCTAGAAGTTTAAGTTCGATGCTTGGAAAAACTATTAAATGGGCTAAAGTCGAGGCCGATCTGGCATATAGGGCCAACCACCCAAGGGTAACAATCCCCAGAATAATTAGAGCCTTCGCCAAAGAATTCTTTGGGCGCTATTTTGTCAAACTCGGACTCCTCGACGGCTTTGTTGGTCTCGCTCAAGCCATTTACCAGGCTCTCCACCACGCAATAACCCTCGTATATTTATGGGAACTACAAAATAATACTCAGGAAGAGTTTATAAAAGCCAAGGGTCAAATTAAATCTTATGAATAAGTCAAGCTTTTTTTCAAATAAGCACTTTCTTTTTTACGACACTTACGAAAGACATAAAAAAATCGGCAGTTTTATAAAAAATGGTGAAACTGTGCTGGACGTTGGCGGCGCTGCCAACCATCTGTCGCAATTTTCAAAGCCCAGCAAAATTATCACTGCCAATCTCCGAGGTATGGAAAATTCGGACGTAATAATCCCCGGTGATAAATTACCTTTTAAAAATAATTCTTTCGACGTTGTTTGTTCAATTGATGTTCTTGAACATCTTCCCAAAAAAGATAGAGCAGGATTCATAAAAGAGTTAAGTAGAGTAGCGAAGAAAAGAATTATTTTATCTTTCCCTATTGGCACCCCCCAGCACGAGGTCTATGAGCACCAGACTCAAGAGTGGCTAGAATCTAAAAAAAAGGACGTCACCTACTTAAAAGAGCACATAAAATTTGGACTCCCGACAAAAGATGAAATCTTAAAGATAACAAAAGGCCAAAAAACTGCTATCATTTATTCCGGCAATACCAATGTGAATAAATTTCTTTTTCGCTTGTTCATGTTTGACCCAGACATAAAACTATTAAGAAAAGTAATTTATTGTTTTAAATTAGCGTTCAATCTTGCGTCAAATACGATGCTATATATGATCCTGTCCAATAAAAAATTTATAAACTCGGCAAATCGCGCTTACGCAGTTATCGAAAAATGAAGTTCGGTTTTTACAGTCCATATCTTGACACGTTCGGCGGGGGAGAAAGGTATATGTTATCACTTGCCTCTCACCTTTCCCAGAAGCATTTGGTCGATATTTTTTGGGACGACGCAAATATAAAACCGCCGCTGTCACGATTTTTAAAAATAGACCTTACTAAAACCAGGTTTGTCAAAAATATCTTTGCCGAAAGTTTTGTAAAAAAAGCATTTTCAACACTTGGCTATAATTTAATTTTTGTTCTCTCAGACGGCTCAATTCCATCCACATTTGCTCCTAAAAACATCCTTCATTTCCAAGTCCCATTTAATTTCGAAGGAACAAGCATTAGCAGTAGGTTGAAGTTAAAAAGATACAATCACGTTGTTTGCAATTCCTATTTCACAAAGCAGTTTATTGATCAAAGCTTCGGTGTTGAATCTATGGTTATATACCCGCCTGTTGATGTAAAGTCAATAAAACCTGGCGAAAAAGAAAATTTAATAATCTCCGTCGGCAGGTTCAGTACTCATCAGCTGCACCCCAAAAAACAGGAAGTATTAATTGAAGTATTTAAGGAACTTTCAAAGAGAGCAAAAGGCTGGAGGCTGATTTTGGCAGGTCAAGCGAAAAAAGAAGACGAAAAGTATCTAAGGCAACTCAAAAAAACATGTAGAGGTTTCGCAATTCACATCGAGGAAAATATGCCGATTGAAAAACTAAGGAAATTGTATTCGCAAGCCTCAATCTATTGGCATGCAACCGGTTTTGGTGAGGACGAGTTGAAAAATCCGGAGAAAATGGAGCATTTCGGAATTGCCACCGTTGAGGCTCAAGCTGGCGGGGTCGTGCCGGTCGTAATCGATAAAGGCGGCCAGAAGGAGATTGTCCAAGAAGGCAAGACTGGCCTTCTTTGGACAACAAAAGCCCAAGCTTATGAACAAACATTGAAATTAATTGATTCACCTGACTTATTGAAAAAACTCTCTCACGCTGCAATCAGAAACAGCAAGAAGTTTGATCAGGAAAAATTCTTCCGCCAATATGAAGAAATCATTTTCTAATAATATTTCTGGTCTTTTAACTGCTACCTTTCTCGTCTTAGTTTTTTTTCTCCCGAGCGCGCTAAAAGGCAAATTCCCAATCCCGGCAGATGCTCTTATCAATCTATATCATCCCTTAAGAGACATATCGCAAGACGCCTACAATCCTGGAAAATTCCCCGCGAAAAATACCTTAATCACCGATCCGGTTCTTCAAACTTATCCCTGGAGATTCACGGCGATTAATAATCTAAAATCTGGCAGTTTTCCACTATGGAATCCCTATAGTTTTTCCGGGCAGCCGCTCACAGCCAACATTCAGTCTGCGCCTTTCCAAATTTCCAATCTGCTATTTTTTATTATCCCTTTCAAGATTGCTTGGGTATTGCAAATTATTCTGCCGGAGATCCTTTTGGCAATTTTTGCATTTCTTTACCTCAAATTTGGCCTTAATCTTTCCGCAGTTGCCTCAGTATTTGGCGCCTTTACAATGCCCTTTACCGGGTTTTTTGTTTCTTGGATGACGTGGGGAACCATAGTTACAACCGCCATGTGGCTGCCGCTAATCCTGCTGTCTATAGAAAAAATTTTTAAAAGATCTCCGCTTTGGCTACTTATCCTAATCCTTGGTATTTCTCAAACTATTCTCTCGGGCCATTGGCAAACTGCTTTCTATGTTCTTAGCGCAAGCGCAGTCTATGTAGTTTTTAAAGTTATCAAATCCAAAGATTATAAAAGATTCGGCGAAATCATATTCGCCGCAGTTGTTTCAGTACTAATTGCCTCTGTTCAGATTTTGCCAACTATTGAATTTTTAAAATATTCTGCTAGGGGTGTAGATCAAGCTTTCATACCAGGGAGACAGGATTGGTTTTTACCTCCGCAGCACTTAATCCAAATTATCGCCCCAGATTTTTTTGGTAACCCGACAACCAGTAACTACTGGGGAATTTGGAATTACGGAGAATTCGTTTCATATGTTGGTATTGTTCCCATGTTTCTGGCAATTTTTGCGCTTTTCAAGAAGAACAAAGAAACATTTTTCTTCATCATTTTAACCGTTATTTCTCTGCTTCTTGCGCTTCAAAGTCCAATTTCAAAAATTCCTTATCTCCTAAACCTTCCTCTTATATCCTCAATGCAGCCTTCCAGAATAATTTTTCTATTGGATTTTTCCATTGTAATTCTTGCTGCCTTTGGCCTTGATTATTTACTCAAAGAGAAAAAAATCAAAAACATACTTTTCTGCGCTTTAGCAATAATTTCGGCAGCCATAGTCTTGACTCTCATTCCGATTCTCGACAAAGGCATTTTTCCAAAACTAAATGGCGCGAGCACGGCGTCAATATCTTTAAGGAATATGGCAATGCCTCTTTCAACTTCTGCTCTTTTATTATTAATCATCTTAGTAAAAAAGTTCTCCACTCAAAAATTCTACTTGGTAACAATCATTTTCGCCTTGTCGGCGTTTGAACTTTTTAGGTTCTCATATAAATTCACACCATTTTCAAAACTTTCTTGGATTTTCCCCCGAACTCAAACTTTGGACTTCCTCAAAAATCAACAAAAGCCATTCAGGATAATAACCACAGACAGAAGAATTCTTCATCCCAACTCCTCCGCTTCTTACGGGATTGAGTCTGTCGATGGTTACGATCCTTTATATTTACTCAAGTACGATCAATATATCTCTGTTCTCCAGTCAAATAACCCTAAGGCGCAAGCGTCATCTTTCAACAGAATAGTTAGCCCTCAAAAGTACAACTCAAATCTTACCAGCCTTCTAAACGCAAAATACATACTTACATTTGACCAGTTACAAAATCCGGATTATGCTTTGGTTTTTGAAGAGGGAGAGACGAAAACTTATCTAAACAAAAAATCATTGCCCAGAGCATTTTTTGTCAGCGATGTTGAAAAAGCCGCAAACTCCACTGAAGAATTCACTATCCTCTTAGATAAGAATTTCAACCCCGCAGTTTCAGCTACATCTCGTGATTTTTCATTTCCCAAACAGTCTTCAAACGGAGAGGTTAAGATTAGTTCTTATAGCGACTCGCAAGTTACCCTGAAAACTTCACAAAGTCTGCAAGCCCCACTGGTAATAACTAATATTTATTATCCCGGCTGGAAAGTTTTTATAGATGGAAAAGAGACAAAGATAAATGAAGTTGATTTCATGTTCCAATCGGTACTGGTTCCATCCGGAAACCACACGATTGATTTCAAATACCATCCCCAATCTTTTTATAATGGGTTATACTTAACTTTGGTCGGTCTAGCAATTTCAGCCACGACCTTAATCTTTTTATGGCGCAAAAAATATCTGTCATAATTCCCAATTACAACGGCGCGAATCTTCTTTCTAAAAATTTACCGCAAGTTATAAAAAACTGTCCCGGCTGCCAAATAATTGTTGTTGATGATGCCTCTACCGATAGTTCTGCCACCTTTATCAAAGAAAAATTTAAAAACGTAAAAATAATCACGAACAAAAAAAACCTCGGTTTTTCCAAAACCGTCAATGAGGGAATAGAAAACGCAAGTGGCGAGTTAGTTTTACTTTTAAATTCTGACGTTTCCCCAAGAACTGGTTTTCTAAAGCCGGCTCTGACTCATTTCAAAAACAAGGCAGTTTTTGCCGTCGGCCTTCAAGACTTTAGCCACGAGGACGGAAAAATTATCCCCAGAGGAAAAGGGGGAGCCAATTTTAAAAAAGGATTTTTAAATCATTTCGCCGCCAAAATTATGGCAGGGGAGACTCTTTGGGTTTCCGGTGGCTCCGGCCTTTTTGTTAGGGAAATTCTAAATAAACTCGGAGGTTTCGATCCAATTTATTCCCCTTTTTATTGGGAGGATATCGACCTTTCTTTCAGGGCTCACCAAAATGGCTATATTTGCATCTTTGAACCAATGTCAAAAGTCGATCATTATCACCAAGAGGGTGCTATTAAAAAAACGAGAAAGCCTTTCGAAATCAAAACCATTTCATACAGGAATCAATTCATTTTCGTCTGGAAAAACTTCTCAGACCCGCTCTTCTTAGTCCAGCATTTACTTTGGTTGCCTTACCATTTGGCAAAAGCAATCACGTCCAGTGATTTCGCTTTTCTCTTAGGGTTTGCCAAAGCGCTTGCAAAAATTCCCCAAATGATCGAAAATTCCCAGTATCGTGTCAGCCCCAAGGCTGTTTCCGACAGGGATGTTATCAAAAAATTCGAAAAACCATAATATTCTTTGGGCGTCTTCTAAGAAGCCAAAAATAATCGTTGTCCTGCCCGCATATTTTGCTGAAAAAACTGTCAAAAAAACCTATAACGATCTTCCCAAAGACTTAATATCCGAAATCATCTTGGTCGATGATGCCTCTGGCGATAAAACCGTAGAAGTAGCCAAAAAACTTGGACTGTCCGTTTACATCCATCCCAAAAACAAAGGTTATGGGGGCAACCAGAAGACTTGTTACGATCAAGCGCTAAAGCGAAATCCCGACATCGTCGTCATGGTCCACCCCGATTATCAGTACGACCCGACACTTTTAGGAGTGCTTTGCGAGCCAATTGTCAATGGTAGGGTAGATATTATGCTTGGTTCCAGAATTCAAAGCAGGCGACAGGCCTTAGCTGGTGGTATGCCTCTTTATAAATATTTTTTCAACAGATTCTTAACAATGTTGGAAAACATAGTTCTTGGAATAAATCTATCAGAATTTCACACCGGCTACAGAGCTTTTTCCGCCCAATCTCTAAAGATGTTACCTTATCATAAGTTTTCCGACGACTTCGTCTTCGATCAAGAGATTTTGATTTCGGCAGTTTCCCATGGTTTAACAATTTCAGACACTCCGGTTCCCTGTAAATATTTCCCGGAGGCGTCATCAATAAACTTTAAAAGATCAACCACCTATGGAATAATGACTCTTTGGACCCTTCTTCTTTATGCCCTCGACCAATCAGGTTTAATTAAAAGCAAATTTTTCAAGAAAATCTAAATTTTCCAAGCAATTTTAAAAAGCTTGCTTTTGTCTCCTCGACTGCAGAAATTAGAACCAAACCTTTGTTTGGTTGCCCATAAACGATATGCCACGAAAGCGGTGCCAAAATCGTTGCCGGCAAAACTGCCAGGTCTTCTTCGCCAATAATTTTTATTACAAAACTGGTTTCGTTCTTATTGGCAATGTGGTTCCTCACACTTTGTGTGAGTTCCTTTTTAATAGTTGAAGCGCCGTTAGATATAATTTCAAAATCTTGACTTTTAGAAAACCCCAAATCTGATATCCCATTGAAAATCTTTTTCCTCCCAACTTTTAAATCAATAATCGAAAGTCGTGGTATGATTCCCTTTTTCAAGAAATTTAAAGTCGTTTCATCGCCGACAGCAATTAATTCACTTGGCAAAACCCGGGGTTTAAGATCATCAACATTTTTAAAAAGTTTTCCATGGGGTTTGGAAAGCTCTAGGCGCAGATTATCTGGCAAATAATAATCCCTGTTGCCCATTTTAGAAAAGTAACTGTTGCCTTCCCGATCAATCTCACCATACCTAATCCGACTTGAAGAAATAGGTTTATTATCGAAAGCGGCAATAACGGGAAACTCTAAAACCGTAAGTGGAACAAGTCCTATGGCGGCTCTTTTCTTATTGATTAAAGTGGCGCCTTCCTGTGTCTCGGCAGTAACTAAAATTCCGTCGATGGTTTTATCAACAGCCGCAGAGCCGTAGATATCATCAAGAAAAATGATTTTAGATCGCCTGTCAAAACCCTTTTTTTTCAAATAACTGGCTAAATCCGCTAGACGCGCTCGAAATGCTCTTGCCTGATTTTTCCCGTTACGTTGCGTAAATTCATCGGTCGTAATTCCAATGGAAACAAACTCCGCTTCGGCAAAGGCAAAGTCTAAAAACTTCCTGTGCCCTTTATGTAAAAAATCAAAAGTACCGCCAAGTGCCAGATGCCCAAACTTGTACTTCACAAATGTTAATCTTAGCTCCTCCACTTTAAATTTGCTAGAATTAGTGCGTGTTAAAACTTGATAAAATTTTAAAATTCCCTGGTCTTGTCGACGTCCATGTTCACCTAAGAGAACCGGGTGCAACCCAAAAGGAAGATTTTACAACCGGCACCATGGCAGCTGTCGCCGGCGGTTATACCCAAATTTTAGACATGCCCAACAACACGCCGCCAACGATAAACCCCAAGGCTTTAAATCAAAAAATTGATTTGGCAAAAGATAGAATTTGGTGCGACGTCGGGTTTAACTTCGGAGCGACAAAAGATTCGACTAAATTCTTTAAAAGGATATCGAACAAAACTTTTGGCCTAAAAGTCTACATGAATCAAACTACCGGTCCACTCTTGGTTAATAGTGATAAAGATCGAGATCTGATATTTAAATCGTGGTCCAGTCCCTTACCCATCATGGTCCATGCAGAAGGAGAGACGGTAGAAGTTGCCATCAAGCTTGCAAAAAAATACAAAAAGTCACTCCATATCTGTCATGTAACATCAGATCAAATTACATCAATAGAAAAATCACGAAAAGAAGGCCTCTCTATAACCTGTGAGGTCACTCCTCATCACTTATTCTTGAGTCAATCTGATGCTGCCAAACTCGGTCCGCTGGCAATGATGAAACCGCCGCTTCTTACCCAAAAGAACCGGCAAAAACTTTGGGATAATTTAGACAAAATCGATATGATCTCGACAGATCACGCCCCGCACACACTCGAAGAAAAGCTTGACAAATCTTCGCCAAAGTTTGGCGTTCCCGGCATGGAAACTACCATCCCGCTTATGCTAAACGCGCTAAGTAGAGGCTTATTATCCGTCAAAAGATTAATTGAAATGACTTCGACAAATCCTAGACGCACTTTTCACTTACCAGATCAAAGGGACACATATGTCCTACTCGATACTCAGCCCACTTACAAAATCTCCGAAATGAAATTATTCACTAAGTGCCAGTGGACACCGTTTAAGGGTCTTCAAGGAAAAGGTAAAATTAAAAAAGTTGTCATCCGCGGTAAAGTAGCCTTTGAAGACGGAAAATTTCTTGGAAAACCTAAAGGTAAAATAATTTTTCCAGAATTATAATGCCTTTAAAATTTCAAAAAACCAACTTAGTAAACCCTCGTTTTTTATAATCATATTCTTCTGTACTAAAAGCTTATCTTTATCAACGATATTTAAATTAACGTCCGATTCACCCAAAACATCACCATCAATCCTAAAGTGCACTTTAGCCGTTTCACCCGGATAAATCTCATCTTTTTCCCAAGTAATTGCATCAAATTTTATATTTTTAGAAACAGGTTTAATACCAAAACCCATATGGGTATTCCAAACATAATTGCCGTCATTTTTTAAAGTGACACTTCCTTTTTCTGGAAACCCCTTAATAATTATTGCGGGTATTTTTACAACAAAATCAGAAGCCGAATCATCTCGATCAGGCCTACCCTGTTCTTTACTAAGATCTCGGATAGCATCGTAATAATTGTAGTATTTTCTTCCAAGTACAAAGCCATTGGTTTTAAAAGAAAATGCTTGGAATAGAGAATCAGGGTAATCAAAGATAAAAGGACAAACAGCAACTATATTTTTATCATTCCAAACTTTTTCAAATGCCGTTTTGTAGTAATTGGCAATTAGGTTTTCGCTAAGACCACTTGACCTTTTCCACCCCGTCTCAGTAATAAAAACAGGGATGTCTCCTGCTCTCAATTTTTGAATTTGGGAAAGTTCCCATAAATATCCGCTGATACCTAACCTACCGACGCCAACCGGGTCAGCGGAAAAATCCGGGTTGGGGTAAGAATGAGAAGCCCACCCATCAATCTTATTGAAAATTCCGGGGACAGCATCGTTCATCCTCTTAAGAAAAAGTTCGGCTTCAAAAGAAGAATCAGATGTGCCGGCAGCTAAGTCGAGCGGAGAATTTAGTACAAAGAAACCTGTACTTTTTGCTCTTAACAAATCAGCGGTTTTTTCAAGCTCTTTTGCATATCCCTCTGGATCCACACCACCACCCCACTCATTTGCCCGGTTAACCTCGTTATAAATTTGCACATATCTATTTTTTGTCGGCCAATAAAGTTTTGATAAAAAATCGGCCCAGTCGCTAGCATCATTATCTCCCGGCTTTTGCCAGAAACCACCGCGATCAGGATCGGTTGCGATGCGAACAATAGGTATTAAGTGATTCTTACTAAGAAGGTTAAAAACAGATTGCCATCGATCCAAATTCCTCTCGCTCTTTTTTATAATAATAACCACCCAGCCCCAGTCGCCATTGTTATTAACCATCTGGGCTGCTTCGCTAGCGTCAGCCTCAGGGGAAAGAATACCGACCCCGACCTTATTATTTGGATTATTTCTTGGATCACTTGTTGCTAAGACCGATTTAAAATTTGGTATTACGACTAGAAAAACCAGCGATATGAATATCAAAAATTTGAATTTCTGGATCATTGAAGAACCCAATTATATAACAAGTATGAAAATGATATATTTACCCTAAAGAGCATGGTGGATAAGTTGGCAAATTGGCTTACCTTTAAAAAAGCGATTGTTTTAATCGTCGCAGCCACCTCCATAGTTTATTTCAATACCCTCGCCAATGGTTTTGTTTGGGACGATGAGGAGCAAATTGTTAATAACAGCATAATTCAAAATCTTTACAATTGGCCGCAGGTTTTTTCCGGAGCAACTTTCTCAACAGGCGGTGCAGGCCTTTCCGGCTGGTTCTTTAGACCACTTTTCACTTTAACTTATATGCTAAACTTTGCCGTTTGGCACGCGAGTGCCGGCGGCTTCCATTTTTTCCAAGTTTTCTTCCACACTATAAACGCGATCTTAATTTTCAAAATTATCGAGACGTTTTTAAAAAACCTAAAATCAAAATTTTCCACTGTTCTATCAACATTTGCCGCTCTTATTTTTGCTGTCCATCCTCTTTTTACCGAGGCAGTAGCCTACATTGCCTCTCTCAATTATGTAATGCTCACATTTTTCAACCTACTTGCTTTGCTATTGATCCAAAGGGCAGTTAAACCCACAAACCGCAAAATGCTTATTGTTGGCTCTTTCCTGTTTGCAGCTTTTCTCTTTAACGAATCGGCTTTAGTTTTTATCCCAATTTTGGCAAGCTATCTTTTAATTTCTAAAAACCGTCATTGGAAACACTGGACGTTCACTTTGGCATCGGTTTCCGCACTCTATTTTTTCATTCGCCTAGTTTTAGTAAAAAACCCTATTCGCCACCCAGAGTTCTCCCCAATTAGTGAAGCTTCGTTTTATAAAAGAATCTTAACAATTCCCGCTGAAGCATTTTATTATTTAAAGCGATTCGTTTTCCCGACCGACCTAGCAATATCCAGACATTTTGTCATCACCTCACCAAAATCGGCAGAGTTCATTCTCCCGCTGGTCATCGAACTAGCGCTTTTAGCGCTAGTTATCTATCTGATAGTTAAATTTAAGTCCCGGATTATTTTATTTGGTCTAATTTTCTTTTTGCTTGGATTATCCCTCGTTAGCAATATTATCCCTCTCGATATGACCGTTGCCGAAAGATGGATTTACTTTCCATCTGTAGGCCTAATAATTATTCTATCTGGACTCATGTACGCTGTTTCCAATCACACAAAGTTAACAGCCGTATTTCTTGTCGTTTTTTCGGCTGTTATTATCTTATTTGGTATAAGAACTATCGTTCGCAATAATAACTGGCATAGTGGCTTATCGCTTTACGCAAACGATATAAAAATTTCAAAAAACAGTTTTGATTTGGAAAACAACTTGGGAGTTGAACTTTTTCGGGCAGGGGATTACAAAAATGCCAAAGTTCATTTTGAAAATTCAATCGCGCTCCAGCCAAAATGGTACTTTGCTTACAATAATTTAGGAGCCGTTTACGAGCAGGAAAAAAATTATCAAAAAGCAAAAGAGCTTTACTACAAAACCTTAGCAATATCCGATTATTATATCGCCTACGAAAATATTGCAGGCATATTACTCTTTTGGGAAAACAACCCGGCCAAAGCAAAAGAATTTACTCAAAATGCCTTGAGGAAATTACCCCAAAATGGCAAACTTTGGCTAAACTTGGCCTTATCAAACTATGAACTTAAAAATTACGGGGATGCTCTTCAGGCGGCGGCAAATGCTTATAGATTTTCACCAAACGACCAAACAGCTTACGTCTACACCCAGCTTTACAACAATCAGCCGATCGACTTAAATAAATGAAGCCACTTTGTGCTACAATTTTGGGAAAATTGTGAAGCTTTTGACAAACCCTCATTTTTTATCGATATTTGCTCTACTTTTCTTATCATTCTTTGCACTCAAAAGTCTAGCCACTCCAGGCTTTTACACCAGTCATGACGGAGAAACTCATACCGCCAGAATCGCCCAATACTTCATCGCTCTGAAAGACTGGCAAATTCCCCCTCGCCATGCTTACTCGTTTTATAATGGTCTTGGTAGCCCGATTTTTGTCTACATCTATCCTCTCCCATACCTACTGGGATCGGCAGTCCACTCACTGGGTTTTTCTTTTGCAAATTCCTTCAAAATAATAATGACGCTGGGGTTTATCGCCTCCGCACTCTCTGCCTATCTTTGGCTTTTTCAAGTTTTCAAAAGCCCTAAAGCCGCCTTTCTGGGTGCCTTATTCTATATATGGGTACCTTACAGATTTTCTTTAATCTATGTCAGGGGATCAATCTCCGAACTTTTAGCTTACACATTTTTACCTTTGGTATTTTATGCCCTAACTTTATTGTCTAGAGAAAAAAGTCCGCGTTGGATTGCCATAAGTGCTGTTGCCATCTCCCTGCTTCTCCTCTCTCAAAATCTTGTTGCCCTAATGGCCATCCCACCTATTGCAAGTTATGTCGTTATCCTTGGTCTCCTTAAAAAATCCCCAAAATACCTGCTTTCAAGCACACTAGCATTTTTTTGGGGATTGGCAATTGCGTCTATAACATATTTACCATCGCTTCTGGAAAGAAAGTTTGTTAGATTCGATGAAATCATCAAAGTCGCTTATCCAGATCATTTCGTCTCATTGGGACAACTTATTCGTTCACCTTGGGGCTACGGTTTCGACCTTGCTGGGACTACAAACGACGCTATGTCTTTTCAAATAGGGCTCGCCCACTTACTCGTCTTTGGGCTAGCCATTTTGATAATTGGTTACTCCTTTGCCCGGAAATTGTCATTTGCCAAAAGAATTGGTCGAATTTTTCTTGATGAGATAGATATAAATTCCTTAGTTTTCGCATCATTCTTCATCGTCATTTTGGCTCTCGCCATAATTTTAATGCTCGATATTAAATTCACTAAATTTATTTGGGATAACTTTAAGCCTCTCCACACAATAGATATTCCTTGGAGGTTTTTAGGTATTTGTTCACTTGCCACAGCTTTTTTGGCCGGATTTGTCACAAGGCATATTAAAAGCGGCTTAATTTTATTAATACTGATTTTTGCAGTACTTGTTGCCAACAGAAATCATCTAAGAATTAACCAAGCTATTTCATTTGATGACAATCATTTTTTAAATTATACTGGGACCGCGACTCAATACAATGAATTTACGCCAAAATGGCGCCAGACAACACAAGTACCAATTGGTTTTGACGCGAATCAAAAAGTAAAAGTTTTAGATGGTCAAGCTGCCATCGGTAACGTATCCACAAAATCAAATCGAGTCTCATTCCCCGTAAACATCACTTCGCAAAAAGCAAAGATTCTAATTAATAAATTTTATTTCCCAGAAGTGCTAGTCCATGTAGACGATAAAAAACTTGAAGCCTTCAAAGATTTTACAGTTACCGGTCCCGATAGTCTAAAACTAGATATCGAAAAAGAAACATCTGGTCTCATACTCTTAGATTTATCAAGTGGCTACCATTTTGTCAAAATCCAGTACAGCGAAACTCCATTAAGGTTATTTGCGGATTATCTTTCGCTTGGCAGCTTGTCTTTGGCACTTGGCTTAATTTTTATAAAAAATGTTAAAAGATAAACTGCGCTTTTTACAAAAACACATTCTGCTGTTTTTGATTATCGTGCTTGCTCTATCCCTGCGTTTTTTCGGGCTCGGCCAAAACCCACCAGGGCTTGATTGGGATGAAACTGCCCATGGTTATAACGCTTATTCGATTCTCAAAACCGGCAGAGACGAATATGGTTACAAGTTTCCACTTTCTTTTAGGTCATTCGACGATTACAAGCCTCCGCTTTACACCTATCTTGTAGTTCCTACTGTCGCTGTCTTTGGCCTTAACAATTTTGCAGTCCGCTTTCCTTCAGCTTTCCTTGGAGTTTTAGCAGTTCTATTCACCTATTTAATGGTCTTTGAGCTTTTCAAGAACAAAAATATTGCCCTTCTTGCCGCCTTTTTCCTGGCCATTTCTCCATGGCACCTTCAATTCTCCAGAGTCGCTTTTGAAACAAACAGTGCAACTTTCTGGTCGGTTCTTGGCACTTGGGCGTTTCTAAAAGGCATGGCTTCCAAAGGTAAAAAAATCACATTTTGGTTATCGTTAACAGCCATAGCATTTGGTGCCAATCTCTTCATGTATCATAACGCCCGTGTTTTTATCCCAATCTTCTCGTTCGTTCTAGTAATTCTCTTTTGGAAATTTCTCCTTGCCAATAAAAAATATATTGCTCTTCCAATATTAATATTTTCAATATTTGTAATTTTTCTTCTTCCAATAATTTTCTCGATTTCTGGCCAGCTTAGATTTAAGGGCACCTCAATTTTTTCCGACCTTTCACCTCAATTTAAAGCTTCAAGCCTGATAAGTCAAGACGAAAAATCTGGTCTTGGGCAGTTGGGCAAAATCCTGCATAATCGCCGTTTCGTTTATTTGCCCATATTAATTGATAATTACCTCTCTCATTTTCGTCCCACATTCCTTTTTATGACCGCCGACCTAGAAAGGCATCACGCCCCCGGAATTGGCCTGTTATATTTATGGGATCTGCCATTTATCGTTGCCGGTATTTACTTTTTAATAAAAAATAAATTTATAAGGTCATCCAAAATCATTGTTTTCTCATGGTTTCTACTTTCCCCGGTAGCAGCTGCTGTAACCTGGGGTGTACCACACTCCCTAAGAAGCGAGATTTTCCTGCCCACCTTTCAGATATTTGCAGCAATCGGTGTTTACACCATCTTTTCTTACTCAAAAAGAAAAAAACTCTTCGCAACACTTTGCGCCATTACCCTTTTGGCTAATTTCACCTTTTATCTCCACCAATATTATGTCCACATGCCTTATGATTTTTCTAGATATTGGCTTTACGGCAGAAAACAAGCGGTAGCTTTTAGCGAGCAAAATAAGTCAAACTACCAAAGAGTCATCGTTTCCACAAGCCTGGAACAACCTCATGAATTTTGGCTTTACTATTCAAAATATGATCCGGTTAAGTACTTAAAAGAGGGAGGTACTTTCTCCGGCGGCTATCTTGAGGATAGAAATAAGTTTGACAAGTACTTATTTAGACCGATTGATTATCAAAAACAAAAACAAGAGGCAAAAACACTTTTTGTTGGCATCCCTAAAGATTTTCCGTCTGGAATCAAACTTCTAAAACAAATTAATTATCTTAATGGGGAACCAGCCATTTATATATTGGAGTAAACGATGAATCATAAACTTTTAATAGTAATACTTCTTCTTGCCTCATTCTTGCGCTTTTATAAACTGGCCTCTTTCCCTGTTTCTCTTTCCTGGGACGAAGCCGCCATTGGTTACGATGCTTTTTCTATTGCCAAAACTGGCCACGACCAGTACGGCAAAAAATTCCCCATCCTTTTTCAATCGTTCAACGATTACAAACTTCCAGGCTATATTTATGTCGATTCCATTTTTGTAAAAGCTTTTGACCTGTCGGAGTTTTGGGTTAGGTTTCCATCAGCTCTTTTTGGAACTTTTGCCGTCTTTTTAATTTATCTGCTATTTTCAAAAATTCTCAATCAAAAAATTGCCCTGAGCACGTCTTTTCTCATGGCCATTTCTCCTTGGCACCTTCAATTCTCCCGAGCCGCTTTTGAGTCAAATGCGGCGTTGACCATTGTCCTTTTAGGCCTGACCCTAATTTTCTACGGATTTAAAAATAAAATCTCTGCTCTTGCCGCAATCCCGGCCCTCTCTATCTCGCTCTATTTCTATTATTCGCCAAGAATTTTTGTTCCGCTGATTCTAATTATCATCGCCCTAGTTTACAAAAAAGAAATCACCAAAAATCTTAAGTATTTTTTGGCAGGCACATTTATCGCAGGGCTAATTTTAATTCCTATTGCACTCATGACATTGTCCTCCCAAGGCTTAAAACGGATCCAAGAGGTCAGTATTTTTTCCGACAGATCAATAATTGAACCTTATGTTCTGGCTAAAGCTTCAAGCCGAAATCCACTCGCTAGCATTTTTCTGAATCGCAGAATCCCTCTTGGATTCGCAACCCTTCATGGTTACTTTTCCCACTTTTCTCCCGGGTTTTTATTTTTTGGGGACGACCCTAACCCTCGCCATAGATCTGCCTTTCACGGAAACTTATACATTCTCGAAATGCCGTTTCTCTTGCTGGGCTTATGGACGCTTTTAAAACAAAAGGAAAAATCTAAGTTCTTCATCCTCTCTTGGCTTTTGATTGCCCCAATTCCTGCCGGGCTTGCCAGAGAATTTCCGCATGGCCTGCGCGCGCTTTTGATGCTTCCGGCAGTCCTTACTCTTTCGGGGATTGGTCTAACCGTTGCTCTGAAATTAAGATTCGCCAAATTTGCAGTCCCCCTCGCCTTTGCAATATTTGTTATGAATTACCTGTTTACCTACTATATAGTTTATCCAAAAATGGCAGGCAGTGCCTGGGCATATGGTTACAAACAAGCGATATCCCAAACTTCGGCCCTCGAAAGTTCTTACGATAGAATTATTTTTACGGGTTCTTATTGGAAACCATACATCTTTTACCTTTTTTATAATAAAATTAATCCTGACACTTTTGCTAAAAACCGCAGTGAAACGGAAATAGGCAAATACAGATTCGGCGTCGCCGCCTGGGACAGCGGCAGAAATTTCGACCTGGAGGAAATCGAGCAGTTAAAATCCGGCAGAACCCTCCTTGTCCTCTCACCCCAAGAATTGGCAAGTCTTAAATCTAAAGAAAAATTTCAAGAGATCAAAACCATTTACAGTTTTCCGAAAGAGAACGAAATCTTTAAAATAAGCAAGTGGCAATGAAAAAAAATCAGCTATTAATCTTCCTCACCATAACAGTCTTGGCGTTTTCCCTGCGTTTTTACAACCTTGCCGCAAATCCGCCCGGGCTTTATTGGGATGAAGCAGCTTTCGGTTATAATGCCTATTCAATCCTAAAAACGGCCCAAGACGAGCACGGCCGCTTTATGCCGTTATTTTTTGAAAGCTTTGGAGACTGGAAATTACCGGGATATTTTTATTTACTTGTTCCATCAATAAAACTTTTTGGACTATCTGAATTTTCGGTGCGTTTCCCATCAGCCTTCCTTGGATTTTTAACACCCATTATTTTCTTCTTGCTCGTAAAAAAAATTACAAAAAATACGAATCTTGCATTAACATGCATGCTATTTTTGGCAGTTTCACCCTGGCATATCCAATTTTCTCGCGGGGGTTTTGAATCAACTGCCGGTCTATTTTTTGTAGTCAGTGGCTCCTATTTATTCTTAAAAGCGCAAGAAGCAAAAAACTCCATAATTTTTGCTATCTCGCTAGTTTTATTTGTCCTATCTATCTATACTTATCACGCTTACAGGATTTTTACTCCACTTTTAGCCTTCTCGATCTTTGTAATCAATTTAAGATCCGTTAAGAAAAATATCAAACTTTTAATTATCCCTATTGCTTTAGGATTAATCATGATATTACCGATGGTTATTTTTACATTTTCCCAAAACGGATTAATTAGGGCTACTACTCAGTCCGCATTTAAAAATGGTGATCCAGAAAAGTCCCGATTAGATTTTGACCAAAAATCAAAAAAGCCGCTGCGTTTCCTTTCAAAATACATTTACAATCCGCCAATTTATTATTCGCAAGTAGCTTTAAAAGGATATCTTGATCATTTTTCGCCGAGATTTCTCTTTGTAGAAGGGGACACAATTGGTCGCCATTCGCAAGTTGACATGGGCCAAATTTATTTTTTTGATTCAATATTCATATTTTTCGCGCTTTTTGCATTTGCCAAAATCAAAGGAAACGCCAAAAATATATTCCTTTTTTGGCTACTTGCCGCTCCCATCCCGGCTATGATCGTATTACCTACGCCTCATGCCTACAGAACCCTTCAAATGGTTATACCACTCTCGTTTTTCTCGGGGCTCGGCGCTTATTATTTTTTTTCTACGAGAAAGCCAATTTTAGTTAAAGCTCTTCTTGCTTTCATCATCGTGTTCTCTTTTGCCACTTACACCCACCTTCTATTTGTCCATTATCCCAAAAAATTCGCTGCCGATTGGCAGGATGGATATAAAAGTATGGTCGGGGAGATAAAAAAATATCAAGAAAATTACCAAAAAGTCTATGTTACAAATATCAATCAGGTGCCTTATATTTATTTACTTTTCTACCAAGCCTATGATCCGGCTAAATTCATTAGGGAAGGCGGTACCAAAGACGCTTTTGACAAGTATGTTTTTATTGACCCGGATTACAATCTATATAATAAGGAAGAAACCTTGCGGTCATCGTCTTCGACTTCTGACCTAAAAGGAAAGATCCTTTATGTGGCGCCTTCCTGGCAAAAAGAAGATGGCAAGTGGCTGTCTGCCGTAAACGATTCCTCCGGCAGGCATATCTATTCATTGTGGGAAATAGGGGGCAAGCATTAAAAAAACTTTCTTCATCATTCTAACAATTATTTTGTTTTCCTTTCGGCTCTGGCAAACTACGGGCTGCCGCCAGTTTAACGGTTTTTATTTCAATCCGCTTTCGATCATTATTAATGTTGAATCACAGTCAAGCATCGACCCCAAGGATCAAAAAGTCATATCAAGGTTTTTCCACAATAAAATAGTCGCAACTCCCTTTGAAATGTCAAAATCACTGGTTAAAACTATTGACCCGAGATTCCTTCAAGATGTGCTAGGCCCTGCAGGCTTTCTACTTTTGATTCTATCATCTGTCGAAATTTTTAAAGGCAGAAGAAAACTAGGGTTCATCCACTTATCTATAATCCTCTCCATTCTTGCGTTCTCGCAAACCGCAGTTTCACCAAAAATAACCTTTTGGCTTATATCCCTATCGCTCTTCTCACTCTCGCTCTGGGGTATCGGCATGGTAGCCAAAAACAAATACACCAGTTTTTTCTTTCTAATATTAATTTTTTACTCGTTATGGTATTTTGCTATTAACTGGCAAATGCCCACTCTTTGTAATGAAATCTTTTTTAACTAGAAACGTCGTTCTCATTGTTATTATGGCACTAGCGGCGGCTTTAAGGTTCTATCAACTTGGCCAAAACCCTCCGAGTCTTTTCGTTGACGAGGTGTCCAATGGTTATAACGCCTACAGCATTTTAAAAACCGGCCGAGATGAATATGGAAATTTTCTCCCGCTGGTAGTAAGATCGTTTGGCGACTATAACCCGCCTCTCTCTGCATATTTATTGATTCCCTCAATTGCCGCCTTTGGCTTAAACGAAATTGGTGTTAGGTTTCCATCGGCGCTGCTCGGAACATTAACAGTCCTTACAACTTACTTTTTGGCTTTCAAACTCTTGGGAAAAAAGAAAATTGCTTTGCTTTCAAGCTTTTTACTGGCAATTTCTCCCTGGCACTTACAATTTTCGCGTTATGACCACGAAGCCAATTTCATGGTCTTCTTTGGTGTTTTGGGGGTAACACTTTTCTTGAACTGCTCCAAAAATCTTCGCGTGCTTGTAGCATCAACAGTGCTGTTCGGTCTCGCCCTCAATTCTTACCAAGGCGCAAAGATCTGGATTCCTATACTGATGGCGACAGTCTTTCTTTTCTATCACAAAGAAATTTTATCTTTTAAATATAAGCTCATCTCACCGTTTATCATTTTATTTTTATTTTGTTTGCCCATAATTTTAAACTTCAAGACCAGTTTAATCCGCGGCCAGTCAGTGGGAATTTTAGCTCAAAAAAACCCCCTGGAAACATTTATCACCGGCTATCTCGCCCATTACAATCCCAATTTCCTTTTTATTTCCGGAGACTCAACTGGTCGCCACTCAATTCCCGGGATGGGCGAGCTTTACGTTTTTGAAGCGCCTCTTGTAATCTTGGGGCTACTTTTTCTTATTGGTCAAAAAACAATGGGACCAAAATTTATCCTAGCATGGCTTCTAGTTGCCGCTATTCCTCCGGCCACTGCCACTCCTACACCACACGCACTGCGAGGGCTATCCGTTATTCCCATTTGGTCAATTATTGCCGCCTGCGGAGCATACGTTATTTTGTCTTCAAAAATTAAGGATAACTTTAAAAAGGGGATAACTGTCGCCTTAATATTAATTGCCTCCTACAACATAATTACTTACTTCCATCTCTACTACATTCATTATCCTAAAGAAAAAGCTCTCGATTGGTCAGATGGCTATAAAGAGATGATACAGACGGTAGACAATATTAAGGATGACTATAGTTCCATAGCTATTTCCACCTACTACGGCCACCCATATATTTTTACCTTGTTTTACAGCAAGTACGATCCCGCCAAGTATCAGTCCCAATCCGCAGATAAGACTAAATTTGCCAAATTCGAATTTTTTGGTCCTTCATGGAAAAAGACTAAACCGGGCAAGGCTTTAGTTATTACTCCTCCATGGCAGGCGCATCCTGACAACGTTTTAAAACAAATATATTCAATAAACGGAGATTTAAGATTTACCATTTCCCAAACCCAAATATGAAAATAATTTTAATTATAATATTTTCGGCAATTATTTTAGTTCAGGCAAATCCCAGCCTGCCGATTTGCAATGTAAATACCGCAAAACAAGCAATTCCCCCAAGGATTTTTTATGAACAAACAATAGACGGCAAAGACCAAAATATTCTTCTTACCAGATTTTTGCACAACAAAATTGGAATTTATGCTTCAGAGTTTGGCAAGTGTTACGCAAACGTTTTCGATCCTAATTTTATCTACCACTTGCTAGGGGCGATCGGACTAGTCACCTGGTTTTATTTTGTCTACCTTATCGCCAAAAGAAGGCTCTACCCCATTATTGCTATTCTGGCCGTCTTACCGATGTTGCCGTTTTTAAAATTTTCGCCTCTGCCTATTTTATTGATATATAAGCTTTTTGCTATCATAGGACTAGCGTTTTTGCTAAGTAAACCAAAATGAGAAAATACTTACTCCTGGGAATTATCATCCTAGCAACAATTCTAAGACTTTATAAACTTGCCTCCGTTCCGCCTTCGCTTTATTGGGATGAAGCATCTTTGGGTTACAATGCTTATTCAATTTTAAAAACGGGAAGCGACGAACATGGAAAATTTTTACCTCTTACCAATTTTGCCGCTTTTGGAGATTACAAACCACCAGGCTACATCTATGCCACTGTTCCGGCAATTGCCGTCTTTGGCCTAAGTGAATTTGCCATTCGTTTCCCGTCGGCGTTTTTTGGAATTCTCACAGTACTGTTAACTTATCTTCTTGCTAAAAAACTCTTCGAGAAGGAAAATATTGCCCTTCTTGCCGCCTTTTTCCTGGCCATCTCTCCTTGGCACCTCCAATTTTCGCGGGGTGCCTTTGAGGCAAACCTCGGTTTATTCTTTAGCACTCTCGGGATCTACTTATTTGTAAAATTCGCCCGAGGCAATAAATATTGGATTTTCCCATCCCTCCTGTCATTTTTGGCCGCTATGTACACCTTTACCGGTCAAAGGTTATTCGTCCCTTTTATTTTGACAGTTCTCTGCGTTCAATTCAGAAATGCCGTATTTAAAAATCTCAAAGTTGTTGTTGCTGGTCTTTTTATTGCCGCTATTCTCTTTTGGCCGCTTTTTAAATTTGCCACCGGCACAATTGAGGGAAGGCTTCGTTTCAACGAGGTTTCAATTTTCAATGATCTACAACCAGCAGACGAATCAACACGCTTAAGGACAAAAGATAACTTCGCCTGGTGGGCAAATATCATCCACAATAGGCGCTTAGAGTACGCTCACACTTATTTGACCCATTATTTTGATGCTTTTAACCCAACTTTCCTTTTTATTAAGGGAGACGTCAATCCCCGGCTTTCGGTTCAGGAAGTAGGCGAACTTTACCTTATCGATTTACCACTTATTTTATCTGGCCTCTACTTTCTATTTGCCAAAAAGTCCAAATATAGATTCTTAATTATTGCTTGGCTTCTTATCTCGCCGCTCGGTCCATCAACCGCCCGCGAAACACCCCATGCGCTGCGGATGATCCACATACTGCCCACATTCCAATTGATTGCCGCCTTTGGATTTTTTAGCCTTTACGAGAGAATCAAGTTTAGAAAGGCCTTTACCGCCTCTGTCTTCTTAGTCCTTGCCCTAAGTTTCATCTATTATCTCGATATGTATTATGTTCACTGGCCAATAAATTATTCCACCCAATGGCAATATGGCTACAAACAGGCTGTCCAAAAGACAAATTCGCTATACGCCAGCGCCGATAATATTGTTGTCACCAAAAGCCTTGGAAGGCCGTATATCTATTTTCTCCTTTACGCCAAATATGATCCCAGAAAGTTTTGGCAAGAGGGACAAGTCGTCAGAGATAAATTTTTCTTCCTCGATGTTAATGGTTTTGGTAAATATCACTTTGTTGACGACGTGAATCAGGCAAAAGTCTCCGGTGAGACTGTCTACGTTTCGGGTCCTGAGGCTCCAAAAGGAGCAATGGTCATTGACACAGTCAGTGCCCTCGATGGTACTCCGGTTCTCGTGGTTTCAAAAAAGAACGTCTCAAATTCTTCCCGCAGTCAAAACCAATGAAATATTTGCATAAATTAAATTTTCTAGGATTTGTTATCCCACTATATTTTTTTACAAGGCTTGTAAACATTTTGGCTCTTCCGATTTTTACAGATGAAGCAATCTACGGTTATTGGGCTCAAGTTGCACTTCACGATCCCGCCAACCGGTTTATATCTTTAGAAGACGGGAAGCAGCCACTTTTTATTTGGATTGCTGCCATCTTCCAAAGATTTATTTATGACCCTTTAATTGCTACGCGTCTCGTTTCAGTCTTTTCCGGTTTTGCTTCTCTAATCGGCATTTATTTCTTAGCCCGAGAATTATTTGGTGAAAAAGTTGCCAAAGTTGCCTCTATTCTTTACGCAGTCTTACCTTTTACTTTACTTTACGACAGAATGGCCCTCTTTGACTCTTTGCTTACAACATTTTGCATCTGGGTAGTTTTCCTGTCTTACAAAATGGCCAAAAGTCCACGCGCCGACTATGCACTTTTAAACGGAATTGTTTTGGGCCTCGGTTTAATAACAAAGTCTTCGATAAGCTTTTTCCTATATCTTCTACCAGCATCACTTATCGTTTTTGATTTCAAAAAAACCCAAAAAATAAAACGTTTAACAAGGTGGTTATTGTTATCAACAGTAACCATTGTAATATCCCAGACAATTTATAACGCGCTCAGAGTTTCCCCGCTTTTTTATATGATCGACCGCAAAAACCATGAGTTTATTAGGACTTTTTCCGAAGTTCTCAAAGATCCTTTTGCCCATTTTTCGGGAAACATCCACAGTATGATTACATGGCTCTTTCAATACAATGGGCCGCTTCTTATCCTTTTGCCCGCGACAATAATATATGGAGTAGCCAAAAGAGATAGAAGAGCAATTCTCCTTTCAGCATATGTGCTGATACCTTTTTTTGCCGAAGCACTTCTTAATCAAATTTTATATCCAAGGTTTTCCTTATTTTATTTCCCATTTATTATCATCCTAACAGCTTTTGGCATAATACAAGTCTCGTCACGGTTATCGAAATACAGGCGCTTACTCTGGATTGGACTTTTTTCTCTAATAATTTTCCCATTAGTTTCATCATTTTATTTGCTGACAAATCCGCCACTAGCCGGTATTGCTGATTCCGATAAATTCCAATATATAAACGGTTGGTCTTCCGGCTATGGGATCCGCCAAATCGTCAATATTTTAAAAACGGGCAACCCCAAAGAGAAAGTTTATGTGGGGACAGAAGGAACTTTTGGTCTCCTCCCTTTCGCCCTGCAGATTTATTTTTATGGCAACCCAAATATCCAAGTGGTAGGTTATTGGCCTGTCGGAAGTCTTCCCAAGCAGGTTTTAGATTCTGCTAAAACCCAAAAAACTTATTTCATCTTTTACCAAAACCAAAATCTTCCACGCGAAGAAGACAAAAAAAATCTCAAGTTGATTGCAAAATATCAAAAGGGAGAAAGCAATAACTTTATGCAATTTTACGAAATAATTCCATGAGGGGTTTTTTCAAAAATCACCTTTTTTTAATTTTGATTATCCTGCTTGCAACATTTGCAAGAATTTTCATGCTTTCCTCAAACCCAATTGGCTTTGCTGATGATGAGGCGGCATCTGGTTATAACGCTTACTCGATACTTAAAACCGGGCGTGATGAATGGGGGAAACTTTTCCCATTCCCCGTCATTGAAAGCTTCGGTGACTGGAAACTGGAAGTTAATATATTTTTAACAGTCATATCCGAAACAGTCTTTGGTCTGAACGAATTTGCTACGCGTCTACCTGCAGCTGTGATTGGGATATCGGCTGTTTTCATCACTTACTTACTTGCCAAAAAAATCTTTGATAAAAAAACAGGTCTTGTAGCGGCATTGCTGCTTGCAATATCGCCTTGGCATATAACTGCCTCTAGGCACGCATTCGAATCACATTTTTTAACGTTTTTTATTCCACTCTCGACCTACTTCTTTTTAAAATCATTTGAAAATAGAAAATATTTTTTCTTTTCCATTGTTAGTTTTGGTTTTTGTCTCTATGTTTATAGATCTGCCTGGGTTTTCATCCCAATATTTCTGACTTTCCTTATTCTGGTTCATAAAAACAACATCAAAGATTTCAAGAAGCTCTTTTTAAAATCTATAATAATTCTAATTCTTCTAGCAGCACCTCTTATTTCAACAATAACATCTTTCAGCGGCCAATCGCGTTTTTTGCAAGAAAGCTTTGTTACAGGGATAACGAGAATCGGAATAGATAACGAAATAAACGAGAAAAGAGGTATTTGCAAAAGTAACATTCCAAATATTATCTGTACTCTGGTTTATAACAAGTACTTTGCCATAGGATCAGCCTATGTTAATAACTATATGGGGAATCTTTCGCTACAAACTTATTTTGAAAAAGGTAATTCAACGGGTTTCCAATCATTCAGTTCACGTAGCCTTTTTTACTTTTTTGAGCTTCCGATATTACTCGTCGGGCTGTACCGAGTAATTTTTCAAAAATATAAAAAAGCTAAATTACTTTTAGCCTGGATTATCATTGCACCTATCGCAGCTTCAGCAACCGGTGTTGGAAATTTTGGCAGATTAAATCTAATTATGCCTGCTCCACAGATTATAGAGGCTTTGGGTTTAACGATGTTATTTTCAAAAATTAATCAAAATCTTGCCAAAAGAACGGTTTTAATATTTGTTTTTTTAGTAATTTCTTTCTCATTTGGTAAATTCCTTATCGATAATTTTTACATTGAGTCATTTTACAACAGCCGTTACGAACGGTATGGTTACAAATCATTATTTAATTATCTAAAAATAAATGAAAATAAATATTCCAATATCCTAATATCCCAAAAGATAGATAACTCCCATCAATATATTCAATATTTATATTTCGATAAGATCGACCCTAATTTTTTTAGAAGCACGGTTGATCGTCAAAGAAGTACCGAAGGTTGGGTTGATGTGAAAAGCATCGGCAAATATAAATTCATTCCCTCAATCCCCGATGTTCTTCCAAAAATTCCAAAAAATACTCTTGGGGTTGTGGGTGAAAACGAAGTCCAGTACCCAATCCCGCCAAAATTTATAATAAGGGATTTAAGGGGAGACATTTTATTTAAAATCTACGATATTGATCAAGTAAAAGAAAAGTTGCAAGTTCTAAATTAAAATTCATAATGTTTAAAGACAAGTTATTTTTAATCATAATTTGTTTGGCATTCGTCCTGAGATTCTATAAGTTAGGCCAAATTCCTCTTACTTTGGATTGGGACGAGAACAGTAATGCTTATAATGCTTACTCCATCCTAAAAACCGCCAGGGACGAGTATGGCACTTTTCTTCCTCTCACCAATAGGTCATTTGACGATTATAAACCACCCCTTTACATGTACCTCAATGTTCCAACAGTTGCTATTTTTGGTTTGACTCCGCTTGCCGCCAGATTGCCGTCGGCGCTCTTTGGTTTTTTAACAGTCCCCACGCTTTATTTTTTGGTAAAGTTTTTGTTCGGCAGAAAAAATATCGCCGCAATCGCCATGTTCCTACTGGCAATTTCCCCATGGCACATCCAATTTTCCAGAGTGGGTTTTGAGGCCACGGTCGGTCTCTTTACGGCAACAGCAGGGATTACCCTATTTCTTTATGGACTCCAAAACCGGAAATTATTAATTTTGTCTTGTATTCTCCTTGGACTTTCGGCGTACAGCTATCATACGGAGAGGATTTTTGTGCCTCTCATTTTTCTATCATCTCTCCTAATTTGGAGGAAAGAAGTATTTTCTGTTTCCAAAAAATACTTAAGCCTGTTTATTGTAATTACAACTTTGATTGTCTTACCGCTCGTGGTATTCACTCCGCAAAAGGCTATTATTCAAAGATTCGAGACAACAAGTGGCAATAGCTCCCTTGATGACATCAATAAATCAATTAAATTAATTCGCCAGGATCAAGATGTCAACTTTCCATTTGGAAAAATTTTGAACAATAGAAGGCTTGTTATTGGAAAAACTTACCTGGGCAATTATCTGTCTCATTTTAATTTCAACTTCCTCTTTGCCAAAGGGGATGACAATTTTAGGCATCACGTCGAAGGCTTCGGCATGCTTTATCTTTTTGATTTGCCCCTCTTAATTTTTGGCATTGTTTACCTTGTGAAGGAGAAAAGTAAAGTGAAATATTTCGTTTTCGCTTGGCTGCTTATCTCGCCAATCTCTGCTGCCGTAGCCAGCCCCAGCCCTCACGCCGTAAGGTCACTTCCCGAGGTAATTGCTTTGGAAATAATTTCCGCGTTTGCTATCAATCATCTTATCTTGGCAAAATTTCGTCTCAAGAGCTTTGTCATTCCAGCCGCCTCTGTCTGGATTGCCTTATCATTTCTAATATACATTGAAAACTATTGGCGGCATTATCCTTACGATTTTGCTTCTTTCTGGCAATTCGGTTACAGCCAGGCCGCTGCCGATACCCAAATGATGAAAGACCAGTATCAAAAAATAAATATCTCAAGGTCCATTGAGCAAGCTTATATTTTCTACTTATTTAATACCAAATATGACCCAGGGCAATATCTTAAAAATGGTTCACGCAGCCACTTCGACAAATACTATTTCGATGCCAAACCACCCAAAAGCGCGAACGAACTTTTCGTCTCAGATGCCCAAGGTTTCCCCCAAGGTTTTAAGGTCGTCGAGAAGGTTGAAAGCCCCGAAGGCGGTCCGGCAATTATAATTGGCCATCCTCAGTAAACTAGCAATGTGGCCAGCATCCAGGCGATAGATTTTTCTTGAGAAATTCCCAGAAGCTACCGCCTTTTTGCGGTGGAGATTTTAACCACCACTCAGCAGTATCAAAGTACACTCTCTCTGTACTTCTCTCGTACCAGATGGTTTTTTTACCGCTCATGGTAGAAGTTATGGGTTCCCAGCTTATTTCACTGCCTTCACAAAGGCCTATTTTTATTCCATGTATATCATCTCGCTTATCCCAGTACATTAAAAGTGCCATTGGATGACTTATTGAGTTAGCGTTAGCCATGCAGCCATAAATATCGAAACTTTGCCCCGGATACTTCGAATAAATATCTTTCTTAATCACGTTGAACCTTTCAAGCGTTAGCGTGTTGGCTTTAAAGTTGTGAACAGAAACATTGATAGTAAAAACGAAAATTAGAAGAAGCATGATGGCACCCAAAACCTTTTTAAATTTAAAGAGTTGAAAGATCGCCCAACCACTTAATACAAATACTGGCCCGTGGGCGAAAAAACTATAATATTGAAATCTTTGACCCCGGTAGTATCTATAAAGAATAACTTCGGCCAGGAATGTAAAAGCGATTAAAAAATAATTTTTATTTTCGACTTCGCGAAATCCTTGGACTCTCAGTCCGCGGATGAAGCGAAGAGAAAACATACTTTTGAACTCGAAGAGCAAATACCGAGGGCTTTTAGCCCTCGGAAGTTTATTCTTTTTAATCTTGGGAAGCGCAAGCAAACTGAAAACAAAAACCACGCAAATAATAAAAATTGATACCCACCTGCTACCTCCTATAATATCCGCCCAAGCATTTGGCCAGTAGGAAAAAGCATAGGTTAGCCACCTATTTGGAATCCAGGCATTAAATTGATCAACAGCCAAAAAGATAAATAAACTTGTAAAGTTGTACCAATAAAGCTTCGAATCTAAGTAAATAAGCGGTACAAATGGAATTAAAAATCCAAGCGCTACAAATGGTATGTACTTTAGGTAATTTTTAAAAGAAGGTTTTATTAAGATGATTGCAACAATGACTGTCGGCGCAGCGAGAAAGCTTTGAAAATGAATAGTAATCGAAAGTCCAGCGAAAAAGCCAAGTAGAAATAAATCAAAGATTTTCCTCCTTTTATAAAACCTCACAAGAAAGATAAGTAGCGTCAGTGATAAAATTGGTACTACGGCTGGGTTCCAAACAGTCAGTGAATTATCTATTTGGGCGGGGGAAATAGCCGCAAGTAGTGCTGAAATTGCTCCTACCCATTTTCCACCGACCTCTTTACCCAACCAGAAAACCAAGACTATGAAAAGAAGACTTACAAATGTAAGTACATACCAATGGGTTAAAAGCCCCAGCGGCATAAAACTGACAATTTCCAGAAACCAAAAATACCAAGGACCATAGTAGAAAGGCCCTGCAGATGAAAAAGTTCCCGCCAGCGGCAGTTTAAAATTGTCAGCAGCAAATCTGGCTATTTGTACATCTTGAGAATTATCAGCCTGTAAGTGAATCCGGGCCTGATAATTATAAGTCCTTAGAAATATTGCAAGGGAAATCGTTATCAATATTAAAAGAGAATACAGAGGTTCTTTCTTAACAAATTTTACAAATTTGAGGCGATTTTCCCTAAGAACTTTTTTTAAATCATCCAAATTGAATAAAAGCACTAGTCTTAAGAATTGTAGTAGAATTAACTCAAAACATAAAGGTAAAGTCAAACAGTGAAAAAAATACTAATTTCTGCAGTTCTTGCCACCTACAACGAAGAAAAAAATATCGTGGATTGTATAAATTCACTAAATAATTTCGCCGACCAAATCGTTGTTGTTGATGGGGACTCTAGCGATAAAACGCGTGAGCTGGCAAAAAAATTTGGTGCCAAAGTCATCAAAACGACCAATAAACAAATGTTTCATATCAATAAGAATATGGCAATTTCGAAAGCCGCCGGCCCATGGATTTTTTTAATTGACGCTGACGAAAGAGTAAGTCCTGCTCTAGCTCGGGAAATAAAAGATAAAACAAGAAGCAACCCCGATGAAAACGGTTTTTGGATAAATCGCAGGAATTGGTTTTTAGGCAAATTTTTAGAAAAAGGTGGAGCCTACCCCGATAGGGTGATTAGACTTTTCAGAAAAGGTAAAGGCCGCTTGCCCGAAATAAGTGTCCACGAACAAGTTAAAATAGAAGGCAAGATTGGTCACCTAAAAAACGACATTTTACATTTGGCTGATCCTGATTTTGCCAGATATTTAATGCGCGCAAACCGTTACACCATGGAAACTGCCCAGGAAATTGCCAAAATTAACCCCGGCTTTAGTCTTGGAACAATCATCAAATTCACAATTTTTAAACCCATACACTCCTTCATTCTTATTTATTTTAGACACCGCGGCTATAAAGATGGTTTCCCCGGTTTCATTTGGGCATTCTTTTCTGGCGCGCACCATTTTTATGCATATGTAAAATACTGGGAAATTACCCAAAAAAGTATCAAAAACTAAATTTTATCAATTTAATTTAGCTTATTCCAGTAGTCTAGTTGGATTAAAATAATTTTGCCTACTTGCATTAATGATAAATTCTTGCTAACAATTTTTTATAGGTATAAATTTGATACCCATACAGAGCGAACTTAAATTTTAAAAGTGAGCTCTCTATGTATAGTTTTTTCAAGGAAGGAGGGGATAACTACATGGCAAAGAAGAAAAAGAGAAAGAAATAACCTTTTAGTCGTAAGACTTAATGAAACTGCCCACTTATAAGCTGCTCATATATCAGAAGGAATAATATTTCCTACTGATTTAGGAAGTACTTCCTGAATGGAAAAGATTGCATAGTTTAAGCTAGCCATAGGTGGGCTAGTTTTTCCCAAAACACCTAAAACTCCACCCGCTGATATATAATTTAGCTAATGAAAGTTGCCATAGATGCAAGTCCTTTAAAATCAGGCCATAGCCTTAGAGGAATAGGCTCATATACTGATAAGCTGATTGAAAGCCTAAAGCGCATTCCCCAAGTCGAATTAGAACTATTTGACACAAGAAATATCCCAAGAGCAGACGTTGTCCATTACCCGTATTTCGATTTATTCTTCCATACCCTACCAATTGGTAAATCGGCAAGGCGCGTTGTTACCATCCATGATGTCATCCCACTAGTATTTCCTGAGCATTTTCAGTCAGGGGCCAGGGGATATATCAATCTTTTTTTTCAAAAAAGAGCTCTTAAAAATACTGATTTTCTCATCTGCGATTCCTCCACGTCAAAAGCTGATATTGCCGATAAACTCTCATTCCCAAGGGAAAAAATAGAAGTAATATATCTCGCCGCCGCTGGTAACTTTAAAAAAATTAGGGATATGGAAAAACTAAAATCGATAGAACGCAAATTCAAACTGCCAAAAAACTTTGCCCTTTATGTTGGAGATGTTAATTGGAACAAAAATCTGGATAATTTAATAAATTCTGTAAAAATTTCCAAAGTCCCCCTCGTCATGGTTGGAGCCGCAATTGTAGATAACAAAGTTCCCCAAACTCAAGCGCTCACCAGATTAATTAGAAAACTCAATCTGGGAGACAAAATCACTAAGACGGGGTTTGTTAAAGAAGATGAACTAGCATCCATTTATAATCTTGCCGGCGCTACACTTCTACCTTCATTCTACGAGGGTTTCGGTTTGCCGGTTTTAGAAAGTATGGCCTGCGGTACCCCAGTTATATGTTCGGATAATTCCTCAATTTCAGAAATTGCTGGAGGCCTTGCGCTATTTTGTGACCCGCAAGATCCCCAAGATATCGCCCAAAAAACCTTAAGAGCTTTAAATATGTCTGCCAAATCCAAAGTCAGTTTATCTGAAAAATTAATTTCTCATGCGTCCACTTTCAGTTGGCAAAAAACAGCTAATCAAACTGTCAAGGTTTATCAAAAAGTTGCCGGATGAAAAAAATAATCGTCCTATTTTTGGTTTGGAGAACGTTTCTATTTACTATTGCCGCTTCCTCACCACTTTTCATTCATCAGTTTGGAGCGAGATTCCCTTATTATCAGGAAAGACTAATCGCCACAAAACTTCCCCATTTCATCTGGTCGTTTGGAAATTTTGACGGGGTGCATTACCTTGGTATTGCCAAAGAGGCTTACGCTGCTCAATACACCCAAGCCTTTTTCCCGCTCTATCCAATTTTAATTAAATCCGTCTCGTTTTTAACTTTTGGCAACCTCCTCGTGAGTGCTCTACTTATTTCCAATATTTCTTTTTTGGCTTCTCTCCTGATCTTCTATAAACTCATAACCCAAGTGCACGGCGAGAAAATCGCTTTCTGGTCTGTCCTATTCCTCTTATCTTTTCCGACGTCATTTTTCTTCGGAGCCGCTTACACCGAGGGCATATTTTTTCTCTTAGTAGTTTCATCTTTTTACTTTGCTCAAAGAGGGAAAATCTGGCGAGCTTCTATTTTCGGCGCCTTAGCGTCGGCAACTCGCCTCGTCGGTATTTTTTTAGCTCCTGCACTCTTTTTTAAAAATGGAATTAAGTCACAAATCCCGCTGCTTCTTGTACCCGCAGGCCTCATCGCCTATATGATTTTTCTGAAAGTTAAGTTCGATAACCCGTTTTATTTTTTGACGTCCCAACAAATTTTCGGACAGGAACGGCTATCAAACGGCATTGTCCTCCTGCCGCAGGTACTTTTTAGATATTTGAAAATACTGACGTCAACCCATGGCTTACCGCTTGCCAATGCAGCTTTTGAGCTTCTTGCAACTGTATGGGTTCTTACGGCGCTGATATTGGCATTTAAAAAAGTAAAATTAGAGTGGCTAATCTTCAGTTTATTAGTCGTCATCACCCCAACGCTCACCGGAACCCTAGCATCAATGCCCCGTTATATTTTAGTAGCATTTCCCATTTATTTGGTTCCCGCGCATATAAAAAGCCCGAAAATTAAAATTGCACTACTTACGGCTTCATCCATACTTCTAGCCATCTCCGCAACCTTTTTTGTCCAAGGCTACTGGGTGGCTTAACAAGAGGCGTCTATGATATTATTTCTCCATGAGCTTTGTGCAGCTTTTAATTACCAGTGTTCTTTTAAATGTTACCGGGAATTTCCTTTTGAAAAAGGGAGTGCTGGTTATTGGTGGGATCAGTGGAGAGAAGGCAAAACTGGTATCCGAACTTACAAAAGCCGCGCTGAGTCCCTTTATCATTTTCGGTCTCGCCCTCTACGGTCTCTCTTTCCTTATTTGGTTAAGAGTCCTGACAATAAGTGACCTTTCAAAATCATACCCGATTTTTGCCACGATCGTTTTCCTTCTTACAACGGCTGGCTCTATAGTATTTTTTAAAGAAAGCGTTTCTGCTTTGAGATTTTTAGGTATTGTCATAATGCTAGCTGGAATTTTTATCGTCGCCCGCTATTAGCCGTGAAGCTTGCAATTATTGTTCCCGCATTTAATGAGGCCAGCGTCATCGAAAGCGTCTTAAAATCGCTGCCGCAAAAAATTATTGGCATCTCGAAGATTAAAACCGTCGTCGTTAACGACGGATCTTCTGATCAAACTTATCAAAAAGCGCAAAATGCCAATATTTTAGTCCTGAACCACATTCTCAATCGTGGAGCCGGGGCAGCTACCAGAACCGGTATCGATTTTGCCAAATCCAGTCAAGCGGACGTCATTGTCACTTTTGATGCTGACGGTCAGCACAACCCAACAGACATTGAAAAACTAGTCCGCCCGATTATAGAAAATAAAGCGGATCTAGTTATCGGTTCACGTCTTAAAAAAAGGCAAAAAATGCCCGTCGACCGCTTTATCTTAAATTGGCTGGGGAATATAATCACTTTCTTTCTCTTTGGCGCTTTTTCAACGGATACCCAATCTGGCCTGCGCGCATTTTCCAAAAATGCCGCCAGTCTCATCGATTTTAAGTCCGATAGGATGGAATTTTCATCTGAAATAATCCAAGAGGCAAAAAGGCATAAACTTAAAATTGTGGAAGTTCCAACTGACGCAATCTACACCAAATATTCAAGAAGCAAAGGCCAAAAAAACATAAACGCGCTCCCCGTTTTAATAAGAACCCTAGTTAAATTTTTGCGATGAGAGACACAGTTTTGGTAACCGGCGCGGCCGGTTTTGTTGGTAGTCATCTCGTGCCCTTGCTTTTAAAAAATGGCTACGGGGTAACTGCCCTTATCAGAAATCATGGGGAGGCAAAAAAAGTCAGCCCCAACTGCAAAATAATCATTGCCGATCTTGCAATTAAGGGGAGCTGGCAGGATAAAATCAAAAAAAGCTCTATAATTATTCATCTAGCCGCAGAAATTTCGTCCAAAACACCCAGCGCTTTCAAGCTCAATAATACTATTGCCACCCAAAATCTGGCAGGTGCAGCCAAAAACGCTAACGTCAAAAAAATAATCCTTTTTTCATCGGCGGCTGTCACATCGATAAGACTTGATTGGTACGCCAAAACCAAAAAAGACCAGGAAGAAATAATTGCTTCATCAAAAATTCCCTACAAAATCCTAAGACCATCTATGATCTACGGGCCAGGCGATACGAAAAATATCGGCTGGCTTATCAAAGTCGTCAAAAAATTACCGATTATTCCTCTACCAGGTGGGGGAAATTTTGGCAGACAACCCGTTTACGTAACCGATATTTGCAAGATTGTCTTAAAGCTCATTTCTAAAAACTATCCAAAAAGTATTTACGAAATTCATGGAACACAGTACGTAACCATGAAGGAAATGATCAAAATCATCAAACAGGCTCTTCATTCCCAAAAACCAACGATTGTTGTACCGCTCTTCGTTTTGGAGTCGGCTATCTGGCTCTGGGGGAAAATCTTGCCAAACCCAAAATTCACGCCCGACCAGATTAAATCGCTAACCAGCGGAGAAAAGTTCTCCGGCGATAAATGGTGGCTGATTTTTGATATAATACCAACTAAATTTGAGGTAGGTGTCACTCAAATGGTTAAATAAGAGAGCTTGTTTTTCTCGCAAGCTCGAAAAATAGAATAAATGCTTACAGCAATTCAAATCGTCCTGCTTGCCCTCGTCCTGTTTTTTATCTCCCGAGTAGTTCTTAGGGCCAGAGAAAAAGTTATTCCCGCCAAAACTGCCGTTTTCTGGATAGTAATCTGGCTGGCTGCTCTTATTGGTATTTTACTCCCTAAAACAACAACCCAACTAGCTGGAATTTTTGGTGTTGGTAGGGGAGTCGATATCATCGTCTACGTCTCACTTGTCCTACTTTTTTACCTCGTCTTTCGTGTCTACGTTATGATCGAAGACCTAAGACGAGACATAACGAGTTTAGTCAGGCAAATAGCCCTCCAAAACGCCTCAAACCCCCCAAAAAGCACTGCCCAAAAGAAATCCAGCAAATAAGAATGAAAATTCTCCTGATAAGCGAATTTTTCCCCGTCGGGAAAGACTTAAAATTCTCCGGAGGCGTAGAAGCAAGAACCTATTATCTGGCCAAATATTTAAGCTTGGACCATAACGTTACAGTTTTAACCTCGAAACTTAAGGGGGCTCCCACGAAGGAAAAAACATCTGGTTTTACTGTTTTGAGGGTTGGCCCAAGACGCAATTATTCAGCCACAGTCGGAAGTATCGCTAGTCGTATTCTTTTTATAAGAGAAGCAATCATTACTGCCAAAAATCTGGATTGTGATATCGTCGATGGCAGCAATTTTATAACTCACTTTATAGCCAAAAGAATCGCTTCTTATAAAAAGATACCTTACGTTGCCTGGTACCCTGATGTTTGGATAGGTAGCTGGATTAAAAATACCGGCATCGTCGGAATCTTAGGCGAACTTCTGGAGAGATTTAATCTAGCTTATGGCGCAAGCGCTTATATTGCTATTTCCAAAAGCACCGCCAAAAAACTCAGCGGGAAAGTCAACACAAAAATTGAGCTAGTTCCTTGCGGAATAGATGAAGCTGAATTTAAAGGTAAACATCAAAAATCAAATATCCCTACAATAATCTGCATTTCGCGTCTGGCAAAATATAAAAATATCAAAGATCTTGTTTTGGCATTTGCATTCATCTTAAGAAAAGTAAAAAATGCAAGGCTGGTTATAGTCGGAACCGGCCCTGAGTCTAAAAACCTAAAAAATTTGGCGAAGAACCTTAAACTGGATGGAAAGGTCAAATTCTTAGCAAATCTCCCGAGAAAAGAATTAATTGATCTTTATTTATCATCGTCTATTTTCTGTTTACCGTCGTCAGTCGAAGGTTTTGGCATTTCCGTAGTAGAAGCCGCAGCAGCCGGCACGCCATATATAGTTTCAGATATCGGAGTTTTTAAAGAAGTCACAAAAAATGGCCAAGGGGGTTTCATTTTCAAATTAGGAGACATCGCAAGTCTTGCCGAAAAATTGGAAAAACTTCTCATGGATAAAGCTTTATATAAAATTAAGCAAGCCGATGGTAAACGTCTGGCAAAAAATTATTTGTGGCCAGCTATTGCCAAAGAAACTGAAAAAATTTATCTAGGCTTACTAAAAGATAAATCATGAAAGTTGCCCTCATAATCGATACTTGGTTTCCAACAATTGGCGGAGGACAAATCAATGCTTTTGAGATTTCCAAGAGGATTGCCCAAAAAGGCGTCAGTATCGACGTCATTACTCGAAACACTGGAACGGACAATTTAAAATTACCCGCAAATCTTAAAGTAGTAAAACTTGGCCAGAAAGCAAAACCTTTTGATTATTTCTCAAAAGCAGTTTTTTTATTTAATGCCTATTTCTACGTCTACAAAAGAGATTATAACCTAGTCCATGCGCATGCATTTTTGCCCGGAATAGCGGCGAGGCTCCTTAGCTTTCTTAAAGGTATCCCCACTATTTTCACAGTTCATGGGACATCAATTGGGACGAAACTAAATAACATTTACAAGGAGTGGCTGGAAAGATTTATACTCACAGGAATCTTGTATGATGCCCAAATTACCGTCTCCCAAGATTTTCAAAAATTTAAAAACGTTAACAAAAAAATCCATTACATTCCAAACGGCGTAGAGATAAATAGATTTGATAAAATCAAAGTAAAAAAATCATATGGACCAACCTTAATTTTTGTTGGCAGACTTCATCCTCATAAAAATCTCGTAAATCTTATAAAGGCTATTTCAATTGTCAAGAAAGGTCTGCCCAGTATCAAGCTTCTCGTGGTAGGCGATGGACAGCAAAAAGAATCATTAAAAAAATTGACAAAAGATTTAAATTTAGTGTCAAATATTTTATTTAAAGACGAAGTTGTAGGAGAAGAATTATCTAAACTTTACAAATCTAGCCACCTGTTCATCTTGCCTTCAATTTACGAAGGCCAACCTATTACTATGCTAGAGGCATGGGCTGCCAAAATCCCCGTGATTGTAACTGCTTCAGGTGATAGTCCTTATTTAGTCAAAGATGGAGTTAATGGTTACTTAATCCAAAAACCCAAAGATTACCGGGAGATTGCCTCTCAAATCAAAAAAGCTCTAGGCGCCAAAGACTTACAAAGAATGGGTCAAAACGGCTATAATCTTGTTGCAAAAAACTTTTCTTGGGAGAAATCTGCCCAAAAGACATTAGAAGTATATGAAAGCCTCACAAAAGCCAAAAATTAGCGTTGTTATGTCCGTTTATAACGGCATGCCGTACTTAAAAGACGCCGTCCAAAGTATTCTCAACCAATCTTATAAAGATTTCGAATTCATAATAATCGACGACGCATCAACCGATTCAACTTGGAAATTTCTCAAAAGCGAGAAAGATAAAAGAATCAGACTTATTAAAAACAAAAAAAACTTAGGTCTTGCTGCATCACTAAACATTGGTCTAAAAATCGCCAAAGGGGATTATATCGCCCGCATGGACGCAGATGATATTAGTCTCCCCGAAAGATTAGACACACAGCTCAGATTCATGGAAAAACGCCCAGACATTGATGTCTGTGGTGCATGGATAAAGAAAATAAACTCCAGTAATAAAGTTTTTGGAAAGTATGAAAGTCCGGTGAGCAATTCAGGAATCAAGAAGCTTCTGATATGGGCCCCAGCCATTGTGCACCCCACTCTTTTTGCAAAATCGAGTTTCTTCAAAAAGTTAAATTATTATAATCCGAATTTCGACTACGCCGAAGAATACGAACTTTTAATGAGAGCAAGAAATAAATTTAAAATGGCCAACGTTCCACGCTATCTACTTTTGTGGAGATTTTGGGACAGGAGAAGATCCAGAGAAGGATGGGACAAGATGGAAAAAATTGATTTTAAAATTAAATCAGAGGCCTACAAAAGAGGAGATTTTGGAAAGCCATTCTTACTTATACTAGGTCTAAAATATTTTGTAACTTATTTAATTCCCTACAATTTAAAACTCAATATGTTCAAGCTTTTCAAAATGATATGAACCTAAAAAATAAAAAAATTCTAGTTACCGGCGGTTTAGGTTTTATTGGCTCAAATCTCGTCACAAAATTAGAACACATCGGTGCCAACATTACAATTTTCGATTTAGGAAAAGGAGACGATATCGAAGATTCGGCAAAACTGGAAGAAATGATTAAAAAAAAGTTTGACGTTATCTATCACTTGGCAGGATTTTCGGGATCAAATATCAGCAACCAAAATATCCCAAAATCTTTTAGGATTAACACCTTGGCGACGGTTACTCTGTGCCGTCTCATCTTAAAACATTCTCCAAAAACTAAAGTGATACTTTCTGGTTCCAGGTTGGAATACGGACAACCGCAGCATCTTCCCGTGGACGAAAAGCATTCAACCAACCCAACTTCCGCATATGGCCTTTCAAAGCTTGCTGCAACCCAAATGGCTCTAATTTACAATAAAAAGTATGGTTTAGACGTAACAATCTTTAGAACTTCAAATGTTTACGGACCCCATAAAAACCGGGAATTCGCCGGCTATAACGTAATTAACAATTTCATAGACATGGCTAAAGAGGATAAAATCTTAACGATTTATGGAGAAGGAAACCAGGAACGTGACTATATTTATATCGATGACCTCGTTGATGCCTTTATTCTGGCAGTAAAAAAACCCGAAATTTCCTCCGGCCAAATTTACAACCTTGGTTTTGGTAAAGGTATTAAATTTAAAGAGATGATAACGCTTATCTTAAATAAAGTAGGCAAGGGGAAAGTTAAACATACCAAATGGCCCAAATCATATGAGATTGTCGAAACCGGAAGTTACACTAGTGACATTTCTAAAATCAAAAAACACTTGGGCTTTAGTCCCAAAGTTAATTTCCGGGAAGGAATAGTTAAAACTATTCAATCTCAAAGATGATAATTTTATCGCCGCAACTCGGACTTTCTTCAAAGTCTATTTTGGGTGGAGAAGTTTTCGATAGGGAAATTCTCCTCGGGCTTGCCAAGAGTGGAGTAAAAATAGAGATAATCTTACCGAAATCAAAGCCTCACGATGAAAATATCAAAAATTGGCACATAACTTACTTGCCGATATCTCGTTTCCCAGCACAATTTTTTAATTTCCTAATAATTCCCCAGCTTCTCAAGTTAAGAAATAAGAACGTCCAAATTATAAGACTTCATCAACCACAGTTTATGTTTATCTCGGCTATTTTATTCAAATTATTTAGTCCAAACGTAAAGATTCTTGCTACATATCACAAATTTGAGGAAACAAATTTTGGCCCCTTCTCTAAAGCCATAAACAACTCCTGGGACCACATCATTTGTGATAGTCTTGAAGTAAAGAAAAAAATCATTAAAATCTTCAAAGTTGATCAGTCTGAGATAACAGTAGTCCATAATGGGGTACCCTCTTATTTAAAACCTACAACCAGAGACAAAGAGTTGGAGGGAAAATTGAATCTTCAAGGCAAAATTGTCCTGCTTTTTATGGGGCTTTTTATTGGCCGTAAGAATCCTCTTTTTTTACTCGACGTTTTAAGGGAGATATCCAAAAGCAACGAAAACGTCGTAATTATTTTTTTAGGAAAAGGCCCACTAAAAGATAAAATTTCTCAAAAAGCAAAAGCGTTAAAAATAGAAGATAAAATTATATTTATGGATCCTGTATTTGGGCACGCCAAAAATAAAATCCATAATCTTATCGATATTTTCGTCCACCCATCGCTGGATGAGGGATTTGCCCTAGCACCCTTGGAAGCAATGGCTTGCGCTAAACCCGTTCTTATGGCATACGGCTATTCCGCAAAAGAAGCAGTTGAAAATGGAGTTAACGGGCTCCTCTGTCGTCCTAATGATTTAGAAGATTGGGCCAAAAAATTAACAAGCCTAATAAATAATAAGTCGCTGCGGGAAAAAATGGGGGAAGCATCGCTTAAAAAAGTAAAAAGAGAATTTCAGTGGGAACTTGCCGTTCAAAAACATATCGAGGTTTTTAAAGCGCTTGTAAAATGAAACAAATAAAAAAACTTTTCATCAAATCTGTAAAATTGCTAGACTTGGGAAGTGCCATAGCAGTTAGACTAACGAAATTAACAGGGAAATCAAAAGTTCCAATTCACCCTAAACACCTTTTAACTGAAAAACCCTGGTTCACAAAATATCTCAAAAGCGCTGACATTGTTCTGGATCTTGGTTGCGGCAATGGCCAAAATTCGATAAAAGCTGCAAAGATCGTGAGGAAGGTTATGGGCTCAGAGCTTTCGGATCAACTGCTAAATCTCGCCAAAAAATCAGCAGAGTTAAAAAGAGTAAAGAATATTAAATTCGAAACAGTAAATTTGGAGGAAAAATTAAAGTATAAAGATAAAACTTTCGACAGAATTATTTTTCTTGATGTTTTAGAGCACCTTACAAAAAGGGATCAAGCTTTATCAGAAATTAAAAGAGTTCTTAAAGATGGAGGGCTGCTTTTCCTTGGCGTCCCAAATTCCGAAACCTCTTGGAAGAAACTACAAAGATCGGCCGGCGTAAATTCTTTTTCCGACCCAGATCACAAAATTGAATTCAGCGAGGATTCAATTAAAAAATTACTTTCAAAACATGGTTTCGAGATTATTAATTTTGGATATGGCAAGTATGATCTTCCAGCAAGAGGTCTCATCGATATCGTCGGCGGTTTTTCATTAAGCCTCTATCGAGCCATCACTAACTGGAGGGCTGGAAAAGTGCTGCCAAACCCTCACGAGGCCTCGGGCTTTGAAATTGTGGCTAAGATTATATGAACATTCTTTTTTTAGCTAAATTTTATATGCCTTTTGATCGGGGAGGATCCGAATGGAGCACACGAGACCTTGCTTATTTATTGGCCCATGATGGTCATAATCTAACAATTGCCACGCCAAACTATGGAGCAAAGTCCAGCGAAATAGTAGACGGCATCAAAATCATAAGAATTCCCTTCCCCATAAAACTTACGAGCCCCAAAGACTCAGTTGCTCCGTATTGGACTAACAATATTATCTGGTTTGCCTATAGCGCCATTTTTTGTCTAATTCTAACAATCAAAAACCACTACGAAATTATCCACGTTCAAAATAATGAATTTTTACCGGCCGCAGTTATAACAGCAAAAATTCTCGGCAAAAAAACTCTAGCCACATTCAGAGACTATCAAGTTATTTGCAATCTTGGCTTTTGCCTTTGGCACGATAATAAATCGTGCTCGCCGAAAAAATATTTGGCAAATGACTTTGAGTTTTTTTACATGAATTATGTGGAAAGTAAAAATATACCGAAATATTACATTTTAAAGCTGGCGGCGATAAGAGCTTGGCTTATGCAAAAAATTCTCTATTATTTTGCCAAAAAGATCAACTACAAAATTGCGGTTTCAAAAAAAGTATCTGTTATTTTTCAGGCAAATGGGATTTATAACCTTAAAGTCATTCACAATCCAGTTATCATAAGTAAGAAACCCACCACCATTGCCAACGATAAAATTCTCTACGTTGGAAAATTATCAAAAGGCAAAGGGGTTGATATTTTATTCGATGCTTTGGTGCCAGTCACATCGAAACTTAAAAGAATAACCATCGAAGTAATCGGCTCCGGCCATCTTAGAAAAATGCTAGATCAATCGGTGAAAGATAAAAATCTGGAATCAAAAGTGACATTTTTTGGGCAATTAGATCACAATCAAGTCCTCGATAAGATATCAACAAGCGCCCTCGTTGTTGTTCCCTCTATTTGGCCGGAGCCGCTTCCAAGGAGCGTTGTTGAAACAATTCTTTCCGGTACTCCGGTTGTTGCCTCAAATGTTGGTGGAATTGGCGAAATAGTCAAAAATAATCGTTACGGAATATTGACAACTCCAAGTAAGGAAGGGCTGGAAAAGGCTATCTATGAAGCATTGAAGAGAAGAATCACCTTCAAGAAAAACATTAAAAAAGATATTAACCTCCTTAAAAACCACTTTTCCAAAGATGTGGTTAAATCATATGAGCAAGCCTACAAGGAGTCTCTAGAATGAAATTGGGTTTGTTTTTGGCAATTGGAGAGAGTTTAAAAGACTTCCAGTCAAAGGGGCAACTGAGACGACTTCTAGATTATAACGTAAAAGAATATGCCACAAATTTTACTAAGGTCTATATTTTTTCTTATAACAATGAAAAGTACCATCTACCCCAAAATGTAAAACTGGTTACAAACAAATATCATTTGCATCGCTATTTGTACTCACTTCTACTTCCAATAATCAATTACCGATATATAAGAGAATGCGATGTACTGAGAGGACTTCAATTAACTGGTGGCATACCCGCACTTTTTTCGAAGATTCTCTTTGGGAAAAAATTTGTTGTTAATTATGGATACGACTATTCGAATTTTGCCATTATTGAAGGGAAGCCCTTGCAGTCATGGCTTTATAAAATTATCAAAGTACCAATTTTAACTTTAGCAGACCTAGTAATTGTCCCCTCAAAAACAATATTTAAGAGGTTGGAAAAAAGCTATCAAAATAAAGTCGTTTTCATAGCAAATGGAGTAGATACTAAATTATTCTATCCCCCAAAAGCAAGGGTCAGTAAAAAAAATCTTGAACTAGTTTTTATCGGCAGACTCGAAGAGCAAAAGAACTTGGATAATTTAATTAAAGCGGTAGGAATTTTAAAAGATCACTATACTCTTACATTTTACGGCGCTGGGTCAAAACGAGAGCAATTACTTACCTTGGCCAAAGAATTGAAGGTAGGCCTTCAAATCAAAGCCCCAGTGCCTTACAGGCAAGTTGCAAAGATTTTGAGATCATCCGATATTTTTATTCTGCCTTCCTATAAAGAGGGAAGTTCTAAGATACTTTTAGAAGCAATGTCTTCGGGGTGTGCGACAGTCGCATCCGATATTCCCGAGATTGCTGAAATTATAACTAATAGGGAAACAGGCATGCTGAGTGGGCAAACACCGGAAGAATTGGCAAACGCCATAAATAAGTTGGAAGATTTTAAAACCAGGCGAAAACTTGGGCAAAATGCCCGAAAAACGATATTGAATCAATACGAGATCAATAAACTGTTGACAAAAGAGACAGCCATCCTCAAAAATTTAGCAAAATGAAGAAAATACTTTTTGTTTATAGAACTAGACGATCTCAAACTCTTAACAGCTGGAAGGCAAAGAAAGGCCCTGACAGCCTTCTTTTTGGCTTCAATCATATTGAAAAACTAGGATACCAAGCAGATTTCTTCGATGGAGCATACTCCCCTCTCAATCCATATCATCCGCTTTTCTATCTACTAGAACACGCCATTATTAATAAGGTAGGGATGGGTTTTAAGCTCGGCCAAGCAATGTACCTTTTACCTAAATTTAACAAATATGACGTGATTATCGGAACTGGTGATTCGGCGGGGTTACCACTACTGGCTTTGAAACACTACGGTCTAATCAAAAAACCAATAATCTTTATGACCGCAGGTCTAGCTGGAGCTCTTTATGATAAAACAGATAATTGGGTTGCCAAATTTTATAAAAAAATTCTCCCCAAAGCAAATGTTTTTACATCTTACTCGCAAGTCGAAACTGAATTTTTCGAAAATGAGATGGGGATCCTTAAGGGAAAAATAAAATATATGCCTCTCGGAACAGACTGGAATTATTTTTCAAAACCATCAAAATTAAAAAGGGAAATAATTTCTGCTGTCGGTGTTGATTCCGGACGTGATTACAAGACCCTGTTTGAAGCCGTGAAAGATCTTGGCATTCAAGTCGAGGTTGCCTGTCATCAGTCAAATCTTAAAGATTTAAAAATACCCCAAAACGTTACAGTTCATTTCAACATTTCTATTCAAAAGGTCAAAGAAATTTTCGATAGATCTTTAATTTCTATAATTCCCTGCTTTGAAAGAAACCGATCAGCTGGACAGATGGTCTTGCTAGAATCATCTTCAGCCTCACTACCAGTTATTGCCTCTAAAATAAAAGGTATTACTGGCGCTTTCAAATTTGAAGATCGAAAACATTTACTATTCACCAAACCTAAAGATGCACACGATTTAAGGGAAAAAATTGATTTTCTTTTGGAAAATTCCCAAATGAGAAAAGAGCTAGGGTCAAATGCTTCCAATTTTGTAAAAAACAACTACACAACAAAGCACCTGGCAAAAAACCTTGCAAGGTATATTAATAAACTATGATAAAGCTTAACAAACAGCGTTTACTGATAGCCATTTTTACTTTGTTAGTTTCTCTTGTTTATGGTTTACCGCATATTCTAATGACTATTAAATTAGGATCTAATTACAACCCCTTAGTTATCTCGGCCAGTTCGCCAATTGCCAGTGACAAAACATATGCCTACGCCCCACTCGTTAACCATATTCTCAAAGGCAACCTACATCTAGGTGAAATTTACGCTTATGAATATAAAAACTTTCCAACGCCATTCTTTGGAGAAACAGCGCCGGCACTTGTCTTTGCCTTTTTGTCCAAAATAACAGATTCGATACCTCATGCTTTTATAGCAGGTGATTTTATATTCCCGCCAATAATATTTTTAATGTTTTATTTCTTTATCAAATCATTTGCCAAAAATGATATATTTTCACTCTCTGCTGCTTTTTTCATAGTCGTCTCCAAGGATTTCATCGCGGTGATCCCTTATCCGCGAGCCATCTTAAATTACTTAACATTTTCAGATACGAACTACTTTCTTTACTTTTCAAGGGCCTTCCATCCTCAACTGACTTTTATCTTTTTGTTTTTTGCAGTTTTACTTTTGCTGTCGGTCCTTAAAGATCCGGCCAATAAATTAAAAATCCTAGCCCTCGGCATATCCTTTGGGGTTTTATTCTATAGCTATCTTTTTTATTGGACTTATTTTTTGTTTTTTTTCTTTTTCCTGACGACCTTCTATTTATTAACAAAGCAAACAAAAATAGTAAAGGCACTTATATTTTCAGGACTAATCGCTTTCTTCTTGTCATTGCCTTATGTTATCAACTTCATCCACTTTCGAGAGGCAGCCTATGCCCAGGATTTTACTTACAAGGTAACAAATCAGCTAGGCCAATTTCCTTTGGCAGGCCTAAGGTATGCATTAATTCCAGTAATTATTTTTATTTTTATCAAAAAGAAAGATTACAAATTTAACTCACTGATTATTTTTTTGGCAACTGGTATTCTCATGCCGGAAATTACAAGATTCGCATTAGGAAGAGATATTGAAACCCTCCACTATGCCAGAAGAGCTTTAATGCCTTTTGCCACCGCTGCAATTTTTATAATCGTCTATCATCTTATCAGTCGCAAGGAGCTTATACTTCGCGTAGTAGTTACGATAACGTTAGCACTATCCATTTTTATCGCCCTTGGCACCCAAATAGCCGCAACCGGCAATGTGCAGTCTGTACAAAAAGTAGACCTAGCACAAAACCAGTTATTCCAATGGCTTTTAATAAATACCCCTAAAGATTCAGTCGTAGCCTCTTTAGATCAAACCTTAAACCAGATTATCCCTATTTATACTTACAATAAAGTCTATTATCCTCCCGGCCTGCGGACAATTATGCCGACAAACGAAGAATTAGATCGTTACATTATTCTTTCAAGCTTGCTGGGGGTCGATCCTGCTACCCAGAAAAAGAATTTAGACACTAACCTGCAATACATTTTTTATTTTCAAAGTTATCGTCCCAGTGGTCAAACATATGAACTTGACCTGAATTCCGTAAAAAGAACCATGAGTGAAAATAGGATAGACCAGCTTTTTGGCGAAGGATGGATAAAAATACTACCTAACTACAAATTGGATTACATTATAGTAAGCCCGTCCCAAATACCAGCCGCCAGTCCAAACTTAAAATTTATTACCCCTATAACTTCTGTTGCCGGCAGCCTTATTTTTAAAATCAACCATTGATGCCAAAAAAGTCCAAGCCAATCAAAGAAGGATTACTTATATTCCTCCTTTCAATTACAGCTGTCATCGTGCATGGGTATCAGTTTGCTGTTTCTGACCAGGAAATTTTTATACCCTATATTTTAAAATCGCAAAACCCAACGCTTTTTCCAAATGACAGTCTTTTTAACCAAAGTTCTGCCCACGCGTCTCTTTTTTATCCTGTAATTGGATTTTTAACAAAATTTTTTGATCTTCAGGTAGTCTTTTTTGTTGGCTATCTGATTTTTCAGTTTGCGTTTTTTGTTGCGCTTTATCGTTTGGCAAAAGTTTTAATAAAAGATAAAAATCTTGCTTATTTTTCTCTTCTACCGTTCCTTTTGCCAAAATTTATTGGCGGTACCTCCACAATGACATTCGATCCATCTTTTGGGTATCGATCTATTGGTGTAATCTTTCTAATATTCTATCTATCATTTTTGCTCGAAAAGAAATTCGCCAAATCTGTCACTGTCGCTTTGGTTGGTTTGTTATTCCACCCGCTTTCAATTGTTCCGGTCATTTTGATACTGCCGGTCCTAAAGGTCTATGACTCCCGTTCCAAATTGAAAGACATATTTAGGTATTTATTCGTACCATCATTTGCAATAATGATTATTTTTTTATTATTGAGAAATAATTTCACAAAAGAACTATTTGTTGTAAAAGACAACGGTTGGTTATCGGTAATAAGACTCAGAGATAATTACCTTTTCATCTCTACCTGGCATTTACGCGCCTGGGAAGCATTCGCACTGCCGCTCACTTTAATTATTTTATTTATTAATAGGCTGGATAAAAATATCAAGAGAATAATTATTATTCTTTCTCTAGTCTCGCTTTCAATTTTTACGGCCAATTTCTTTTTACTGGAAATACTCAAAATTCCGTCCCTTGCACAGTTTCAGCTTGTTAGAGCAATTGTTCCGATTGCCTACATTGGCCTTATAATTTCACCCCTGTTTTTAATTTCCTCAAATCGGTTAGTAAAGTTTCTAGGCACCATTTCATTTATCTTCCTTTGTCTAAATCTGTTCGACCTCTTTCTGATATCCACGATCTTATTTTCAATTAGCCTTGTGTTAAATCGAGGCAAATTTCAAAAAGAAATATCGACAAAACCGGTATTCCTTATTTTTTCTGCAATAATTTTCCTGAATTTAATAATTAATACCAAATCATACTTGGATTTTAAAGAGAAAATTCAGTTTCCCAAAAGCCAAAACGACTGGATTAACGTGCAGATTTGGGCAAAACAAAATACTCAAGAAAATGAAACATTTCTTGTACCTCCTTCACGAACAGGTTTTAGAATTTTCTCCCATCGTCCAATTGTTGGTGATATTAAAGACGGCGCTGTTGTGATTTACAGCTCAAGTTTCGCCAAAGAATGGAATCAAAAAATTTCTGATTTATCAAATTATCAAAAAATGGACGAGAATGATTTTTTGAATCTTCAAAAAAAATACAGATTTAAATTCATAGTCACCGCAAATGATCAAAACTTACCCTTTAAAAAAGTTTACGAGAACAAATCGTTTTCTGTTTACAAGATTTAGCCAAATATCGCAATTGTGCTAAAATTACCTCAATTTCATGCTTAAAAACAACTTAACAATAGGCGTAACGGGAGCTGCTGGGTTTATAGGAAGCCATCTATGCGAGAGGCTTCTTTCTGAAGGCTTTAAGGTAATTGCAGTTGATGATTTTTCAAAAGGTAGCCAGGAGAATATTGAATCCTTAAAATCTAATAATAATTTCTCCTTTAAAAAATTGGATATTACAGATAGTAACAAGGTGCGGAAAGTATTCAAAAATGTCGAAATCATAGTTCATCTAGCGGCCGCCAAAATTCCTCGCTACGGGGGCAGAGATGCGACTTTAATTACAAACACCAAAGGAACCGAAAACATATTGGAAACGGCAAAATCAAATCATTCCAAAGTAATATTTATTTCAACATCAGACGTTTACGGTAAAAATCCAAAGCTACCATTTTCCGAAGAAGGCGATTTGGTTCTTGGGTCACCAGAAGTTGCCAGATGGGCATATGCAGCATCAAAAATATTTGACGAGCACCTTTGTTTTGCTTATTGGGAAGAGCATAAAGTTCCGTTTATAATCTTAAGACTCTTTGGTGTTTATGGGCCTAAGCAGCACAGAACCTGGTGGGGGGGGCCACAAGCGCTTTTTATAGACAAGATTGTAGCCGAAGAAGAAATTGAGATCCATGGTGACGGTTATCAAACAAGGACTTTTGTTTATGTTGACGACGTTGTTGATGCTATCGTTAAGTCTATTTTGTCCCAAAAGGCAAATAACCAAATAATTAACATCGGCACCACCGAAGAAATTTCTATTATCGACCTCGCAAAATTAATCGCCAAACTTCTTAAAAAACCGCTTAAACTTAAAAAAGTTTCCTACCAATCTTTTACCGGTAAGAGATATGAGGATGTATTAAGAAGAATTCCGACAATCCGAAAAGCAAAGATCTTGTTGGATTGGCAACCAAAAGTTTCTCTAATAGAAGGTCTTAAAAAAACAATAGAATGGCACAAAGAAATTAAATGATTTACTTTCTTGCGCCTTTCTACAATGAGGAAGAATTTTTAGAAAAATTTATCAATGACTTAATTCAATCTGCGGCAAAAAATTTTAAGCAAAATTACAAAATCATTTTAGTGAACGACGGAAGTGCTGATGGCAGTCTAAATATTGTTAAAGAATTTCAAAAAAAATACCCGATAATCTCGATCTCGTATAAACCCAACAGAGGTGTCGATATTGCATTTAAACTAGGATTCAAAAAAATTTTAGATATGTCAAAAAAGGGTGATTTGGTTATAACTTTAGAGTCGGATAATACAAGCGATTTAAAAATTATTCCAAAAATTATAGAAGAAATAAATAAAGGTGCAGATATTGTGCTTGCTTCTTGTTACGCAAATGAAGGTGGAATTTACGGAACTGGAGTTTTTAGACAAGTTGCCTCAAGATTAGTGAACTTTATTCTGTACATAATATTTCCGATTAAGGGGGTTAAGACATATAGTTCTTTTTATAGAGCCTACAAAGTTGAATCACTTAAGAAAATTTGGAAAGCATACGGGAATAATCTAATAAAACAAAAAGGTTTCGTGTGCATGGTAGAAATACTTATTAAGTGTTCAAAGCTCCCTGTTAAAATCGAAGAAGTCCCCATGATTCTTAGATGGGAAAATCGCCGCGGTAAAAGTAAGATGAAAATAGGTAAAACCTTTATTGGTTACGGATTGTTAGTTAAAGAATTATTTTTAAAAGAAAAATTTGGTTCTGGCAACTTAATTTCTAAGGCTCAAGAGAATTGGTCGAAACTAAAATGAGAAAGATAATTTCTGTTGTTGGTGCAAGACCTAACTTTATTAAGCTTGCTGCTCTACACCCATACCTAAAAAAATCCTTTAATCACGTAATCGTTCACACTGGCCAGCATTACGACTACGAACTTTCCCAAAATTTCTTTGAAGAGCTTTCCCTCCCAAACCCAAACTACAATTTACAGGTCGGCTCACAAGCTTCGAGCGATCAGATAAAATTAATTAAATCAAAATCCCAAAAAGTACTGGAAAGGGAAAAACCAGACTTAGTATTAGTGTATGGTGATACAAATTCAACTGTGGGAGGGGCACAGGCATCTCATGCGGCCAAAATTCCACTCGCCCATGTTGAAGCTGGTGTCAGAAGCTTCGACGATTCGATGCCGGAAGAAATAAATAGAAAGACCGTTGATCATCTTTCAAACATTTTGTTCTGCCCCACCCAGTTAGCAGTTAAGAATTTGAAAAACGAAGGTATCAAAAATAATTCCTATTTTACCGGTGATACGATGTATGAAGTTCTCTTGAAAATTAAACCAAGTAAATCGATTCTATCAAATCTAGGAATTAGGCCAAAGGAATACTACTTTGCCACAATTCATCGTCAGGAAAATACTGACAACCTAAAAAGATTAAAAACACTGATCAAATCTCTCTCAAAATTAGATAGAATTGTTATTTTCCCTCTACACCCGCGGACCAAAAAGTCAGCATCTAGTACCAAAAATGACTACGGGAATATTATGTTTATTGATCCGGTTAACTTCAAAAATAGCATTTCTCTTCAACAAAACTCTATAATGATTTTGACCGACTCAGGGGGTATCCAGAAGGAGGCATATTACTTAAAAATTCCTTGCTTAACCTTAAGAAGTAAAACTGAATGGCCCGAGACTGTCGCGAGCGGCTGGAATAAATTAGTTGACTGCCAAGAGAAAAAGATTCTTAAGTGTTCTAGGGAAACTGTTTTGCCAAAGAAACATCCAAATTACTTTGGCAACGGGGACGCATCAATTAAAATTGTTCAAATAATAAAAGAATTTTTATATGATTAGTAAAACTGCACTGGTGTCAAGTGAGGCCAAAATTGGCAAAAACGTTCAAATTTGGCACTTTTCTCAAATTAGAGAAAAAGCAGTAATTGGCGATGATTGTATTATTGGCAAAAACGTCTATATAGACCACGGAGTCAAAATCGGCTCAAAAGTTAAAATTCAAAACAATACCCTCATCTATCATGGTTCGACCCTGGAAGACGAAGTTTTTATTGGCCCGGCGGTTTGTCTTACCAACGATAAGTTCCCAAGATCAACCGCAGAAGGCCGCCTAAAGAAGTCTTCAGACTGGCAAAGTGGGAAAATTATAATTGAAAAAGGTGCCTCAATCGGTGCTGGCTCGGTTGTCATAACCGGCATCAAAATTGGTAAATACGCAATGATTGGTGCCGGGTCAGTTGTCACCAGAACAATTCCCGATCATGCTTTAGCTTTCGGAAATCCAGCTAGAATCGCCGGTTTTGTATGCCAGCTAGGCCATACTCTTAAAGCAATTAAAAATCCAGGCCCCACCAACTATCGATGTGATACCTGTAAAGAGAATTTCAAAATAAAAAATGAAAGATAATTTCATTAAAATCGCTGTTCTAGGTCTTGGCTACATGGGCCAAAATCACCTTAGAGTTATTAGCAAGTCTCCAGAGGTTAAGGTGGTTGCCATTTGTGACATCGATTTGAAAAAAACCAAAAAACTAACAAAACTTTATAACGTTAAAGCTTATAAAGATTACAAAAAACTAATCAAGAATGAAAATCTTGATGCGGTATTTATTTGTTTGCCAACCAGTCTCCATTATAAAGCGTCTGGCTTTGCAATAGACAAAAACATTGCCGTCTTTATCGAAAAACCTATTTGCGCTACACCCAGGCAAGCCAGAAAATTAATAAAAGCGGCAAGTCTCAAAAAGGTACCAGTCATGGTAGGCCATATCGAAAGATTCAATCCTGTCGTCAGTGAAATTAAGCAAAGAATTACCTCCGGGGAACTCGGAAAAATCATCCATATCCATACGCAAAGGTTTTCGCCTCCACCGGCAAGAGCTCAAGATGTTTCAGCCATCGTTGACTTAGCCACCCACGATATTGACATCATTAAATATATTTTAGGGCATGATCCAATCAGAATTTATTCCGAGACAGAAAATAAATACCATCAAAAAGAAGATTTAATGTCCGCCTTAATAAGATTTGCCGATGGCGTTATTGGCTTGGTAGAGGTCAGTTGGTTGCATCCCACAAAAATAAGAAACCTAACAGTTGTTGGCCAAAACGGAATGTACGTTGCCAACTATTTAACACAAGAGCTCCTTTTTTATAGGCAGAATGATAATAAGCTTAAAAATAAATCTTTGTCGCCTTCAAACACCTGGGCGGATGTTGTCAAAATTGGATTCGAAGCCAAAGAACCGTTACAAATTGAACTAGAAGCATTTATAAGAGCCCTTAAGGCAAAGTCAAAAATGCCCATCACAGCAGAAGAAGGATTGGCAGCGCTTGAAATGACATCAAAGATGGAGAAATCGGGTATAAGTCATAAAGTCATTAAATGAAGACGGCAGTTATTGGGCTAGGATATGTTGGTCTGCCGCTTGCAATAAGATTAAGCCAGCTTAATTTTGATATTCTCGGAATAGATATTAATTCCGAAAAAATTGAGAAGCTTCAAAAGGGAATATTGCCGTTTGCCCAAGACGAACCTTTCCTAAATGATTATTTCAAAAGAGAATTTAAAAAAGAGAATTTAACATTTTCAACTAATTTTGACAAACTCAATGATAGAGATTTAATTTTTATTAATGTAGATACTCCAATTACCGGACACTTGCCAGATTATTCATCACTTCTAAATGCACTTAAAAGCGCTGCACATAACCTAAAAATAGGATCGATTGTAATTGTAGAATCAACAATCTCTCCCGGAACTTGTAATAATCTAGTCATTCCCACCCTAGAAAAATACTCACAGCGAAAAATAAACAAAGGCTTTTTTGTGGCGACTGTCCCGGAGAGAATCCGTCCGAACCATATCTTTGTGCAGCTGACTAACCTTGCCAGAGTTATTGGAGTATCCGATACCAAGATCATACCTACTCTCAGAAAAGTTTACTCACAAGTTACATCCGGAGAAATCGATTTCACAGATCTTACTACAGCGGAAACAGTTAAAAGTGTCGAGAATAGTTTCCGGGATGTGAACATCGCTTTTGCCAACGAAGTTGCAATTGCTTGTGAGGAAATTGGTGTTAACGTTTGGGAAGTAATGGAACTTGTAAACAAATCTCCGTTTCATAACATGCACAAACCTGGTGCTGGCGTTGGCGGTCATTGTATTCCAAAAGACCCATGGCTTCTTACGTCTTCTGTCAAAAAGCAAAGAATGAAATTAATAGAAGCCTCAAGAGCTATTAATGACCAAATGCCGATGCATATTCTAGGCCTTGCAAAAGAAACACTTAAAGAATCCGGGGTAAATATAAATAGTGCCAAACTCGCGCTGCTAGGCTTATCATATGTGGAGAATTCTGACGATACAAGAAATTCTCCAACTGTTGCATTGGCAGAGATTCTGACAAAAGAAAAAGTGAAATTTGAAATCCATGACCCAGCTGTAAAAGAATATTCAAAAAAGCCAGTTGAAGAAGTTTTAAGAGGTTCGGACTGCTTGATTCTAATGGTTTCCCATAGCGATTATATAAATTTAGATCTGGCAAAAGCAGGTAAATTAATGAGAAATAAAATCATAATTGACGGCAGGAATTTCTTCGATAAAGAAAAAGCGCAATCACTAGGCTTTATCTATAAAGGCGTTGGTAATGTTTAATTTTTTAATAATCACCGCTTTTGTTATCAGGTTAATATTAATGCCCATTTCGGCTCACGACGACCTTTTTTTCATTAATTACTACCCAAACCGTCTCCTTACCCAAGGTTTAGGATCTACCATTGAGAGTAATGTTTCTTACTATCCTCCACTTACTCTTTATACATTCGCTTTCTTTCAAAACTTTTACCATTTTTTCTCCGGTACATTTTCAAGTTGGATGGGAGAACTATATCGGCTGTCAAATAACGGTTTGCAAGGACAAGCAGATACGTACATTAAACAAACCCCCAATACTGGCCTTTACAAAGATATTTTTTTAGCAAAATTCCCTTACCTTGTGTTTGATTTGGCAACCGTTTTTGTCATCTACGAGTTTGTGAAAAAGAAATCGCTTTCCAAAAGTGTTATTCTTCTCTGGCTTTTTAACCCGGTTCTCATCTATTCCACATATATATCCGGCCAATTTGAAATCATCCCGACCTTTTTTGTCTTCTTGGGATTTTTTCTCTTGAAGAAAAACGTTAAATTAGGTTTATTAACACTTGGTATTGCTGCCGCTTACAAAAATTACGCTTTTCTCTTTATCCTTCCAACTGCCTTAATTTATGGAAATAATTGGAGCGAACGCCTAAAACTTATTCTTATTGCGACTGCTCCATACGTCCTGTTTCTTTTGCCAACCATTTTTGTTAATGCCCAAGGAGCAATCTATACGTTATTCCCCAAGGTTTATCTTCACTACCGTAAACCACTTGTTGGTTGGCCACTTTATTCGCAACTTATCAAATACTTTCTACTTGCCGCTTCCTACTTTGGGGTTCTCTTTTTATCACTTATTATAAAAACTAAGGATAAGTGGCGCACAAGCCTTGGAATAAATCTTGTCTCGGTGCTTTTAGTTTTAGCCGTTGCACCTCGAATTTCCTTTCACTATCTACTTTGGGCAACCCCTCTTGTAATTTTATGGTTTCCCAAGGTCAAGATTGCTTCCATAATCATTATCGTCCAGGCCATCAGTCTGGCTTCTTACAAGCTATTGGGCAATCATCTGCAAGCAGGTCTGTTTGCGCCTCTCAATCCGGATTTCTATTCTCATATCCCCACTTTTAATAGTATTTTGGATAACTACATTCCCTACAAAATAATAAGTACCTCTGGGTTTTTTATCTTTTTGTTTCTCAACCTTTATGTTACATCAACAGTGCTCATTAATATTATCTTTAAATTTAAAGTAGAGACAAAAATGGTCAATTCTTTATTGAAGAAAGCTTAAAGATAATAAAATTGTCATTTTCCTCCAAAACCTTATAATTTACGTACATGTATCTTGCAAAATCTGTGTTAGTTAGAAATTGAGTTTTGTCCGCTGAGGCAAAAACAACTGCTCCTTGCTTGCGTAGCATCTCTAAATCGTCTTGAGCAGTTTTAACTTTCATGTTTTTAACACCATAAAAGGCGAAATTAGTAGCAGTATTTTCTCTATTAATTTCAAATGACCAGCCATGCCTCCCGGAGTAATAGACCAAACTTGGCCCGGCATCCATAGAGCCGATTATTAAATCATTAGGATTTGTATATTTTTTAACAGCAGTAGCGGTTTCTGTAACATGACTAAACCTCTCTATCGGCTTATAAGCTTGTGCCAGAGTGGGCGGTAGCATCAAAAAGAATAGTAAGACTGAAAAAATGGCAAACAAAATTCCCTTTGGAATAAAAACATTCTTTAACCCCTCTAAAATTTTCTCAAGTGCAATCCCAATAAAAATTGACGCTATCGGTAATAGTGGCAAATGGTAGTATTCATGAGTCATATTAAGTTTGTTAAACAGCACAAAATACAAGATGATACCCGCTAGCCAGCTATAAAGAATGTATTGTTTCTTAGACAGTTTTGTAAGAATTCCCAGTATAAAAAACGTCATCCCGATAGGTAAAAGTACAAGGTTGTACTCAAAACCAAAAATATTCGAGTAATATTTTGGATTTAAAAATATATCCAATCCAAAATAATTGGATAAAGAAAAAAACTCTGAAGTTTCTGGAGTGGCCCTATTTTGAATCATTGCAAATACCGTCCATAGAACAACAGGTAGAAAGGAGATAAAAGTATAAAAGATAAATAAAAATTTCGATCGAGTAACGTTGAAGGTTAATATTGCAAAAGAAATTGGGGCAATAGTAAAAATAACAGATTGCGTCTTAAGTAAAAAAACTAGCGAAGCACAAACCATACTAATGATAAACAGCATTATTTTTTGTTCTTCTTTCCATTTAATAATAAAATAGATTGAAGCAAGAGAGAGGGTTAACATCCATTGATCTGGCTGAAAGCTCCGGCTGACTAAAACCGAAAGAGGGGAAAGTGTATAGAAAAAAATAGCAATAAGTGCGCTGGTTCGTGAAGAAAGTCTAAAGGCGATTTTATATAATAGAAAAACCGAAATTACCCAACCGGCTAAGGAAGCGAGCCTGCCATAAATTTCATTGATGCCGAAAAAGTAGTAAATTACGGCAACAGCAAAATTATACCCTGGGAATTCTAGAAGAAACGGTGCATACCCATGCCCTGAATAGCTTACTGTCGGCTTTAACAAATTAAAATCGTTTTGAATGAAATTTCTGGTAATATCGGCTGTCTGTATCTGCCTCGAAGGATAAAACTCTAAAAGAGGTGTATTAATTTTCCATAATCTCAAAACAATCCCTAAAATAAAAATAAGTAAAATTAATAATCTTCCTGTATTTTTCATGCCTTACCTATGAGTATCTTGTTTATGATACCTGCTATTTTTCTTCTAGAATTGTCAAGACCAAGATATTGTTCCGCATAAACCTGACCATTTTTTGAATACATAAGCCATTCCTTTTTATGTTTAATGAATTCAGCTAGATTGACGTTTAAATCTTTTTTGTTTAGAACCGGAAATGAAGCACAATTGACTACGGTTTCAAAAAAGTCTTGCCTTGTGTAAGGGTTAAAATAAATTGTTGGTTTTCCTGCAAGCATAGCATCAAACCCGGCTGTTGTGTTTTCATAAATGACCAGATCGGCTAAGTTAATTGCTTTTTCTAGAGTAATTTTGTTAACAAATTCAATTTTAAGCCTTGAATATTTTGCCAAGGCGTAGAAATCATCTGGTTTCTCATAAGGATAAATTCTGATTAAAAAAGTGACATTCATATTTAGACTACTCACTAAATCAAAGAGTCTTTTGCGAAATAAATTTACATAACCTTTTTCTGTTAGTTCTAAGGCAGTTAAATATAAAATTTTTAAATGCTTGGTGTTTTCCAAAACCCTAGTTTTAAGAATTTTTCTTCTATGATGGAATGGTGACTTACCGATTATAAACCGAACCTTTTTAAAGTACTCAACCTTGTCTAAAATATTTTTTGAGACTTTACTCCAAACGATAAAGTAATCGCTTACTGGGAAAATTGCCGGTGAATCTTTGCCATGAAAAGCTCCGTGTTGAATACAGATGGTTTTCATTCTGTTCTCCTTAGCTTTATTAATATAAGGAAGCACTTTTGAATCCGGATCTGTTGTCACCAGAAGAGCTTTTGGATGAATTCGGGATAAAACTTTATTAGCCAGAGCTACATCATTTAAAATTTCAGGCATCTCGCTTGTGATAATCTTAAATATCTTATCTCTCATATAATTCACAACCAAAGGATTATTTTTATAACGGACATGACTGAATTTAGCCCAAACTTTCATATTAAGCAAATTATTTTTAGTTTTTCTCGATTCCCTTTTAATCTTAAAGCCAATTAACCTTTCTTTTTCAAAATAACCAGGAAACTCTTTATCGAGTAGGCCCTTGAGGGCAATAGTTACGCTGTAAGTTAAAATTGAAACGCTTATTCCCTTATTTTTAATTTCCTTTATTATTGGTGCCATCTGGACTAGATGTCTGGGGGTTGCAAGAATTAGCAGATCTGATTCATAACTAATCCTTTGTTTTTTTAAATATCTCATAAACTGTATACTTCGCCCAAGCATTTGTTTGAACGAGAAGTTTCTAGAAGTAATACCGATTAAACGGTATGGAATAGCTTTTTCTTTGGCGAGTAGCAAGAAGGCGTCGTTTTTAAGAGTTCCATTAACAACCGACAATCCTGGAAAATCCTTAATTTCTCCTATTATTAACAAATTAGGCCTGAATTTTTTTATGGCCTCAGTGGCAAAATGAATACTTCTATCCAGCTCCGCCAAAAAATATCCGAGTCTATCTCTAATGTAAGTTAGGGGTTCATCTTGGCAAAAATTATCAGCGATCCTGAAATTGTAAAAGGTGTAATCTTGAGCAATGTTTGGACGTAACTTGTCGATTATTTCATAAAGGGGATTCTTGTAACCACCAATTATACTAGCAAGATAGAGTTCTGCTTCAAGAGTAGTTGCTATAAAAACTACATTCTCTCCGTTTACATTAATTTTCAAAACGCTTTTTGCTTCTTCCTCATTCGAAACAATTGCCAGCGTTGTTCCTTTAATTTTCACAAATCACACACGTCCCCTTTTTATAATTTTTATTATGAACAGAAATAGTCTGTTTGATTACTACAGCCCATGCTGTAAAATATATAGTTATTATACTCAATCACAAACAATGAACGTAATTATTTTTGGGGGAGGAGGGCAAGCCAAAGAAACAATCGACTTAATTGAAGAGAACTTAGATGCAAATATCTTAGGTTTTATTGACAATAACACTCAAGAGGATAAGATTTTTGGCTACAATTACTTGGGTCAAGATAAAGACCTTAATCTGATTATTAAAAGTCATAAAGCTACGCATTTCTATGTTGCTATTGGTGATTTGAATACCAGAAGTAGACTATATCTTTTGGTAAAGGAAAAGTTAAAACCTCTTTCTATAATTTCTAAAAATGCTGTTGTCAGCAAACATTCAAAACTGGGTGAACACGTCTTAATCTATCCTGGCGTGGTTGTTAATGCTGATGTTTCAATTGGCAACGATGTATTAATTAATACTAATGCTTCTATTTCTCACGAAGTAAAAATAGGCAACCATATTAACATTAGTCCTGGAGTCCAGATTGCCGGCAAGGTACAAATAGGCGACTTTTCTATAGTAGGCTTAGGGGCATCCATAAAAGAAAAGGTTAAAATTGCCCAAAACAGCTTTATCGGCGCCGGCGCTGTTGTTACTAATGATACTCAACCTAACAATACTTACATAGGTATTCCGGCAAAAGTTATGCAATGAAGGCAATTACCTTTAATTGGAATAATAAAAGATATACCATAAACGAGGATTCTTCTCCTTTAATTATTGCAGAGATAGGCGTTAATCATAATGGTAATTTAAGCCTCGCAAAGGAATTAATTGATCTTGCCAAAGAGACGGGTGCAGACATTGTTAAATTCCAAAGCTTTATTACCGACGAAATCGCTACTCTAGGCGGCCCAAGTCCGGAATATATCAAAAGAGAATCTCCGGAATTTAAATCATTTTATGAACTTCTCAAGACATTGGAACTTTCTCATGAAGCTCATCAGAAACTGATTGACTATTGTAAGCAAAAAGACATCGTTTTTCTTTCTACCCCATATGATTACAAAAGCGCTGACATGCTAGATGAATTGGGCGTCCCAATGTTTAAGATTGCCTCAACAGATAGCACGAATGTTCCATTCATTGAATATGTAGCCAAAAAAGGTAAACCAATGATTATCTCAACAGGCATGTCGACCCTTGAAGAGGCCGAAGACGCCATTGATGCATGTAGAAAGGCAGGCAACGACCAAATCATTATCATGCAATGTACTTCCAATTACCCCGCAAGTATCGATTCGGCAAATATTAAAGTCGTTAACACTTACCGGGGAAAACTTGGTGTATTGGTTGGCTATTCTGATCACACCAGCGGAGAACTTTGCGCGATTTTGGCAGTTGGCCAAGGTGCAGTCATTTTTGAAAAGCATTTCACCAAAGATAAGAACCTTCCAGGACCCGACCAAAGCGCCTCGGCAAATCCAGATGAGATGAAAAGGTATATTCAAGCGATCAAAGATGCTTACGTTGCTCTTGGGGATGGGGTTAAAAAAATCATGCCAGAGGAAAAGTCTACAAAACCAAGTATGCAAAAATCCCTAACATCAACAAGAGCTATAAAAGCAGGAGAAGTTATAAACGAAATGGACATTCTTATCAGAAGACCGGCCACAGGGATTGTCCCCAAACGACTCAACGAAATAATTGGTAAGAAGGCCGCACGAGATATCAAAGCAAATATACCGATAGTAGAAGACGATATTACCTTCTAGAGTTATCTTATTCTATAATTAGCAAATGGCAGTTTTCATTTCTACTACTTATTTTGGTGATCTATCGAATGTTAAAGTTGTTCTAGAAGAGCTAGAAAATTTAGGTATCAAAAATGTCGAGATCGGTTCAAATCATGCTCCAATCAATATAGAGGACCTAGTACTTAGACACGATACGAACTACATTTGCCACAATTATTTCCCTCCGCCGGAAGAAGAATTCGTATTAAATATTGCTTCAGAAGGTACTGCAGTCAGAGAAAAAAGTGTTTCATTCATCAAAAATACCATAAGTATTTGCCAAAAGTTAGGAATAAAATTCTATACAGTACACCCAGGATTCTTCGCTGACGCTATCTCTCCACATCGCAATGGTAGTAAGAGCAGAAATTTTGATTTTGTATTCAAACCGATTAGTCTCAACAGAGAGAAAATTCTCAAAAGAACAATTAACATAATAAGAGATATATACACTTTTTCTATTGATAAAGGTGTCCAAATTTTAATCGAAAACCAAGGTTCAAAAACTGCAAAAAGTTTTACACTTTTCGATTCTCCCGAAGAGCTGGATTTATTAAAAAAAGAAGTAGGGGAGAATCTAAAATTTAATTTCAATTTAGCCCATGCTACACTAGCAGGTTTCGGCCTGGATAATGAAGAAGTTTTTAGCCATTTCTGGCAAAACTCTCCCTTTTTCGAAGTAAGCGAAATACAGGACAATTTAGATAGCCACTTACCCCTTAGACCAAACGTCGGCATGATTGCCTCTTTGATAAAAAAATTTTCAGGCAGTTTTGCAAAAAAGAATATCATTCTAGAATATCGCAATATTAAATCCAAAGAACTAATTAAATCTTACCAATTTGTCCAAAGCCTTCTAAAATCTTGATCATTATTTAGATATTGAAAAGAGTAAACTAGACGTTTTTTAAAACCTCTACTACCCGTGAAGCCTCTTTGAGAGTTATTTTATTGCCAAGTGGAATATCAATAATCCTAGATGATAATTCTTCAGCATTTTTCAATTTAATCTCTCCAAAATATTTCCTATGCCACTTTTGCTTGTGTGTAGGGAGCCAAATCCTTGTCGAGACCTGGGCCTTATACAGCTTCTCGTTGATATAATCCCTTTTCTCTCCATCACATAAAATCCCAAAAAACATATTGCTATGAACGGTAACATAATCAGGTATTGCTTGAAATCCGTAAAGGCCTAAAAGTTTACTTTTATAAAAATCGACCAATTTTTTACGATGAGAAAGGAATCTATCAATTTTCGAAAGTTGCACCCGGCCGATCGCGGATAAAACGTCACTCGCCCTCAAGTTTAATCCGAAACGATCAAAATGAAATTCTGTACCCTGTTTTTTAAATTGGTACAGTTCCTCGCGACCATGATTCCTTATTGCCCTAATTTTTCCAGCGACATCGCTATCATTAGTCGCTACGCAGCCGCCTTCAACAGTTGTAATAACTTTGGCCATATGGAAAGAAAAAATTGAATCATGTCCGAAACTTCCTACTTTTTTACCCATGTACTCTGCGCCGAACGCTTCAGCACTATCTTCAATTAGTACAAGGTTGTATTTCTTGCACAAATCCCTGAAACCTTCAATGTCAACAGGCATACCGGCAACAGCTACCGGCATAACTGCTTTTGTTTTTGGCGTAATAAGCTTTTCTACTATTGCCGGCGTTAAACACCACGTTTCCTTATCGCAGTCTGCTAGAACTGGTTTTGCCCCAATAGCAATAATAGAATTTATTGTTGCAATGAAAGTAAAAGTAGGCGCAATAACTTCATCTAGCGGGCCAATACTATTAGCAAGAAGACTTGCAATTAAAGCTGAAGTACCGTTATTAATACAAACAACGTGTTTAACCCCAAGATAATTTGCCAACTCTGTCTCAAAACTTTTCGTTTCTTTCCCTTGAGTTAACCATCCAGAATTAATGATTTTGATTGCAGCGCTTTTTTCTTCGGAACCGAAATCTGGCCTACTCCAAGGGATTAACATAGCCAAATCATATCAGAATGGTAGTGAAAATTAAAACACCAACAGGTATAATTTACAGCAATGCTAAATACGCCAAAAGTACCATTCAGGTGCATTCTTTGTGAGTCTAAAGATTACCAGGCTGTTGCCCCACAAACCAGAGATAGTGACCAAAGAATAATCAAGTGCCAAAAATGTTCACATATCCAAATCTTTCCGCTTCCAAAAACCGCAGATGAAAATAAATTCTACAACGAAGATGAACAAACCAGATTACTTTATAAAAATATTGATATTGAAGAATTTGAAAAAAGAGCCTCTTTTGATACTCAAAGGAGAATCGGGCTAATCGAAAATAATTTCAAAAGAAATATTTCTATTCTCGATATAGGTTGTGGCTATGGTTTCTTCATAAAATTAGCAAAAGATGCAGGTTTTAATGCAACAGGGTTGGAAGTATCTAAAGAAAGGCGCGAAATTGCTCAAAAAGTAACGGGTGAAAAAATCTTACCTCGTGCCATTCAAGGCAAGAACAAAAGTGGCAAGAAATATGATGTTATTACTTTATTCCATGTTCTGGAGCATATTAAAAACCCGATCGAGCTGGCGAGGGACTTGAAGACCTACCTCAAACCTAATGGTACAATAATAATTGAGGTTCCAAACGCCAACGATTACTTATTAACATTGAACAGAAATTATAAAGACTTCTTTTGGCAAAGAGCGCATATAAGTTACTTCACACCTGAGACCATTAATGAAGTTTTAAAAAAAGCCGGACACAAAAATGTAAAGATAATAGGAATCCAAAGATATAGTTTCCAAAATGCACTCAACTGGATAAGTCGCGGTAAGCCTCAACTTCAGAATCCAAAATATGGAGCAAGTAAATTTAAATTAATAGAATCGATATACAAGAATTTTCTAGCTAAGAACCTTATTTGCGATACTTTATGGATTGAAGCGAAAGTTAATTAGTCGCCAAAATTGCTTTGGCAATTCTTAAATCCTCCTCATCGTCGATATCAATCGATTCAATTTTACCAGTTACCAGATAGCCGGTTTTCCCATGGGCAAACTGATAATTTTCAGAGCTTCGAACGAGATCTTTTTTAAGAACATACAAAACACCGTCAACCTCGTAAGTTTTTTCAAGGTCTTGGCTTAGAATCTTTGAAAAATCATTTGGAAAAATAAATTCAAGCAAATCCCCTCTCGTTCGAAGCATCCAATCTGGAGGAAATCTTGTCTGTTTAACTGAAAACACTGCATCAAACCTCTCCCAATTGTCCCAAAGTTTTTTAACCCCATCGTCAATTGTAGAAGTTTTCCTAAAAGGGGAGGTTGGTTGCAGTTCAACTACTGTATCAAAGTCTAGGCCTTCTTTCTCCAGCTCGCTAACCGCATGCTTTAACACGGAAAGAGTCGATGCTTCGTCGGTTGTCAGCTCGTTTGGTCTTTCAATTACTTTTGCTCCAAGTTCTTTAGAAACTTTTGCAATTTCATCGTCTTCTGTAGAAACATAAATATTGCCATTAAGATACTTAGATTGTTTGGCAGATAGAATTGAATAGGCAATTAATGGTTTCCCTCCTAAATCTACCAAATTTTTTCGGGGAATTCTTTTTGAACCGCCCCTTGCCGGAATTATTGCAACGGCCTTATGTTTCATTACAAAAGAGTTTTGCATACTTAGGATTTACATCCTTATCCAGATTAGAAACCTGTCTCAATTAACAAAATGGATATAAACAATATATAATTACCCCTACGGAATCTTATGAAAAACATCCGCATTATACCAAAGCTTGAAGTAAAAGGTGAAAACCTCATAAAAGGTGTCCACCTTGAAGGCTTACGAATTGTTGGAAAGCCCGAGCAGGTTGCATTTAGATACTATAAAGACGGGGCAGACGAATTAATCTACACTGATCTTGTAGCAAGTCTTTATCAAAGAGAAAATTTTTTAAATATTGTCGAAAAGACCGCTCAAAAAGTTCTTATCCCTTTAACAGTTGGAGGCGGTATAAGAAGTATCGATGACGTTAGAATGGCTTTAAGATCCGGCGCCGATAAAGTTGCCATTAATACCCAAGCTATTAAAACTCCACAAATTATATCCAAAATCGCCAACGCCTTCGGTAGTCAGTGTGTAGTCGTCTCCATGGAAGTCCAGAAGAAGCCAGACGGCACTTACGAATGTTATACGGATATGGGAAGAACCCAGACAGGGCAAGATCCTTTTTTCTGGGCTCAAAAAGCAGCAAAACTTGGCGCCGGTGAGATACTCGTAACTTCAATTAACCAAGATGGAACTGGCAAGGGTTTTGACTTGGAACTTGTAAAAAGTATAGCAACGAAGGTGCAAATACCAACAATTGCCTGCGGAGGCGCAGGTAAAAAAGAGCATTTTAAAGATGTTATAGAATTAGGCCACGCAGACGCAGTCGCGGCAGGTACCATTTTTCACTTTAAAAAAAGTAAAATCTCGGAAGTTAAAGACTATTTAAATAAAGAAGGCATTGGTGTCAGGTTGAATTGAATATGGCAAAAAATAATTCCGTACTTATCGTTGATTATGGTTTGGGCAACTTAAATAGCGTTATTCGAGGCGTTCTTGCAGCGGGTGGCGAACCTTATATTTCTGATAGTCCCAAGGATTTAAGGAATGCCAAAAAGGTTATCCTACCTGGAGTAGGCGCTTTTGCCACCGGCATGGAAGGGCTTGAAAAGCGAAACCTTGTCGAACCTATTTACGATTATGTAAAATCCGGAAAGGAACTTCTTGGGCTTTGCCTTGGTATGCAACTTTTGTTTAAAAAAAGCGAAGAATTTGGAAATCATAAAGGCTTGGGATTTTTCGACGGCACTGTTAAACTTATTTCACCAAAGGGAAAAAATATATTTAAAATCCCACACATTGGCTGGAATTCTCTAGATAAGCCTAGAAATAAAAATTGGCGCGGGTCTATTTTAGAAAATATTAAAGAAGGAGATATGGTTTACTTTGTCCACTCTTTTGCGCCGACAATTGGAAAAGATACCCTTGCCCAAACAGAATATGGTGGCGAGACTTTTTGTTCCGTGGTATATAAAGACAATATAGGCGGTACTCAATTTCATCCTGAAAAAAGTGGCCAGGTGGGACAAAAAATTCTCGAAAAATTTATAAAAAAATGAAGAAGAAAATTCTGGACAAACAACTTTCCGAAAATTCAAAAATCGTAAAGTTTTGTACTCGCTGCGTTGTATCGAATCAAAGGCCAAGAATTACTTTCGATAAGGATGGCGTTTGTAGCGCTTGCCAGTATGCATATCGCAAGCATCAAGTTATTGATTGGGGAAAAAGAGAGAAAGAACTTATAGTGCTTTTAGATAAACACAGGTCAAAAGACGGCAGCTTCGATGTAGTTGTTCCAGGAAGCGGCGGCAAGGATAGTAGCTATACTGCTCACATTTTAAAGCACAAATACGGAATGCACCCCCTTTTTATTACCTGGGCTCCATTCATATATACAGAAATAGGCTGGCAAAATTTCATAAATTTTGTCAATGCCGGTTTCGATACTATCACTTGCTACCAAAACGGAGTTTTACACAGAAAGCTTGCTAGGCTTGCATTTGAATTGAAGGGTGATGCCTTTGAACCCTTTGTCTACGGTCAGAAAGCATTTGCATTTCATATCGCTTTAAAATTTAAAATTCCCCTCATATTTTTCGGTGAGAACGGCGAGGTCGAATATGGTGGTTCAACAAAAAATGTTGACAAACCATTTGAATCGCCCAAGGATTGGGATAGGTTTTATTTTAAAGGGTCAGGTGTCGATAAACTTGTCGAGGAAGGTCTTAGGATGGGAATTTTCAAAAAAGGGGAAATAAAAGAAAAAACCTTTGAGTTTTACAAGGTCCCGGATTATGCAAAAGTTAAAAAGCAAAATATTCAAATGCATTGGTTGTCTTATTACAAAAAGTGGGTTCCCCAGGAAAACTATTATTATGCCCAGAAAAACACCGGGTTTAGGCCTAATCCCGATGGACGATCCGAAGGCACATATTCAAAATACGCAAGTCTTGATGATAAAACCGACGGATTTCACTTTTACATGGCATTTATAAAATTCGGAATAGGCAGGACTACTTCTGATGCCGCCCATGAAATTCGTGACGGCCACCTAACCAGAGAAGAAGGAGTGGCTTTAGTTCGCCGATATGATGGAGAATTTCCCCAAAAACACTTTCAGGAATTTCTAGAGTATCTTAACATTACCGCTGAAAAGTTTTGGCAGATTATAGATTCTTATAGAGCGCCTCACCTTTGGGAAAAGAAAAATGGAAAATGGTATTTAAAATATCAGGCTTCTTAATTAGCGTCACGGTGTTTAAAAAAAATAAAATCCTAATCTTCTTTATTATTTGGTCACTATGGATATCTGCGGAGTTTCTTCTCGGCCCTTTTTCCCACGTAAGAATCTTCGACGCAGGGGATAGCCTTCTTCCTCAACTAATTGCTTCAAAAATTCAGTTCCAAAAGTACGGAATATCCTATCTTGCAGATTATATGACATCCGGTGTTGATGCCTTAGCCCAATCACTTGTACCGTTATCTAATATTAACAGTCTTATCTTTGTATTTTTGCCTCCTTGGCTTGCGTACGGACTTTTGATGTTCACGCAAAGATTTTTAGCTGGCTATTTTACATACCGGTTAGCGAAAGATAGCTTAAAAGTAAATGACCGTCCAGCAATAATCGCTGGCTTGCTATTCTCCTTATTGGACTTTTCAATTAACTCTTTCACCCTTTATCACGCGCTCGGTCTTCCTGCAATTGCTTTTATCATTTGGTCACTTGAAAAAATTAATAACAAAAAGCCAGGAGTAATATTCAATTTGGCCGTATTTGGGGTACTTGTTGGGTATATTAATTACTTCGTATATTTTTCACCTTATTATTTACCATTTATATTTTTTTGGTTTGTTTTCATCAAAGAACAAAGGGATAAAAGATTAATAATAAATTTAATAATATTCTCACTCTTCACAATATTGCCTATGATCCCAAACATATTGGCAATACATTACAATTCTCAATTTTCTCAAAGATCCATTTTTAACCTAAACAGAGGAGGTTTTTCTTTGCAAGACAGATTCTTGTCGGCTTTTTACACAGTATTTTCAATCTTTACCACTTATTGGCCAACATTCCTTATGCTGGCTTTTCCCTTTTCGAAATTTAAATTCAAGAATAAACTCTGTAATAAACTTTTAATTACCTTTATTTTTTCAGCATTTATTCCTTTCTTTTATATACTAATTAAATCTAGTCTTTCGCCTCTTCCCGTTATTGTTAAATCATTTTCGTTTAGCGGATTTGGAACAATAATTCCCTTTATATTGGCACTAACAGTAGCTTCTTTTTTCAACTTATTTTCAAAGCAGAAACTAGGAAAAGTTTTTATCCTCTCAATTGCACTGATAATAATCGTGTCTTTTAAAGTCAAAATAGAAATTTTAAAAAACTATGCTCCATACAGAAGTTTGTACCAGCACCCAGATTTAGTTGGACTTGCAAAAAATGTTGATAATTCAAAATGGCGGGTTGCAACCATTAATGGCGGAGGCGTAAAACCGTCATACGCACTTGCAAATGGGCTTAACACAGTTGATACCTATCTTACCCTTTATCCCGTAGCCTATCACAAGTTTTGGGGCAATGTCATAAAAGACAGGATTTCAGATGATAGAAGCCGCTTTCAAGATTTTATGGAATGGGGTAATAGGGTTTATCTTTACGGTCCGGATAACTTTCAAAGCCTTGACAAAATAGAATTTTCAAAATATTACAATTTAAATTTACTATCCTTAGCCAACGTAAAATACATAATAAGTGCCAAACCAGTCGATGACGCAAATCTAATACTTATGCCTTCATCTTATAGGGAAGAGATTGCAAAGTGGAGTACTTGGCCAGTAACAAATAAAATTCAACATTTTTTAATGGGTAATTTTTATGGAAGACCCATTTATATATATGAAAACTTAAAAGCTGCACCAAGATTTTACTTTGCAACAAACGAAGGAGTGTCCACAGATGGAATAAAAATAATCAAATATTTGCCAGATAAAATAATACTAGAGGCAGACACAGACAAAAACGCAAAACTGATTGTAAGTATTAACTATTACCCGCATTGGTCATTTAACATTAACGGTGTCACAGTTCCTTTTGAAAGATACCTGGAAACCTTCATGGATATTAATATAAACAAAGGGAAAAACAGGGTTATCTTGGAGTATAAGCCATTTTATAAAATTTTTTAATAATTGCCACATAAAGTATAAATTGATCTATGAAATTGGAAATAAACCATGAAAAAGAATTTTTTAAATAGAACGGCGCTTAAATATTTTCGGTATGGGTAGTGGAACTATAAAGTCACCGCGAAAACCTTTTTGCCAAATCTTCGGCATAAGCTCATCCGCTATATGCCAGGACAAAAGAACTGCATAGCTCGGTTGATCTGTGTAAAGTCTTGTTTCATCGAGAACAGGAATAACAGTCCCAGGGACATACTTCCCGATTTTTTGCGATCCAGAAACCTCCAGAACGCAGTCTAAAATTCCGTCATCAAGTCCCACATAATTTATCAGAGTGCTGGCCCGAGACGGTGCGCCAATTCCATAAATCTTCTTCCCTCGTTTTTTTAAATCAAAAAGCAAACTGTAAAGCGCGAGCTTCGTTAAAACAACCTTATCTCTAAATCTTAAGAGATTATCTTTTTTGCAAACAGCCGCCTTTTCCATGGACAGCATACTCTTGACAGTTTTTTGGATTTTCTTTTGTCCTTTTCTGGCGGCATATACCCTTATCGAACCTCCGTGAGACGGGATCTTTTTTGCATGGAAAACACTAAGGCCATGCATTTCCAAAAGATACTTCAGGCTATGCAAAGAGTAATACCGCATATGTTCATGATAAATCGTGTCATACTGCAGAGTTTTTATTAAAGAGAAAAGATAATGAGATTCCGAAATAAATACTCCGTCCGGTGCCAATAATCTCAAAATATTTTTAACGACATCATGAATATTTTCCATGTGAGCAAAAACATTCGTCGCAGTTATCACATTAGCCCGCCCTTTTTCTCTAATGGTTTTTCCAACAGCTTTCGAGTCAAAGAAAGAAATATATGTATCGATGCCGTTTTTAATTGCTATCCTGCCGATTTCCTCGGGAGTTATTCCAAGTACCTTGTGATTATCTTTAAAATTGCTAAGTAAATTTCCGTCATTAGAACCAATATCCACGACTAAATCGCTCTTGGTAAGCTTTAGGAGTGCTGAACTCTCTTTATAAAGTTCTTTAAAATTTTCTCTTAGAACTTTTGTCGTGCTGCTGGTATATGGATATTCCGGCGGGAACAGGATTTTTGGATCAACAATTGTCCCTAGCTGCACCAAATTGCAGCGGGAACAATAAAGCCACTCGGCGGGATAGCTAGGTTGCTCTTTGGGTCTAGTACCGATTTTGGGCATGGTATTTACCGGCGGTAAATAGCCCAAAAATAAAATCGACGAAAGATCAGAATTGTTACAAATCTGACAATTTGTAACAACAATACTTGAGCCAGTATCAAAAGAAAGCTTAGAACCCCTTAACATGAATTAAGTTAAATGTTGAGAGCAGAAGGCTTTTTATGAGCGTTTTCATTATACCATTTAGCAGTTATTTGTAAACCTTGCTCAAACGAAAACTTTGAGTCAAACCCCAACTTTTTCAATTTACTAATATCTGGTAGTCTTCGAGTTGTTCCGCCTCGCTGTCTCTTCCCTGGGACTATTATCACCTTTTTGCCAAAAAACCTACCAACTTCTTGCGCTACTTTTCTGATCGTAATCTCTTCGCCGGAACCGATATTGTAGGTTTCTAAATGCTTACTTTTTTCGATAACGACCTTTAGACCATCTGTAAAGTCATCAATAAATATAAAACTGCGCGTTTCTCTTCCAGTTCCCTGGATTGGAAACCGGATTAAGTCGTTTTTACTTTTTGCGAGTTCTTTCATCCTTATCACGAATTGAGGAATCACATGCTCCCAACCCATCTCCGGTCCATAAACATTATGAGGTCTAAAAACAATCGCTCTTTTGAAAAACTTGCGGCCATAATGCATTGTGATCAGTTCGCTGATTATTTTTCCTCCAGCATATGAATATCTTGGATTTAGAGAGTCCGGTATTATCATTGGTACGTCCTCAGGGGTGGGGACTACAGTAGGGTTTTGGTAGACTTCCGAGCTCGAAGCAAAAAAAAGTTCTTCTACCCCATGCCACAGGCAACCATCAATCACATTAATTATCCCTCGTGTTGCAACGTCCAAGACCAATTCTGGGATTGTATAAAAAAACTTCGTACCGTTTATTGCCGCCAGATGAATTACCCCGTCCACGTCTTTGCAAGCTTTTCGAACAGCTATAGGGTTACGTATGTCACCATTTATAAATTCAAACTGCCCTTGGATCTCTTTTAGACTTTCTAGGCTTCCCCTGGAATTATTATCCAAAATCCTAACCTCAAAACCGGCTTGTATAAGGGCCCTGGTCAAATTCCTTCCAATAAATCCTGTTCCCCCAGTAATAAGATATTTCTTCATTGTTTTGCTTCCCTCCTGTCTTTCATGTATATTCTAGTCCATATGTCAAAAAATAAGGGAACAGGAACAAATTCTAAACAAAAAATTCTCGTGTATGGTGCAACCGGCATGTTAGGTTCCAGAATACGAGAACTCCTTGGCGATAAGTTTCGGATTATCTCTCCACCGCATTCTCACCTTGATCTTGGAAATAAGGTTCAAGTCATCAAGAATATTAATGATACCATGCCCGACCAAATCGTTTATGCCGCCGGTATAACCAAAATCGATTATGCCCAGTTGCATCCGCTGGAAACCTTTAGACTTAACGCCTCTGTCCTTCGGTATATTTCCAGCCACGCGAAAAAACTAAATATTCCTCTCCATTATATTTCCACGGATGCTGTTTTTGATGGAAGAATTTACGAGAGACCCTACAAAGAAAACGACAGTACAAAACCAATTTCCGTCTATGGTAAGAGTAAATTAGAGGGAGAGAAGATTGTTTTAAACTCATCGGAAAGTAATTCGGTTATAAGAACGGTTATGCTTTATTCGGCAAACTTTCCCCATCGCAAAGATTTTGCCAGAAGCGCTTATGAATCTTTAAAAAATAAAATTCCTTTCTCCGGCATCATAGACCAAAAAATTAATCCCACCTTTGTAGATAGCGTGGTTTATGCCGTATCAAAAATTTTGGAAGACAGAGCAAACGGTATTTACCATGTTGCTGCTACGGATGCATTGACAAACTACCAGTTTGTTGCAAGGATAGCTAGCTCCTTTGGCTTTGATAAAAAGTTAATAGGCAAAACAACCTTTGCGGAATTTTTCAAAGATAAACCCGCTCCAAGAGCAAAAATATCTGTTCTTGATACATCCAAATTTATTAAAAAGTTCGGGCCAAAAATTCTTCTTGACTCAAAAGGGAGCATAGAAAAATTCAAAAGCCAAATAGGAAAACTGGAAGCTTCACCTATAGATCTTTAACCCTCCACCATAAACCAAGCAAGTACCACCTCATATATTTAGGCAGCCACCGCAGCAATTTAAATTTTGATTTTCCCACAACACGGTCTTTCCAAACTGTTGGAACCTCAGTTATTTTGTACCCGAGATTATGCGCTTTAACAATAATTTCTGTCGAAAACTCCCAGCCACCCGTCGATTCAATTTTAATCTCTTTTAGTATATTTTTCTTGTACATCTTAAAACCGTTAGCAATATCGGTTATATTTATTCCCAGGAAAAATGGTGTTGCCAGCCCGGCAGTTTTTGAAAAGAGCGTCTTCAAAAACGGACCGCCTATTTTTGCTCCGCCCCGCGAGTATCTTGTAGCGCAAACAATTTCAAACCCGTCTTTTGCCATCTCGTACATTTTCTCTATTGTTTTAGGATTGTCGGCAAGATCGGCGGGCATCACCACAACAAAATTCCCTGAAGCTTTTTTAAAACCGGTTTTAACTGCTTTTATAAGGCCTCTTCCGTAAAGATTTTTAACTAGATGAAGGTTTTTATAAATTTTCTGAATTCTCTTTACAGCATCTACAGTATTATCGCCATCAAAATCATAAACGACCAAAATTTCGTGCTTTTCACTAACACCGCTCTCGATTAATTTTATCTGTTCCTCGATATTTCCCCCTTCATTAAAAACCGGAAGAACAATACTAATTTCTATCGCTTTTTTCATTTCTTAATGCTGCCCGATGCTACAACAAGAGCCCCAATTAACTTAGCTGCAGGAGAAGCTCCAAGTATTCCATCGAGTAAATTATAAATTTTTAGCGCTAACTCGCTTTTTCCCTCAACGTAATCATATTTAATTCCAGAGATAGCCCTTGCCTTGACATTAAAACCTGCATCCGAGAAGACTCGTCTTATTTCATTTTTTGTAATTAGTCTTTCATTCAAAGTCACACCTACCGGAGAATAAAAAGGGGACTCTTTGCATCGATAAAGCCAAAATGGAGGATTATAATAGTTTGGGTCATATGAAAAAAATCTGCCACCCTTTTTAAGAATTCTCCTTGCCTCCTTTGCAACCTTACTAAAATCAGGAAAATGGTGAAGCATTCCAGAGTACGTAATAATATCAACTGAATTTGCGGCAAGCCCAGTTGATTCAGCGTCGCCAATCTTAAAAGTTATTCCACCGAAATCGTTTTTAGCTCGTCTTATACATCCTTCGGATATATCCATACCAACCACTTTACATTCGCCGAATGCCTTTGCAATCCGATTTGTAAAAGCTCCGCTTCCACACCCAAGATCCAAGATAAGTTCACCCTTTATTGGTTTAACCATATCCTTCATTTGGGACATGATTTTTTGATAACCTGTTTCGTCAAAAACCTCGTAACCGCCTTCTTTTTCGAAGCGATCAAAAAAGTTTATCTCTGCATTTTTATTTTGTAATTTCATACCAAAATAATTTGTTAATTTTACTATTAATAAGATACTGGATGCTAGAGACAGGCTTTGATATCATATTGCCAGTAATAAATAAATGACCGTTTCAAAAAAGTTCACAATAATATTTTTACTTATAATCTTTGCTGTAAGTATCCTCTTAAGATTTTATAAGCTAGGTAAGGTACCAAATGGTTTGGCGCCGGATGAAGCAGATATGGGTTACAATGCCCTTTCAATCTTAAAAACTGGCAAAGACGTTTACGGCAGAACTTTCCCCATATTCTTTCAATCTTTAAACGACTACAAACCAGGCATTCCTATTTACCTTTCAATTCCAGGAATCTATTTATTCGGCTTATCAGATTTTTCCATAAGATTTATTCCAGCCATTTTCGGCGCTCTCACGCCGCTCTTATTCTTTTTTTTGGGAATGCTCCTTTACCCCAAAGAAAAGAAATTAGCCTTCATTTTATCAGCACTTTTCGCTCTTGCTCCTTGGAATATCGAAATATCCAGAGCCATGGCTTATTATGAAGAGTTCACCTTCTTTTATTTGTTAATTTTAATTTTCTTTTTATTGGCAATCACCAAAAAGAAAATTTTTTTAATTCCAGCAGCCATTCTTTTAGGACTATCGCCATACGTTTATTTTGCATCAACAATCTATTTACCGATCTTTTTAACAGTAGCCTTCATTCTTTATAAAAATTTCTTCATAAAAAATCTGAAAACCTCTCTTTGTTCAATGATCATAATTTTTATTCTCTGTTTACCGCTTCTCTCAATATATTTAAATCCTCAAAACAGAAACCGTTTCAACGCTATATCGCTTTTTTCTCCGGACATAACCTTACCACTTTCCCTAAGTGAAATATCAAATGATAGAAATCAGGGTATTCCGTTGTCAAACATTGTCCACAACAGACGCGTTATTTATTTTAGCAACCTAACCAGCAATTACTTTAATTATTTTAATTTCGACTATCTTTTCGCAAACGCGAAAAACACGCGTTATTTTTACGTTAATTATGTAGGCTTGTTCTACATGCTCGAAGCCCCCCTTTTCTTATTTGGGGCCTATAAATTAATAACTCGCAGAGATAAGACCGATCTTTTAGTATTAAATCTACTCCTTGTTGGGCCCCTGCCCGCAATCATTACCCTTGGTTCTCCTTTCCCCCACAGAGCCTTGCTCTTTATCATTACTGTTCAAATAATTTCCGCCATTGGCCTTACAAAATTCTTAGAGAATATTTCCTGGAAGAATCAATTACACAAATTAACCTTCGCATTTTTAGCTGTGGTTTTTATCTTTAATTTTTGTTTATTTTTAGACCAATACTTTATCCAATCTCCACGCGAATTTACATCAGAACTAGATAATAGTGCATGGTTTTCGACAGTCAGGGAAACTGTTCCAAAAGTGGACACCGAAAAAACAAAGTATGATAAAGTAATCTTCACCTGGGCAACTCCAAAACTCGTACCACCCGTCTACTTTCTTTTTTATAACAAGATTGACCCTGAAGTTATCCAGAAGAAGGCGGCCGGTTGGACGAATGAACCGCCATCGTATCGCCAAATATACGCTCAAGTGGGTAATATAGAGTTCAGACCGATTAATTGGGATCAGGACAAAAACCTTAAAAATACCCTCTTAATAGGGTACCCAAGCGAATTTCCTAAAAATGTCCAGGGGATAGTTGATACAACAAAATTGCCGGACGGATCCCCTCATTTTTTGTTAGTTAAGCCAGAATAATTCTTTACCATCAAGATATCAAAAATCGGGCCGGTTCGCTCGAGACTATACATTGATCCTGATCCTTTTCGATCATAAGTGCCAAAGTTTGAACTTGGATCAAAAAGCGTTTCCGCGATCCTGCCCTGCCCTTTAAAGCTAGCGGGCGAAAAGTGCTTCACCAAAATAAATCGATCCGAGTTTTTCACATTAATGCTTTCTCGAGGATCCAAATAATAGTCAAGAACGTACTTTACGGGATAATTTAGAGTTGCGTTTTCAAACTGCACTATTTTTTCGGATCCGGGGAATTTACCGCTATAAATAATGTTTCTCACATTTTCTGAATTTTCCAAGTTTAAACCATAAAGTTTTTGCCAAAGATTAGGTGTAACCTTTTGCATATAAGAAATTGCTTCTCTATTTGGAACAAATATGGAAAATCTGCCGCCTGTGTAAGCTACCGGCACATCTTTATCAATATTAATCTTTACCCATTCTTGTGCCATTAGAAATGTAGGCTTTTTTATATATAAATTCACCCACCATAAACTGTTTATGGAAATTAGCACCAGTATTATTGCAAGTAAAAACTTATTTGTAATTAATTTAGCAATACCTATCGCCGAAAAAGGGATTAAAAGAATAAGAGGGATTAGCAAATATCTTATGAGTGGGTGAAAAAACAGCGACGCGAAAACAAAATATAAAATTAAATACGTAATTACGCTTCTGATAAAAAACACTTTGCGGCACAAGAAAATACCCAGTATTCCAAACCCCAAAATACCGCCGTCGGTAACAAAAATGTTTTTAAGGAAATAGAAACTTAAATTATTTTGGAACGTTCCTATGGGCGAACCGAATAGATCTTTTTCCCCGGTGATAAAATCTGCCAAAAACTTACCCTTTTTTAAGAAGGATTGGTTGTTAGCAATAGCCTGCACCAAACCGGTTTTTAACGTCAGGTTGTTAAAGATAAGGAAGAATAGTAAAAACATCACCGCACCAGCTATCTTCCACCTGATTTTCCCGCGCCCGGCAAGAATAATTAAGGGCAGTGCCAAAAAAGCAGCCTGGTGGAATCCATACGCAACCCCTAACACTAAATAAGGAAAGAGCCTGTTGCCTTTTAAGGCAAGATAAAAAGATAACACTATAAAAAACAAGGCAGCAGACCATGGTCTGCCGGTATTAGAAATATGGACCAAATTAAAAGATACAGCAGTCATAAATGCAGAAATGAGCGCCGCTCTTTTTTGGTTAAACATCAGAAGAGTAATTTTATAAACCAAAATAATCAAAAGACTGCCAAAAAAGGCAGAAATAAGCCGTGGAATAAAAAGAAAATAACCTTCGCGAGTTAAAACAAAAACCTCAAAACCGGTAGCATTATGCACGAGCCCTAAAGCTTTCATCGTCAAGTAACTTGCGGCAAGAAAGGGAAGTTGAATATAAGCCCCAAGCGGCGTGTAATTGGCAATCGAAACCGGAGTTTTTGCCGCCAGCATATTCCAGGCGGACAAATGAGCAATCGCTTCGTCGTTAGAAACGTATAAAGAAGGGGAACCGAATGTCGGGTTTGCAGCCCGCAGACTAAGTCCAAATATCAATATCAGCAGTAAGAGTTTATTCCTATTGATACTTTGACAAAAATTCTTCAAATTTTGAAACCACATATCGCAACTTTTGTTTATCATTCCCGGGATAAACACCAACCCAAAATCCATTCCCCATTATCGCATCACTGTTTTTTAAATCGCCAATGGTCCGGTGATCTATATCCAAATAAGCGGGGTGTTTCAGCAAGTTTCCGGCAAATAAACTTCGGGTTTCCACTTTATTTTTCTGAAGAAAGTTAACAATATCAAGTCGAGTAAATGGACATTTATCCAAAAGGACAAGCATAAAACCAAACCAGCAAGGATCTGCCTCTTTTTCAAACTTAGGCAAAATAAAAAAATCATTATATTTCTCAAGGCTCTCATACAAAAACTTGTGGTTTTTTTTGCGAGCTTCAATAAAATCTGGCAGCTTGTCAAGTTGGGCAACGCCGATTGCTGCCTGAATATCTGTTGCCTTTAAATTGTAACCAATATGAGAGTATATGTACTTATGATCAAAACCATACGGCAGTTTACCCAATTTAAAACCAAAACGCCTGCCACAGCGATTATCTTGACCGGTTCTGCACCAACAGTCTCTGCCCCATTCGCAAAAAGAATTTACAAGCACATAAAGATCCGGGTTGTTAGTAGCCACTGCACCTCCTTCTCCCATCGTAATCTGGTGGGCCGGGTAAAAAGAAAATGTCGCCAAATCTCCAAAAGTCGAAACATATTTCCCATCATATTTTGATCCGAGTGCATCGCAACAATCTTCTACCACCCAAAGATTATATTTTTTCGCTACCCTCAATACCTCGTTTACGTTAAACGGATTTCCAAGCGTATGCGCTAGAATTATCGCTTTTGTTTTTTTGCTTACTGCTTTCTCAATTTCGTCTGCCCTTATGTTGCCAGTAGCAAGATCTACATCACAAAAAACAGGGATTGCACCATATGAAATCGCGGGATTAATTGTCGTTGGAAAACTACAGGCGACAGTTATCACTTCATCTCCGGGTAAGATTCTTCTAGTCCCCAATTTCTTCGAAGTTAAAGCCATAAATGCCGCCAAATTGGCACTCGACCCTGAATTAGTTAAGGTTACCAGCTTCACCCCCAGAAATTGTGCCAATTTTTTGCAAAATTCCTCTGCAAAATGCCCTTCTGTCAGCCAAAATTCTAAAGAAGCCTCAACCGCCTTTTCTATTTCCTTCTCGTCAAAAACCCGTCCCGATACCTTAACAGGGGTAACACCAGGGATAAATACCTGTTCTTTGTGGTTTTCTGTATAATATCTTCTTATAGAAGATATAATTTGCTTATTTAAAGAAAAGCTCTGCTTGTCCACTGCCTGAAATTATATATCAGGTAAGCGCGGTACAACAATAAAGCGAATGAAAAAATTAATTAGCATTGTTATTCCTCTTTACAACGAAGAGGGTAATGTTGACGAGCTCTATAATAGGCTGTCAACGTTGTTCAATAAGGAAAAAAAATACGATTTTGAAATTATTGCCGTTGAACACGGATCTTTTGATTCTACGCTTCAAAAACTCTTAGCCATGAATAAAAAAGATAAAAGGCTTAAAATAGTTCAACTTTCCAGAAATTTTGGCAGTGCGGATCCAGGCATTTCAGCAGGCCTTAATTTCACTACCGGAGACGCGGCCGTTGTGACTATGGCAGATCTTCAAGAGCCAATTAATCTAATATCTGATTTTTTAAGAAAGTGGGAGGATGGCTTTGATATTGTTTACGGTATAGTTAAAAAACGGCCAGACGCTTCATTCATCCGCCACAATTTATCAGTTTTATTTTATAAGATTTTAAACTTGATGACAGGCAACATTTTTCCGGAGAATGTTTCGGATTTCCGCCTTATGGATAAAAAAGTTTATGAAGTCGTCAACAAAATGCCGGAGAGAAATAAATATCTAAGAGGAGTGATCGCCTGGACTGGTTTTAAACAAATCGGTGTACCCTTTGAAAGGAAAAATCGTTTTTCAGGAAAATCAAAAGCAGACTTTTTAACTGTTTTAGGGGTTGCCGCAAATGGCATTTTCTCTTTTTCATATGTACCCTTAAGAATGGTTACGCTTTTGGGGTTTATCCTTGCCCCAACTTCTTTTCTCATAATCATCGTCCAATTATCTCTTTTTGCAATCTACGGGAGGGGGGCACCGGGGATTTCAACAGTAGTAGTTCTGACAAGTTTTCTTTTTGGAATGCTTTTTTTAATTCTGGGAGTAATAGGGGAATACTTAGCAAGGATTTACGATGAAGTTAAAGGAAGACCGAGCTTTATTGTCAAAAATCTAATTGGTTTTTAACTGCCCAAAATAATCGGAAAGTAATAATTCTTTAGAGAGCTTAGATTTCATCTTTTTGTACCACTCGTAAAGCTCGCCAAGGTCAAAGTCAAAATCACTAAATTCGAACTTTCCAATTTCCGAAATCAATCGTCCGTTGTTGCAGGTATATTCATTTCCAAGCCCGCGGTTTTTTACAATAATTTTTGATTGTCCGCCGGAAACAGCCTTAACTTTTTCAGCTATCGACAAAAGGCCAATAGGCTTTCCAGTCCCGATATTATAGTTTTTATATTTAACTTCGCCCTTTATGAAAAAATCCAATATTTTAATCAAATCGTCGATATATAGGTAATCGAAATAAACGTTTTGGCGAATCGTGATCGGAAGCCCAAAAAGTGTTTTGCAAATTGCGTTGGAAATAAACCGAACTGAGTAATCTTCATATTTACCCCAAACCCCAAAAAGCCTTAGATTTAAAATTTTCTCAGATCCCTCTATATATTTCGCGCAAATATATTTGTAAAAACCGAAATTATCAGAAGGCACCCCGCTGTCTAAATCAGTTTCGGAAATTAGTTTAATTGGTTTTTCCTTACCAAATTCTGCCCCCGAACCAAAATAGATCACTTTATCAAAGTAACTTGTGCATCTTGTTATATTGAAAAACATTCTTAAGTTTGAGTTTAAAATCTCAGCCATATCCGGAACTCTCCTGTTTCCACCACGAACTGCGCTATGCACTACCACATCAAATTTGCCATTTTTCTTGAAGAATTTTTCTACCTGTTCAAAATCATACAGATCTAAATCTTTATGGCTTGGAGCTATAAATTCGTACTTGCCATCCAGTTGTTCAATTATATTTCGACCAATAAATCCGTCTGCGCCAGTTAAAAAGATCCGCTTTTTCATTGCCTATCTTTTGAAAGCATATTTGAGGCTAGTTCATCCGGGCTTAAAAATGGAAACATATCTTCGTATGGTTTGGAAAAGAAACTACCGTCCGGCCGCTTTTCCGAAGCGACACGCGGGATAATCAGTTGCCACTGCGGAGATGCCACGTTGCAAATTACTGGTCCTGGCCAGGCTAGCGCCTCTTTTATTATTTTCTCCATTCCAAAAGTCCTTTGGATATCGAAACTTTTTATTTCGTAAGCCTTGGCAATCTCCAGCGGGTTTGGACACCACAATCCCGTTTTTGGACTTTCACCCATGAGTCTACCCCCAAGATGCGTTTTTTGCGTATGCCTGATTAGAAGATACCCATTGTTATTTAGGACAAATACTTTTATTGGTAATCTATTTTGCTTTAGCGTAGCAAATTCTTGGACATTCATCTGCAGACTTCCGTCGCCAGTAATAACAATTGTTCTATCTCTACCTTTGGCCATGCACGCGCCAGTTGCCGCGACCCAATAACCCATTGTAGAAATTCCACCGGTCGTTAAAAATCTTTGCCCTCTTTTAACCTTCCATGTTTGGCATGAAACGTGGAAGCACGAGCTGGTATCGATTACGATGGTGTCATGGCTACTGGCAGCTTCTGATAATTTTTCAGTAAAAAGATATGAATTTACAGGCTTTTCCTTATAATACTTTGGAAGGACCATAGGGTATTTCTTTTTCCAGTCGGCACACGTCGCAATCCACTGTTTGAAATCACCCATTCTATTCTTGGTGAGTTTTGAGTTAATTGTTTTAAAAAATAAGTTCGCGTCACTCCTGATCTTGAGAAAAATTTTAATCCCTGGCTTATCTAACTCTTCCGGATCAATTTCTACCACAATTTTTTTGGCATTCCTACCCCAATCCCCCGCATCGTAACCGACAATTCCTGTATCAAGCCTAGCGCCCACGGCGATAATTAAATCGGCATTTTGCACGGCGAAATTGCCTGCTCTATCGCCATAGAGTCCCGGACGTCCAACAAAAAGCCTGTTGTCACTCTCAATTAAATCGATTCCTAGCCGTGTCGTAATTACGGGAACATTTGTTTTCCGCATAAATTGCAAGAACGAGTCTTGGGCGCCGGCAATTCTTACACCCTGCCCGACCAAAATAAGTGGCCTCTGGCTTTTATAAATAAGAGAAATAGTCTTCAAAACATCCGCTTTTGTCATGCCCTGCAAATCCGATCTTGTGGGGCTATTAAATCTTTCCAATATTTTTTCCGGAACTTCCATCCTTTGGATATCTAAAGGAACCTCCAGCCAAACAGGGCCGGTCCGACCGTTCGTTGCCAAATAGAACGCTTTTTCAAGGTAATATAAAATTTTTGCGGGGTCATCCACGGTCTTGAAATATTTTGTGATCGGTTTTGCAAAAGGTTTAACATTTATACCTTGAAGACCAATCTGTCTTATCTTGCTTTTCTCCATGTAATCAACATTGGCAAGAGAAGAATGTCCGGAGAGTACGAGCATAGGTGCCGAATCTGCCCAGGCGCCGACGACGCCGTTTAAAACATTGATAGCGCCCGGTCCTGCTGTCACCATCGCCACTCCAATTTTCCCGCTAATTCGCCCAAAAGCTTCCGCTGCCATTCCGGCCGCTTGTTCATGGTGAGTAAAAATTGGGGCTATTTTTTTATTTCTAAAAACGGCATCGTTTAAAAACATTGCCTGGCCGCCTGTGATCATAAAAACAGTATCAACACCCTTTTCGGCCAAATATTTAATAATAAAATCGGCAACGTTCATTTATGTCGTTTATATTAATGCTTCAATAGGGTCATTTTGCCCTTTATTTTTTCTTTGCCCTAAATTGGCTGCAACATCCACAATTATATCTTCCTGCCCCGCTATAACTTTTCGCCTTCCAAGTTCTATTAAGATATCACGGACGTCAACATCAAAACGCTTGGCAGCCTTTTTTGCGTGCGGGCCAAAACCGGAAAATACTCCGGCGAGTCCGCTCGTTAAACTTGTGGAGCTTATTTCTTGCGGTGATTTCATAATTTTTGCAATAATATTTTCCGAATTATCCATCAGACTGTAAATATCAATATCAATTTTAAGCCCCATTTTTTTAAGTACAGCAACTATGACTTCCAGCTGACAATTACCAGCTCCTGCTCCCAGCCCTCTTGAAGTTGTGTCAATAATTTTTGCTCCGGCTGCTACCGCCGCAACGGAATTAGCAATTGCCATCCCCAAATTGTTATGAGCATGGAAACCGACATCAATTTTTAGTCCCTTAACCAGCGTTCCAACTTTCTCTACAACATCCTCAGGCAGATATGCTCCGGCCGAATCCATGAGAAGCACGCCACGTGCGCCATACCCTTCCATTAACTTCGCTTGCTCAAGCAGCTCGCCAGCGCTTATCATGTGCGACATCATCAAAACGCCAAAGGTTTCTATGCCTTTCTTTGTTACATACTCTATATGCTCCCGCGTTATATTTGCCTCGCTACAGTGACTTGCAATCATAATCGAATCGATGCCAATTTTGATTGCCGGCGCAATATCATTCTTGATTGTTCCAAATCCCGGAATTAAAAAAGCTCCCAGTTTAGTTTTCTTTAAACGTTTTCTCGCCGTCTCTAGCATTTCTTTGTCCGCAAGAAGTGACATCCCAAGCTGCAAAGAAGACGCGCCAAGACCGTTTCCATGGCCTACAATAAGAAGAGGAATCCCTGCCTTTTCTGCGCCGCTTGCGTAATCGGCAATGTTCTTTTTTGTAAACTGATGGAAAATAGCGTGAGAGCCATCTCGCAGTGTTGAATCCACAATTAATACTTGTTTCATTTATCTAGTATTTTACTCCTTGCGTATGCTTCAGCAACTTCAATTGCAGCGCAGTTAATAATATCCAAATTCCCGGCATATACTGGCAGAAAATCTCCAAGGCCAACAACCTCGTTCATCAAAGTCAATCGCCCATTTTCTTCAACTGGTCCAAGAGTCAATCTGTAACCCGGAACGTATTTCTTAATTTCCAAAACCACTCGATTAAGATTTTTTGAAAGCACACTTATGTTTGGTTTTTCAACCTTTGCAAATATCGTGTTATGCATGTTTATTGGCGGTTCGGCAGGGTTAATAATAACAATTGCCTTAGCACGGGCAACACCCGTGAATGTTTTTATGCCTTCCGCTGTTGTTTGCGTATATTCATCGATGTTGTTTCTCGTTCCCATACCGGCTGATTTTGAAGCAATACTGGCAACAATCTCAACGTATTCTATTTGCGGATGGACGCGCATGAGTTCATATATGAGCGGCGCTGTTGCCTGGCCGCCACAAGTGATCATGTTTACATTATCCGCACCTAGACAATCCTTAAGGTTTAAAAACGGAATGCACATTTTGCCGACTCTTGAAGGCGTCATATCGATAGCAAATTTACCAAGCCGTTTTAAAATAGGGGCGTGTTTTAAGTGGGCTTCGGCGGAAGTTGCGTCAAAAACAATCTCGCAAATTTCAGGATTTTTCTCTATTGCCCAAATGGAATCAAAAGAAGTGGCAATGCCCATCTTGTGTGCCCGCGCAAGCCCCGCAGAATTTTTATTCTGCCCGATAAATATGGCACATTCCAAGATTTTTGATCTTTGGATCTTAATTAATAAATCTGTGCCAATATTGCCACTCCCAATAATTCCGACTTTGATTTTCTTATGCATGAGACTAAACGGGAAAACTATTTTACATCAACAGGCGAGTTTCCTGCAAAATAAGTCTTATACCATTCAAAAACTCCCGGTATTGTTTTAGTTAAACTATATTTTGGTTTCCAGCCTAAATTTTTTTTAATTTTTGAAAAATCCACGGATTGCTTTGGGATTTCATTTTTTGAAATATTCATAATCTTGTACTGAGTTTTAAAGCCAGTGATCTTCTCGATCTTATCAATCAAGCCAGTCACAGATAAATTCTCATTTGAAGAAATATTAAAAGCTTCACCGGCAGTTTTATTGATATTCTTAGAAATATTAATCATTGCATCTACAACGTCTCCAACATAGACATAATCCCGTACATATTTCCCATCACTTCTGATCGCGAGTTGTCGATTTGTAACTAGCGATTCCATAACTCCAGGGATAATTCGGTCAAAATGAATATCACCTTCACCGTAAACATTACCGAATCGTGTCACCACAACCGGCAATCCATAAGTCTTAAAATAAGTTGTGGCTATTAAATCCGCAGAGGATTTTGAAACCTCATATGGATGATTTCCAAGGAGTGGGTCATTTTCACTGGCTCTTGATATTTTGCCATAAGCCTTGTCTGATGATGTTACCAAAACTGCGCTAATTGTCCGGGAGTGTCGAGCTGCCTCCAAAACATTAGCTGTACCCATAATGTTTGTATCAAAAGTTTCAAGCGGATCAAAATAAGCAGTGTCCACAATGGGTTGGGCTGCAAGATGAAAGATAAAATCAAACTTGCCACTCTCAACCAGCCGATCAACTTCACGAGCGTTTCTTATATCACAAACAATTACATCTGTTTTTTTATCTAGGCCAGAACTTGAGAAAAACGATTTCTTTAGAAAATTTATATCGACTACGGTAACCTTATCTCCCGAATTAACCAGAAAATTGACAAGATGACTCCCGATGAAACCAGCTCCTCCGGTAACAAGGTAATTTTTCATATAACTTTGATGCTTCGGTTCATGGATTCATTGATGCGTTGCGCGTAAGCTACGCCCATACTTTCCAGGGAGGATTTTCCAGCCACAGTTTATTCAGGCTATCAACGTCGGGGTAAGAGTCCATGGAGTGCCAAAAGCCGCTATGTTTATATACTGAAAGTTGGTTGACTTTAATCAGCCTCTTAAGTGCCGGATGCTCCATCTCGCCTCTTTTTAAATACTTAAAAAACTCTCTTTTAAAAACCATGAAACCACCATTAGTCCATTCCCTCAGAACCGGTTTTTCCACTAGCTTTTCGGCATTATTTCTAGGACCAACACTCAAAAGTCCATATTTGCTTCGTGGATGCACCCCTGTCACAGTACCAATTCTTTTTTGTGCCTTATGAAATTTAACCAGCTCTTTTAAATTAATATTAGAAACACCGTCCCCATACGTTACAAGAAAATCGTCATCATTGCCAATAAAATCTTTAACTCTCAAAATTCTTTCACCAACCATTGTCTCTTCCCCTGTGTCCACAAAAGTGATCCTAAAATCATCGGCCGCTTTCCCATCCTCTCTGTAAATTTTAGAATAGCCACTTTTTGTATTAATGCTAAAGTTGTGGGAAAAGTACTTTTGATTTATAAAATAATCTTTAATGTGATCACCCTTGTATCCCAGAGCGACTATAAAATCGTTAAATCCAAAGTGCGCATAAATTTTCATGATATGCCAAAGAATTGGTTTGCCGCCGATTTGTACCATTGGCTTGGGTTTAAACTCTGTCTCTTCTTTAAGACGGTAGCCGATGCCCCCTGATAAAATAATGGTTTTCATCTGTATTGCTTAAAGATTCTACTCCAAAAGCCTGTTTTCTATCAATAATCGATGAGTTCTTTCTTCGCCGTTTTCTTGTAAAGACTAATAACATCTTTGGGCTTGCCGATCTTAATTATTTTTCCGCGGTCAAGATACATTACTTTTGAGGAAATGTTTTCGATTGCATCCAGGTCATGGGAAACAAAAACAATAGTTTTTCCCCTAGCAAATGATCGCATCTTAGTAAGGCACTTTTTTTGAAAATTTATATCACCAACCGCCAGCACTTCGTCCACAAGCAAAATATCTGGATTGCAAAACGCGCAAACCGAAAACCCAAGCCTTGAATACATCCCCGAAGAATATTTCTTAATGGGGATATCCAGAAACTTTCTAATTTCCGCAAAATCGACAATGTCATCAAATTTTTCCTGGATCTCTTTTTTCTTCATTCCTAAAATTGCCCCGTAAAGAAAAATATTCTCCCGCCCGGTAAGTTCATGGTGAAGACCCGCCCCAAGCTCGATGAAGGCGCCGATTCTGCCTTCCGCTTTTACCTTACCGCTTTGCGGGTAGGTAATTCTAGAAATTAATTTTAAAATTGTTGTTTTGCCTGCCCCGTTTCTTCCGATAATTCCCAAAGCTTCCCCCTTTTTTACCTCAAAACTTACATTTTTAAGCGCAACGACCGTCGGTTTTGGGCTCGACCCTTTACCCGACAAGGGAGAAACCATTTGAGAGAGGGCGTCTTTCAAAAGGCCGTACTTTCCTTTAGAAGTGTAGTAAGTTTTTGTGACGTTTTTAAAAATAATTGGGGTCATTTTCGTATGCTTGCCTCCTTACCTGCAGCTGCAGGCGAAAATCTGGTTTTGTCTATATGACATCTGCAAATATCCTCTCTTTTTTCTTAAAAAACCAGTAGCCCAGAATGAAAACAACCAAAGAAGTTATTATCGAAAAAGATAGAATTCCGAAATCTGGAATTTTACCCAAAATCGTGACATCCCGAAAACCCTGTACCAATCCAACCAGCGGGTTTATTGCAACCCAACCTTTATATTTTGGAGGCACTTGGTCAAGAGAATAAATGACTGGCGATAAATAAAGCCATATTTGCATAAGAAGAGGGATGACAAACCGTACATCGCGATATAAAACATTAATAGTTGAAAGAATTAAAGATATACCTGTTGTAAAAAGCAAAATCGATGGCACAATAATAAAAAGGTATAAAATATTCAAGTTTACTGAGGTTTTATAAAAAATCATCATCAGGATAAATATTAAAGAAGCCATCAAAAAATCGAAAAATGCCGCCCCGACTGCCGAAAGCGGCATCACTTCTCTCGGAAAATAAACTTTAGTGACCAGCCCCCCATTGTTAACAACCGAAAGCGCCCCAAAAGAAATCGCTGTCGAAAAAAATGTCCACGGTAAAAGCGCACTGTAGACAAAAATCGGGTAGGGTACACTGCCGGAGTGAACTTTCAGAAAAACTCCAAAAATTACGGTAAAAATAAGTGTTAACGCCGCCGGCTGCAAAATCGCCCAGCCAATGCCGAGAATTGTCTGCTTGTAGCGGATTTTTATTTCCTTTAAGGTAAATGCCCAAAGCAGTTCCCTAAAGCGCCACAATTCTGATATCCAAATGTTCATTTATCTCCAAAAAATTCTTCGATACTTTTAATAATATAATCTTGGCTTTCAAAGCTTAAACCAGGATAAAGGGGGAGAGCTAAAACTTCACTGCAAACTTTTTCGCTAACTGGAAGATTAGAGCCAAATTCCTGGAAAGCCGGCTGCCTATTCAAAGGATACGGATAATAGATGTCGGAGACTATTCCTTTCTTGGATAAAAATTCTTTTAACTGATTCCTTTTCTCACTTAAAATAGCGAAAATGTGCCAGGCTGATTTTGTCCCGGGGATTACCTTTTGGAACCCAATAGGCAAGTCGGAAAGTTTTTCCCGATATCTTTGGGCTAAAACCTCACGCTTACTATTGTTTTCTGCAAGTTTTTCCAGCTTTATCTCAAGTATGGCAGCTTGCATCTCGTCAAGCCTGCTGTTTACCCCTCTATATTCGTGCCAGAACCTTTTTGTCTGGCCGCCATGGCGCAGTATTCTAGCCTTAGCTGATGTTTTCAAATTATTTGTTACAATCATACCGGCATCGCCGGCCGCCCCGAGGTTTTTTGTCGGATAAAAACTAAAAGCCGCCATATCGCCAAATGAACCAATCATTTTCTTTCCAATCTTTGCCCCAACCGCTTGGCAGGCGTCTTCAATAACTTTCAGCTTATGCACTTTGGCAAATTTTATAATCTCATCCATATTGCACGGATTACCAAAGATATGAACGGGCATTATTGCGCAAACTTTGCTGTCCAGTTTTTTTTCGCAATCAGAAAGGTCAATCGTAAAAGTTTTTTCATCGATATCGCAAAATACCGGCGTTGCTCCCGCTTCCAAAATCCCTACTGCTGTAAAAGGTGAGGTAAAAGCAACAGTCAAAACTTTATCGCCTGCCCCGATCCCAAGTGCCATGAGTGAAAGCTTTAAAGCGTCTGTGCCGTTGGCAACTCCAATAGCCTCCCTTGTTCCCACAAAATCGGCAAACTTTTTTTCAAAAGAATCAAGTCTTTTTCCCAGGATGTAACTTTTGGAATCAAAAACTCTAGCAAGCTCTTTTTTTATTTCACTTGCCTCTTTCTTTTCAACAGCCAGATCAAAAAGCGGAACCATTTATATTATATCTTCTAATCTTTTCCCAAAATCACTAAATTAAACCACAATACTATAAGTTCCATCAATGACTTAATAATTCTTTTATAATTAAAAAACTGCGAGTGTCCGTAAAGTCTCGGGTAATGGTTGATTCCGACTTCTACAAAACGACACCCTTTGTTCTGCAACTTTTTAACAAGCTCGACGCAAAACACCCCGCTATTATACTTAAAAGTTATTGATTTAAGGCACTCTTTTCTAATCAGCCTGAAGGCACAATCAACGTCCCGGATTTTTAAACGGAAAAGAAATTTAGACAAATGGTGATAGGATCTGCCGATAAGAAGTCGATACCAAGGGTCATGTCTTCTTATCTTATAACCCTGAACTACATCTACGTCATCGGAAAGTTTATCCAAAAGTTTCGTCAACTCCTTGATATCATATTGGCCGTCCCCGTCCGTATAGATGATCAAATCCTTTGAAGCATGGGCAAAGCCGCTTCTCAAGGCGCCTCCATAGCCGGTGTTTTTCGCGTGGATTACCAATTTTAATTCTTTTATTTCCTCAGCAAGCCTCTCGAGGATTTTTCGGCTCTCATCGCGCGAGCCATCTTCAATGACAATAATTTCAAAGTCATTGGTAATTTTCTTAAGCGTGCTGTAAGCGTCTTTTACCAGAAGTCCTATTGATCCGGCGTCATTGAAGCAGGGGAAAAATACGGAAATAGAAAGATCCTTCTTCATTTTTGCTTTTTTGTTAACCATTGAACATATTTTGTTAAACCCTCCCCAAGTTTAGTTTTTGTTTCCCATCCCAAAAGTTTTTTAGCCTTGCTGGTATCCGCCCACGTTCTTTCGGCGTCACCTACTTGTTTTTCGATAGTATTAATTTCAGCTTTTTTGCCGGTGATTTTCTCAAGTATTTTTATAAAATCGTTTAAAGTCACCGGATTATTGCCTCCTAAATTAATAATCTCAAAATCTAGATTTATCTCCAAAGCCCTCTTTATCCCGTCGATAATATCATCAACGAAGGTATAGTCCCTGCTCGATGTGCCGTAACCAAATTTATTAATTGTACTACCGGAAAGAATCGCTTTGGTAAAAATAGCTGGTGCCATATCTGTTCTACCTCGTGGACCGTAAACGGTAAAAAATCTCAAGGTCACCGATTTAAGATTAAAATTCCGCCAAAAACTCTCAACAAAAAATTCGGCGGATCTTTTTGATGCGCCGTAAGGCGAAATAATATTTTGGCACAGGTCGTCTTCGGCAAATGGTATTTTGGGGGAGTTTCCGTAAACAGAAGAGGACGAACCGAAAATAAATTGTCCAACATTATTTTTCGTTGCCGCGATTAAAATATTAACTGTTCCCTCCACATTAACTTTGGCATAAAGATTCGGGTCAACAATCGATGGTCTGACCCCCGCCCTTGCCGCCAGATGAACGACCTTATCCGGTTTCTCAGCAGAAAAAATAGTTGATATTGGTTCAAAATTCAAAATATCTTCCCGATAGAGTTTAAAACGATCATTCTTTAGAGCATCGTCAATATTCTTTTCTTTAATCTTTGGATCGTAGTAATCATTAAAATTATCAATGCCCACTACTTCGTTTCCCTCGTCAAGTAGACGATCTACAAGAGTTGATCCAATAAACCCGGCACAGCCTGTAATAAGAATCTTTCGCACTAGCTTGGTATTTTAGGTTCAAGATTTTCCATAAAATATTCAATTGTTTTATTTAAACCCTCTTCAAGCTTTACTTTTGGATTCCACCTCAAAATTTTCTTTGCCTTTGAAATATCAGGATTTCGACTTGTTGGGTCATCTTGCGGCAAAGGTTCGGAAAAAACAATGTCGCTGGACTCTTTAATTTCGAGCTTGCGAGAAACAAGCTCTCTTATTTTTTCGGCAAATTCCAGAATTGTCCGCTCATCCGGGTTGCCAATATTGAAAACCTCGCCACATGTATTTGCCTTTTCCATGGCGGCAATTTGGCCATCCAATTGGTCGTCGATAAAACAAAATGAACGAGTTTGTTTACCATCGCCATAAATTGTCATCGGTTCACCACCAAGTGCCTGATTAATAAAATTAACGACCGCTCGTCCTTCATTAATATTCATCCTTGGTCCGTAAGTATTAAAAATTCTTGTAATTCGTCCGTCCAAGCCTTTTTCTCGAACATGTGCCGCGACAATCGTTTCACCGAATCTTTTAGCCTCGTCATAAACCGATCTCGGTCCCGTTGTCGAAACATTGCCTCTATACGTTTCCGCCTGTACAGAAACCTGGGGATCTCCATAAATTTCTGAAGTAGACGCAAATGAAAACTTGGCTTTGTGCTTTATTGCCAATTCGCACATATTCCATGTTCCTATCGTGTTGACCTGCATGGTTTCAAATGGGTGCGCCATGTACGAAAAGGAGGAATGGGTGTTTGGATCGGCTGGAGAGGCCATGTGGTAGATCTCATCGATCCGCTTAAACTTTCTGCTTGCAAAAGGTTGAATTACGTCGTGGTTAATAAAACTGAAATTTTTCCGCGTCAGAAGATGCGCGATATTTCTTTGCGACCCGGTCAAAAGATTATCCAGGCAAATTACCGTGTCGTCGCGTTCAACAAGCCTTTCGCAAAGGTTGGATCCGATGAATCCGGCTCCACCGGTAACTAAAATTACTTTTGACATCTTAAACTACTTTCTCCAAAACTGCCGCTATAAAATCCATCTCCGATTTTTTGAGTTTTGGGTACATCGGCAGCCTTATTAAAGTCGCTGCCACTTCCTCTGTCACTGGTAAATCCCCCGGTTTGTAGCTGAGTTTTTTGCCCATCGTTGAGCTGTGCAGAGGCAAATAATGGAAAGAGGCTTCTATTCCAAAAGATCTCAAATCAGAAATCACCCTGTCCCTTATAATTCTCGGAACGCGGATAGCAAATATATGCCAATTGGGTTCCGACCCTGCGCTTTTTACCGGCAGAACAATTTTTGAAGAGAGCTTCTCCAATTTTGCAAGAAAATACTCGGCATTTTGGCATCTAAGTTCGGTAATTTTATCAAGTTTCTTAATTTGCTCAAGCGCAATCGCCGAAAGAATGTCTGAAAGTACCAAGCTTCTACCCACGCCTACCCATGAATACTTCTTTCTCTCTCCTCGCATAAAAGAAGATCTGTCCGTGCCTTTTTCGCGGATTATCTCGGCCAGTTTGTTTGCCTTTTTATCGTTCGTCACAAATACACCGCCTTCGCCGCTTGCCGCGTTTTTTGTTCCGTGAAATGAATAGCAGCCAATATCACCGATAGTTCCCAAAAATCGTCCCTCATATTTTGCCCCAAGCGCATGTGCTGCGTCCTCGATAATATGTAAATTATATTTTTGGGCTAGTCTTCCAATACTTTCCATATCACAGGCAAACCCCGCGTAGTGGACAACCATGATCGCGCGCGTCGCGGGTGTTATCAGTTTTTCAATCTCCAGAGGATTTATGTTGTATGTTTTGATATCAATATCGCAAAAAACCGGTTTTGCTCTTGCCAAAAGTACCGCGTTAGCACATGATGCAAAGGTAAAGCTGGGTAAAATTACTTCGTCTCCCGCCTTAAGCAGGCAATCACAGGCAAGTTCCAGTGCTGCCGTTCCGGAATTTGTCGGTAGCACATACTGAACAGAAAATTTTTGGGCAATTGTTCCAGCCAAAAGTTCACTATAAGAAAGATCGCCAACCCCGGTTCCGGTACGCATCGCATCAATTGCCGCTTTTTCTTCTTCCTTACCCCAAAATGGTTTATGCAAGGGGATGGTAAATTTGGATAAATGCAAGTCAGCCATTTAATTTGTGAAGTTGCGTCCTGTGTCCACTGCGAAATTTCAAAAGCATTCTAAAGTATCGAATACCATCAGGAATAAGTTTCACCGTCGATTTTTTATCTTCTCGCCTTATAAAAAGCACCGGCACTTGGGCGATTTTAAGACCAGCAAAATAGGCCATCATACAAATTTCTGTATCCCAAAACCAACCGTTATCATACGTCTTTCCAATGACTGGTAAAGTGCTACTTCTTTTAAAGAATTTAAAGCCAGCTTCTGTGTCAGCAAATGGAGCCCCTAAAATAACCGAAACAGCCATTGAATAAGCCTTTGAAGAAATCACTCTCATTATTGCGTGAGGCCTGCTTTCGTAATACCTTGTTGCAATGACCATATCTGCACCTTTTTTAACTTCCTCAATAAAAATTGGTATATAAGTTGGGGAAATTTCACAGTCGACATCGATGAAACCGCAAACTTCTCCTTTTGCCGCTAAAATTCCATCCCTAACACTCTTTCCTCGCCCCTCGTTTTTTAGGTGATAGATGGCTCTTGAATTTTTAATCTGTTTTAATAATTCCTTTATTAACGCGCAAGTATCATCGCCGCTTTTATCTTCAACAAAAATTATTTCCCAGGGGCTTTTGAGCTTTTCTAAAACAGAGACTATTTTTTGGACACTATCCTCAAATGTTGATCCCTCATTATAGCAGGGCAATATTAAAGAAAAGCCGACCTTAGGTTTTGATGACATTTTTAAAATTATCCATCAGATTTGCCCTGCAAATCGCCTGGCACTGCATATTCTAAGGCAAAGAGTTCTTGCAAACAAATCCATCTTTCATCTATCATACTGAAAATGGCTGCAAAAAGTGCCTGGACGTACTTTCGAAGATATTTAAAGGTTGCACCGCTTTCCCATGCACTCTGGCGATCAGTTGAAGCTCAAGAACTGGCCAAATACCCTCTCAAAAAACCGGTTCTGGATATCGGCTGCGGTTTCGGAGAATTTGGTGGAATCTTTTTTTCTTCTCAAGTCGAAGTTGGATTGGATATAAACGAACAAGAAATCTTAAAAGCAGCTGCCACTGGTAAGTACAAAAAAACAATCGCGGCTGACGCCAGAAATTTGCCATTTAAAAATAACACCTTTAGAACCGTCATTTCTATAAGCACCCTGGAGCACATTCCCAATAATGCCAAAGTTTTTAAGGAATCCTTCCGGGTTTTAAAACCGGGGGGTAAATTTTATTTTACCGTACCCACAGAAAAACTTTTTGACGGCCTTCTCATCGTCAAAGTTCTCAAAACCGTGGGTCTTACATCCCTAGCGTATCTTTATTTTCGAGCCATCAATAGAGCCTTCAAACACGTTTTTCTCCCGCCAGAAAAAATCTGGTGTCAGTTGGCGCGAAATGCAGGTTTCAAAATAGAAAATGTTCACGGCACCATCACTCAACTCGCCCTTTTTATTTGGGAGATGGGTATACCATTTGCTTTTCCATCACAACTCTACAGGATTCTGACCGGCAAAAGGCTTCTAATCGGGTCAAAGCTCAAATTAAAACTTTTTAAACCTTTCGTTTCATTGGTAAAAACTGATCCCAATTTCCGGGCCAATATTTTAGTTATCGCTAGAAAACCGGCAAGATGAAGACAATATGCCCCTTTTGCAAAAATCCAAAAAGCGTCGTCGTTCTAAAAAGTAAAAAGTACACTCTAGTTTCTTGCAGCAACTGTTCCCTGGAATACCTTGTGCCCATGCCAACATCAAACCAGATAAAAAGTCTTTACCAAGAAGATTATTTTAAAAGCGACAAAGACCTGACAGGTGGATACAGTGATTACCACCGAATGGAAGAAGTCCTGAAAAAAGAATCACGGCGCAGGATTAAATTTATCAAAATCTTCACCAGTAAAAACAAGCTTTTGGATATAGGTTGCAGCCTCGGAACGTTTTTAACTGTTGCCAAAGATACAGGCTTTGACGTTTCGGGAAACGACATCTCGGCTCACGCCCAAAGAGTTGTTAAAAGCCAACTTAAAATCCCATTTTATCTAGGACCAGTATTACAAGCAAACTTGCCTCAAGAAAGTTTTGACATTGTCACCGCTTGGGATGTATTTGAGCACATCCCAAAAGTAAGCGAAACTTTTCGATCTATTTCTAAAACTCTCAAACCAGGCGGCTTTCTTTTTTTGACAACGCCAAATATTAAAAGTTGGGATAGCCTGGTAATGGGCAAGTATTGGTATGGTTATAAAAAAATTCCGGAACATTTAGTATTTTTTTCTCCACAATCGATTAAAAAAATTCTTGAAGCAAATGGTTTCAATATCATCACCGTAAAAACTTGGGGGTTTGAAAGAGACTTCAAATTCTTGGCCCAAAAAGCCTCTCTTTACATACCAGGGTTTCAAAATATCGCAAGTCCAATTTTAAATCTTCTTCATATCCAAAACAGATCTGTCTATTTACCACTAACCGATATGATTGTCACAGCGAGAAAAACCTAAATGAAAATTGGCGAGGATTTTCTGTATTCCTTTTTGATCTTTGTTATATCGACTCTTTTGCTCTTGAATCTCTATTCTCCAGGCATTTACTACTCTCACGATGGCCCGGTTCACATCGCTCGGCTCGCTCAGTTTTCAAAAGCTCTTGGCGAAAAACAAATACCAGTTAGATGGCTTGACAATTGGAACTTCGGTTTAGGTTATCCGGCTTTTGTCTATGTTTACAGCCTCCCTTATTATATAGGTGCTTCTTTAACAATTTTCAATCTAGATTTCCAGACTATCTTCAAATTACTCATGTATTTATCTTTGGTCGGCTCGGGCTTCACTTTCTATTTTTTTGCCAAAAAGATTTCCTCAAAACCCGCTGCGCTTGTCGGAGCCATCTTTTATATTGCGGCTCCCTATAGATTCGCAGACATTTTCGAAAGGGGTGCATTAGGCGAAGCGATAGCCCTTATCTTTATCCCACTCCTGTTTCTAGTTCCGTCAAATCTGATTAAAAACCCCAAGGGCAATTTTATGCTGGGGACTATAATCACCTTTCTCCTCATTACCACTCACGCCTTAACTTTCATGATTTTTTTACCAGTTGCTGCAATCTACAGCATCTTTTTATTTAAAAAAAACATAAAAAACTACATTCTTTTGTCAGCAACAGTTTTCTTTGGTTTTCTCCTTTCTTCCTTTCAGTGGATGCCGATGATTTTCGAACAAAAATATGTGGATCTAGAAAAAACTTATTTTGGTCTTTTTGAAAGGCATTTAATAACTATCAATCAGCTGCTCAGAATACCAAAGGCTGGGATAAATATCGGTACAGCGATCCAGCTCGGTACCGCCCAAATAGTGATTGTTATCATGGCCTTAACCATTTTAATTCGGAATTTTTTAAAAAAGAAAAAGCTGGCGCCAATCCCCATGTTCTTTTTGACCATTACAGTTCTCGCTGCATTCCTCACGACCAATTTGTCAAAACCAATATGGGAATTTATAAAACCGCTCCAGACCTTACTCTTTCCTTGGCGGTTTCTGACATTGACGACTTTCTCCTGCGCCATCCTTACATGTTTCATCGTCGGGAGTATCAAAAATAAAATTTTTCTAGGAATACTTTCAACCGGATTAATTTTTCTGGCGATTTTTCCTTCCCGTCACTATCTCAAACCAAAACATCTCGGGGATTTTAACAACCAGTATTATTATTACTTTCAAGACCCGGAAAAACTTGATAACTACTTTCTACCAAAAGGATTAGTAGCAAATCTCGATAAATTGCAACTTCCAAAAGCGTCGATTATTAAAGGCGATGGACAAGTAAGTGGTTTTATCAAACAAAATACGGAGATTAAACTCCAGGCCAACTTAAATACCGATTCCAAAATCCAGTTTCACACCATCTATTTCCCCGGATGGAAATTTTCCCTCGACGGCAAAGACTCCCCAGTTATTACTAACTATCCAGGCCTTGAAGGATTAATAATTGCCGATGTTCCCAAAGGCGTTCATAGCCTAAGTCTAGAATTTAAAGAAACTCCGCTGCGAAAAATGGCAAATCTTTTAAGTTTAATGGGTGTCGTGCTATTAATTTTTATCTCTTTTAGCGCCTACAATTTTCGAAAAAAGTAAAACAGCTCTTATATTGTTTGTTAAACCAAAACGTTACCGCCTCGCCCGTCCCTAAAGCAATATAAGCCTCCTTCGAAGTAGAGATTTTATTGTCATCAAAAATAATTGTTGACCCGTAAGGTAAATGTTGAGATTTGATATTATCAAGATATTTTTTAGCCAAGTTTGCCCGTTGTACTGCCCAATGATTTCCCCCCATCGTTACAACACTAGAGAGACTAATCAGCATAAAAAAGACCACTACTGCCCAAGCCAAATAATCTCTTGCCTTGGATATTAGGATCCCGATAGTTATACTTAGCCCAAATACCGAGATATTCATATAATGGCCAGATAAGTGCTCTGGAATCAAAACGAAAGGGAACAGGCCTACCAAAATAATAAATGTCCCAAAGGCAATATTTTCAAAAGCCCGTCTCTTTCTTAAGTAATTGACAAGAAGAATTAAAATACCCATTACCCAAATGATTAAAAGAGTTTTAAGTTGCCAATTTGCCATTTCACCAACACCAAAAATTCGCGCTAGATAATATTTTAAAGCCAGCAAGTCGTCAGATGAAAAATTTAATTTGTAACTTGCAGAAATGTTTCCGGGATTAAGAAAAGTAATTCTGACTGCGCTAAAAACCAGAGATATTAGTCCTAAAGCCGCCAAAACAAATTTGTCAAAATATTTCTTATTAAACATTGTCCAAACCAAAAATATTAAAACTCCAACAACCATCGCCTCCGATGCCAAAAAAGAAAGTACAAAAAGGACGATTGAGAGAATTTTCCTTTTGCAAAGATAGCTGTAAAAAGAAGTTATAAAGAAAAAAAATCCAATCACCGTTGCACCGCCGCTAGTCCATGTTAGAGAAACAAAATGAATCGGGGATAGGGCATAAAGAAGACCGGCAATAAAAGCCGCCTTCTCATTTGCCAAAATCCTCATTACAACTTTATAAACGAAAAAGCTCCCAGCTATATGCAGTCCAAAAGTCAGCAAATGGTAAAAGAAATAATTTTTACCAAACAATGGTCCCGAGATTAAAAAGTAGAAATTATGTAATGGTCTCCAATGGGTAACTGTGGGATACCCAAAAACATTTTTAAGATTTTCCCAAAACGGGTTTTGGGAAAAATGATTGATCAGAATAAAATCATCTTGGGCAAAGAAATTGAAAAATGATTTATAAAAAACAAGTGCAGTAAGAACCGCCAAAAGCAGACAAACTAGGATATCTTTTCTCACCGCTGTACATTTTAGCACCTGCGTTGTTTAGAAGACTGCACCCTATATATAATAGGGGAGTGAACTTGTTAAAAATCCTACTTTTAGCCGCTCTCCTCAACGGCCTTACATGGATTATTATCGTTCCCCTCTGGCAATACCCAGATGAACAGGCCCACTTTGGCCAAATCCAGTACCGCGCCGAAAAAAACGGCATCCCCGAAAGTAATACATCCTTTGACATCTCTTACGAAGTCGACCTTGCCGAAAAAGTTATGGGAACCCAAAGAGACGAGGGGGGGAACAACAAATACACCTACCACCCCGAGTACAAACAACCTTTTTCGCAAAGCCTCAATGGCCCCCAGGAGATAGCTATTAAGAACCTACCGCCGCAAGCCCGGTCACAAATGGTCAAAAGGGAAGCAACCTTAAACCCGCCCCTTTACTACTTGGCCGGCGCCGTCGTTTATAAGGCATTTGCTTCGGCCGATCTTTTTACCCGGGTTTTTGCTATCAGAATTATGTCGCTTGTTATTTTTATGGGTACTATCTTTATTGCTTTTAAGATTGGCCAGCTAATATTCAAGGAAAAAGTTTTGCAGCTTGCCCTGCCTGTCGTCATTGCATTCAAACCGATGCTCGTTTTTGTTTCGACCGGAATTTTATCGGATACTTTGACTATTTTTATGTTCAGTCTCTTTACGCTTTTTTGTCTCAAAATAATCATTCAGGGTTTTAGCGTCAAAAATGCCCTTTTCATTCTCGTTTCAATTATTCTTGGCGCCATGACCAGACAAAATTTTTTAATAGTTCTTTTTATTTTACCTCTGGTTTTTATTCATCAAATGATCTTTGCTAAAAACTTAAGGAAACCGCTTATAATCTCTACTATCACCGGTGCCGCTATTCTCTATCTAGCAAGTTATTTTGTTCCCGCTCTGGATTTTATCCGCCGCTTCGATTTCCCGGAATCATCAAAGCGTATTCCTAACAACCCGCTTTCGAATTTAACCATTGTGGACCATCTCAAATGGACATTTAACCATACGTTTCGCGAAGTTTGGCCCTGGTATTGGGGCATTTACAAATGGCTTTCTCTTTCCCTGCCCCACGTCACCTACCAGATAATCGATAGGTTGGTCCCAGTCGCGTTAATTGGCTTAATCGTTAAGTTTTATCAAATTCTAAAAGCGAGAAACTTCAAAAAAGACTTCTGGTTTATTTTTATGATTCTCGTCCCAGCCATTTATTTCTTTGGCCTGACCACGTTTGATTACTTATACAGAAAAAATAACGGTTATTCATTTGGTATTCAGGGAAGGTATTTCTTCCCACCGATCATCGCCGAAATGGTACTTCTTATTACTGGTTTCTGGACACTTTTCAAATTGCTTGTCAAAAAATATGCTAAATATGCAGTTCTTGCTCTGGTAATTACCTTCTTTGCTTTTAACCTAGTCTCCCAAGTATTCGTCTTCTCCTCGTATTACGACACGGCAAATCTTCACACCTTTATTATCCAAGCAAGCCAATATAAACCGGCCCTTGTCAAAGGCAATAACTTAATAATCATCCTTGCTGTCTCGCTTGTTGCGCAGTTAACTTTCCTCTTTGCCTTTTTAAAAGATATAATTAAAGAAGAATGAAGGCAAAAGACGAAGTTGGCGCTGCAAAGGTTTTCAAATTTGCCTTTTTTGCCGTCGTCGAAGTAATTTATCACCAGCTCATTCTCCACTTGCTGTTTTTCCCGCCGTGCAGGAAATTTTTCCTTCAGGTTTTAGGTGCCAAAATCGGTAAAAACTCCATAATTATGGAAGTAAAATTTTTCAACTGGTACCACAAGGGCCCAGGCGGTTTAAAAATCGGCAATGAATGTTTCCTTGGCGACGAAAACCTGATTGATCTTTATGACCAGGTAATTCTTGAAGATCAGGTAACCTTAGCCCAGAGGGTAACGGTTTTAACCCACTTGAATGTTGGCTACAACGACCACCCTCTTCAAAAAGCTTTCCCCAAAATGTCAAAACCGGTTGTTTTTAAAAAGGGTTGCGTCGTTGCCGCCGGCGCGATCATCCTACCAGGGGTAACTGTCGGTGAAAATTCTTTTATAGGCGCCGGTAGTATTGTCACGAGAGACGTACCACCAAACTCCCTTTACGCGGGCAATCCGGCAAAACTTCTCCGCAAATTAAAATAAAATGCCGTTTTACGAAACCCTGCGTTTTCTAATGTTGCCTATAAAGCAGACGAACAAAGCTTTACCTGCAAAAGGCAAAATTATCGACCTTGGTTGCGGCCAGGGGATAACCGCAGGTTTTCTTGCTAGGGGAAAAGCAAGGACCGTAATTGGGGTGGATTTAAATAAAAACCGTCTAGCAAAATCCAAATTAAAAAATCTTAAGTTTGTCCACGGCGATATCAGAACTTACAACACTAAAGGTGCAAGTGGTATTCTTATTTCCGATGTTCTTCACCATTTAAGTTTCAATGACCAGGATGCAATCCTTAAAAATATCACCAAGAATTCCGATAAAGGGCTTGTATTGGTGATAAAAGAAATAGATTCTAAAGAATTCGTAAGAAGCAAGCTTTCAAGGTTGTGGGATTTACTTTTTTACCCCAAAGACAAAATTTATTACCAGGACTCTTCCAGATTAACCGATAAATTGAAAAAAATGGGATTTACCGTAGAGGTTCTAAGAACGATCCGCTTTTTCCCCGGCTCTACTACTTTATATATCTGCCGCAAAAAATGATTTTAACCCGCCGCCGCAGCACGTTTTTAATAATATTTTTTATCACAATTATTGCCGCGGTTTTGAGGTTTAATCAATTAACTCATCGCCAGTATTGGATGATCGATGAAGAAAGAGACGCCTTCATCATTAAAAGGATTTTAGTCGAGAAACACCTCACTTTAGTCGGTGGTGCCTTACCAGGCGGCTTTTATCTGGCTCCGGGGTATTTTTATATTTCCGCATTTTTCTATAACTTTACGGGTCTTAACCCCGTCGGTATAGGTAAAGTTGCCGCCGCCCTAAGCGTTCTTTCAATACCGCTCCTTTTTATTGTCGTCAAAAGAATGGCAAGCGTCCCCACGGCAGTTATTGCCTCTTTCCTCTACACGTTTTCCTATTTAACCGTTATCTACAATCGCACTTGGTGGCCGTTAACCTTCTCGCCGATTGTTTCCGTAATTTCTTATTTTTCCTTGTTTCAAATTGTCAAAACAAAAAACCTCAAATGGATTTTCCCATTAACCGCATCAATAATTGTCGGCATCCAAAGCGATCCCAGCAATTTCTCGATGCTTTTAACTAGCCTTATCATTCTTCTGCTTTATAAAATTCCGCTCAAAAACTCCAAAATTCTCCTTGCCACCACTTTACTTTTCCTGTCCCACCTGCCGCTTCTTATTTTCGACATCCGTCATAATTTTTTAAATTCCCGGGCCCTTCTTAAATTTTTCTCGGGCCATACCGGAGCGGGCATAAACTTTAACCCCCAGGTCATTTGGCAGACTTTTCTTCTCCTGCCAAGTAACTTTGTCAGATTTTTCTGGGTTTTTGGTGGAAAGGATGTGGCCTTCCAAATCAATCCGGCGCCAATTTATACTGACGCCAAATATGCTGCCATCCCCGGTTTTCTTTTGGCAGTCGCCGCCGCCGCCCTTCTGTATTTCTGCTTTACCTCTTTCAAAGATTTTAAAAAGAATACCGCCACCTTTATCATCGGACTACACATCGTAATTTCTGTTTTTGGAATTATTGCCCAAAACTTCTTTTTCGGAAACTGGAATTACGAATGGATACTGCAAATCCTTTTCCCGGCCTACGCCATAGTCTCTGCGGTGATTCTTGTAAAAGTGCTCAACCGTTTTAAGGCTTTGACTTATCCGGCCATCTTGGTGCTTCTGGTTTTTGCCCTGCTCTCGTCAAAAGTGATTCTTGAGTCTCCCAACTCTTTTAACCTCGGTGATAAATTGGACGCCGTTAAATTCGCGGCAAGTCAGCTCGCCGGTCAAGATTTTTCCCTAGATTCACTCGGTCAAAATTTTGCTTGGGGCGGCTACCGCTACCTTTTCTTTGTCGCCGGTCACGAACCCCTGAAAAGCTATATGGATCCTATATATGCTGATTGGCTGTACCCGAAAACAACTTCAGTGCATCCTAATAAAATCGTAGTCATGGTTAACCATGAAGCCTCTTACGATCAAAAAACCGATCTGAATTACCAAAAATATTTAGCAAAAACTTTAAGTCGGAAAAACTTTGGCGCGATTGAAGTTCTGATTGTCGAAAATTATGACAGATGGGTAAACTGGTAAAATTTCTGGCTTCGAGCTGGCCGGTTCTTTTTATTGTCGCCGCCGCCGCGGCCTTAAGGTTGTGGCACCTCGAGCAACTTTTCTATTTCACCTACGATGAATCGATCCCGGCATTTGTCGGCCGGCGCCTTATACTTTGGCATCACATTCCCTTAATCGGCGGTGCCACACCGTTTGGCTTTCATCTGGCACCATATTTTTATTGGTTTTATGCTGCGCTTCTTGCTGTCGGCCGTCTTAACCCGCTTGTCTGGGGATATGCTGCTGCAGCCCTTTCAGCATTTACTACCTTATTAATGTATATCGTTGGCAAGAACTTTGGTGGCAAGAAGGTTGGAATCACTACGGCCACTTTCTGGACGTTTTCGTTCCTTGTCAATATCTATGATCGTCATCTCTGGGCGCTTTTCTGGGGACCGTTGACTTGTCTTTTGGTTTTGTTTTGTCTAGAGAAGCTAATTTCAGGCCGGCAAAAATTTATCTACCCTCTTGCCCTAACGCTTGCCCTTTCCATCCACGCAGACCCATCGAATCTGGTATTTGTCGCGTTGGCCATTCTCGTTTTTGCTTACAAGAAAATTCCGCTCAAGAAAAACTTGAGTATCATTTTTATCTCAATTCTCATCTTGATACTCCCGCTTGTTGCTTTTGATATCCGCCATAACTTTGCCAATACCCGCCCGACGGCAAGTTTCATCAAGGCCGGCGCAAACACTCCGGCAATCCGCACCCAAAAATTCGTCGCCAATTCTCTCCTATTCCCGCAGGCGGCAACACGCCTGATCTATACTTTTGGTGACAACCAAGTTGCTAAACAGTATTCCTATTGCAAAAACTTTGTTGCCGAAAAGTTTGCCGCCATTCCCCAAATCTTTGTTTTCTTATCCGCTCTTGCCATTCTTGCTTTCATTCTCTGGTCTTTCAAAAACCGCCAGAGTTTATGGTTTCTTGTTTCCAGTTTAGTGTTGCTCTACTTCCTCGGCATCCAAATTTACGGAACCCTTTTTGGCGGTGATATTTTTGAACATTACATCACTGGTCTTTTCCCCGCCTTTTTACTGATTGCCGCCTTTTTTGTCAGCCGCTTGCCCACAAAACTTTGGCTAATTGCTCTTGCACTATTTGTCGGCACCAATCTCTACAAATTATCGCTTGCCCAAAACAGCCAGGGTTTAAGCGTTAAACGTCAGGCGATTGAATATACGATGGTTCAAGTAGGGAATAAGCCATTTTCGCTAGATTCTCTTTCCACTTGTTGGAAGCTAAACGGCTACCGATATCTCTTTACCGTTTACGGTCGTGAACCGGTCAAAAGCTATGTCGACCCCAATTTTGCCTATCTCTACGGTACTACTCCAGTTGCCGATCATCACCCGCCAACGGTCGTCACCTTCGTCGTCCACGATTATGCGCCCGAAACCCAAGTTTTCTATCAGCGCTATGCTCTTCTCAAATCTCACGAAGTCTCCTCAAAAACTTTCGGCTCAATCGAGGTCATCATCATGGATAATTCCACAAACTGGTTCTGAAGTGGTATAAATATCGCGCGCAAATGAAATTTAATAAAGCTCTTCTTGTTGGAATAGACAAATCGGCGCTCGGTAAAGATTACTGGAGACGCCTGGAAAAAGTCATCGCAAAGTTTGCGTTTCTGCCAAAAGACAGCAAAGAGATGCAAAAACAATTGGCCGACTCAGACTGCTTGCTAGTCGGATTCGGTATCGAAGTCAACAAAGACCACATTAATGGTGCTCCAAACCTAAAATATATCGGCACGCTTGCAACTGCTTTCGGAAAAGTTGACACCGCCTGCGCCAGAAAAAAGAAAATCCCCGTTTGCAATCTTGCTGGCTACAGCACAGAAGCAGTTGCCGAATTTACTATTGCGGCCATTTTGGAATACCTAAGGAAGTTGCAAGAAGGTAAGCTCAGGGGAAAGGCAGGTAATTACTCCGAATCGGGGTTGCAGGCAGCCGAACTCAAAGGCAAGAAGTTTGGTGTGCTCGGTCTGGGTAGTATCGGGAACAGAGTGGCAGAGCTTGCTCAAGGCTTTGACTCACACGTTAGTTATTGGTCAAGACACAGGAAGAAGGAGCCCGAAGCAAGGGGAATCAAATATGAAGATGCAAATTCATTAATCGCGACGTCCGATTTCATATCGATCAACCTTGCCGAAACCAAAGGGACAGAAAAGTTTCTAAGCTCAAAACGAATTAATAGTTTGAAAAAGGGAGCCGTTGTTATAAATACCACTCCAATGGAACTAGTTGATGTTGACGCGCTGATTACCAGACTTAAAAAGAAAGATATTACATTTTTATTTGATCATTCTGATGAAACTAATAAAGAAGATATGAAAAAACTATCAAAATACGAAAACTGTATCATTTACCCACCAATAGCTTATATTACAAACGAAGCACAAGTCGTCAAGCAAGAAATGTTTGTCGCAAATATCGAAAACTTCCTCAAAGGTTCGCCAACAAACGTTGTTAACTAACTCTTCCTAGCCTTAAAAGCTTCGAAATTGTATACTCAACTTAATGTTAAAAAGCCTTTTAGGTTTGCTTTATAGCAATACTGGCCGTGATACTACCATTGTCTTTGTCGGCACCCTCATAAATGCCATAATCGGCGGCCTTTTCTTCATAATTGCTCCCAGATTGCTTGGGCCTGCCCAGTACGGACTTTTTGCGGTTGTTACCTCTACGGCCCTGCTTGTAACTAGTCTTGCAAATTTCGGAATAGACACCGGCATATTAAAATTTACGGATTTATCAAATAAGCTTCAAACAAATAAAATTCTCAAACTGGCCCTTGAAGCCTACTTGGTAATTGGAATTGCCGTTTTTATTTTAGGATTTTTTCTATCTGACCCGATCTCCAAAATGCTTGGCAACGAATCATTGGCCCCACTTTTGCAAATAGGCTTTGCCGGCATCGTCCTCTTTCTGTTAACGGATTTTTTCATTGCCGTTTTGCAATCGCAAAAGAAATTTGCCAAAGCAATGACTGTCAATATTTCTTCAAACGTTGTCAGGATTCTTATTCTGGCGCTTGGCGCTTACTTTTTTACCGTCAACCTTTATTTTTTAACCGTCTTATTTTTCACCGTCAGCATTATTTCCGTTATAGTCGGTAAAATTTTTATACCCTTGGACTTTTTAAAAGCAAAAGACCATCTTCAAGAATTTAAAAGATTCTTTACCTATAATTTCTGGATCGCCGCGTCCATTGCAATCTCGTCTATTCCTTTTGATAATTACCTGCTTTTAAAATTTGCCGGCCCCATTTCAGTCGGTCTATACGCCGCTCCATTTAAAATTCTTTCAGTTGTTGCCCAATTTGCCGGGAACTTTTCCAGTGTTCTCGCTCCGAGGTTTTCGTCGTTTGATAATAACGCTGATGCAATCAGATATTCAAAAAAGATTATGCCCATTGTGGCAATAGTGGTGCTGGGGATTTTATTCGGCGCCGCGCTTGCCAATCCTTTGGTTCCTCTACTGCTCGGGAAACAGTATATCGCCTCCATTACCATTTTTAGAATCATATCGGTAAGTTATGCCTTTTATTTTTCAGAAACTATCGCCGTTAGCATGATCGTTTACTATTTTGGCAAAACAAGAGTCGCTTTTTGGATTACTGCCGTTACCATGGGCTTTTGGTTGCTTTTAGATATTTTATTAATTCCCGTCTACCACGAGCTTGGTGCGGCCATTTCTCAACTAATTTCGGCTATCATCGGCACCAGTTTGTTTGCCGCCTATGCCATCTGGAAACTTTCAAAGCCTAAAAAGGAATGAATATTAAACTTTCAGTTGTTGTTCCGGTCTATAACGAAGAGAAACGCCTCAAAAGCGGTTTCGAGCATTACTACTCATATCTTAAAAAACAAAAATATCCATGGGAACTGATTTTTGTAAACGACGGTTCGCGTGATAACACTCTTAATCTTTTAAATAAAACCGCCAAAGACAAAAAAAATATTCGTATCATTTCTTACAATCAAAATCGAGGGAAAGGCTATGCAATCATTCGGGGCATTAAAAATGCCAAGGGTGAGATTATTTTATTTACCGACCTTGACCATTCGGTCCCCATTGAAACTGTCAAAAATTTCTTCCCTTATTTTGAAAAAGGATACTTGGTTGTTATTGGTTCGCGCCGTGTTAAAGGCGCCAAAATTGCCGTCCACCAAAAACCCCTGCGCGAATTTTTGGGACGGGGCTTTACGGCAATCGTTAATTTTTTCATCTACTGGGGGATAGCCGACGCCACTTGCGGTTTCAAAGCATTCGAAAATAAAATCGCCCAAAAGATTTTTGCCAAAATTACCGTTTACGACTGGGCCTTTGATGCCGAAATCCTTTACATTTGCAAGAAGAATAAAATTAAAATCGCCCAAGCTCCTGTTATCTGGAGCGATGTTCAAGGTTCCAAAGTTTCTTTAAAAAAAGATATCCTGCGGTCTTTTGGCGGCATTTTAAAAATCCGCGCCAACGATCTAGCAGGTCAATATAAAATATGATCCTCTTGCTTTTATTGCTTCTATTTCATCTCCTCCTTTTATTTTTTACCCGCTTTACGCTCTGGCCAGAAATGGTTGTTTACCCTTATCTTTTAAACCATGGATTTTTACTTTACCGCGACATCATTAATCCTTACCCACCTCTTCTTGCCTATAAACTATCCGTTTTCTCGAGTCTCTTTGGTTATCAACCCGCCCCGTATCAAATTCTGACATGGCTGTTAATTTTAATAACGGATATCGCCATATTCCTCGCCGCGGCAAAAATCACAAAAAGCTTCCAAAAGGCACTACTGGCGACTCTCTTTTTTGTCGTTTTATCAATACCACTTGGTGTAAACGGTCTTTGGTACGATCTTGTCCAAACGCCCTTCATCATCGTTGCCGTCTACTTCTTTGCCAGGCACTTCGAGAAAAAAATAGACAATATCGATCTATTGATCAGTTCAGTTTCTCTTGCCATCGCTTTTTTTATCAAGCAACAAGCGCTCTGGCTTATTCTTTGGCTTCTCGCCGTCTCGGTCTATAGAAAAAGGAAAGATAAAAAAAATCTTCTCCGGTCAGTCTTTATACTGGTTGCTCCAATTACAATCGGTCTTGGCCTGGAAATTTTATTCATCTTACCAAAAGGTATTTTCGAAGATTTTGTGACATGGACTGTTTATCTGCCATTTTTCAAAGCGTCGCAAATACCAGGCTACATTTTTTTGCCAACTTTGCGCCAAGCAGCGACCATCTCTATCCTGTTTTTAATTTTTCTCCCGTACGTTTTAAAAAGAAACTTTTCTCAAATGTTCTATTTTTCAACCGCTGTAGTTCTGCTTATATTCGCTTACCCGCGTTTTGGAGCTTTTCATTTAATTCCTTCCATATCGATCCTCTCGCTGGTTTTTGCTTCAAGCATTGAAAATTTTCAAAAGCAAAAATCAAAAATGGCGCTTCTCTCGCGATTAGTTCTAGTATTTTTTTCATTGGTCACCTTAAGTTATCTCAAGAATAATTGGACGCGTGAAGTCCGTTTTTTTGAAAAAGATGTGATCTTTGCTGCCAATGCCTTACAAAAAGTTAATCCCAACGGTAGGCCTATTTTTCTCCAAAACGTTTCGGGTCAAATCTTGGTTATTTCCGGGACTTTACCTACAAAACCTTGGGCTGACAGTTTCCCTTGGTATTTGGAAATCCCCGGCACACAGGAAAAAGTTTTAGCGGGAATTTTAAATGAGAAGCCGGATCTTGCTATCTACAAGCCATATGGACAAGGCGGTAAATACCAAATCGCTTCATATCGTCCGCAAAAAATTGCTGATTTTTTAGATCAAAACTATCAGAACGTTTTTCGCATCGATAGTGGCCTATGGATAAGAGCAAGAATGTTTAAATGAAAGAAAAGTCTTACCTTATAATTATTTTCCTAATTATATTGGCTTTCTTTTTACCCTTTTTGCTAAAACCCCAACTTTTGACAATCCGCGATAACGACCTTGGCCGCACATATATTCCGCTTTTTACCTTTTTCAAAGATTCAATTAGCTCTTATCATGAGTTCCCGCTTTGGCGCCCAAGCCAAATGATGGGTGAGTCGCTTATTGCCAGTCCACTCTTCTCACCACTTTACCCGCTAAATTTAGTCTTTATCTTCTTACCAATAGGTCTAGGGAGTGTCCTCTACTTATTTTTGCACCTTGAACTTGCAGCCATCTCAACGTATTTTCTCGGCCGGTCATTTAAACTTTCCTCACTAACATCGGCATCTGCTGCTCTCTTTTACGCTCTATCCACAAAAATGCTTTTGCACGTATCTGCTGGCCATATCACCATGATTGCCGCTGCCAGCTACATCCCTCTGGCATTTCTTTCTGTCAGGCACTTGATCATAAAACCATCTTTTTTATGGACTGTCGCCGGATCCATATCTCTGGCATCAATGTACATCACGTACCCGACAATCTTTTATTACACCATTATTTTTCTAGCCATTTATTATCTCTACAAATATCCGCCAAAGTTACTTAAAAATTTCGACGCTTTAGCATCTATCAAATACTTTTTGCCGTTTACTGTTTTGATAATTGTAACTTTCAGTGTCGCCGCCGCCGCCATCTTGCCCCAATTGGAATTTGCCCCGTTTTCTACAAGAAGCTCAATGAACTTTGCAGATGTAGCCCAGCCGCTTTGGAATTTAAAAAGGTTTATAGTAAGTCTTCTCCTTCCATATTTAAATTTCTCAAGCTTTGACCACGAATCATTCCTTTATCTGGGAATTGTCCCCAGCCTTTTATCTCTGGCTGGATTTTTTTATCTGCCCAGAAATAAGCGATTTATTTTCTTTGTGTTATTCATTCTGACCCTTGCCTTCGCCGCCGGCGCATCAACACCAATCTTTAAAATCGCCTATAACTATCTACCGATCCTCAAGTACTCAAGGATTACAACAAGGCTCTGGTTCAATGTCGCCCTAGTTATCTCGCTTCTTGCAGCTTCGGCAGTGTCCAAAATAAAAAACAGAACAATCATTTACTTACTACTACTTGCCTTTCTCATAGAAAATTTATTTATTGGATATAAGAAAATTTTATCGGTTCCAAATCTTTCTTTTGCAAACGCTAGTCTTTATCAATATTTAGCAAACGACCAAGACACATCCCGTGTTTATTGCACAACCTACTGTTTTAATCCGCAGCTTCTTTCCAAATACAAGATTCAAACTTTAGCGGGTGAAACCCCAATCCAGGACAAAAACGTCGTAGAGTTTTTACAAAAGGCTGGTAATTACAAATATGACAAATTTGTCGTCATCTTCCCTCCATATCAAGTCTGGCAAGTTGAGAACCCTCCTCAGCCAAATCCATCGCTTCTAGCCCAAGCAAGCGTCAAATACGTAGCCTCCACTTACAAGCTTGAGGATGAAAATTTCAAATTCGTTGGTAAGTTCCAAAACATCTTACTTTATATAAACCTGCTCAAGTCCGAGAGCCCACCAATTGATATTAGTTACCGTCCCAAAAGTTTTATCATAGGACTGACAATTTCGGCCCTTACAATTCTTGCGCTGATTTTGTGGTATATTCGCAAAAGTAAATTTTCCAAATGAAAAATATTGCAATTCTAAGTTTTTATAGTGGTGTGGTCGAAAGGGGAGTAGAGACCTTCACTTACGAAATTTCCAGAAGACTAGCCAAAAGTTACAACGTCACGATTTTGACAGCCGGGGTAATGTACCAACAAAAGTTTAAAGTAAAGCAAATAAAGACTTTTGCCAAACCGCCCAAATCATCAAAAGGTATCTTGGGAAAATTTTACATTGACCTCCAGTCTTTAAAAATATTACTTTTTACCCTGCGCGCCCTGCCGACAATTTATAAAAATAAGTATCAAGTCTTAATGCCGCTAAATGGTGGCTGGCAAATAGCAATCTTGAGAATCTTTTCAAAGCTCACCGGTAGCAAAATTTTAATTTCCGGCCATGCCGGCATCGGCTCCGACGATGCCTGGAATTTATTTTTCAGGCCGGACGTTTTTGTTGCCTTAACTAAAGCCCAAAGTATTTGGGCCAAAAAACTTGTTCCAGAAGTTTCTATCGTTGTTATCCCCAATGGGGTAGACCTTTCACGCTTTAATCCTAAAGTTAAAGCTGAAGAAGTTCCGCTTCCAAAACCAATCGTCATTTGCGCCTCCGCCCTTGTCCCTTATAAAAGAGTAGATTTAACCATTCGTGCTGTTGCCAAAACCAAAAACTTAAGTCTTCTAGTTTTAGGCGATGGCGAAATGAAGGGCGCCATTGATACCCTTGGCAAAAGGCTACTTGGCAAAAGATATCTAAGGATCTGTGTTCCTTACGGGGAAATGCCAGGGTTTTATCGCGCCGGAAAAGTTTTCTCACTGGCATCAAAAACTGAAGCATTTGGAATTGCCTATGTTGAGGCAATGGCTTGCAATCTGCCCGTCGTCACCACCAATGATTCTTCTCGTGCCGAAATCATAGGAGATGTTGGAATTCTCACCAATCCCTCTGATTCTGCCCAGTACGCTAGAGACTTGGAAATTACCGCCAAGGCCAATTACGGCAACAAGCCCTATGCCCAGGCCCTAAATTTTAGCTGGAACACTTGTACCCAAAAATATTCCGACTTAATAGAAAAGATGCTCGATAAAAAATGAAGCTGACAAAGTTTCTGATTGAAAATTATGCCGTTCTTTTAATTTTAACTTTCGGCGCGTTTCTGCTTTCCATAAACATCAATAAGCCATATATAGACCACCACGATTTCAATAGCGCCTTCTTTTCACAAATTGCCAGAAATTTAACAAGGGTAAACATTACTAGTTCCAAACTTGGCCAAGTTTTAGGTTCTGGCCCTCTAGACCCAAATCATCTTTCCTACTACATTGACAATGTTCCATTGCATCCTTGGCTGATCGCCTTATCTTTCCGCTTCTTTGGCCAAGGTGAATTTCAAGCTCGAATTATCTCATCTTTAGCAAGTCTTGGTTCGGCACTTCTCATTTACAAGATAACTAAGAAATTATTTTCCAAGCCTGCGGGAGTTCTGGCCAGTTTATTGTATGTTACATCTCCTATGTTTATTTATTTTGGCTCCAACGTTTTTCCAGACCCCTTGGCCATATTCTTTTCGCTTTCAAGCTTCCACTTCTTCATTTTGCACTTAGCAAAAAGACGAATCTTAGATTTTTATTTCTTACTCATTTCGAGTACGCTCTCACTGCTTACAGTTTGGGGTTCATATTTCCTAGTCCCATTTTTGGTTTTATACTATTTAGTTTTCGAGGATAAAAAAGACATTAAAAAAATATTAATTTTTGCGTTTCTTCCCGTCATCGTGTTTGGTTTATTCTTACTCCACTTACTAATATTGAGGGGTACCAATTTTGTGCCGCCTCTGGCGTCCGCTTTTACTTCTCGCCTGAATATTCCTTTCCAAAAAGGCTTCCAAATTTCGCCAAAATCATTCTTTACCGAAGAATTCCATCGCACACTGGCCTACTATTCAAAAACTACAGTCGCCCTTTCCCTTGCTTGGTTTTTACTTTTTGCCAGAGAAATTGTTAAAAAAGATTACAATAAGAAAAATTTTTTGCTGCTAACACTGATGCTTTGGGGAATATCTTATCCCTTGTTTTTCCAGCAGGCCGCGTTTATTCATGATTATTTCCTAATTTATCTTTCTCCCTTTATCGCAATTTCCGCCTCTGCCCTCGCAGTAACAATTTTAAAAAAAGTAAAATCCAAAAATGCTGCTCAAGTTACAACCATTTTATTTGTGATAGGCCTGCCGCTCATCCAGTTTTCCCAGACCAGAAATTTCACCTCGGCTTTACTTTCCACAAGCGGCAGCAGAGAGGGCATGGAGCTGGGGCAAATCTTAGCCAAAAATACTAATCCCGCCGACAGGATTCTTATTCTTTCGGGTCAGTTCGGAGCCCACTTTGGCGTTTTTACGAATTATTATGCTGATAGAACAGTAGATTATCAAGATTTCCTGTTGGCCGACTTTCAATCAAAACAGGTAGTCAAAAAGTATGATTATATTGTTTACGTTGATGGCAGGGATACGGGTCAAGACGTAGCCAATTATTTAATAGCGTCCTACCCATTGCTGAAAAATGGTATTTTTACCGTAGTCAAAACTAAACGATGAACAGTAGAACATTAGTTTCAGCAATTATTCCAATCTATAACGAAGAGAAAGTCATAGCTGATTGTTTAGAATCGCTCAAAAAACAGTCTTGGCAAAATCTGGAAATTATTATTGTCGACGACGGATCGACAGATAAATCTTCCCAAATTGTCAAAGCCTTCGGCGTTACCATGTTAAAGCAAAATCATAGAGGGCCGGGGCCGGCTCGTAACTTGGGTGCCAAAAGAGCAAAAGGTCAGGTCTTAGTTTTTGTCGATGCCGATATGACTTTTGAGAAAAATTTCGTTAAAAATTTGGTCTCCCCCATCATAAAAGGCGAAACAATTGGCACCTTTTCCAAAAATGAAATGGTCAAAAATCAGGAAAACATTTGGTCTGTCTGTTGGAACATCAACAAAAATCTTCCCAAAGACAGAATGATCTCTTACGATTACCCAAGCACTGCTCCGGTCTTTAGGGCGATTAAACGAGAAGAATTTGAAAAGGTAGGCGGTTTCGATACCACAGGTGAATACACCGACGATTGGAGTCTCTCAAGAAAATTAGGTACCAAATCCACGCTTGCCCCGGGAGCTTACTATTACCATTCAAATCCCTCATCACTTTCTGAAGTTTATAAGCAGGCCCGCTGGATTGGTAAAAATGAATTCATCTCCGGAAGCTTAGTCAGAAAACTCCGCTCGCTTATCATTTATGGTCTTCCCATGTCTGTTCTAATTGGTGCAGCAAAATCAATTTTAAATTTAAGTCCCCACTTTTTCGCCTTTAAAATAACTTACGACATTGCCGTCTGGATTTCTGTGCTTAAATCTTTTAGCGGGGAGAATAAAGCAAAATAGCCCTTCACTTCTCTTCTTTTTCAAAGATAGGCCTCATCCAATCGATATTGTAGTAAATGGGGTTTTGAAAATCTACCGCATCTCCATTTTTAATGTGGGAAGCAATTTCCAAAACCGACCCCTCAATTGATATTTTTGGCACAAATTTCAAAATAAGAGCAGCTTTCTTGTTGGAGACACGGTAGGACCTGACTTTCCTTGGCGGGGGGGTATGTTCTATCGCTACGTCTAAGGAGAAGTTTTTTAAAAGTGCGCCTCTAACCTCTTTGGCAATATCATTAACCTGAAAATTGCCAAGTGAAATATTAAATATTTGCCCATTTACCGCGTCCTTTGACGCAAGAAGCGCAAGTATGTAGGCTTCGCTAGCGTCAGTTACATCAACAAGCGGCCGCCAATGCAAACCCTCCCCAACGACAGTGATCGTATTTTTCAAAAATGCATCTTTAACCATTGTGTTTACCACAAGGTCGAAACGCATTCTTGGCGAATAACCAAAAACAGTCCCTTTTCTTAAAATCGTGACACAAAAATCATCGCCGGCAAGTTTTTTTAACTCCTCCTCCGCGTTAAACTTTGAAAGCGAGTAGGGGACAGTCGGCTTAACATATGAATCTTCGTCGCGGATCTCGTCGTCCCCGTTGAAAAAATCATAAATGGAACAACTTGAGGCAAAAATGAACCGCGAGACACCTTTTTTCTTGGCGGCTTTGGCAAGATTAACTGTTCCCACAGTGTTAATCTCGCGGTTTGCTTCTGGATTAAATTCCGCTGTTGGGTCGTTGGAAAGCCCCGCCAAATGTATAACCGCATCAACCCCATCCAGTATTTTTTCGGGGACATTTCTAATATCGCCTTCGACAATCTCAATTTTTTTCGAATTTGCCAAAAGGGGCTTTTTACCAAAATAAAATTTATCAAAAACTCGTACCTTAAAATCTTGGTCTAGAAGTTTCTGTACCAATACTGCGCCGACGTACCCAGCCCCGCCAGTAACCAGAATCATTTCGCTTCAGTTTCCCAATTTTCACCAAAGGCTCCAACCGGTTTTCTCTCCTCGTCTGGGTTTTTAATGTCATACTTTTCGGAGATGTAGTAAGAAAGAATAGTTTCACACCCCGAAATATTACGCCACCCATGCCAGATTCCTGGTGGGATTACCAAGGTTTGTCTCTCACTGGCGTGAAGATAAACCCATTCCAGCGTCTTTGTCTTTTCGTCATAAAGCCCGACTTTCAGGGAGCCGGAAATTACATACCAATTATCCGTTTGCTTTTGATGTCTATGCCAGGCGGCGATTGCACCGGGATAAATAACACTGTAGTTTATATCACCTGACGGTGTATGAAAAACATCGAAGGTGCCCCTTCTTCTATCATCGTCGTGAATTCTCGGCTTGAAAGTTTTGGCAATCATTTTCTCCTCTTTGCCCCTTGAGTATAAGGGAGCTAAGAAGAAAGTGTCAATCTCCTCCAAAATTTTAAATTAACTTTTGCGTCTGCAATAATTATTCTGAGCGAAAAAAATCTAGCATTTTGGGTCCTCAGTCCGAAGGGCGAAGACCGCATGGCACTGTATCTGCCGGAGATGAAGCGAATTTTGAGCGAAGATCAGAGAACCACGGCCTTTAGGCCGTGGGAATCTATTTTTCATGCTAAAATACACGAGTTGTATGATCTTCCTAATTGCAATTGTAGCGTTTGCCCTAAGGCTCATTTCCCTAAACCAAAGCCTTTGGCTTGATGAAGGAATCAACGTTAACGTCGCGCGCGGCCTTACGTTCAAAGACTTAGTTACTAATTATTCCCTGAGCGATTTTCATCCCCCGCTTTATCATGTCATCCTAAAAGCCTGGATCACGTTTTTCGGCTCTTCCGAAATCTCCGCCAGAATTCCTTCGGTTATTTTCGGGGTTGGGACCGTTTTTGTTGTCTACCTAATTGCCAAAAAACTTTTTGAAAAAAAGACCGCCTTTATTGCCGCAACACTCACCGCCACCGCGCCTCTTCACATTTACTATTCTCAAGAAGCCAGGATGTATATGCTAGCCGCTTTCCTAACTACACTTTCCGTCTACTTTTTCATTTCCATTTTAGAACGTGACAGGCTTTTAAATTGGTTGGGTTTTATAGTTTCAACAACCCTGATGCTTTACAGTGATTATCTTCCGTACCTGCTTCTGCCAGCCTTCTTTATATATATAGTCGTAAATCGAAAAAGAATTTCATCAGCAACGATCCGCACCTTTATACCATCATTAGTCCTGATTTTTGCGCTGCTTTCCCCATGGCTTCTGTTTTTGCCAAGACAACTTTCCGGCGGCCTTTCCACTGCTGTTGCCTCACCGGCCTGGGCGCAGGTAGTTGGAGGCGGCAGTTTCAAAAATCTGGCTCTCACCTTTGTAAAGTTCACAGTCGGCAGGATTTCCTATAGCGACCAGCTCATTTATGCGTTCTTGTTCGCGCCCGCCGGCGCCTACTTTATTTTTCTTTTTGCTCTTTCCTTATTTCGCCTGTCACCCAAAAGGTCAATCTTATGGTATTGGCTTTTTGTCCCCATCATCTTAGGTTTTACAATTTCTTTTTTTGTTCCGATTTACTCTTATTTCAGGTTAATTTTCGCGCTCGGCGCTTTTTATATAATCATAGCCTCGGCAATCAATACCGTTAATTGGCAAACGCTGACAAGGACACTTTTAGCACTAGTCCTTGCCGTAAACCTCGTCTCGGCAACCATTTATCTTTCAAATCCCAAGTTTCAAAGGGAAAATTGGCGGGGAGCGGTAGACTATATAAGCCGCAATTTTTCATCGCAAAGTATCGTCCTTTTTGAATCGGATTTCACAACCGGCCCCTTCGATTATTACAATGCCGGCCGCTTAAATGCCGCCGGTGCCCTTGGTGGTTTTAGCGCCAAAAACCCCCAGGTGGAAAATAAAGTTAGCAAATTAATAGTAGGCAAAAACAAAGTTTTTCTCTTTCAATACCTCTCGCAAATTACCGACCCCCAAGGGTTAGTCTTTGCCGCCCTTTCAAAAGAAGGTTTCAGCAACACATCAACAAAAGATTTCGATGGGGTAGGTTTTCTATACGAATTTAAAAAATGAGTAAAATCTACAAATTCGCCAAAAAATTCTTTGACAAATATTATAAAAACATGCACCCCGAAACGGCCCTGCGCTACTCTCCGGTCGTCCAAAAGCTTAAAGAGGCAAAACTTACAGATTCTAAAATCCTCGAAATCGGCTCAGGCTCTCTTGGCATAACCCCGTATTTAAAAAAGCCAATCAATGGTATTGATGTCGATTTTTCCGGTCCCGAGACTCCACTCTTAACCAAAATTCCGGCAAACGGTGTTGTCCTGCCCTTTCATAAAAATTCATATGACGTAGTCATTGCTGTCGATGTTCTGGAACATATCGAGCCGCATCTGCGCGCCAAGGCAATCGGGGAGTGGTTAAGGGTGGCCAAAAAGCTGGTACTTATTGTTGTTCCGACCGGCGAACTGTCCCAGAAGCAGGATCGCCAGCTTGATCTATACTGGCAAAAGGTTTTCAAAACCAAGAACCAATTTTTATCCGAGCACGTCCAAAACGGCTTGCCGCCGTCTGACGAAATTTTAGTTGATATCGATAAATCCGCCAGGGCGCATGGTAAAAAAGCCAGAGTTAAATCCCGGCCCATTTTAAATTTGTATGTCCGCAAACTTTTAATGATTACCTGGATTTCCAAAAACAAATATATTTACTACCTTTACCTCAAAGGCTATTTGCTTCTTTTGCCCCTTTTAAAACGCGCAAACTTCGGAAACTGTTATAGGCGTGTTTTTATGGTAGAATTGGCCCAGTGAAAATAGGCATAGATATTTCTCAAGTGGTCTACGGCACGGGTGTTTCCAGCTATACTGCCAGCCTAGTCGAAAACCTTCTTAAAATCGACACCAAAAATCAATATGTACTTTTTGGTTCTTCTCTTCGAGCCGGGAAAAAACTCAAGGAATTCACCGCGCAATTTGCAGGTAGTGCCAATGTCCAAGTAAAGCTTTTCCACCTCCCTCCGCTTCTTCTGGATTTCCTCTGGAACAGGCTCCACGTTTTTCCAATCGAAAAGTTGATAGGCAACCTTGACATTTTCCATTCTTCTGACTGGCTCCAGCCGAAAGTAGCTAGTCCCGACACTAAAAAAGTAACAACCGTCCACGACATGGTTGTCTATCTTTTTCCGTCGTCTACTCACCCGAAAATCTTAAAAACCCAAAAAAGACGCCTCGCCCGCGTTAAAGAAGAAGTCGACGCTATCATTGCCGATTCGGCAACCACAAAAGAAGATTTAGTGAAATTCTTAGAGGTCCAAGAGGATAAAATTCATATCATTTATCTGGCGCCCTCATCAGATTTCAAACCCCAAGACGACGATAAAGTAAACGAAACTCTCGCAAAATATAAAATCAAAAAGCCCTACATTCTTTCCGTGGCAACGCAGGAACCCAGAAAAAACATCCAAAAGTTGCTAGACGTTTTTAACCTTATTCACTCTCGCCGCGACCAATTTAATTTAGTCTTAACCGGCAAATACGGGTGGGGTCCCGGTTTTCATACGCCCGAAAATGTCACCTGGACAGGTTATGTTTCTCGCCAAGATCTCATTGCTCTTTACAGCGGTTGCCGCGTTTTTGTCTACCCTTCGCTTTATGAAGGCTTTGGCTTGCCGATTTTAGAGGCCATGGCCTGCGGCGCGCCGACTGTTACTTCTAATAATTCTTCAATGGCCGAAATCGCCCGCGACGCGGCTATCTTGGTCGATCCCCGCAGCGAACCGCAATTAACAAGGGCCATTGAAATGGTTTTGGATTTAAATTTGGAAAATTACCAAAAAATGGTCAGGGCATCAATGGACCGCGCCCGCAAATACACCTGGGCCAAAACCGCCCGCCAAACCCTCGACGTTTACGAAGATCTTTATCAGTCGATCGATCATAAAGTTAAAGAACCACAGATAGAGGAAGAGGCCAAGCATTACGAAGAGAGCCAAGAAAATATTGAAGAACCTGTACAAAACGGGAAAATTTTAGATAATGAGAGTTAAGTATGTTAATCGGCGTTGATGGCAACGAAGCCAATATCAAAAATAGGGTAGGGTCGGGTCAGTACACCTTTGAACTGCTTAGGCAGTTTTCCCTAGACAAAAATCACCGATTCACGGTCTTTCTGAAAGATAAACCACTTGCTGGTCTCCCCCGCCCAAGCGAAAATTTTTCTTACAAAGTCTTCGGTCCCAAAAAACTCTGGACCCAATTTGCTCTGTCTGTAAAATTAACCTTCGGACCAAAACCTGATGTTTTCTTTTCGCCTGCTCATTATGGTCCGAGATTCTCGCTGGTCCCATATGTTGTAACGATTCATGATTTGTCTTACTTGCATTTCCCCGAACTTTTCAAAAAAAATGATCTCTATCAATTAACTTCCTGGAGCAAATATTCCATAGAAAATTCCAGCCACATTATCGCCGTTTCCCAGAGTACAAAAGATGATATTGTCAAAAACTATAAAGTTAACCCTGCCAAAATTACTGTCATTTACGAAGGTTATGATAGTGTCCGTTTCAAACCCCAGCCAAAAAACGCTGTCGACAAAATCAAAAAGAAGTACAAAATAGTGGGAGACTACATAATTTTTGTCGGAACGTTGCAACCGCGCAAAAACATCGAGCGCCTAATCGAAGCCTTTTCTGCCGTCAACCGTCAACCGTCAACTGACAACTTATCTTTAGTCGTCGTTGGTAAAAAGGGCTGGCTCTACGACTCGATCTTTCAAAAAGTTAAAGATCTGGATCTTGAGGATAAAATCATCTTTACCGATTTTGTTCCCGACGCCGATCTGCCTGCTTTAATTTCCGGCGCCAAAGTCTACGTCAACCCATCGCTCTGGGAAGGTTTCGGAATTCCCGTCATCGAAACCCAGGCCTGCGGTGTCCCGGTCGTTGTTTCCAATACCTCCAGTCTGCCCGAAATAGTGGGGGATAGCGGCATGCTGGTTGATCCCCAGAGCCCAGACTCAATAAAAACCGGTATCGTCAAGATTTTGAAAGATGACAAGCTTCGTAGTAAACTAATTGAAAGGGGTTTTATAAACGCAAGGCGCTTCTCTTGGCGCGAGTGTGCAAATAAAACCCTCGATGTTTTAGAAAAAACTTATGGCCATAGAAAATTTTGACCCGGCATTGGTAGAGGCAATTCATCTTAGGTTTGCCAGTGCGCCTAGAACCATCAGAGGCGTTCATGGACAGGAAGTTCACGTCAGCGAATATCAACTTTTTGATTACGAACAATATCCACACCTATCCAAGGATCAGAAACAAAGGCTGATTCCTTTCTGGCATAGACTAGAAGAATTGCATGACTCCCAAAAGTTTCGCCCCATCTATCTTGCAGCTCTTGCTGTAAACAAGCAGCGCCTCGAGGAAAATCCTGGGTTATTTGATAACGGCAGATATCTGAGAGAATTCTCATTCCAAAACGCAGCGAATGATGTAGTGAATATGTATGACGAAGAAGAACCCATCAAAAAAGTATTTTCGTCAGGGATAAACCAAACTGCAAGCCTGTTAAGAGCGGGGATAAATGGAAATATAGAAATAAGAGACAGAGAAACCTTCACTCATCATCACCAGCCCCCCTTAGAGATAGAAGGAGAAAAATTTGATGTCCTCACAATTTGTCCTGGAATAGGTTTTGCGCTGCAGATGTTTGTGCTAGCCCAACATGTATTTGCTATGGACGTTGCCCAACCCCCTCAAGGCAATTAAATCAATTTTCCGATATAATATTAGGTATGAAAGACCGCATGGGGCGTGAGCTTACCGGCAAAGAAGTTGCTCAAAAAGTTACCAATAGGGGAGTCAACATCGTTTTGGATTTTGAACTGATGGTTCTAGCAATCGTTTCATCACTAGTCCCCTTTCACTCTGTCCGCAAATTAATTTATCAATTGGCTGGACTCCGAATCGGCAAAAACTCATATATTCACATGGGCACACGTTTCTTTAACCCGTCAAAAATCTCAATCGGGGATGGGACTATAATTGGCGACCACTGTTTTTTAGATGGCCGCGCGCCACTTAAAATCGGCAATCACGTCGATATCGCCTCACAGGTTCTTATCTATAATTCCGAACACGATGTTAACTCCGTTGGCTTTGATCCAATTGAAGAAAGTGTCGAAATAGGGGATTACGTTTTTATCGGCCCCCGCGCCGTCATTTTGCCCGGTGTCAAAATCGGTCGTGGCGCAGTTGTCGCCGCCGGCGCAGTAGTCGCCCAAAACGTCAAAGACTTTGAAATCGTCGGCGGCGTTCCGGCCAAAGTAATAGGGGAGCGCAAAAACAAAGATCCGCATTACAAACTTGGCCGCGCCAGACTTTTCCAATGATACTTATTCTATTTCTGTTAACTGCTTTAGTGGGCGGAACCGGAGCACCATTGGTGAAGTTCGCTTTAACCCAATTTCCGCCTATTACAATGGTTTTTTTAAGGGCACTTTTAGCTGCAGTTTTGATTTACCCTTTTGTTTTCAGAAAAGTCAGCTTTAAAAAACAAGGAATAAAATATTTAATTTGTGCCAATATTCTGTTTGCAATAAACTGGCTACTTTTTTCATTAGGTGTTGCTCAGACAAGTGTAATTATGGCCCAGATTATGTATGTTCCGACAGCCATCATTGTTGCAGCAATAGGCTATATTTTTTTAAAAGAAAAAATCAACAAAGAACAGATTTTCGGTTTGATTTTAACAATATCGGGAATATCCTTTCTGATTGCAAGTTCAATCAACCAACAAGGAGTTCTTTCTTTTGGGTCGCCAATAGGCAATTTGCTCATAGCGTTTGGCATGTTGGCTTGGGCGTCATATCTCGTTATATCCAGAAAAATTAGCAAAGAGTTCCCCCCCGAAGCTATAACGTTTTTTAATTTTCTGATAACTATCCCAATTGCTCTTATATTAATTCCACTTGAGAAATCGCCGCTGCCTTCAAGTGTAACTTTTGTTTCTGTTGTAGCACTTCTCTCCATTGTCTTTGTCTCTTCAATTGGTTTTTTTATACTAATCCAATTACTAATAAAACATACATCTGCCTTTATCGCTTCTTTGGCGATTTATCCTATGACAATTTTTGCAACGATTGCCGGAGTTGTTTTCTATGGTGAAAAAATTACCATGAACTTTCTAATTGGGGCCGCCTTTGTCTTATTTGGCGTCTTCATTGCTACTTCCTATAAATTTGCCAGAAAATATATAAAAATTTAACTATGGACGTTTCTTTTATCATCGTTAACTGGAACACTAAAAAGCTTCTAGAGCAGGCGATTGCTTCCTTATATAAATACGCAACCGGTATAACTTATGAAGTTATTGTCATCGATAACGCATCAGAAGACGGCAGCCCTCAAATGGTCAAGCGCAAATTCCCAAAAGTAAAACTAATCATCAATAATCAAAATCTCGGTTTTGCCAAAGCCAATAATCAGGGAATCAAAGTGGCAAAAGGGGAGTTCATATTTCTCTTTAACTCCGACGCTTATTTAATCGACAACTCGATCAAAAATCTTATCGCGCGGGCGCGACAACTCCCCAATCTTGGTGCTATCGCCCCCCAAATTTTAAATGAAAACAGAACTATCCAGCAATCTGTTGGTTACTTCCCGGATCTGCTGCGGGTCTTTTTATGGATGAGTTTTATCGATGATCTGCCGTTTGGAGATTATCTTAAGCCCTATCATGTGGACCATGACAGGTTTTACAAAAAAGAACGCAAAGTTGATTGGCTCACCGGCGCCGCTTTGATGGTTCCCAAAAAAGTCATTACCCAAGTCGGCCCCTTAGACGCCAATATTTTTATGTACGGTGAAGATGTCGATTGGTGCATGCGCATCAAATATGCCGGTCGCCAAATCGTCTTCTCTCCACTTGCCAGACTTGTCCATATCGGCAGGGGCTCTGCCGCTAAAATTTCCAAAAACGCGATTTTGGGCGAATATAAGGGCTTAATCTACGTTTACACTAAACACAAGAGCAAATTCTCTTTGCAAATGCTCCATTTGTTACTTAAAATAGGAGCATTGGCCCGCATTATTATTTTTAGTGCTTGCCTCAGAAAGGAAACAGCAAAGTTTTATGTCGAAGCTCTTAAAATGGCTTGATAATCATATTTTAGAATATCTTTCTTTTGCCCTTTTAATTTTTATCCCGCTATATCCAAAGATTCCCATAGCCGATTTAATACCTGGCTATATTGTCAGGCTTAGGCCTGATGATCTTCTAGTAGCCATCGCGGCCGCCGTTTGGTTTATTTGGCTTATCAGAAAAAAGGTAACGCTGCGCGGCAATCCCCTTTTTATTCCTATGGTAGCCTACGTCCTCATCGGCCTTGCCTCTTCCATTGCGGCAGTCCTTATTACTAAAACCGTTCCCCTTTCAACTATCCATATCGAGAAATTAATCCTAAACTGGGGAAGGCGAATCGAATACTTTTCCGTCTTTTTTATTTTCTTCTCCTCGATAAAATCGCTCGCGCAGATCAAAAAATACATTTATATTGCCGCCATAGTTCTTTTGGCCGTATCGCTTTATGGTTTTGGCCAAAAATACCTTTATTTTCCGGCGTATTCCACTATGAACAGGGAATTTTCCAAAGGCATAAAGCTCTATTTGACAGAACATGCCAGGGTGCTTTCCACTTTTGGCGGCCATTATGATTTGGCGGCATACCTTATGATTGTCCTGACGCTTTTTATTCCTATCGCCTTCGTTGTTAAAAAATTATCACACAAACTGCTTTTTACGGTGGTTTCACTCGCCGGTTTCTGGCTTTTAATCCTTACCGTTTCCAGGACATCCTTTATTGCCTACATCGTTTCCATTACCATTGCCTTTTGGATGCTTGCCGTAAAGCGCGGTTGGTTGTGGGCTCTATCGCGCTGGGTTTTGGTAATCGCCATCTCACTCGGCGTCATGCTTTCTTTTGGTGACCTTTCAGACAGGTTTGCTCATCTCTTGAAGCTTGATAACTTAAAAAACTCTTTTGCCCTAAAGCCTTTCAAAAAAGAACCGCCAAAAGGTGCCGGCGTTGCTTATCTTGACGTCGGTACTAAATCTGATGTTCAACCTACCACCCAAAAGCCAGGCGGCAGCGTTGCCAATCTCCAGCCGGCAGATGTTTACACCAACATTCCGGAACTTGGTACAGGCCCGGGCGTTCCAGCAACGCTTGCGGCCAAACCTCGCGTCTACTCCCAAACCGCCGTCCAGTACGATCTTTCCACAGGAATCCGTTTAGACTACACTTGGCCGCAGGCCATTAAAGGCTTTGAAAGAAATATCCTTCTTGGTTCCGGCTACTCAACATTGACCAAGAAAAACATCGAAGATTTCACAGAAGCCGAATCGACAGATAACGATTTCCTGCGTGCCCTCGGAGAAACCGGGCTTTTGGGTTTTCTCTCTTTCTTCGGAATAATCGCTTACATTCTTTATTTATCGGCGCGAAGCTTCCGAAAAATCGATGACCCGTTTTTTGCCGTTGTTGTTGCCGGTCTTACTGGAGCTACCTTTGGCCTTTTGGTCAATGCCATTTACATCGACGTTTTCGAATCGTCAAAAGTAGCCTATGTCTTTTGGTTTATGGCGGCAGTTCTTTTGGCAACTACCAGTCTTGCAGCCAAAAAGAAATCATCGTGAAAAGGCTTGAGTTTTTTATTCGTAGAAAAGATTTGCTTATCCTCTTTTTGATTTTGTCTCTCGCTTTTGTATTGCGGCTCTATAAAATTAATCGTCCGATTGGCGATTGGCACTCCTGGCGTCAGGCCGATACCGCAGCCGTTGCCAGAAATTTTATCAAAGAAGGCTTTAACCCTTTCATTCCCAAATATGATGATATGTCAACGCAAGCCAATGGTCTTGATAACCCTAACCGCTACCGTTTCGTCGAATTCCCTATTTATAACAGCCTGATTGCCGCAGTTTGGTCATTTACAGGAATAAATGTTACCGCGGCTAGGCTTGTGACAGTCGTCATATCTTTAGGATCAACAGTCCTTCTCTATTTCTTGGTTAGGCATTTTTCAGGCAAACTGGCAGCAGCTCTCGCCGCCTTTTTCTTTGCCACTATTCCTTATAACGTTTTTTATTCGTCCACCATTTTGCCTGGGCCACTGATGGTCTTCGCTGTCCTTGGCCTCTACTTATCATTCATTAAATGGATGGACAATGACGCCAGTTGGTTTTGGGCCCTGTCCTCAATATTTTTTGCCAACGTCGCCATCCTTTCCTGGCCAATTGCTCTTTTCTTTACCTTGCCGATTATTTATCTGGCTTTTGATAAGTATGGGACTAGCGCTCTCAAAAGAAAAAATCTCTGGCTTTTTGCCTTTTGCGCCATCGTTCCTTTTATTGCTTGGCGTATCTGGATGACCAAATTCCCCGCGGGTATCCCTAACTGGAATTTTTTAATAAACGAAGGCAATATTCGTTTTAAGGGTGCATTTTTTCGTTGGCTTGTCGTAGAGCGTATGGGCAAACTAATTTTGACAGTCGGCGGATTTTTCTTGTTCATCTTGGGCATTTTAAAAAAGCCCGGCCGCGAAAAATTATTTTATTTAAGTTTACTTGCCTCTGTGGCTCTCTACTTTTCCGTCTTTGCTTCTGGTAACGTTCGCCACGATTATTATCAGATACCGACTATTCCCATCTTTGCCATCTTTATGGCCTTGGGCACCAAAACGCTTTTTAATTTGCCCGGTCAATCATTTAATAGGCTTGTCGGTCCGATTATCGCGGCAGCGGCAATTTTTTCTCTCATTGCCTTCGGATTTTACGAAGTCCAAGGGTACTGGTGGATCAATAAGCCGCAGATTGTGGAGGCAGGCAAAGCCGTTGACAGACTTCTCCCGAAAAACGCAACCGTTGTTGCTCCCTACAATGGTGATTCCGCTTTTCTATACCAGACTAACCGATATGGTTACCCAATTACCGATAGATCCTTGGAAAAATTTATCGATCAAGGAACTAAATATTTAGTCTCGGCTGATGTTGGCGATGCCGGCATCCAAAACCTGGCAAAGCACTGCAAAGTCATTGACCAAACAAAAGATTACGTCATTGTTGAAATGTTTAAAGACTGCATCGGCAAATAGAGATGAAGATTTTGATGATCACCCCATATTTGCCCTATCCGCTTGTTTCCGGCGGCCAAATCAGGACATATAATCTGCTCAAAAATCTAGCCCCAAAACACCAAATCACTCTTGTCTCTTTTATCCGTGATAGGGAAGAGGAAAAATACCTAAAAAATCTCTGGCCTTATTGCCGAAAGGTTATCGTCTTTAAACGCCGCCGCGCCTGGTCGGCTATCAATATTCTGCTTTCTGCGCTGACGCCGTTTCCGTTTTTAGTCTGCATTTATTTCGATATCAAAGTCAGGGCTGGCATCAAAAAAGAGCTGGAAAGCCAAAGTTATGATTTAATCCATGCCGAAACTTTTTACGTTATGCCCAATATTCCTAAAACCCAAACCCCCATTTTTCTCGTTGAACAGGTTATCGAATATCTTGTTTACCAGAGGTTTGTCGAAGGTCTTCCCGGCTTTCTATTTTTCTTAAAGCCCCTGCTTTTTGTCGACGTTTTCAAAATTAAATGGTGGGAAAGATATTATTGGAAAAAGGCCAAGCGTCTTGCAGCAATGTCCCAAGAGGACCGCCAGTTTATCGAAGGATTGGATAAAAACATCAAAGTCGATGTCATTGCCAATGGCGTCGATATCGAACATTTTTCCAAGACCCAAAAAACGCCCCCGCCAAATCCAACAATTCTTTTTATCGGCAATTTCAAATGGTTGCCAAATCGCGATGCCACCAAATTCTTGGTCCGCGATATTTGGCCAAAAATTAAAAGCCAAATTAAAAATGCCCGCCTCTGGATCGTTGGCAGAAATCCGCCGGAGGATATCCTAAACCTTGCCCAAGCAGACATTCAAATCGATGGCTCAGTTGAAGATATTAGGTCAGCTTATGGTGGAGCCCACGTTCTTCTTGCTCCAATTCGAAATGGCCGTGGTACCAAATATAAAATTCTGGAAGCAATGGCCACCAAAACTCCAATCGTTGGAACTAAACTGGCTATTGAAGGCATCAACATTAAAAACGGCGAGGAGGCCTTGGTTGGTGAAAACGCCCAAAGCCTTGCCGACCAAACCGTTAGAGTTTTGAAAACGCCGGCACTTGGAAAATCCTTGGCGAGTTCTGCTTATAGACTAGTCGCCAAAACTTATAATTGGAAAAAAATCTCAACCGAGCTCGACCGCGTTTACAGAGAGGTCGCGGCAAAATAATGGATCTCTCGGTTGTCATTGTTTCTTACAATACCAAAGAACTCCTTGCTGATTGTTTAAAATCGGTCAAGGTCGCCGTCGGGAATTTAAAGACTGAAGTTTTTATCGTCGATAATAATTCTCATGATGGCTCTGCTCAAATGGTCAAAAAAGATTTTCCTTGGGTCAAATTAATCACTAACACCGATAACCGCGGATTTTCCAAAGCCAATAACCAGGCGATAAAACTTGCCCGTGGAAAATATGTTTTAATTCTTAACCCCGACACTCGTGTTCTTCCGGATACATTCACAAAAATGGCCAAATTTATGGAAGAAAACCCCCAAGTCGGTGTTGCCACTTGCCGGGTCGAATTTCCAAACGGAAGCCTTGACGTTGACTGCCGCCGCCACTTCCCGACACCCTGGCGTTCATTTTGCCACTTCTCAGGCCTTTCCAAAATATTCAAAGGCTCAAAAATCTTTGACCAATATAATTATGGATATCTTCCTGATACACGTCAGCACGAAATCGACGCTTGTGTCGGGGCCTTTATGATTATCCAAAAGTCTGCTATCAAAAAAGTCGGGATGTTTGATGAAACATTTTTCTTCTACGGTGAGGACCTTGACTGGTGTTGGCGCTTCAGGGAAAAAGGCTACAAAATCGTCTACACACCGATTACTAAAATCATCCACTACAAAGGTGCATCTTCGGGTATCAAAAAGTCATCTCAAGAAGTAACCATTGCAACCAAAGATTCCAAAAAAATGGTTATGCGCCAGTCCATTCGGGCTATGAGAATTTTCTATAAAAAACATTTCGAAAATAAATATCCTTTTTTTATAAACTGGTTGATGTATCTTTCAATGTGGGTTTTGGAAAAATACCGCCTTGCAAAAGTCTAATATGAAAATAGGAATTGATGCCAGATTTGTTGGTCCTCAGGGAACAGGTCTTGGCAAATATACCGAAAAACTAATTTTAAATCTTTCTAAAATTGACTCCAAAAATCAATACGCCATTTTTCTAAAAAAAGACAATTGGGATTATCTAACTCTTTCCAAAAACTTTAAAAAAGTTCTAGCTGATATCCCATGGTATTCACTTCAGGAACAGCAGAAGATGCCGGGCATTTTTAACAAAGAAAACCTAGACCTTCTGCATATTCCGCACTTTAATGTGCCGATTTTTTACCGCGGTAAATTTGTAGTTACCATCCACGATCTTATCCATCACGATTTCAAAAACGATGCCGTAACGATTCGAAATCCCATCGTTTTCCAATTAAAAAGATTCGCCTACAAAAAAGTAATCGAAAACGCAATTTATAAATCAATAAAAATCATTACCCCATCAAATTTTGTTAAAGCCCAAATCGCTGAAAAGTTTTCAATCGATCCCTCAAAAATCGTTGTTACTTACGAAGCAGCAGAAGAAGAGTACTTCAAAAGTCCGAGCCCCAAAAAAGAAAACTTTATTCTCTATGTCGGCAATGCCTATCCCCACAAGAATTTAAATAAACTCCTAGATGCTATGCAAAAAGTCAAAGATACAAAACTCGTTCTTGTTTGCCCTAGAGATATATTTTCATCAAGATTGAATTTTGAAATCGAAAAGAGAAACTTGCAAAAGAGTGTCGAGTTGAAAGGTTATCTCGCCCCTAAAGATCTGAGTACTTTTTTTCAAAAAGCCCAAGCCTATGTTTTCCCGACTCTTTCGGAGGGCTTTGGCATTCCCGGTCTAAATGCCCTTGCTTCCGGCTTGCCGCTCGTTGTATCCAACATTCCCGTTTTAAAAGAAGTATACGGTGATGCGGCTTTGTATTTCGACCCTAAGAATCCGGATGATATCGCTCAAAAAATCAATAAAGTCTTATCAGACAAAAACCTCAAATTTGAGCAAGTCCAGAAGGGGAGTCAACAAGTTAAAAAATATTCTTGGCAAAAAATGGCCCACCAAACACTTTCAATATATAAAAATTGTTGATGCTTTTCCTGACATCAAAATTAAGCCACTTTGCCAGAGAGTTCTATCCTTTTATTATAATTGATGTTTTTATTTTTGCTTTGTCCGTTGCCATATTTTTTAAAATTTTCAGGTCTAAGATATCCGAAAGAAAGAAAATGATCGCAACCGCAATTCTTGCCACTGTATTGTTCTTTTGCTTGAGTTTCACGCTTTCAGAAGCTTATTTTAGATTTATTTATGATAAATCAGACGGCTTGGGATTTTTGCAAGTCAGTTATAAATGGTATGAAAGACACGTTAGAGTCAATGGTGATTTTAAACGGGACAGGGAGTTTAAAATTCAAAAAGCCGCTCAAGTTACCAGAATCTGTGCAATAGGGGACTCAATAACTTTTGGATACGGGATTAAAAACATCAATGATCGCTATACAGAAATCTTAGAAAAAACGCTGCAGAAAAACGGGTACAAAGTGGAAGTCTACAATCTGGCAATTTCTGGAGTAAACACTCGTGATGAAATTGGAATCTACCGCCAATATAAATTTTTAGACTGCGATATAATCCTTCACCAATATCTTCCACGCGACATCAGGGATAATGAAGAGCAGGCACAACTTTTTAAGGAAAACTCTAAAGTATCACCGCTTGCAAAAAAGGCCTCGCAGTTCTCGTATTTTTTTGATTTCATATACTGGCGTCTGAATCAAAGATATGATGACACCTTCAAGAAGTTGCAGACAATTGATTTTAAAGATTATGAAAACCAGGGAAAATTAAATCATCACTTATCAGAAATTTCACAGTACGTTCAAGAAGTGAAAGATGATGGCAAAAAAATGATAGTCGTAATTTTCCCCATGTTTTACTCAATCGACAAGAACTATCCTAGTTGGATCCATACTAAAATAGGGGAACGCTTTGCAAAAGAAGGTGCAGTTGTGGTCGATTTATTACCCCTGAGTGCCGGTAAGAACTTATCCGACCTTAGGGCCAGCCCATTTGACGCCCACCCCAATGAATATTTCCATAACCTTACGGCCCAGAGGGTTTATGGGCCCTTGAAAGACCTTATCAAATAATTGGAAAAGCTTGCTGTCCAAACTCACGGTTTGATATATAATCTCCTCAATGAAAATAGCCCTTGTACATGATGACTTCACCCAAGAAGGCGGAGCGGAGAATTTATTTGCCGAGATTGCCCAAATCTATAAAGACGCCCCAATTTATACGTCACTCGTTGATTGGCAAAAACTCCCCAAATCAATTGACAGAAATCGCCTCCACCCATCTTTCATGCAAAAAATCCCGTTTGCGACAAAATTTTATAAGTTGCTTTTGCCGCTTTACCCTTTGGCCTTTGAAAGCTTTGACCTTTCCGGTTTCGATTTAGTTATTTCCTCAACTACCCGTTTTGCCAAAGGCATTATTACCCCGGCCAGAACCACCCATATTTGCTACATTAACTCCGTCCCAAGATTTCTCCACCATCCACGACACAAGAAAAGTTACTTGCCGCCGCTTTTTGAATTTATATTAAAACCATTTACCACTTGGCTAAAAAAATGGGACATGGCCGCGGCCGCCAGAGTAGATTTTTATATTGCCAATTCCCAAAATGTTGCCTCCAGTGTCAAAGAAATTTATGGACAAAATGCCCAAGTGGTTTATCCGTTTGCCGACACAGATTTTTTCAAACCCGCCAAAATTCACAACTGGAGATTAAAGAGTCAAAATTATTATCTTCTTGTCTCCCGCCTTGTCCGCTGGAAGAAAATCGAAATTGCCGTTGAGGCGGCCAATAACTTGGGAATCAATCTATTTATTGTCGGTGACGGTCCCCACAAAAGTAGACTAAAACGTCTTGCCAAAGACAACATCAGCTTTTTCGGTAAAGTATCAAAAGAAAAATTAAAAGAGCTTTATCAAAATGCTCAAGCCTTAATTGTAACCCAAGACGAAGACTTTGGTATTGCCGCAGTTGAAGCTCAAGCCTGTGGCACTCCGGTCATTGCTTACAATCACGGGGGCCAAAAGGAAATTGTCAAAAATGGCCTCACGGGTTTATTTTTTTCCTCTCAAAGTGCTTCTTCGCTGGAAGATGCAATTAATGCGTCAAGTGCGGTAAAATGGAATTTAGCCGAAATTAGAAAAAACGGACAGAGGTTTTCAAAAACACGGTTTGCTAGAGATTTTAAAGTAAAGATAAACGATTATGTCCACCCAAAACCATAACGACCTAAAAATTGTCCTTTTCTGCGGAGGTTCTGGGACGCGCATGTGGCCGGCCAGCCGCAGAGATAAACCCAAACAATTTCAACCGCTAGTCGGCGATACTTCGATGTTCCAGCAGGCAATGACCCGCATTAAAAAAGGCTTTCCACAAAAAGACGTTTTTGTGATCACAGGCAGGCAGTATGTTGGTCTCGTTGTCCAACAAGAACCTGATCTCCCACTTGAAAACGTCATTATCGAGCCGGAAATGAGGGATACATTGGCCGCCGTTGGCTTTGCCGCGGCAGTCCTGGATAAAAAATTCGATAATCCCATTGTTGCCTCTCTTTGGGCTGCCGACCACTTGGTCAAAAATGATCTGGAATTTATCAAATCCTTAAAGGCTGCTTACGAATATGTTAAAGATACCGGTAAAATGGTCTCAATCGACGTCAAACCAACTTACCCTAACATTCATGTCGGCTATATCAAAATCGGCAAGATGATCAAAAAAGTTAACGGACACGCTTTCTTTGAATACGTAAAACAAATCGAAAAACCGGATCTGGCCACCGCCAAAAAATACGCCGCCTCTTGGGAATACCTCTGGCACGCCGGCTACAAAGTTTGGCATGCCCAAAAAATGCTTTCCCAGTATAAAAAATTTACCCCAAAAGTTTACAGTGGATTTACAACTATCCAAAAATCTTGGGGGACAGATAAGCAGGATGAGGTTGTCAGGCGCGTTTATCCGGATTTTGAAAAACAATCGATTGATTACGCCATCTTCGAAAAGATGGATCCACAAGATATGGTCGTTTTACCAGCTGATATCGGCTGGTCTGATATCGGCGCCTGGAATATTTTAAAAGAAGAACTTGCTCAAAACCCTACCGATAACGTCGTCTCCGGAGATGTTATCGATATTGAAAGCGAAGACTGCTTAATTTACAACAAGAGTGAAAATAAAATTGTGGCCACCATTGGCCTTAAGGGTCTGATTGTTGTCGATACCCCCGACGGGCTTCTAGTCTGCGATAAAAATAAAATCTCCGACGTCAAAAAAGTCATCGAAAAAATCAAGGATTCCAAGCAGGACAAGTTTCTCTAAAATCCCCGATGCTATATGATTTTTTAAAACGGGCTATTGATATCATAGGGAGCAGCATAATTTTGGCTGTCTTTTTTCCTATAATATTAACTGCCGCCATACTAATCAAAATTACTTCCCAGGGACCGGTCATTTATACTCCGCTGCGGGTGGGCAGAAATGGTAAACTCTTTGAGATGCTTAAATTTCGCAGCATGTACATGTATAAAATTAACGGCAAGTTTGTCCATGCTAAAAAATACCTCGAGGCAAACCCGAAACTAATGCGTCAGTATCGGCAAAATAGTTTCAAGTTAACTCATGACCCGCGGGTTACACCGATTGGCAAATTCATTCGCAAGTTTTCCATTGATGAGCTGCCGCAACTGGTAAATGTTCTTCACGGCGACATGTCGCTTGTAGGACCGCGGGCTTACCAAAAAGACGAACTCACACACCAGCAAAGGGTCTATCCGCACACCAAAAAATATGTCAAAGTTATTTTAGAAGCAAGGCCCGGCGCATCTGGCCCCTGGCAGGTTTCCGGCCGCTCTTTTATAAATTTTGATAAAAGGGTTGTCATGGATGCCAAGTATGTCCAAAGGAAATCAATCTTCTATGATCTCTGGATAATCTTAAGAACCCCGATTGCTATGATTACCGGCAGAGGGGCAGTTTAAGTTTTGGTCCCGATGTCCTGAGTAAATCGAAGGGTCGAAGATCCTGAGCGAAGTCGAAGGGAAAGGAAAGCCGTATGAAAAAAAGAATCTCGATAATAATCTTAGTGCTCGTAATTATCCTTGGCATCTTTGCCGCACTTTCATTCGTGTCCGTTAAAAAAGCTATTGGTAAGGCAAGTCAGGCGGCCAATGCTTTCCAGATGCAAGATCTGGACGCCACCAAAACTTATCTTAAGGCTTCCCAAAACGATTTTGCAGCCGCCCAAAAAACTATGGTTATTTTCACTCCTCTTCGCGCAGTTCCGCTTATCGGCTGGTACGTTGCAGACGCCCAGAGGGGTGTTTCCGCCGCCATTTCCGGTCTTGGCGCCGCCTCAACCTTTGCCGACGCCGTTACCCCGTATGCTGACGTACTTGGTCTTAAAGGCAAAGGTACTTTCTTGGGTGGAACCGCGCAGGAAAGGATGGCCAAAGCAATTGAAGCCCTTGCAAAGGTTGGTCCACAACTTGATCAGGTGGCCGCAAATCTTGGAAAAACCAAAAAAGATGTCGACCAAATACAATCTTGGCGCTACCCTAACTTTCTTCCAGGTCATCCGGCTAACAAGATAGACAACCTTAAAAAGGCCGTAGATCAGGTAGAATCACTAATTACCGATTCTCGCCCTCTACTTTTGGTTTTGCCTCAAATAATGGGCGAAGACAAAGAAAAGAAATACTTGGTACTCTTCCAAAACGATAAAGAGCTTCGTCCAACAGGTGGCTTTATCAGCGCCTATGCCAATTTCCGCGTTGCCAAAGGTGTAATCGCATCCGAAGGCTCCGATGATATCTATCGCCTAGACCAAACACTTTTAAAAAGGGTAGCTCCGCCAGCCCCTATCGCCAAATATCTAAACGTATCAAATCTTAACCTGCGAGATTCTAACTTCTCGCCCGATTACCTTGCCTCAATGAAAACTTTTGAAGATCTTTACCAATCATCATCCGGCAAAAAAGACATCGACGGAATCGTTGCACTCGACACGCAGTTTGTTCTTTCGATGATGGAAGTTTTGGGCCCGGTTGATGCTTATGGAACCAAATTTACTATCGATAAAGTCGATGCCTGTGGTTGTCCGCAGATAATTTATGAACTCGAAAAGTACTCCGATCAAATTGTTGCCTACGAAAAAGGCGGCCGCAAAGATATTATTGGTGTCTTGATGCAGCAGCTTATGGCCAAAGCCTTCAATGCCCCAAAGGGTCAGTGGCCCAGCCTGCTGGAAGCCATAATTGGCAGTCTGCACGAAAAACACTTGCTTCTCTATTTCCATGATCAAGCCGCCCAAGAAGCAGTCGAAAAAATTAATTTTGCCGGCCGTCTTTATAACTACGATGGCGATTATTTGCACATTAACGAAGCCAATCTCGGCGGTGCCAAATCCAACCTTTATATTCAGGAAAAAGTGAGCCAGGTTATTAAAAAAGGCAAAGACGGCAATTTGGATAAAACGGTTACTATCAGTTATAAATATCCAAAGGAAATGGACAATTGTAATTTGGAAAGAAAAACCGGCCTTTGTCTTGCGGGAATCTACCAGGATTATATAAGAATCTATGTTCCCAAAGGTTCAAAGCTCATAAAATCTTCCGGGGCCGAAGTTGCTCTAAGTGCATCTGAAGATCTAGACAAAACTGTCTTCGAAGGCTTTTTCACTGTCCGCCCCCAGGGAACAGCCAAAATCGAGCTGCAATATTCTGTCCCCATCAAGGTTACCAATCAGTACAAACTCTTAGTCCAAAAACAGCCCGGCACCGAAGGCATCATGTACGATATCGACGCCCTTGGTCACCGCCAAAAAGCCTTCCCACTAACTACAGATAAAGAATTGATCGTCAAGCTTTAAAGTGGGAAACCCCGTGCACGAAGAGGCCATTAAATCACCAAACCATGCTTGGCTTTTTGATGTCGATGGCGTTATCACCAACCCCGAACAAAAAAGAATCACCGAGCCCAAAATTTTAGATGAGATAATAAAAAGGCTACAAATTGGTGAACCAGTAGCTCTTGTTACTGGCCGGTCGATCGACTTCATGAAGGATAGAGTTATCGATCCATTGAAAGATAAAATTGCTGATCCAAACTTACTCCGAAACTTTTTAGCGATGGGCGAAAAAGGCGGAGTTTGGATTACTTACGAAAATGGAGAGCCACAAGAGCATATCGATCATGACATTTCTGTTCCACAAGATTTGCAAGACGAGGTCAGAAAACTTATCGAAAACGAATTTTCTGATTTAATGTTTTATGACGAAACCAAAAAGACAATGATTTCCACCGAGATGAAAGATGGGACAAATCTTGAAGATTATCACATGAGGCAACAAGTTCTTGACCAAAAGTTAGAAGAGCTGGTTGCAAGTCATGGACTATCAGACCAACTTGGGGTCGACCCCACAACAATCGCTACCGATATCCAAAATAAACATGTCGGTAAAGACTTTGCCGCCAAGCGTGTTTTAGCGTGGCTTAAAGAAAAAGATATCAAGCCACAAAATTTCGTGACGATGGGCGACAGCCGATCCGACCTTCCTATGGCTCAAGAGGTTCACGATCAAGGCCTACCGGTAACATTTGTCTTTGTCGGTAAAGATACGGATCAAGAATATATGAGAGGACTGAACTTGCCCTTCCCGGTAACTTTCACTCAAAATAAATACGAAAACGGAGCAGCAGAATACTTATCCGCCAGTACTTGATCCAGCCCTCCAGATACGAGATACTTAATATATGTACTTCAAAACAGAAGGCGTGATTCTTGCCCGCAAAAATTTCGGTGAAGCCGACAGGCTCCTGACAATCTACACCAAAGACCACGGCAAGATTTCCGCCATCGCCAAGGGCGTCCGCCGTCCGCGTTCTAAAAAGGCCGGGCATTTGGAACTTGGCAACTGGTGCAAAATCTTCGTTGCTAAAGGCAAAAACATCGATCTTCTAACCGAAGTTGAAGCCAAACGTGCTTTCGGCATCGCCGAGTTTGGTGAGGCAAAAGCCAATAAAATTTATCATCTTCTGGAAATTGTCGACATCCTTACCCCTCATAACCAGAAAAATCTCCGCGTTTTCTCACTCCTCGTCTCGTTTCTTAAAAAAGCCGCGAGTGGCGAAGATTTTAATCTTGTCTCCAGCGCTTTTAAAACTAAACTTCTCTCCGCACTTGGTTTTTTCTCAAGCCACAATTTAAAAGACTCCAAAGCAAAATATGTACTGGCTATTTTAGAAAATGAGGACTTCTTCCTTGCCCAAACAAAAATTAATATCACCGATTCTTCTTATTTGAAACTCTTATCGTTTCTTGATAGCATGATAGAAAGTGTTGCTGGGCAGAAATTAAAAACTGCCAGGTTTCTCGAGTAATATGGATCGAACCGCCCGCAAAAAATACATCGCCGCCGCCATAGTTCTTATCGCCCTTCTTGCCGGCATTTATTTTTTATTCATCTTCAAAAAAGGTCCGAACCAAATTAAATCTCAAGGCAACCAGGCAAGCGACGTCAAACAAATTACCGATATTGAGCTTGCCAAGCGCCCATATGTAACCCTTACCCCTACCGCCGATGGCGCCGAAATTATTATTTCCATCGAAAATATGGGCGCCTTTGACCGCATCGAATACGAACTGACTTATCAAGCCGATAACCCAACTTCACCCGGAACAAAAATCGAAAGAGGAGCAACCGGCACAGATATTAATACCAAAGACTCAAAATACAAAAAAGATATTCTCCTTGGCACCGCTTCCCGCGGAGTCAAAAATCCTGATAGGGGAATTACCGAAGGCAAACTCTCCCTCCACCTTTTTAAAGGTGATACCCAGTACGATTCAAATAGCCCCTGGGATCTAGTCCAAGCCGGGGCAACAGCAGCCACTATTTCCGACAGATCGGCAAATATCAGTCTCAAGCTTCCCGCACTCGGCAAGAACTATTGGATCATTCTAGCCGATACTGTCGGTGTTCCCAAAGGCGGATCATTCGATGTTAAAAACGTTTCCTTACCCGTCTACGGCGCTTTTTCAATAGCTAGTACTTTCCCCACGCCAGCAGACATCACAATAAAAACAGAAGCCAAAAATCCTTCGCTTTTCGCTTATAATCTTGCCGATTCGTCTTGGCAAAAGGTAGACTCCCAATATTCAGCTAGCAGCAAAGCGCTTACAGCCAGCGTTAACGGTTTTGCCACTTTTGTTATTGTTTCCTCAAAATGATCGACCTTGAAAAATTAGTTTCTCTTGCCAAGCGCAGGGGATTCGTCTATCCCGGTTCCGAAATCTACGGCGGCCTTACCGGCACCTGGGATTATGGTCCACTCGGGGTCGAGCTTAAAAACAATATCAAGAAGGAATTTTGGAAATCGATGGTCTACAACCGCGATGATGTTGTCGGTCTGGATGCCGCCATTTTAATGAACCCCAAAGTTTGGGAAGCCTCCGGTCACGTCCAGGCTTTCACAGATCCGCTGGTCGAATGCAAAAAATGTCACAAAAGATTCCGGGCAGATCAAGTAGCGGAACATATTAACAGGAAGGTTGTCGGCAACATAGATCCAGCCCTTGCAGAGTTTGTATTCTGTGCTGATGGAAAAAAACACGAATTCACCCAGCCCAAAAAGTTTAATCTTTTAGTTGAAGCCAAACTTGGTGTTGTCGAAGACGCCAAGCAAAAAGTTTATCTGCGCGGAGAAATAACCCAAGGGGTCCACGTCAACTTTAAAAACGTCATTGATTCCACCCGTATGCAAATTCCTTTTGGTATTGCCCAAGTTGGTAAGGCCTTTAGAAACGAAATTACTCCCGGTAATTTTACTTTTCGCTCTCGCGAATTTGAACAAATGGAACTGCAATTTTATGTAAAAGACGACCCTAAAGAAGCCGAAAAATGGTTTGAGTATTGGAAAGAGCAGCGGATGGCTTGGTACGTTTCACTTAGCATCGATAAGAAAAAACTCCGTTTCCGTCAACACGAGGAAAACGAACGGGCTCACTACGCCAAAGATGCATGGGATATCGAATACGATTCACCTTTCGGCTGGAAAGAATTCGAAGGTATTCACAATCGGGGAGACTGGGATTTATCCCAGCACCAAAAACATTCCGGGCAGGATCTGACTTATTTTGATCAGGAAGAAAATAAGCATTATCTTCCGTGGGTTATCGAAACCTCCGGCGGCATTGACCGCGCGACATTATTTTTTCTTGCTGATGCTTACACCGAGGATAAAGGTCGAGTGTTTCTCAGATTGAATCCTAAGCTTGCTCCTTACAAGATCGCTGTCTTCCCGCTTTTGGCCAATAAGCCTGATCTGGTCAAAAAAGCGCACGGTATCTACCAAAATCTAAAATCTAATATCCAACATCCCATCGCTTGGGACGACCGCGGCAATATCGGCAAACGCTATTTTTCCCAAGACGAAATAGGCACCCCGTATTGCATCACCGTCGATTTCCAAACACTGGAGGATGATACCGTTACCATTCGCGATCGTGATACGACCAAACAGGAACGGGTCAAAATTAAAAGTCTTGATGAAGAAATCACCAAATCGCTGCTGTAGCTTGAAATAAATCCGCTAACAGTTCATACTGAAGGCACTATCCAAATCAATATGCAAGAAGATCCAGACTTTGACCAAAAGCCTCATGATCATTGTGGTGTTGCTGGCTGTTTAGCGCCGAAGGAAGTAAACGCTTCAAACGTTGTAATCGAAATGGGTAAGGCCCTTCAGCATCGCGGTCAAAATGGCGGTGGTGTTGCCACCAAAGCCCATGGCAGAACTCTCAAGGTCTATAAAAAAGCTCGCGCCTTCAACGAAGTTTTCCGTTCCACCGACGTCATTGATGAAAATTCCCTGCGCGGAGAAGTTGCTATCGCCCATCTCCGTTATCCGACAGAAGGCAACCTCCGCCGTGATTGTGACGCTCAACCATTTTACGCTTCCTATAAAGGTTGGCAGTTGGCGCTTGGCCATAACGGCAGTCTTGTTGATCTGGCAAGGCACAGAAAAAAACTTGAAAAATTCGGGATCGAGCTGGAATCTGATTCCGATTCTGAGATATTAGCCTGGTTAATTGTTACCGCCGCAGGCGGCACTTGGAGACAAAAAATCGCCAATGCTCTTGCCGATATCAAAGGGGCTTACTCTCTTGTAATGGTAACTGGGGACGACAAACTTATGGCCCTTCGGGATCCTTGGGGAGTGCGTCCCCTGGTATGGAGTCAGGATAACGGCCACGTCTTCGTCGCTTCCGAAACTTGCGCCCTGGACAGAATTGATGTTAGACATAGCCAAAAAATTGAACCGGGACAACTACTAATTGCTGACCAGACCGGCGTTTCTATCTCCCAGTATCAAAAAGCCGCCAAACAAAGCTTCTGTGTTTTCGAAAAGCTTTATTTCTCTCACGAAACCTCACTTTGGGATGGTGTCATTGGTGATAACAGGGAAAGTCTGGGTCACCAGCTGGCCGCCGAAGAAATCGAAAGAATCAAAACCGGCAAGATGAAGGGAAACACCCTTGCCAAAATTGATTATGTCGTCGCCGTTCCCGATACCGCCTCTCCAGGTGCTCATGCCTTTTGTGAAACATTGATATCCGAGTCTAAAGTTCCCGGCTTAAAGCTTAAATACAAGAGGGGCCTCGTCAAAGAAAGGTACGATTACGCCAAAAGGACGTTTATCGAAGACGACCCTTATCTTCGTCAGAAAAGCGTCGAAAAAAAATTCTTTGTCTCCCCAAGCATTATTGGTAAATCTATTTATCTGGTAGACGATACTGCCGTTCGCCTAAACACATTTAAAATTCTGGTTGCCCATCTTCTGAAAATTGGCGTGCGCGAAATTCACTGCCGCTTTTTGGCTCCGCGTTTCCTAAATCCTTGCTTTTTGGGTGTTAGCATTGGCTCCAGGGACGAACTTGGGGCTGTCAAAGTCACCAAATCAGGCAAATATGAAGCGATGGAAGAAGACGAAATAAAAAACAAGCTTAAGGTTAGTTCTCTTCACTATTTAAGCATCAAAGGCATGGCTGCGTCCCTTGATATGAATTTGGACGAGCTAAAAACAACTCACTGCACTGGATGTCTTGATTACAACAACCCTTTCGACATGCGCCCCTACGACCCCCAATCCCAAAAAACCCTCTACCTCACCAGTTAATCTATTTTATTTAAAATTATCGCCAACTAAGAACCTCTTTTTGGCCACTTGACAACACCTATCATTATGGTGAAAAATGGATATAGATGGTGATAAATGGTGATCCGCCAGCTGGCGGAACCACACCACACTCCTGATAGCTTATTGCTGCCCGGGAGGGAAAAGGTTGTAAGGGTAAATGTTTCTGGGCAGCTACAAACCTTCATTTGATCTAAAATCACGAAGAATTGCTTTACCAAAGAAAATACGTGACTATCTTGCGAGCGGCCAAATTATATTATCTTACGGGTTCGAAAAGTGCATTTTTGGCTTTGACACCAAAACATGGGAACAGGAGTCCAAAAAGCAGCTGGAGGAATCTATTAACTTACGAAGCGCACGTGATCTGCGGCGCTTCTTTTTCTCCTCTGCAGTTGGCAGTGCACTCGACCCTCAGGGCCGCTTTATTATTCCTGGCAATTTACTGGAGTACGCAAAAATTACGTCTCCAGTAATAATCGGTGCGGGTGATCATTTTGAAATCTGGGAAGAATCTATTTGGGTAAGACTCAAAAAAGAATTGGAGGCTCATGTTAAATGATCTACCACGCGCCAGTACTTTTACAAACTGTCTTAGATTTCATAAATCCCAAACCGGGGGATTTGTTTATAGATGCAACTGTTGGCGGGGGAGGACACACGAAGGCAATTTTAAAAAAAGGCGCGAGAGTTTTAGGCATAGACAGGGATCCGGATGCAATTAAATTTCTGGAAGCGAAAAATCTTGATAATTTAACTCTTGCTTCGGGTAACTTTGCAAACATTGGAAAGATTGCTAAGCAATACGGTTTTGGGAAAGTTTCGGGAATTCTTTTTGACCTTGGTGTTTCATCTCATCAACTAGATGATGCCCAGAGGGGTTTTAGTTTTAAACATGATGGGCCCCTAGATATGCGCATGGACCCATCCTTAACTTTAAGGGCAAAAGATATTATCAATAATTTTCCGGAAAGGAGGCTCGATGAAATCTTTAAAACGTATGGTCAAGAAAAGTTTAGTCGCTCAATTGCTAATGCTATTGGTTTCTCCCGTCAAATAAAACCAATCGAAACGACGGGTAGGCTTGCTGAAATTGTAAGAGGTGTGTACGCCAAAAGGCGTTTGAGGGGAAAAATCGATCCGGCGACAAAAACTTTTCAGGCCCTAAGGATAGTAATAAATAGCGAACTTTTAAATTTAGAAGAAAGTTTACCGCAGACTGAAGAACTTTTAAATTCTGGTGGCCGATTGGTAGTTTTAAGTTTTCATTCGCTTGAAGATAAAATAGTCAAACGATTCTTTAAGCGAAGTTCCAGCTTTAGGGTTCTAAACCCAAAGCCAATCGGCCCGCATGTTGAAGAAATTTTAAAAAACCCGCGCGCGCGAAGTGCCAAACTACGGGCCGCCGAAAAAGTGTAAGGGATAGAAACGATATTAGGGTAGCAAGAAATTTCCATAAAAAGGAGAATAACTTGTTACCATTATCAGACTTTAGACTTATTCAAAAAAATAGACCCGTACTTTTAGCAAATACTGATGGTCTAGGTTTTGATTGGAACACAATCGGCAAAATAAAAATAAGAGTACTCGTCACTTTTAGTTTGTTTTTGCTTGCTCTGTTTGCAACCCAGCTGGTTTTTGCTGCCAATCTGGCAACAGACGGCCAAAAATTGGCAAAAGTCCAAGAAGCTATCACAAAATACGAATCGGAAAATGCAGATCTCAGGGCCCAAATTGCCCGTCAATCTTCTCTGACAAATCTCTCTCAAAAGGCCAAAACCCTCGGTTTTACCGCCAGTCCCAAGATAATTACCCCATAAATCCTGTAAACTGGAAAAGTGATAGACAGACTTAATATTTTTAAGTTCCTAATTTTCGCTTTGGCGCTAGCCATCGTCTCCAGACTTTTTTATTGGCAATTTCTGTCATCTTACAGCGGGCGCAACGTTCCCAGTCAGGAAAATGAAATTCAGGCTCCTCGTGGAGAGATTTATGCTTCCGACAATTTTCCGCTGGTAACAAACCAGGAGGCGTTTTTAATTTACGCCAAGCCTAAGGAATTCAAAGAAGATCCCATCCTAATTGCCAAAAAAATCTCCCCTTTTTTACTTTCCGAAAAATATGCTACGAATTCTGCCAGCCTCACCCCGGATGAACAAAAACAAAAAGACACAGAAATTAAAAATATAGAAGAGGATCTTTTAAAGAAACTTTCCAACAAAAATCTTTTCTGGGTGCAGTTAGCCAGAAAGATTGCCAAAGACGTTAAACAGAAATTAGAAGCGGAAAAAATCACGGGGCTTGGTTTTGAAAATGACGATAAACGTTTTTATCCAGAAACATCAATGAGTGCCCAACTCTTAGGCTTCGTTGGCTCCGATAAATTTGGTAAGGATATAGGCTACTTTGGCTTGGAAGGTTACTACGATAAACAAATTCGCGGTAAACCCGGGACCATTGGCTCTGAAAAAGATCCGTTCGGTTTTCCGATCTTAGTCGGTAAATACCGCCAGATTAAACCACAAAAAGGTGCTTCCCTTTACACAACAATCGATAGGGTAGTCCAGTTCATTGTCGAGCAAAAGCTCGCCGCGGCCGTCGAAAAATACGGCGCCAAAGAAGGCAGCGTTATCGTCGAAGATCCAAAAACAGGCCATATTCTGGCAATGGCAACTTACCCAAATTACAATCCCGCCGGGTTTTCCCAATTTGATCCCAAACTTTTTAAAAATTCGGTAGTAGCCGATACTTACGAGCCGGGTTCGACGTTTAAGCTAGTAACCATGTCAGCCGCCCTTGACCTTTCCCTTGTCGGGCCCGAGACACGCTGCGATGTTTGCTCAGGCCCCAGGCAAATTGGCGGCTTCGAAATTTCTACTTGGAACAATAAGTACTTTCCAAACTCCACAATGACCGAAGTTATCCAGCATTCTGATAACGTTGGCATGACGTTTGTCTCGGAAAAACTTGGCCTTGATAAATTCTATAGCTACCTTGGTAAATTTGGACTCGGTCAAAAAACTGGTATCGATCTTCAAGAAGAAACCGCCGCTCCACTTAGGGCAAAAGATGATTGGCGCAAAATCGATCTAGCCACAGCTTCATTCGGTCAGGGAATCGCCATCACTCCAATTCAAATGGTTCAAGCCGCCGGGGCAATTGCCGCCGGTGGCAAATTAATATCGCCAAAAGTTGTTTCTAAAATCGTTGATAATGGCCAGGAAGAAATTATTAGGCCGGACACTGAAAAGCAGATAATATCCCCAAAAACGGCAGCTCAAATAACAGAAATGATGGTTAATGCCGTAGACCGTGGAGAGGCCCAGGCATTCAAACCAAAAGGCTATCGGATTGCCGGCAAAACTGGCACGGCTCAAATTCCTCTCGCGGGTCATTACGATCCCAACAAAACCATCGCTTCATTTATCGGCTTTGCGCCTGCCGACAATCCAAGACTTGTCATGCTTGTTCGCTTCACAGAACCAACGTCCTCGCCCTTTGGGTCTGAAACTGCCGCTCCTACATTCTTTGCTATAACCAAGGAACTTTTTAATTATTATGGTATCCCCCAAAATTAGTGTACAATTTATACGACGTGGATAACTTTTTCAGAAGCATTAATTTTCAGGGGAATTCTGTACTACTTAACATTCTTTTTGCCTTGAGTTTCGTCTGGTCCACTGCCTGGAAGGGACTAGGCCTGTGGAATTCTGCCAAGAATAAACAACAGTACTGGTTTGTGGCAATGCTCATTATAAACACTCTTGGCATTTTAGAAATCGTTTATCTCTTTAGATTCGCCAAGAATAGGTTAACAGTAAAAGAGCTTTTAAACCTCGTCAAAAAGGGATAACCCCTTATAAACTTCCGAGGCCTGAAAGTCCTCGGTATTGTCCCTCGTTTTAGATAGTTATACACGCAAAGCGTGGAACTCGCAAGCTTTGCTTACATGAGTGAGCAGAGATACTTCAGCACTCGGTGTTCTGCGAGCGAATATAAATAGCCCGACCCCCTTCGATTGTAATATCCCATAATAAATGGTACAATTTAGCTTCGAGACGGGATATAATATAGACACATGTGGCAAAAAATTAAGAATTATTACCATCTAGCTCAGGCGCTGCTAGCAGCATTTATTTTCAGTTTTCCTTCAAATAAAATTGCCGTTATCGGTGTTACCGGCACTGACGGCAAAACAACTACCGTCCATATGATATATGAAATCCTAAAAGCATCGGGTCAAAAAGTATCGATGATATCCTCTGTCGGCGCTGCCATCGGGTCAAAAGATTATGACACGGGTTTCCATGTCACAACTCCTTCCGCTTGGCAAGTCCAAAAGTACTTAAGGAAAGCTGCCGACAGTGGAAACAAGTATTTTATTCTAGAAACCACTTCTCACGGACTTGATCAAAATCGTCTGGCGCAGGTTAACTTCCAAATAGGCGTCCTTACCAATATTTCCCACGACCATCTCGACTATCACGGCACATGGGAAAACTACGCGGCCGCCAAAGCAAAACTTTTCAAAAATGTCGCCTTTTCCATCCTAAATTTTGATGACCGTAAATCTTTCCTATTCCTTAAAAATAGGGTATCCGGGCAAATTATCACTTACGCAGTTAAAAAAAGCGCTGATATCAATATAAAAAACTTCCCTATTAAGCTAAAAATCGGAGGCGACTACAATTTAGAAAATGCGCTTTCTGCTGCAGCAACGGCCCGAGCGCTTGGCATTCCAAAGCCCAAAATAACCAGAATCCTTGCCAAATTTTCCCTTCCGAAGGGCCGTTTGCAAGAAGTAAATATGGGGCAAGATTTTAGAGTCGTCGTCGATTTTGCCCACACCCCAAATGCCCTGAATCGGGTTCTTGCAACTTTAAAATCGCAAACACCCAAACGATTAATTGTCGTCTTTGGCGCAGCCGGCCAAAGAGACAAATCAAAAAGAAAAGTAATGGGTAAAGTTGCCGACCAAAATGCCGATGTTATTATCCTAACTGCAGAGGACTCGAGAAACGAAAATGTTGTTGATATTTGTAATCAAATTGCGTCCGGTATCAAAAACAAAACCAAAGGCAAAAATCTTTTTATAGTCGAGGAAAGGACAAACGCAATCAATTTTGCAGTTAGTTTGGCAGGAGAAAATGATACGGTCGGTCTTTTTGGGAAAGGCCACGAAAAAAGTATGAACTTTGGCAAAAAGGAAACGCCCTGGGATGAATTTAAAGTGGCAAGTGCTGCCATCAGAAAAAAGATAAATGACAAATAAAAATAATTTTGTGGTAATTGTTCTTGCCGCCGGTAAAGGCAAGCGGATGAGATCAACTCTCTCCAAAGTACTCCATAAAGTGGGCGATGAGCCAATTATTTCAAAAATCGCCAAAATCATCGAACAAATTTCACCTGCCCAAACTATTATTGTAGCCAACAAAAACAACATCGAGCTCGTCAAAAAAAAGGTAAATCCCAAGTTCAATTTCGCGATACAAAAATCGCAGCTCGGGACAGCCGACGCCACCAGAACCGGTCTTTCAAAACTAAAAAACACCATTCAAATTGTTGCGATAATGTACGGCGATGACACTGCTTTTTATAAACCGGAAACTTTTATTAAAGTTTTGGAAAAACATACAAAATCTCAAGCAATTATTACTTTTGTAACTCTTCAAAAAGAGAATCCCACAGGTTTTGGCAGAATCGTCAGAAAAAACGGCAAGTTAGTGGGGATAGTTGAAGAAAAAGATGCAAACGCCGAAGAAAAAAAGATCAAAGAGATAAACGATGGTTTATACTTCTTTAGCAAAGACTGGCTTTTGAAAAATCTTTCCGAGCTTTTACCGTCTCCCGCAACGGGAGAGTACTACTTAACAGATCTTATAAAATTGGCGCTTGACTCTGGCGCAAAAGTCGAAACTTATAAATTAAAGGATCCGCGGGAGTGGCATGGAATAAATACGCCGCAAGAACTTGAAGAAGCCAACCGTAAACTCAAAAGCAAAATTCATATTATGGGGATTGCCGGCGCCGGCGCTGCCGCTGTTGCCGGTATTGCCAAAGCAAATAGATTCGAAGTTAGCGGCTGTGATCTGAATCCGCAATCTTCTTACTCCAAGAGTTTGGATATTAAAGTTCAGATTGGTCACGACCCCAATCACTTGATAGAGACCGACATGTTAATTATCTCTCCGGCAGTTTTAAAACTTAACCCCCAGAACCCGGAAGTTGTAAGTGCAAAAAAGTTAGGCATACCGGTTTTAACTTGGCAAGAATTTCAAGCAAAATTTTTACAGAAGGGTAAATTTATTATTGCCGTGGCGGGAGCTTACGGGAAATCCACAACAACCGCCATGGTTGCCCAAATATTAACTGATGTAGGTCTTGACCCGACATGCGAAGTTGGCGCAAAAGTTCTCTCTTGGCATAAAAACTTTAGAGTCGGCAAGTCAAAATACTTCGTTTGTGAAGCTGACGAATACAATAATAATTTTTTAAATTATTCACCCGACATTGCCGTCGTTTTAAACATCGCCTGGGAACACCCAGACTTTTTCAAATCCAAAAAAGATGTCATCACCTCGTATCAAAAATTTGTTGATAATATCAAACCCGGCGGCACGCTCGTAGTCAGCCCACAAGTTAAATCGTGGGTCAAACCGAGAAAAGATGTCAAGACAATAGTCATAAGTCCCGCGCAAAATATTCATTTATCTATAATCGGCGATTTCAGAAAAGAAAACGCCGCCGCCGCCATCGCCGTTGCCAAACAGCTAAGCATCGACCCACAAAAAGCCCAAAAATCAATTGAAAATTTCAAAGGCCTTGGCCGCCGTTTGGAGTTAAAAGGAGAAATTAAGAAAGTCAAAGTCTACGACGATTACGCCGTCCAGCCATATACCGCCAAAACCACCGCAAACGCCTTAAAAGAAAAATTTAAAGATAAAAAAGTTCTTCTCGTATTTGAACCTCACACGTTTTCCCGCGTCGAAACTTTTTTTGACGACTTCGTTAATGCGCTTCAAAAATCAAATGTCGATAAAATCTATATAACGGAAATCTTTGCCGCCAGGGAAAAAGGAGACAAAAAGGTCCTTGCCCAAAAACTGGTTAAAAGGGTGGGGGAGAAGGCAAAATTTACCGGGTCACAGGTCCAAACTGCAGATCTCGTCAGAGAACATCTCAATGAGTTTGATATTATCCTGGGAATGGGTGCGGGAGATATATACAAACTGTACGACTTAATAAAGAATTTATATCAGAGGAGCGCCATCGGCAGGACGAAGTCTGACGAGGCGATCTACTAATTTAAAATAATATGCCAAATTACGACGAATTAAAAAATATTTTGGGTCCTTTAAGGGTTTTTGAAAATGAACCACTTTCGGCCCACACCTATTTTAAAATCGGTGGACCGGCAAGACTATTTTTCGAAGCCAAAAGCCTGGATGATCTCAAACTGGCAATAACGACAGCCAAAGAAAATAAAATTCCATTTGTTATCTTGGGCGGCGGCGCAAATGTCCTCGTATCAGATAAAGGTTTTAATGGACTGGTTATCAAAAACCGCGCCGACGGCATCAAACTCGTCGGCCTAAAAGGCACAATTGGCAAAACCGGCTCCGGCATCAAAAGTGCTTTAGTTTGGGCGGCCTCCGGCACGCCGATGAACCAGCTCGCCCGCTTTACAATCGACCAGGGCCTGGAAGGTCTGGAATTTTTGCTTTCTGTTCCCGGCACCGTCGGCGGCGGCGTAAAAATAAACGCCCATTTTGAAGTTGAGAAAGGTGATTTTTTGGGTAACCATTTGGTTTCCGCTTTGCTCCTAAACCCCAAAACCGCTGAAACAAAAAACGTTGATTTCACATATTTTGAATTTTCTTACGACCATTCAAAAATTCAGGACACCGGTGAAATAGTTCTGGAAGCGGTATTTCGTCTGGACAGATCCCAAGACCCCAAGAGTCTTTGGCAAAGGGCAATGGATAACGTCAAACGCCGCAATGAAGAACAACCAATTGGCATTGCTTGTTCCGGCTGTATTTTCAGAAATATTGAACATGCCGATGCTGTTCGGCTGTCGACCCCCAACCTCACAACTTCAACCGGTTATATTATCGATAGCCTCGGTCTTAAAGGTACAAAAATCGGTGGTGCCGAAGTTTCCACTCATCATGCCAATTTTATTATCAATACAGGAAACGCCACGGCCCAAGATGTTATAGAATTAATCAGTCTCATTAAAAATAAGGCAAAAGAAACGTATGGATTAGATTTAAAAAAAGAAATCTTCTTAATCGGAGATTTCGGAGGCAACTCATGATTAGTTACGAAATTACCGGCGGTGTAAAACTTTCAGGCAAAATCAAAATTGCCGGGAACAAAAATTCTATCCTGCCTATTATGGCGGCATGTCTCTTGACCAAAGAAACCTGCACAATTAAAAACGTCCCCGAAATTTCCGATGTCGATGTAATGACCCAGTTAATGCAATTAACAGGAGCCAAAATTGAAAGAAAGGATAAATCGACGCTGACAATCTCCGCGCAAGTCGTTACACCCGCAGATTTTCCCCAAGATTTAACCCAGAAACTTAGAGCCGCCATTCTTCTTTTGGGGCCAATGCTTGCTCGTTGCGGAAAAGTGAGAATGGGCCATCCTGGTGGCGATATCATTGGTAGACGGCCACTGGACACCCATATTCAAGCTCTTGTTGCTCTCGGAGCTAAAATAAAAGAAGGCGATTTTTATGATGGCTCCGCCAAAAATCTTAACGGCGCGGACATTTTCTTAGAAGAAGCATCAGTGACGGCTACAGAAAACGTTATCATGGCCGCTGTCTTGGCTGCCGGTACAACCACAATACGAAGAGCTGCCTCCGAGCCTCATGTCATCGACCTTTGTCAGTTTTTAAATAAAATGGGAGCCCTGATTTCCGGTATTGGTTCAAACGTTTTAACCATTGTCGGCGTCAAGCACCTCAAGGGCGCCACTTTCGCCGTCCGACCCGACCATATTGAAGTAGGAACGTTTGCCATTTTAGCAGCAGTTGCGGCAAGTAAATTAGAAATGTCTCCCGTCATCGGCCAAGACTTAGAAATGATTCTTTTAACTCTTTCAAAATTCGGGGTAAAGTACAAACTAGAGAAAGACACCTTAACTGTCACCGGAAGTAAACTGAAAGCCACAGAAAAGGTTGTAACCGATGTCTGGCCCGGGTTCCCGACGGATTTAATTGCGCCAATGATCGTTTTAGCAACCCAGGCAAAAGGCGTGACCATTGTTCACGATTGGATGTACGAATCGCGTATGTTTTTTGTCGACAAACTGCTTTCGATGGGTGCTAAAGTTGAAATCGCCGATCCTCACAGGGTTTTAGTTTATGGCCCCACAAAACTTTTTGGCCAAAGACTGGATACCCCTGACATTCGTGCAGGGATTGCTATTGTAATTGCCGCTCTCACCGCCACAGGCAAAAGCCAAATCGATAAAGCAGAACTAATCGAACGAGGCTACGAAAATATTGTCGAAAGGCTTTCCGCTCTCGGCGCGCAAATCACTCGCATAGAATCCTAAATGCCAAGCAGATTAAAAGTAGGCGTGCTTTTTGGTGGCAAATCCCCGGAACATGAGGTTTCAATTATCTCCGGTAGGGAAGTGGTTAAAAATTTAAACAAAAATAAATACGTTGTTATCCCAATTTTTATTTCTAAAGACGGAAAAAGTTGGCAAATAAATGGGGAAAAAGAATCCTTAAACTCCCCCGCCAGGGTAGAGTCTTTAAAGAAAATAATTAATATTGCCTTTATTGCCATGCATGGCCCTTTTGGCGAAGACGGCATAATTCAAGGCTTCCTGGAAATGTTTAATATTCCCTACACCGGGTCTGGTGTCTTGGCCTCAGCGCTTGGAATGGACAAAATTTGTTCGAGGAAATTATTTATTCAAGCTGGTATAACTGTACCCAAATATGTTTTGGTCAATAAAAAAACACCACAGCCCAAAACATTATCGAAGTTAAAATTTCCGCTTTTTGTTAAACCAAAAGCGCAAGGGTCATCAGTTGGAGTCTCAAAGGTCAAAAGCAAAAAAGACCTACCAAAAGCCCTCAAAAACGCTTTCTCTTACGGGAATGAAGCAATAGTTGAAGAATTTTTAGATGGTACCGAAGTAACTTGCGCAATATTAGGTAGCAAAAATCCCAAGCCCTTACCTCTAGTGGAAATAGTGCCCAAGAACGAATTTTTCGATTTAGAGGCAAAATATGATTCTAAGTTAACCGACGAGACCGTACCAGCAAGAATAAATGAAAAATTAACAGGGGAAGCACAGATAGCAGCACTTGCAGCCTATAAGACACTTGGATGCAGGGGTTTTGGCCGTGTTGATATGATTATTTCATCTGGCAGGCCATACGTTCTTGAAGTTAACACAATCCCCGGCCTTACCCCAGTTTCTCTTTTCCCTAAAGCAGCCAAAGCTGCTGGCATTTCTTACGAAAAACTCCTAGATAAAATTATAACTTTCTCCTTAGAAAAATAAGCAGCCCATTTTTGAATAAAGCCCCCAAAAGAAGTATAATAATTATTTGATGATGTTCAATACCGACATCTTTGAAGAGGTTAAATCATGGAAGAAACCCCTTCACAAATCGCGCACATATATAGCCAAAAATTACCTCAAACTTCTCCCCGAGATAGAGGTAATTGGCATTACCGGTAGCGTTGGTAAAACCCTAACCCAAAACACTATTTACGCGGTGTTATCACAAAAGTTCAAAGTCGTAACTGGCGGCGAAAATCTTGACCCAACATTTCGCATCCCCCAAACAATTCTTTCTACAAAACCCTGGGCCCAAAAAATAGTTTTGGAATACGGAGTCGAAAAACCGGGCAACATGGACCATTATCTTTCAATTGTCAAACCCAAAATTGCCATCGTTACAACTATTTCCCCAACCCACACCAAATACTTCAAAGATGTCGAAGGTGTTTACGATGAAAAGGTTAAGTTAGTAAAGTCTCTTGGAAAAAGCGATTTTGCCGTTCTTAATGCCGACGACCCCAACGTCGCCAAAATGGCCGATGAAACTGAAGCCAAGATTTATTGGTACGGCAAGAAAGCTAAAGATGGCGTAAAAATTTCGCATTTTTCCCAAAGTTTCCAAGGATCAACCTTCCGTTTGCATTACAAAAGTCAAAAAGCGACTGTTTCCTGGAGAGTGGTAGGGGAGCACCAGTTAACTTCGGCATATGCCGCCGCCGCCGTTGGTATTTTAGAGGGTTTAACCTTAAAGCAAATTGCCAAAGGACTTTCGCGGGTAAAATTACCAGATCATAGACTTACTCCAATAGTCACCAAAAACTTTAATATTATCGATGATACTTATAACTCTTCCCCCAGAGCCGCACTTGAGGCCTTAAAAACATTTCTCAAATTGTCGAAAAACTTGCATAAAATAGTTGTCCTCGGCCCAATGAAAGATCTTGGGCACCTGTCCGTTGAAGAACACAGAAAGCTCGGCGTTGCTATTGCCAAATCTAAAATCAATCTTCTCATTACATACGACAAAGTTGCCGAAATTATTGGCAAATCCGCCAAAAAATACGGCTTTTCCGGCAGAATCATCAATTCCGATTCCACGCGAGAAATTATAAAAGTGATTAAGAAACTTAAAAAGGCAAACAGCGTAATTTTAGTCAAGGGTTCTCGCCATGCCCACCTTGAGCGCGTAGTCAACGGCTTACTCGGCAAATCAACAAAAGTTTCTTGTTACCACTGCGGAGAGCTGAAATAGTATAAAATTAACCTAATTAACCTAATTACTAATTGACCTAAATAATTCAAAAATTATTAAATTAAAAAATTAATTAGAAATTAGAAATTTAATTCATGGTCCAAATTTTAGGCTTACTACTACTATCATTTTTCACAATCAGTATTCTCTTGGTCCCGTTTATAAATGCCCTCTACAGAATAAGATTTCAAAGGCGCAACCAAAGAACTCGCGATCTTTTCGAAGTAAGAACTCCAATTTTTGATAAACTTCACGGCCATAAAGTCGGCACTCCGGTAGGTGGCGGAGCTTTGGTAATTTTAGTCGTAACCGCCCTTTATTTGGCTATTGTAAGTCTCGCCCCGCAGTTTGGGATAGAAAGAACCGCCGTTTATCCTTACAAAAAGGAAGTTCAAGTTCTACTTTTTACTTTTCTCTCATTTGGCATTTTGGGTGCGTACGACGATCTAAGAAAAACTTTCGGTTTTACCAAAACCAAATTTTGGGGGATGCGCTTTCGCCATAAACTGGCCGTCCAGTGGGCCTTAGCACTGGCAGTTGCCAGCTTTCTTTATTTTAGTCTTGGCATTCATATTGTCAACGTTAGATTTTTTGACATTTTTGACCTGGGTCTTTTATATATTCCTTTTGCTGCCTTCGTCATTGTTTCTTTTGCCAACGCCGTCAATATCTCCGATGGCCTTGATGGCTTGGCAACAGGGCTCCTGCTTATTTGTCTTTTGGCTTTTTTAATCATATCCCGCACAATTTTAGATACCATTCTTTCGACATTTTTGGGCCTTTGGATCGGCGCCCTTATCGCTTTTTTGTATTTCAACATTTGGCCGGCCAGAATTTGGCTTGGCGATGTTGGTGCTCTTTCCTTTGGGGCCACCCTTGCCGTTTGCGGTCTTATATTGGGAAAGCCGATTGCCATGCCTATTATTGGCGGCATGTTTGTTGTAGAAGTTGGCTCATCGCTTCTGCAAATCCTCTCAAAAAAAATTAGACACAAAAAACTTTTTGACGTTGCCCCGATTCACCTTTGGCTTCAAAATAAAGGTTGGGAAGAATCTAAAATAGTCTTTCGGTTTTGGCTGGCGCAGATTATGTTTGCCGCTTTTGGGCTTTGGCTCTCGTTTTTTTAGTCTATGGAAGATAAACGACCAATAGGACTTTTCGATTCTGGAGTTGGAGGCCTTTCCGTTCTTCTGGAAATTGCTAAAATCCTGCCCAAAGAAAACTTCATTTTTTTAGCTGACCAGCTTAACGTTCCATACGGTGCCAAAACCAAAAGAGAGATCGAAGATCTTTCCGAGAGAATCACACATTTTCTTCAGAGGCAAAAAATAAAAGCTCTCATTATTGCTTGCAACACGGCAACTTGCTATGCACTGGATTATCTCAGACTCAATTTCGATATTCCAATAGTCGGCGTTGTCCCTGCAGTAAAACCGGCAGCCAAAATGACAAAGATCGGCAGAATTGTTGTCATGTCGACTCCTGCTACAGCCAAAAGTTCTTATCTGGATTCTCTAGTTAAACAATTCGCTAAAAACCGTCAATGTCTTAGGCTTGGTTGTCCCGGTCTGGAAGAAGTCGTTGAGACTTTGGATAAAAACACCGGCAATGATCTCATTGATAAATACACTGCTAAAATTAAAAAGTTCCAAGCCGATGTTGTCGTTTTAGGCTGTACTCACTTTCCCTTTTTAAAAGAAGAAATCAAAAAAAGATTGGGGTCAAAAGTTAAAGTTATTGATTCCGGTGCGGCCATCGCCAGACGCGTGAAATATCTTCTCAAAAGAAAAGATGCGCTTTCGCCCAAAAAAGGCAAAGATTTATTTTTTACAACCGGTGATCCAAAAGAATTTTCCCGCGTCGCCTCCATTCTCTTAGACTCAAATATTTCAGCCGAAAAAGTAGAGATCTAAAATGATCAAAAACAAAAAAATCATTATTATTGGTTTTGGCAAAGAGGGCGCCGCTGCGGCAAAATTTCTAGAGCCGACTAACAAAATCACAGTCTATGACGATAAAGAGAAAAACCGGATAAAAAGAGGTGAACGTTTCGATCTAATCGTTCGCTCCCCGGGAGTTAGGCCCGATCATCCGCTCATCAAAAAACTTACCAAAGACGGTACGGTTTTAACATCTCCCACCCAAATATTTTTTGATTTATGTCCGTGCCCCATTATTGCCGTCACCGGCACCAAGGGTAAAGGAACAACCTCAACCCTTATTTATGAAATGTTAAAAACCGAAAATAAAAACGTTTTTCTTGCTGGTAACATCGGTACACCGGCTCTCGAAATCCTGCCGAAATTAAATAAAAAGAGTTTGGTCGTTTTAGAACTGTCCTCGTTTCAACTTATGGATCTTGCCAAAAGCCCGCACATCGCTGTTGTTTTAATGATAACCCAAGAGCATCTGGATTGGCACAAAAATAAGAAAGAATACCTTTTGGCAAAAATGCCAATTGTGAAATACCAAAATAAAAATGATTTTGCTGTTATTAACTGGGATTTCCCAAATTCCAGAAATTTCGCTGATTTTACTCAGGCGAAAGTTATTTCAGTCTCAACTCAAGGCCAGACCGATTCCTGCATATCAGACAATAAACTTATGTTTAAAAAAGAGATTGTGGCAAGCGTTTCTGACGTCCTACTCCCCGGCCGACACAATATACAAAATATCTTAGCGGCCATTGCAGTTGTAAAAATTTACAAAATCAAAAATGAAAACATTAAAAAAGTTCTAACTTCATTCAAAGGTTTAGATCATAGGTTGCAGCTTATTCACGCTGTAAATGGTGTTAAGTATTACAATGATTCTTTTTCGACGACACCCGAAACAACCATTGCCGCCATCGAGGCTTTTCCCCAGCCCAAGATTTTAATTCTTGGTGGTTCTTCTAAAAATTCCAACTTTTCCAACCTTGCCAGAAAAATCGCTGGCGACAAATCTATAAAAGGAATTATTTTAATTGGAAAAGAGGCTGAAAGGATTAAAGACTCAATCAAAAAAGCCGGCGGGTTTGATGACAAAATGATTGAAGGCGCAAAAAACATGCAGCAAATAGCGCCAATGGCTCAAAATCTAGCTCGAAGCGGTGATATAGTGATATTGTCCCCTGCTTGCGCCTCCTTTGACATGTTCAAAAATTACGAGGACCGGGGCAGGCAGTTCATTACCGAAGTTAATAAACTAAGATGAGAAATTATTTGGTTAGATCAAAACAAAAAACTCTGGATGGGCCTTTTATCGCCGCCACAATATTCATGGTTTTATGTGGACTGGTCATAATTTATGATGCAACGCCGGTTGCCGCCTTCCACGATTTCGGCGATAAACTTTACTACTTCAAAAACCAGCTTATCTGGGCCACTCTTGGCTCTTTCGCCCTTATTCTCTTCAGTTTTTTTGATTATCACAAGCTTTTAAAATTTGCCTATCCGTTCCTTTTGGCAAGCGTTATTCTCTTGCTGGCGACTTTGGTGCCCGGTATCGGTTCCAAAATTTACGGTGCCCGCCGCTGGATTTCTATTGCCGGTCTTTCTTTTCAGCCTTCGGAAATTGCCAAATTGGCGCTCATCTTCTATGAAACTTCAGTTATCGCAAAGTTTGAAAACTTCAAAATCTCTTTCCAAGACGCTTTTCTGGTAATCTTCCTACCGGCGTTTGCCGTGACCGGTCTTGTATTGGTCCAGCCGGATCTCGGAACTGCCTTAATTTTGGCCAGCCTCACTTTAACAATTTACTTTGTAGGAGGCGGTCCGATTAAACATCTGATTTTGGCGCTTTCCGCTTTAATTGTTGGGGGGGGTGGCGCAATAATTCTCGAATCTTACCGCTTTGAAAGATTCAAAACATTTCTAAATCCGGCCCACGATCCTCAAGGGGCCTCTTACCAGATAAACCAAATATTAATTGCTCTTTCCCAAGGCGGATTTTTCGGCGTTGGGCTTGGAGGTTCCCGCAGCAAGTTTGATTTCATCCCCGAAGTTCAAGGCGACGCAATTTTTGCCGTCTTCGTCGAAGAACTGGGTTTCGTAGGCGCGGTACTTTTAATTGCCCTTTTCCTTTTTATTATTTCCAAAGGTATTGGAATTGCCAGAAATGCCCCCGACCCGACCGGTAAAATTTTGGCAATCGGGCTAGTTGGTTTAATCGGCATCCAGACGCTTTTTAACCTGGCTTCTGTCGTGGCCCTTGTTCCTTTAACCGGCGTTCCTCTGCCGTTCATCTCCTACGGCGGCTCATCGCTTTTTGTCATCATCGCCGCCATTGGCATCCTTATTAATATCCAAAGGCAATCGGCAAAAGTATGAAAAAAATCGTCATCTGTGGGGGACATTTAACGCCGGCACTGGCAACCGTAGAAGGCTTAGAAAATAAAAAAGACAATCAAATAATCTTCTTCGGCAGAAAAAAAGCAACGGATGGATCTAGTAGCATATCCGCTGAATTTCGCGAAATTTCCAAAAGAAATATTCCCTTTGTCGACATCATCTCTGGAAGGTTGACGCGAAAATTTACAAAATACACAATCCCTTCCTTATTAAAGATTCCGCTGGGATTCTTATTGTCATTCTTCTATCTGGCCAAACATAGACCCACTCTAGTTATTTCTTTCGGCGGATACTTGTCTACGCCAGTAGTTTTTTGCGCCTGGCTTTTGGGGATTGATTCCATAACTCATGAGCAGGCAGTGGTTCCCGGTTTTGCCAATAGGTTAAACAGTCTTTTTGTAAAAAAAATCTTTCTTTCATGGGCCGGGACACGAGATTATTTCCCCAAAGAAAAATGTGAAGTAATAGGTACTCCGCAATCAGAAACATTAATTAAAAAGTCAGCCGGTGACAAAAAAGTCCGGTCGGCAATCTCCAAAAAAGGCGATATGATTGCCATTCTTGGCGGCTCGCAGGGTTCACACGTCATAAATCAATTTGTTTTTAAAAATCTCGACCTTTTTAATAACTTCCAAGTTTTTCATCAAATCGGTACAGCAAATTATAAAGGTGATTACGGGAAATCCGCCGCTATCAAGAAAAATAATTATTTCTCAATCGATTACATAAGCCCCGAAGATATTGGCGCCGTCATGTCGCGCGCCAAGTTTATTATTTCCCGCTCCGGCGCAAACACGGTCTGGGATTTAGCAACACTTGCCAAACCAGCCATTTTAATTCCTCTGCCGATTGCCGCCGCAGGCGAACAAACTAAAAACGCCCAAATTTTGGAAACAGCTGGGTCGACAATCATCGTTAGTCAAAAAGACCTCTCACGCGCCACTTTAAAAGAAGCGATCAAAAAAATGGAAGATAACTTATTAAAGTTCGAAAAAAACGCCAAAGTCTTCAAAAAAACCCTTCCCCAAAACTCCACTCAAAAGTTAATAAACGCCATCAACAATCTGTAAAGTATTGCTATACTTAAATTATGCGCAAGATTTTTTTGGTAATCGCTACCGTTATTTTAGGGAGCCTGATCATTTTTGGACTAGCAAAAACCTCCAATATTTCCCTTCCTAAAAAATCCCCTCCTCCCCAAATCACCAACATTGAACCGGCAGTTCAAATCGAAGGTACGAATCTTTATCTCGCCGAAAACGGGCAGGTGCTAGACAGGGCCAGTTCTAAAAAACCTCTTTTATATCTGGACAAAAATATAAAAGTCCAAGCTGGCCAAAAAATTACCGACCAACAGATTCTATTCGCCGTCAAAATCGCCACCGGCCTCACAAAATCAGATTTCACTGCTGCCAGCATCCGGCTTTTAGATTCTCGCGACATTGCCGTTTACAGTCCCCAAGACGCCATTGCCGTTTTTTCCAGCGATAAAGACGCAAATTTACAGATTGACTCTTTACAGCAAGTCCTGGCCAAAGCTAAAATAGATGCGACAAAAATTTCCAAAATTGACTTGCGATTCGATAAGCCCGTAATCGTTTTTAAACAACAGTAAACCCCGATGCCGAAAGATAAAATTATCACTGCCATTGATATTGGTTCCTCCAAAATTACCACCATCATCGCCCAAGCGACGGAAACTTCGAAACTCAATATTATCGGTGTTTCGTCTGTCCCCGCCCGCGGTTTAAAAAAGGGCCAGGTTGTTGATATCGAAGAAGCGGTAATGGCCATTACCCAGTCCCTGGAATCAGCTGAACGCATGGCCGGCTATTCCGTCGGCAGCGCCTTTATCTCAACTGATGGTACCCACATTGAATCCCAAAACTCCAAAGGCGTCGTGGCAGTTTCTAACCCCAACGGGGAAATATCCCAAGAAGACGTCATCCGCGTTGTCGAGGCAGCCCGCGCCATTTCCCTTCCATCGTCAAAAGAAATTCTCCACGTCATCCCCAGATTTTTCATTATCGATTCCCAAAGCGGCATCAAAGACCCCATCGGCATGAACGGCGTCCGCCTGGAGGTGGAAACCCACATTATAACCGGTGCCACCACAGCGCTTCGAAATATTGCCAAATGCGCCAGTCTTGTCGGCATCGACGTCGACGGCCTGGTTTTTTCCGGGCTCGCTGGCGCTTACTCAGTTCTTACTGATACTGAAAGAGAACTCGGCGTCATTTTGGTAGATTTCGGCGGTGGCACTACCGATATTACCATTTTCACCGATGGCGCCCCGGTCCATAGCGCCGTCCTGCCAATCGGCGCCAAAAATGTCACCAACGATCTGGCCATCGGTCTTCGTGTTTCTTTAGATTCCGCCGAAAAAATTAAGCTGGCCCTATCTTCTGCCCCCAAAATAGCTGTAGAAATGGATGAAGAAGGCAACGCCCAAGATAAAAAAGAATCCGATAAATTAGACCTTGCTGGTTTGGGAATCGAAGAGGATTTGAGAAACGTTTCCAAAAAAACCTTAACCGACGGCATCATGAAACCCCGGCTTCGCGAAATTATCAATATGGTGAAGTTAGAAATCCAAAAGTCCAATTATGTCGGCCTCACGCCTTCCGGCGTTGTCATCACCGGCGGCGGTGCCCAAACCGCCGGCATGGTAGAGCTTGCCCGCCAGGAACTGGGCATGCCCGTTCGAATTGGCAGCCCCGTGGGCGCCACAGGCTTAGTCGACGAAGTTTCTTCGCCCGGCAGTGCCACCAGTCTTGGTCTAGTTATCTATGGCAGCCAGTTCCAAAGCGATGACGTCCGCCTGCCGCTGGTCGGCCGTATCCAAATCAAGGGCGCCGTCACCAAAGGCCTCGGCTGGATCAAATCTCTCCTTCCCTAGAGTTGCAAATCATGCCACCATATGGTAAATTCCCACACGTGCTATGTTAATTAAACCCGACGTCAACAGATTTGCCAAAATTAAAGTCCTCGGCGTCGGCGGGGGCGGGGTAAACGCCCTAAACTCCATGATTGCCAATTCTCAAATTCAAGGCGTTGATTTTGTGGCGGTCAATACCGACCAGCAGCATCTTTTGGCCTCCGTTGCCCAAACTAAAGTCCAAATCGGCGATGGCGTCACCAAAGGCCTAGGTGCCGGTGCCGATCCGGAAATTGGCAAAAAAGCTGCCGAAGAATCTCTGGAGCGCATTAAACAAGTCATCTCCGGTGCTGACATGGTTTTTATTACCTATGGTGCCGGCGGTGGAACCGGAACTGGGGCCGGCCCGATCATTGCCGATCTGGCCCGCAAAATGGGCATCCTGACAGTCGCCGTTGTCACTAAGCCCTTTGGTTTTGAAGGCACCCGCCGCATCGTCGTCGCCGATGAAGGCATCGAAAACCTGCGCGACCGCGTGGACACTCTAATTGTTATTCCCAACCAAAAACTTTTGGAAGTCGTCGACAAAAACGTTTCTCTACTCGAAGCCTTTAAGCTGGCCGATTCCATTCTTTCTCAAGGCGTCCAGGGCATTTCCGACATCATCGTCATGCCGGGTTTAATCAACGTCGATTTTGCCGATATTAAAACCATTATGACCAACGCCGGCACCACTTTAATGGGTGTTGGCACCGCCTCCGGCGAAAACCGCGCCGCTACCGCCGCCCGCGCCGCCATCGCCTCACCGCTTTTGGATTCTTCAATAGAAGGCGCGCGCGGAGTTTTATTTAATATTACCGGCGGCACCGACATGACCATGAACGAAGTTGACGAAGCCGCCAAAGTCATCACCGCCCAGGCCGACCCGGATGCCCAAATCATTTTCGGCGCGGCCATCGACGAAAAATTAATCGACCAGGTTAAAGTCACCGTCGTGGCCACCGGCTTTGACGAATCCCGCCGAAGATATGTCCAAATGACTACAGAAGATAAAGAAATCCAGGAGCAAGTCCAATCTCAATCCCAAAACCCCGAAGAACCCGTCATCGACGAAGACGAATTCGACATCCCCACATTCCTAAGACAGATCAGATAGCCTCTTTTTAAGTTTCAAAATTAATCAAGTACTGAAGTATTTGCTGACTAAATTAGCACGTCCTTCCTCAAAAGGGAAGGGGAATAGTTGGTTATAAGCGTTTGATTACTAGGTACGAAATTGCTATAATAGCGATTGAATTTCCTAGTAAGAATTCTTCTCAACCACAAGCTACTCCCCAAAAGGGGAGTAAATGCACGTACCAGAGGACGACTTTAAACAATTTATCACGATCAGGCTCGGTCTAGCTCCAGAATCTATCCGTCACGACATGTGCCGGCTTCGAATCATCAATAAATGGTTTGCAGACAAAGAGTTAACCAAAGAAAACATAGAAGCATACTTCTTCAAACGTAAGGAAGAAGGTTTAGGTAATAGTGCTCTAAATACCTATCGTAGTGTTTTCCGGCACGTTCAACATTATTGCAAAGACAGAAGGTTACCTTGTGATTTTTTTGAAGGATTCAAATCTTTTAAAAAAATCAAGCCAGACATTATAGTTTTTACCCAGGAAGAAATTGAGCTTCTTGAAAACACATATATAACATATGGTCATTTCCAGGGAAGAGATGTTTCATTTCTGAATTTTCGATATGGAACCCTGACCAGGTTTCTAGCTGAGACTGGCTGCCGGTTTGGGGAAGCTGCTAATCTAAAAATTAAGAATTTGGATCTAAATGCTGGCAGAGCGACATTCATAGAAACCAAAACAAATCAAAATCGAACAGCTTTTATAATAGGGCCGCTTGTGGATGCTTTGAAACAAACGATAGAAGGGTTAGGGCCCGATGATTATGTCTTTCGCAACGCCGCAGAACACCGCATACACCCACAAGACTACATAACAGATTTAAAAAAACGCGCAAAAATAGCCAGAATAGTCAATCTTAAAAAGGTTCACCCTCATAATTTTAGGCACACATATGCCACTATGCTGCTAGAAGCCGGTGTGCAGATAACAGAGGTATCAAAACTTCTTGGCCATAAAGATATTCAAACTACTTACGACACCTATATGCACCTTGCTGATAAAACCCTGCAAAAGGCCGCAATGAGGAACCCATTAATTAGGGATAGCGTCGCACCAAAAGAAACTATAAGAGCGATAAAAGAAACATTGGATAATTTTCACTTAGAAGGTGATCCACGCTTTATTTATACAATTTCAGAGACCGAAAACGGCCTACAATTTTCTTTACAAGCTAAAAATTGATAGGGGGCCGGAGTTGTTAATCCAGTCCCCTATCCTCAACGCACAAACTACCCCATTACTTTTTTCCTAGTAAGATTAAATAACGGTAATTTGCTTTATATTGACCACAACTTTTAATTTCATCGATCAAAGTACCAATCAAGCGTTTGCAACCGTTTAAGGCGCAATCAACTTTTCTGCTAGCCACAAAGTTGGGCAATTAATTCACTGGTTAGACCGATCTTTGTGAACTCTTTGTCTTGAGCGATTCTCATTACCCTAAAAATGTCAGAATTGTCAAATTTTTTTCCGCAATCTCGGGCAGTATCAAAGATGAAACTTATCAATGGCCAATCACCAATAAAGCACCACCTTTTATCTGCCCTTAAGAATCTGTAGATTGTTATGTACCTCCAATTATTGAGAAGTTTCTGGAAGATAGTGGTCTCAGCTCTTTCTAGATCTTGAACAAAATAACTCGGATGCCTCATTGCTTCTCCTCTAATGACATCTCGGCAATTATGTTATCGAGCTCTTTACTAGAAATCGTAGTTTCAGTAATAGCGGGTTCCTTAACTGCCCCAGTAATAAATTCACTCTTA
>Ga0209515_10000069_pt1 | contig 178502 bp, 160 predicted proteins | sample Subgroupgradi54m_FD_187454 | JGI IMG/M metagenome (GOLD analysis project Ga0209515, IMG submission 187454) | Subsurface groundwater microbial communities from S. Glens Falls, New York, USA - GMW60B uncontaminated upgradient, 5.4 m (SPAdes)... ...
CCTTGTGCGACGCTATTCCCATAGCGTCTCCGCGGAAAAGTTATCGCGTCTCGCATATGAGTCTCTAATGCGAAAAAATTTGATATAATCGTTTCAGGTTAAAAGGAAAAGGGACTATGGCACACGATAAGCTTTTTAGGAAAAAAGCACGGATCGAGGACTTTAATTTCGGTAAGAAAACGGCCGAAGTTTTTGATGACATGCTGGACCGTTCGGTCCCTTTTTACGCCGAGATCCAGCGGATGATCAATCAGATGGTGGCGGAATTTGCCGTCGAGGGGACGAACGTGTATGACCTTGGATGTTCGACGGCCAATACGTTCATTCAGATGAACGGCAGTCTTCCGAAAGGCGTGACCCTGGTCGGGGTCGATTCGTCTCCTGAGATGCTCGGGATTGCGAAAAAAAAGTTGGGCTCCCAGCGCCGTTCCTTTAAATACAAACTGATCTGCCAGGACTTGAACAAGGGTGTGTCGGTTACCAATGCGTCGGTAGTGATCATGAATCTCACCCTCCAGTTCATCCGGCCTCTCTATCGCGACCGGACCATTGCGGCGGTTGCCTCCGGTCTTAAAAAAGGGGGGTGCCTCATCCTCGTAGAAAAAGTTTTGAGCCAACATTCCGCTTTGAACCGGCTCTTTATCAAATATTATTACGAATTCAAGAAACAAAACGGTTACAGCGAAATGGAGATCGCTCAGAAAAGGGAGGCCTTGGAAAACGTCCTCATTCCCTACCATTTTGATGAGAACCGTGAACTGCTCCTGAGGAACGGCTTCAAGGGCTGTGACACCTTCTTCCGCTGGTATAATTTTTGCGGCATCTTGGCGATCAAATGAAGGCGGCAAGTTCTCCGGGCCTGGTCCTGAAAGCCGGAAATGTTTTCTTTCGCTATCGCAACGTTCTTTTTCCGACAATGTTCCTTCTTCTTTTTCTGGTCTCGGCACCCGATTCGCTTTTGCCGGGATCTCTCCCGAAGAACGCGTTCGAACTCGCGGGGGTGCTTCTTGTGGTCCTAGGACAGTCCTTCCGGCTTCTCGTGATCGGGTATGCTTACATCAAGCGCGGCGGCAAAGAAGGTAAAGTCTTTGCGGACAAGCTCGTCATCAGGGGTTTCTTCGCTCACACCCGAAATCCTATGTATCTCGGCAACGCAACGATCGTGCTGGGCCTTTGTCTGGTCTATCAAAGCCTTTGGGCGTATGCGGTGGTGCTGCCCTTTTTTCTTTTTGCCTACTATGCGATCGTGGTCGCGGAAGAGACTTATCTGAGTGCGCGTTTCGGCGCCGAATACGACCGATACATCCGGACCGTGAACCGCTTTATTCCTGATTTCCGGGGCCTGCGGTCGTCGCTTGCCGAGTTTCGGTATGACTGGCGCAGAGCCCTTCGAAAAGACTACGGAAATGTCACATTGGCGGCCATGACGCTTTTAGTCATCGAAGCGAGGAAAGGCATGGGAGGCCGCAGGCTTTTGGCCGGTTTTGTGGCGACCATTTTTTTTTATTGTTTGGCCCGGTATTTAAAAAAGGCCGGCCGTCTCAGCTCCTCGAACTGATCCTACTTGGTCAAATTACGTGCCCGTAGCTCAACTGGATAGAGCGCTTCCCTCCGAAGGAAGAGGTTGATGGTTCGACCCCATTCGGGCACATGGTTTTAGTTTGCGCGCCCGTAGCTCAACTGGATAGAGCATCTGCCTTCGGAGCAGAGGGTTGGGGGTTCAAATCCCTTCGGGCGCAGTGGTTTTTTAGGTTTGTCCGCATCTTGGATTTTGTTACAATAACAGGTCTTAAATTACGACGTTTCGCGGGAGTAACTCAGTGGTAGAGTGCAACCTTGCCAAGGTTGAGGTCGAGGGTTCGAATCCCTTCTCCCGCTCCATATTTATGCCAACGGGCGGATGGCGAAACTGGCAGACGCGTCAGCCTTAGGAGCTGATGGGGAAACCCTTACAGGTTCAAATCCTGTTCCGCCCATTCGTTTTAGGTTTTTTTAATTTGCGCCGATAGCTCAGTTGGTAGAGCAGCTGACTCTTAATCAGCGGGTCGTAGGTTCAATCCCTACTCGGCGCACAAAAATTGCGGGATGGATCGATAAATGGGAGACGTTAAAAAAAGATGAAAATCGTAGAATTCTTGAACGAGAAGGCGGTCGTGGCCAACATCAAAGCGACCGATAAAGAAGGGGTGATCCGGGAGCTGGTCGACGTGTTGGCCAAAGCCGAAGGTATCCGTAATAAGGAAGAGCTCGTTAAAGTTCTTTTGAGTCGCGAATCCCTCGGAAGCACCGGCATCGGCCAGGGTGTGGGGATCCCGCACGGCAAGTCCAACATCGTCAAGCGTCTCGTCGCCGCTTTCGGGATCTGCCACCCCGGGGTCAATTTCGACGCTCTCGACGGCGAACCTGTTTATATTTTCTTTCTCCTGGTGGCACCCGAAGACTCGGCGGGGCCGCACTTAAAAGGTCTCGCGCGCATCTCAAGGCTTCTTAAGGATAAATTCTTCAGAGAATCTCTCAAGGCTCTCACAGACGAAAAGTCCATTCTAAAACTCATCCGAGAAGAAGACGCCAAGAAGCCCTAGTTTTATTGGCAATTCAGTAGAGGTTTAAAAATTTATGGGACTGTTCAAATGGCTCTATCCCGGCATGCGCATGAAGCGCTGGGTGTTCCTGTGCTGTTTCGGGATCATCCTCTGCTCCATGGGTTTTGTCCTGACGATCATCGACAATCAGAAGACCAGCGGAAGCCTTGTGGTCCTTCTTGGAGTGGTTCTCGTGGGGGTGAGCATCCGGAAGATCATTAAATCCGTGGTGACGGTGCTTCTCCCGCAGCGGGAGAACGAGCTCGTCAATATCATGTACCAGAAAAGGCATCTCGAGCGTGGCGCCCGGATCGTGGTGATCGGCGGCGGCTCGGGCCTGGCGGTGCTTCTTCACGGTCTTAAAGAATTCACGTCCAACATCACCGCGGTCGTCACCGTTGCCGACGACGGAGGTTCCTCCGGGCGGTTGAGGAGCCAGTTCAATATTCCGCCGCCCGGGGATATTCGCAACTGTTTGGTCGCTCTGGCGGATGCGGAACCCATGATGAGCGATCTTTTTCAGTTCCGTTTCCAGGAATCGGGGGAGCTCGAGGGACACAATTTCGGGAACCTTTTTATTCTGGCGATGCTCAAGATCACCGGCGATTTTGAAAAGGCCATCAAGGAATCGAGCAAGATCCTGGCGATCCGAGGACGCGTGGTGCCGGCCACTCTCAAAAAAGTGTCGCTAGTGGCCCAGCACGCTGACGGGACGCGGACTGAAGGCGAGAGCAATATCGGCAAAGCCTCAAGCCCCGTACAAAAACTTTACCTTAAGCCACAGGGATGCGCCGCCACCGAAGACGCTTTGGAGGCCATCGTGAACGCGGACGGCATTGTCATCGGACCCGGGAGCCTCTACACGAGCGTCCTGCCCAACCTTTTGATCGAAGACCTCTCGCAGGCGCTCGCCGCGTCTCTGGCGCCCAAGATCTATATTTGCAATGTGATGACGCAAGCGCATGAAACCGACGGGATGACCGCTTTTGATCACGTCAACGCGATCGTGGAGCACACCCGCCCCGAGGTCTTAAGTCACGTGATCGTCAATAACGGCCATATCCCCCAGAACATCCTGAAAAAATACGCCGGCGGGCAGGCGTATCCGGTGACCGCGGACGTGGCCAAAATAAACAACCTGGGCTACACCGTGATCGAGGCGGATATCATCCACTGTGTTGACACGATCCGGCACAATTCAAGAAAAGTGTCGAAGACCATCATCGAGATCGTCGCCGAAACCAAGAAAAAGAATCACGCGGCCGAGAAAAGAAGAAAGAAGCTCTTGAATGCCAAACCCGTCTAAGAGCTTGATCCTATGCGTTCACGCGCACCAGCCCGTCGGGAACTTCGAGCATGTTTTCGTTGAAGCTTATGAGAAGTCCTACCTGCCTTTTTTCAAGGTTCTGGAAGGTCATCCGTCAGTGCCCATGTCTTGTCATTTTTCCGGCAGCCTGATCGACTGGATCGAGAAGAACAGGCCCGAATTCATCGGGCTTCTGCAAAAGCTCTTCCGGCGCGGGCAGATCGAGTTTCTCGGAGGCGCTTATTATGAGCCGATCTACGGCGTCCTTCCTTCGGGGGACCTGACCGGACAGATCCGGATGATGCGAGCGAAACTTCGGAAGCTTTTCGGCGCGGAACCTACGGGGGCGTGGCTCACGGAACGTGTTTGGGACCCGGCCATTGCCGATCCCATGTGCGATGCCGGCGTGGAATACACGGTCCTTGATGATCTGCATTTCGAAAAAGCGGGTCAACCGCATCCGGTGACGGGCTACCACCAGACCAAGCAGGGCGGCTGCACGCTCGATCTTTTCGCTTCGATGAAGGAGCTACGCTATGCCATGCCGTTCCGAAAGGCCGAAGAGACTCTCGAGCTGATCCAAAAGATCGAGGCCGGACCTACGGATGCGTTAGTGTTTGCCGATGACTGCGAGAAGTTCGGATTTTGGCCGGGCACTTACTCGTGGGTCTATACCGAAGGATGGCTTGAGAAGTTTTTCACGCTCCTCGAAGGGCACCCTGAGATCGGTCTTTACACGTTCAGCCAATTCAGAAAACAGTTCAAATCTAAGGGCTCGGTCCGCGTCCCGCCTGCCAGCTACAGCGAGATGATGGAATGGTCCGGCGGCAATTTCCACAATTTTTTCAAAAAATACCCGGAGAGCCGCTACTTAAGAGACCGGATGCGCCATGTGAGCGAACGGATCCGTCAGGTCTCTTCCAGGAACGGTCATTCGCCCAAGATCGCCAAAGCCGTCGAGGCTCTTTACAAGGCTCAGTGCAATTGCGCCTATTGGCACGGTGTCTTCGGCGGTCTTTATCTGCACCACCTGAGATCGGCGGTCTTTGAGAATTTGATCAAGGCTGACGTTCTTCTCGCGGAATACGCGTCGGCCGGAAGGTCTTCGAGGTCAAGGCGTCACCCGGCGGGTACGGTCAAGCGGGAGATACTGGAATCCGGTCCCCGGTGGGTCCTCCGTCAGAAAAAGATCACGTCCTATTTCAATCCCCGCTATGGCGGGGCGCTCGAGGAGCTGGATTTTGTTCCAAAATCCGTCAATCTGACCTGCGCCTTGCAGCGACATAAAGAGGCTTATCACGAGGCTGTTCTTAATAAAGGAAAACAAAGACCAGAAGCGGAGGGCCGGCCGCTCTCCATTCACCAGATGCTTGGCGCCAAAGAGGAGCACCTGGAAGACCACCTTTTTTACGACGCGATCCGGCGCCTTTCGCTGATGGACCATTTCTTCGACCGTGAGATCACGTCCGAGGAATTTCTCAGATCCTCCTACACGGAAGCGGGTGATTTCGTGGGTTCACCGTACCGCTCGGCCGTGCGAAAAAAAGGGGACGAAGGCCTTGTTTTAAAAAGGAGAGGATCGGTCCTCTTGAACGGCAAGAAGAGGTCCTTAAGCCTCGCGAAGGCCATCACTCCCAAAAAGGATGGTGCGCTTTCGGTGACGTATACCCTCCGGAACGGATCCGCCGCTTCGCTCGAGTTCACTTGGGGTGTGGAATTCAATTTTTCGATCGGAGATCCCTACGCGGCCAAAGGCATCTCGGAGAAGAACGTGAAGGATTGGGTCTTCAATGACCAGTGGCGCGGAATCAAGATCCGGGTTCGCGCCGGAGATGACGAGGGTTGGAGGCTTTTGACGGCCCCCGTCGAGACCATTTCGGAATCCGAGGCGGGTCTCGAAAAGACTTTCCAAGAGCTCGGGGTGCTTTTCCAGCGCCGGATTTCACTCGGGGCCTTTGAGGCCAAGGAATACCGGTTGGAGGTCGAATGCTCCTGAAAAAAAGGATCCAGATCAAAAATTCCCAAGGACTTCATGCCCGGCCGGCGTCTTTATTCGTCAAGATCGCCAACCGGTTCGAATCGGAAGTGACCGTCCGCAAGGATGCCGAGGAAGTCAGCGGAAAGTCCATCATGGGTCTGTTGACGCTCGCGGCCAACCGCGGCTCGTACGTCGACATCGAGATCTCAGGTCCGGACGCGGACGAAGCCATGAGATCACTTGAGGAATTCCTATCCACCGATTGCGAGGAAGGCAATGCGAGCGGCCCGCCGCCGCACGAGAAGGGGAGCAATGAAATCCTATAAGGGCATCGCCGCTTCGCCGGGCATCGCCATCGGAAAGGCCCACCTCGTCGGAAGCGAAGAAATGACGATCCCCAAGATCTCCATCAAGGAATCGGCGATCCCCAAGGAGATCACACGCTTTCAGGAAGCGCTTACCAAGACCCGCGCCGAGATCCTGTTGATCCGGGACAAGATCTCGAAGGAGATCGGTCAAGACCACGCGGATATTTTCAACGCTCATCTCATGGTGATCGAGGACCGGGCTCTCATCGAAGAGGTCATGGAAAAGATCAAGAAAGAGAAACTGACCTCGGAATATATCTTTTCGAATGTCCTCAGGCGCTATGTGCAGTCTTTTCTCAAGATCGACGACGAATACCTGAGGGAGCGGGTGAGCGACATCAGCGATGTCGGTCGCCGCATCCTCCGAAATCTGATCGGCATGAACCGCTCCTCTTTGAGCGATCTGCCGGAAAAGATGATCCTCGTGGCGTACGACCTGTCTCCCAGCGACACCGCGGTCATGCACCGGAAGAACGTCATCGGTTTCGCGACGGATATCGGCGGCCGTACCTCCCATACCGCGATCATGGCCAAATCGCTCGAGATCCCCGCCGTGGTCGGTCTTGAAACGATCACTAGCCAGGTCCGTGAAGGCGACATGCTGATCGTCGACGGCCTCGAAGGAATGGCGATCGTGAACCCCACTCCCGCCGAGCTTCAGAAATACAAGCAGCTTCTCGTTCGTCATCAGGAGGTCGGGCGCGGGCTTAAAAAACTGAAGGATCTGCCCTGCGTGACCCTCGACGGCCGACGCATCGAGCTTGCGGCCAACATCGAGCTTCCGGATGAGACCGTGTCGGTGCTCTCGCACGGCGCCGACGGGATCGGCCTCTACCGTTCCGAATTTTTGTACATGAATCGCGCGGACCTGCCTGGGGAGGAGGAACAGTATCAGGCCTACAAAAAAGTCGTCCTGGAAATGTCTCCCAAACCGGTGATCGTTCGCACGTTCGACCTCGGGGGCGATAAATTCTTGTCCCATTTGGAGATGCCTCATGAAATGAACCCTTTTTTGGGGTGGCGGGCCATCCGTTTTTGTCTTGCGTCGCCCGAAATATTCAAGATCCAGCTCCGAGCGATCCTGCGGGCGAGCGCCCACGGAAAACTTCGTCTCATGTATCCCATGATCTCGGGTGTGGGGGAGCTCAAGCAGGCCAACCGGCTTCTCGAAGAAGCCAGGAACGAGCTGAAGGTCAAGCGACTTGCCTTCGACGAAAGATTGGAGGTGGGAGCGATGATCGAGATCCCTTCCGCCGCGCTCACGTGCGACATCCTGGCGCCCGAGGTCGATTTTTTCAGCATCGGCACCAACGATCTGATCCAGTACGCGCTCGCCGTGGATCGTATCAACGAAAAGATCGCCTATCTTTACGAACCGGCGCACCCGGCGGTGCTTCGGCTTCTGCGCACCGTCATCGAGACCGGCCACTCCAAAAAGATCTGGGTGGGGATCTGCGGCGAGATGGCCGGTGACCCTCTTTTGACGCCGGTCCTGGTGGGCCTCGGGATCGACGAGATATCGACTTCTCCGGTCATGATCCCGGAGATCAAGAAGATCGTGCGTCTTTTGACCTATGCGGAGGCTCAGGAGATCGCTCAGTACGCTCTGACCCTTCGAAGCGGCGCCGAAATCATGGGCTTTCTGAAGCAGAAATACCAACACTTGATGAAAGAACAGGTCAAAAGGTAGCAAAGTCTCATGAAAGCCTTGATCCTCGCCGCGGGCTACGCCACGCGCTTGTACCCCCTGACCGAAAAGTTGCCGAAGTGCTTGTTGAAAGTCGGACCGGAAACGCTCCTCGACCGTTTGATCCACAAACTGGAGGCGATTCCGGAGCTCACGGACATTCTGATCGTCACCAACGCTCTTTTTTACAGACAATTGTCGGACTGGAGGAAAGAACTAAAAAGCCGTTTGCCCGTCAAGGTCATTCAGGACGGGACCCGATCCAACGAAGAGCGCCTGGGCGCCGTCGGGGATTTCGACCTGGCCATCCGGGAGGAGAAGATCCGAGCGGACGTCCTGATGCTTGCCAGCGACAACCTTTTTGACCAGGATCTGAACGAATTCACCGCTTTTTGCCGTCAAAGGTCCGACAGCGTCTCGGTCGCGGTGTACGATCTTGGCGATCCTAAGCTTGCGGCGGGAAAATTCGGCGTGCTCGAACTCGGCGCAGATTCGAAAGTAACGGGCATGGAAGAAAAGCCCAAAGCACCAAAGACGGCTCTGATCGGGGTGGGGGTTTACTTCTTTCCGAAGCGCTCGCTCACCCTCGTCCGGGAGTACCTCGGACGGCCCCAAGCCCAGGATGCGCCCGGCCATTTCGTGCGGTGGCTGCTTCAAAAAGGGCAGAGCATTTTTGGTTTTCGCTTTAGGGGAATGTGGTATGATATCGGCGATTTAAACGCATTAAAAGAGGCCAATTTAATTTTTCAAAAAGGAGTGTAAGCGACTCGTGCCATCCAAATCACAAGCTTATCTTTTTACTTCAGAGAGCGTCACTGAAGGCCATCCCGACAAAGTTTCCGACCAGATCTCCGATTCGATCCTGGACGCCATCCTCGCCAAGGATCCGACGGGCCGCGTGGCCTGCGAAACGCTCGTCACCACGGGCCTGGCGTTCGTGGCGGGTGAGGTGACCACGTCCTGTTACGTGGATATTCCCAAGATCGTCCGAAAGACGATCCAGGAGATCGGCTACGACAGCCCCGCGTACGGTTTCGATTTTCAAACCTGCGCGGTGATCACCTCGATCCAGGGTCAGTCTCCGGACATCGCTCTCGGGGTCGACACGGGAGGAGCGGGCGATCAGGGCATGATGTTCGGTTACGCGACCAACGAAACTTCGGAATTCATGCCGCTGCCCATTTCACTGGCGCACAAGCTCACACGCCGCGTGAGCGAACTCAGAAAAAACAAAGAACTTCCTTATTTAAGACCCGATGGAAAATCACAGGTGACCATCGAGTATCACGATGGGAAACCCGTGCATGCCGACACCGTGGTCGTGAGCGTCCATCACGACCGCGCGGCCAAGATGAAAGACATTCAGGCGGACGTGAAGAAGTATGTGATCGAAAAGGTCATCCCTTCGCGTTATCTCGACAAGAAAACCAAGATCTATATCAATCCGACGGGTCGCTTCGAGGTCGGCGGGCCTCAGGCTGACACCGGCGTCACCGGTCGCAAGATCATCGCCGACACGTACGGCGGAGTCGGCTCTCACGGCGGCGGCGCTTTTTCCGGCAAGGATCCCACAAAAGTCGACCGGTCGGCGTCCTACATGGCCCGGTACATCGCCAAAAATATCGTGGCGGCGGAATTGGCTTCCAAATGTGAGATCCAGATCGCTTATGCGATCGGGGTGGCGGAGCCGGTCTCGATCATGGTCAATACTTTCGGGACGGGCAAAGTACCCCACGCGTCGCTCATCCAGCTCATCCGCAAGAATTTCGACCTGACGCCTTTTGGGATCATCCGCGACCTTAAATTACGTCGACCGATCTATAAAAGGACCGCGGCTTACGGGCATTTCGGGCGGAATGAAGAAGGGTTTACCTGGGAAGAAGTGGACAAAGCGGCCCGCCTCAAGAAGACGGTGTCATGAAACACGACGTCAAGGACATCCGCCTGGCGCCCAAAGGCAAGGCAAGGATCGAGTGGGCCGCGAACCAAATGCCGGTCCTGGAGCTCATCCGCAAGCGTTTCCTGAAGGAAAAACCCCTCAAAGGTTTGCGCCTGTCGGCTTGTCTGCACGTGACCTGCGAAACGGCCAACCTCGCCATCGCCTTAAAGGCCGGCGGCGCCGACGTCCTATTGGTCGCATCCAATCCTCTGAGCACGCAGGACGACATCGCAGCCTCTTTGGTCAAAGATTTCGGGATTTCCACGTTCGCGATCAAAGGCGAGGACCGCAAAAGTTATTATTCTCACATCTACGCCGCGCTTGACCACCGGCCGCACATGACGATGGACGACGGAGCGGACCTTGTCTCGGCGATCCATAAGGAACCGGCCAAATACAAGCGCGATATTTTGGGCGGCACCGAGGAAACGACGACCGGCGTCATCCGTTTGAGGAGTCTCGAGGCTCATGGGAAGCTCCTATTTCCGATCGTGGCCGTGAATGACGCAGATACCAAGCACTTTTTTGACAACCGCTATGGCACAGGCCAATCGACCCTCGACGGCATCATCCGAGCGACGAATATTCTCCTGGCAGGCTCGACTTTCGTGGTCTGCGGCTATGGATGGTGCGGCCGAGGTGTCGCATCGCGGGCTCGTGGCATGGGAGCGAAAGTCGTTGTGACCGAGATCGATCCTTTGAGGGCGCTCGAAGCGGTCATGGACGGCTTTGAAGTCCTGTCGATGAGCGAAGCGGCGAAGATAGGCGACGTTTTCGTGACCGTCACAGGCAACACGAGCGTCATCCGAAAAGAGCATTTTCTGGCGATGAAAGACCGCGCGATCGTTTCGAATTCGGGACACTTCGACGTGGAGATCGACATCGCCGCTCTCAAAAAGATGGCTACCAAAACGAGGTTTTCGAGAGATTTTGTGCAGGAGTTCACTCTGCCCAACAAGCGCCGGATCTATCTTTTGGCCGAAGGGAGGCTCGTGAATTTAAGCGCCGCGGAAGGACATCCGGCGATGGTGATGGACATGAGCTTCGCCAACCAGGCGCTTTCGGCGGAGTGGATGAAAAAATTCTACGAGTCGCTCGAACATAAGGTTTACCGGGTGCCGGAAGACATTGATAAGGAGATCGCCCGGATCAAGCTTCAGACGATGGGAGTCCGGATTGACCGACTGACCCCCGAGCAGGAAAAATATCTCGCTGCCTGGGAGTCTGGGACCTAACCCCGCAAAAGAGCGGGGCTAGGCCGATTTTTTTATAAGATAAATTCCGGTAATTCCAAAGAAGAGATTGCTGAACCATGCCGCGGCTATAGGCGGCATGGTTCCGTTTTTTCCCAGGGCCAGACAGATCGAGTGAAGCCCGTAGTAGATCAGGACCACCAACAGACTCGTGCCGATGCCCACGATCGCGCTGCCGCGCTCCAGCCGCATCGCCAGCGGCGCTCCGATCAAGATGACGAAGAATGAGATGAATGGGAAGGCGATCTTGTAGTGAAAGTCCACCGATAAGCGCGTTTTGAATTTTCTTCCCGTACCCCCTTTGAAATTATCGCGGTATTCCTTCAACTCCTTTGCGCTCATGAATTCCGCCTGGGACGCGGCTTTGATGAAATCCTGAGGGACCTCTTCGATCTTAAGTTCCAGCTTTTTCGAATAAGTCGGCTCGCCGAGGATGTCCCCTTGGCGATTCAGATGATACGTGGCGGCATCGTAAAGCTGCCAGTGCCCGTCCTCATACTGGGCTTTTTTAGCCGTGAGACGTGATTTGAGGGTCTGATTGGGATCGTCCTGAAGGATCACCACGTCGCGCAGCGTTCCGCTGGCGATCTCAAATTCCCTGGCGAAAACCATCCGGCACTCCGACGAATAAAGCGCCACGTTCCGTATGGCCCGTTCGCTCAAATTCTTTTTCCCCTTTTCGATCAGCCCCTGCATGATCGCCGTCGATGTCACCTGGGTCTTCGGGACCACCTTTTCGTTCACCAGGAACACGATGAAGCTCAGCAGCAGTCCCACGAAAAGGTAAGGGGAGAGCACCTGAAAAGAACTGATGCCGCTGGCTTTGATCGCCGAGATCTCATTGTGGCGGTTCAGATCGCCGAGGTTGTAAAGGACGGCCATGAGCGTGGAGATCGGCGCCACCTGGACAAACACCGTGGGAAGAAAATAGAGGTAATAGGTCAAGATGACGCCGAGAGAAAAACCATTCTTCAGGAATTCGTCCAGATTGCTGAACGCGTCGATGACCATGAAAAGTAACAGAAAGATCAGAAGACAAAATAAAAAAGGCCTCAAAAACCCCCGAAGGAGGTACCGGTCGATGATCTTCATGAGCCTTTAAGCAGCCGCACGAAAAGAGTCACGCCAAAGCCTCCGATGACGGCATTGGAGAATTGAAGCGAACAAAAAGGGTCCGCCAGACCTTTCTGGGCCAGCGCTTTTCCACCTAGGATAAGCACCCAGTAAACGGTCGCCAGGATCAAGCTGAATCCGAGACCGATCGTTTTTTCGCTCCGCCGCGTGGTGATCCCCAAGGGAATGCCGACCAGAAGAAAAGAGAGCGCGGATAGAGAAAGCGCGATCTTATTGTGGATCTCGGCGGCCAAGGGATACGTGGCCTTGATGCCGTCCTCACCCAACCGGTCGATCTCATTCTTCAGTTCTTTCACCGACATGTCTTTAGGTTTTTTGCCGAGTTCGTCGTCGGAGTGAAGCCCCGAGATGTTCAGCGGCAGGTCATACGTCTTGAAATGGAGCTTGTAAAGCTTCGACGGGTCGTTGGGGTCAGGCTCATCGCTGGTGCCTTCGATCAGCTTCAGCTTAACGACGTTCTTTTCCGGGATCGAGACGAACTCACCTTTGTGCGCGACGATCGTACGGGTGGGCTTTCCCTCCTGCGGTTGGTAGATCCGGATCCCTTTGAGCTTATTCCTATCGATCTCATAGATAAAGATCACGAAATTCTTGAACTTCTTGATGAAAGTCCCTTCCTCCAGGATGGCCGCCGGATTTTCGACGCCGATCCTTGCCAGGACCTTTCGGTGAGCGTAATGGCCGAACGAAGCGACCCGGTCCGATAAAATAAAGGACAAGAGGCACAGGACGACGACGGACATTAAAAGCGGCCCAAGCACCGACAAGAGGCTGATCCCTCCCGCCCGAAGCGCGACGATCTCATTGTCGTGGGACAACCGGCCGAACGTCAAAAGAGACGCCACGAGCACGGACATCGGGATGATGAACGTCAGAAGAAAGGGGAGCGTCAGAACCAGGAGCTGCAGGATCAGAAAGAGATCAATGTCCTTGTTAAATACGAGGTCGGCCATTTGAATGAATCCCTGGCTGATCAGGAAAACAAAAAGCAGGCTCAAAAGACAGAAAAAGAACGTGGAGTAGAATTCTTTAAAAAAATGCGCAGACAGGATCTTCATGAGATCTAAAGAGCCCTGGCAAACGCGAGAGCCGTGACCGAATCCGCGCCGGCGTTCTTTAATGTTTTGGCGCACTCGGAGAGGGTCTGGCCGCTCGTCAGGATGTCGTCCACCAGGAGGACTCTTTTAAAGCGAGAGAAGGCCGCTTTGTCTTTCAGGAAAAAAGCCCCGCGGACATTGATCCGCCTTTCTTTTTTGGCCAGAAGCGACTGGCGGGAATGACCTCTCTTTCTTCCCACCGCCCGGGAAAGATCTCTTAGTTTCAACCTCTTTCCCAAGGCTGAGGACAGCGCGCGCGACTGATTGAATCCTCTCGAATAATGGCCGGCGGGGTCCAACGGCACCGCCAGGACCGCGTCAAAGTCTTCCTTTTTTAAATTTTTCTCGGCAAAATCAAGTAAGTGTCGGGTGAGAAAGCGCTTTAAAACGGTTTTTCGGCCGAACTTGTATCGATGAAGCATCTTTCGCACGGGTCCTTCATAAACGGCGCAGGCCAGCGCTCTGTCAAAATGGAATTTTTCACCGCCGGGCGGGCAGGCGGGGCAGATCCCGGAAAGTCGCAGACTCCGGCCGCAGGCCGCGCAGTACGGCGGCTCGATCCAGCGGATACGCCGGACGCATGGATCGCAGACCGCAGCCGCGCTCGAAAAGGGTAGAGAGGAGCGGCAAGCTTGACAGCGCGGGGGAAAAAGCGCATTCAGAAAGAATGAAAAAGCTTTGTTTAACATCAGACCAACTATAACATTTAGGGGAAAAAAGGTAAAAGTAAAAGCGGCATGGTAAATACAAAGACTCTTTGCGATAATGATCCTATGACCAGTCAGAAAGCCGCTTTGTCCTATCTGCCAAAAATGATCCGTATCCTCGCCAAGGAGGTGCGGCAGTGGAAGGCGCCGATCGTAGGCACATTTGCCGAGGGACCCCACGCCGCTTTTAAGGTCCTCATCTCGACTGTTTTGAGCCTGCGAACCAAGGACAAAACGACCGAGGAGGCCAGTCATCGTCTCTTTAATTTGGCTGACACGCCTCAAAAAATGCTCACACTGAGCGCGTCTCGGATCGAAAGAACGATCTACCCAGTCGGTTTTTACCGCACCAAAGCTAAAAATATACTTAAGATCTGCGCCCTATTGATCGAAAAGTACCTGGGGAAAGTGCCCGGGGACTTAGAAGAGCTTCTAGCTCTGCCGGGAGTCGGACGGAAAACTGCCAATCTTGTGGTGACGGTCGCCTATAAAAAACCGGGGATCTGCGTAGACACGCACGTGCACCGCATTTCCAACCGATGGGGTTTGGTGAAGACCAAAACTCCCGAAGAAACTGAAATGGTTCTTCGCAAAGTCCTTCCAGAAAAATATTGGATCGGCTATAACGACTTACTTGTATGCTTCGGCCAAAACCTGTGTTCTCCCATCTCTCCTCATTGCGGCCGTTGCAAGCTCAGCCTATTTTGTCCCAAGATCAGTGTAAAAAATTTTAGATAGAGGAACGGCACTTTTTTTTCATGAGGGTTCTTTCGAAGAGATCTTTCGTTCGTATATTTCCATGAAATAGGGATCTTCGGAAGTCCACGGCAGTTTTTTGAAGGGTTTTTTACGCTGGTAGACTAAAACATAGTTCGATCGGGTCATTTTAACGAAAGGTTCCAAGCCCGGCTGTTGTATCGCGGTACTGGCGAGGATCACATGAGAAAAATCCTTTAAATAAGCCGGGTCATTCAAACTGGCGGCGCCGTTTTGAACGCCTATTCGTGAAAAATCCTGGCAATACAAATGGATCCGTGAAACCCTGCCGGCGAGAGCGTACCATGCTGTTTGCGGGGCCGCGATTTTTGCCGACGACGGCACATGCGCATGAATCTGGGCCTCTACGTCCGAATAATTTCTAGCCTCCCACTGCCAAAGGATCGTGAAGGCGATCAACGCAACTCTCAGAAGCCCGAAGCAAATGACCCCGCCGCAGATCATCTTGGACGCAAGGCGATCAATGACTTTTTTTTGAGATGTTGATTCATCCCAGCTTATCGAAAAGCCAATAATGGCAAAAAGATAAACGGGAGACAAGCTCTGAGGGCCTTTTGTTCCGTAAACCGCTAAAAATGCGAGCCACAAAAGACAGCAGACGGCCATGCACCGCGCCGTCTTTTGTCCGCACCTTAACATCAGACCGATGGCGCCGATCAAAAAGATCAGATCGGCGAAACCAAGCCATCTGAACATGAAAGCGCCGTAACGACGGGGCTCTGATCTGATGGATGCGATCAGATCTCCGATGGATTTTCCGGCATACGTGTCCAGTTGTCCTCCGATCTGTAGCTGAAAAAGATCCACCCTGTGGCTCAGATGAAGCGCGTAAAAGAGGGCACAAACCATCGCCAGGCCCAGGAAGGAGAAGATCATCGCCGAGCGCCTGAGCGATCTTGAATGAACCGGATCCCGAGGAAGCAGGAAGCTTAAAGTTAAAAGGATCGCGACCGATAAAGGCGCATACGAATAATAAGAGACGATCGCCAGACCCGTGGCGATGCCGGATATCAGCCAAAGGGTGGGCACTTTTTTCGCCACCGACGCTCCGGCACCTACGAAAGCCGCGAACAGAGCGAGCATCATGAATACCATGTAGAGGCTCTCAAATCTACCGGAGACAAAAGCGTTTCCGACCAAGGAGTTCAGCGAAAAAATAGCCAATGCTTTTTCAGCGAGCCAACCCTTTTTTGTCAATCGTTTTACTAAAATAAAAATGAGCGCTCCCGCGCTCGAAGCGGCGATCCAAGAAGGAAACTTCGTCTGCCAGATGCCGAATCCGAATACTTTGTATGAAGCGGCCATGAGCACATGGATGATCGGCGGGAAATGATCAAAAACCTCGTAATGGTGCGGACCCGGCATGGCGTAGCGGCTAAAACCGCGGCCGAGGGTCAACCCATGGGCCGTGACCGAATAAATGACCTCGTCGCCGCCCGGAGCCGGATAATAGCAGGAAGAAAACAGATAGAAGAGGATCAGAAACGAAAACAAAACACCGCATTTAACGGATGAAAAATTCGGTGAAGCGTCGGCGCTCATCTTAAAAAACTGCCTTGAGTTTTCGCGCCAAATAAGACATGAGTCGGTGCAGCTCCACGGCAACCCCAAAATGTTAAAAAGTAGTCAAATAAACTTATTTAAATTGTCAATTGATGATGGTATAGTAATAATACATGATAACATATAAAAAAAGAATAGGTCGTTTTGGGGGTTTTTTAATCGCGGCTATCGTTGCGGGTCATTTTTGGGTTAGGGCCGAAGCGGCGGTGGACTATCGATGCGAAGTTATGACTATTCAGGGGAGCGCTCATGTGTCCAATTCTGAAGGGATACGTCGGCCTCTCAAAGAAGGGGATACCCTAAGTTCGGGGGATTTCCTCGAAACGGGGGAAGGCGCTTTTGTGGACTTGGGGTTCGATCCTTTATGGACCAATGTCACTCGAGTGGGTGAAAACTCGCTGATCAAGATCGCCAGAGTCTACCCCGGAAAACTGCAGGCCGATAAAGGAAGTATATTGGCCAATTTTGAAAAACTTCCCAAGAATACAAAATTTGAGATCGTAACGCCCACAGCGGTCGTGGCCGTCCGAGGGACTTCTTTCAAGGTCAGCCATGGCGCCCAGACGGGGACTCAGATCTCCAATTTGTCGAAATCCAAGGTCGAAGTTTACAGAGTCGACTCGAACGGCCTAGCTTCCGGTCAGTCGCTCTATCTGGACTTCGGACAAGTGGTCAAAATGCCAGGCTTGTACGCGCCGGATTCGGGCCTCGACAAAGTGGAAAATCTCCCCGGCACGGAGTTTAAAGACGTCAAGAAAACCTTGGACGAGATCCAGGCGCGGGTGAAAGAAGTCCAGGCGCTTGGCAGATCTGCCCAGATCAGCCAGCCGCCGGACCAGGGCCTCGCGGTGACGGATATCGAAAACTGGAGGGTCAAGTATTTGAAGCGTCAAGAACTCGAGGATGCCACTTATTTCGATCCTTCGACGAGCACCGCGGGCGTGGTCGAGGCCAATATGGAATTTACCCCGGACCAGATGTTCTGCCTTGAAAGGGGCGCGGGAGCGGAGCTTCAAAATACAAAAACGGGCGAGAATTATTTTGTCGTCGGTCCTTTTGCGGCTCCGACCCAGAAAATTCCCGAATCCGAGGGTGGTGCTCCACAGGAATACTCTAAGACTAAAGTTTTGGCGCTGGAAGGTTCTGTTCAAACGGCCAATTATTTGCCCGGAATCAACGAGAACGTCAAAGTGTCCGAAGTGCTTTTGGAAGCCGGCAAACCTTTCGCGAAGTCCGGCGGGCCCGTGAATGAGTCCGAGGTCACCCCTTGCGGTTACATGAAAAAGATCAAAAACAACTGCCAAAACCAGGTGAAAGAATATGAATGGGCCTGGGGCGAAGTCGACAAGCCCGACTTTGCCAAACAATACAGTGATCCACCGCCTCTAGCCCTGCCGAAACCCAAAAAACGCGTTTCCCTCGACGGTCAGCACGTAGAAGAATAATGATACAAAAAGTTTTGCCGCTGGACATTCAGAAAACGGCGTTTCGTGGACTGTTCGTAGCAAGGCAAAGTTTTTTTCTTTTGGCGGTATTGGTCACTCCGCTCCTATTTGGTGGCAGTGCCTATTCTTCGGTTTTTATACTGCAATCCATGATTTTGACGGGGGCCGCGTTTTTCGGGATCCAGGCGATGTGTTTCGGCCTGAATGGGGTCTATTACGAAAAGCTTAAGGGACCGCTCTCGGTTTTCAGTCTGTTCGTACTCTATATTTTTTTTCAATGGATCGGCGCAAGCCGGGTGCTTTCCGCTCATGTTCCGGGGACAATCGCTGTATTTAAAACACGCGATTATTTCATCCAACTGGTTTGCTACGTTTTATTCTTTATCACGTCGCTGGATCTACTTGCTTCTAGAAGAAAAATACAATGGCTCTCGCTTTTTGTTGCGTTTCAGGTCATTTTTCTGATCACAATCGGCTATTATCAACAGTACAGCCATCCCGAGATATTGACTAAACTGTACGGTGCTTTCGATCTCGCCCAATATGGGACTTTTTTTTCCACCTTCGTCAATCCCAATCACTATGGTGGATTTCTCATGATCGCTACGTTCTTTTTTCTGGCTTGGATCGCCTATTACGTTGCGGCCAATGAGGTTTTTAGGCTCGATATGGATCTCGTTCGTACTTTTTTCTATGGTTTGCTGATCGTTCTGATGGCCTTTTCGATCCTGCACGCGGAAGCGCGCGCGGCGCTTTTTGTTCAGATTGCCTCGGTGCTTATCTTTTGTTTCGTAAGTTTTTATTTCAAGCGGGGCATGCATCCCGGACTTTTTTGGGGGGCCGTCGCGCTCTTGGCGGGGAGCGTTGTATTTTTGAATGTCACGCACTTCGATTTCTCGCGGATCTCACCTCAGGTTTTGCTCAAGGATTTTTGGGAACGCTCCGGTATCTATCACGATACGCTGGGCATCGTACGGGATTTTCCGATCTTTGGGACGGGACTGGGTTCGGCGATGTACGCGATGAGCAAGTATCAGGTCACGGCGGTCGAAGAATACTCTTGGGTGCATCTCTACAGCCATCATTTGGAACTCATCACCGATACGGGTTTTTTAGGATATCTGCTTTTCATGATTCCGGTTGTGTGGCTCGTCCTTCGGTTTTTCAGAACCGCTTTGCGTCACCCGTCACGGTGGCGCCGGATTTATGCGACCGCTTCTTTCACTGCGATTGCCGCTATTTTTTTTCTTTCCATCCTGGATGATTACCTCCTGACCCCGGCATTGGCGCTCCTTTTTTTGATCATGGTCGCTATCCTGGTTTTATGCGGCAATAAAGACGTTGTTTCCCTGGACAGCATCGCTCAGTCCGGACCGACCGACGCTTCGTTCACGGCAAAGGCCTCATTCAAATACGGACTGGGTATTTTTTTGGTCTCAATTTTGATGTTCGGGATGGCCTTCAAAAATTATGAGGCGTCGGATCTTTACGAAAGGGCGGATGGGGACGTCCAACAATTGGAGAACGCGGCCCGTCTGAGACCGGACGATCCGAAGATCTGGAGTCAGATCGGTGAAGCTTATTATGACCGGGCTTTGACGGTCCGGGGCGCTGAACATGCTCGCCTTGCCAAGAAGGCTGTGGAAGCGCATAAAAAGGCTATTTCCCTAACGCCGATGTTCGGTTATTATTGGATGCTTGCAGGCCGCGCGAAGATCCTGTCGAGAGACCGGGTCCGGGGACTTGAGTGCCTTGCCCACAGCGCAGAACTTGTCCCTCACAGTAGGGATTACGCTCTTTACTTGATTATCAGCGCGCTGACCCTTGCCAAGGAAACTCCGTGGCCGGAGGAAAAAAAGCCACTGATGGATTTGGCCGGTCTCTGGGTTAAAAATACCTTTAATCTTAAGCGTCCGTTGTCGGAGGACGATAATGGATATATAAGAAATTACGGGGAAGAAAACTATGGGACCATTTCTCCTGAAATTAGGGCTGAGCTTATCGACTTGATCAAGAAATCTAGGATTGAGGCGGGGGTTGCTTTTAAAAAATGATAAAATTTAAGTTCAAAATATTGTGTTTTTCTCTATTATTGTTTTTTGATACCACTTCTTTTTCTTGGGCTCTTCAAAGAATCGATCGATTGACCGGCATCAATCAGTCTTATAAAGCGGGCTATACGCTTCGAGATCAATCTGAAACCTTCCATGAAACAAGCGTGCAAGAGTTCGTGCTTGAAGAGGAAGGAAAAGCCGAGTACGAAGAAGGGGAAGCCGAGCCGTATGAGGAAGACCTGTGGCAGTACCGGAGAACTTTTGAGATTGGCACACTCTATAACACGAACGCGAAGGGATTGTCGCACGATCCGACAGGGGACTTGATCTACACGTTCGCTCCGACGGTCGGAATGAGCCGAAAAAGCGAACACACCGTGGTCGATTTGACCTATGGCTTGACCCATGTGCGTAATGCCCAAGATGAAGAAGCTTCCGTAGTGAGTCATCAGTTAACGACTGAAGTCGGGTACCTGCTGGACGGTCTTCGACTGACTTTTTCGGACGATTTCAGCCCCAGATCGGTGTTGGCCAGGGGAGAGAGGACAGAACTTGCTGTCGACAATGCCTCCCAGGATTCCGTTTTCGCTTTTTCGAACGCTTTCAAAATCCAATTAGCCTACCCCTTGACCAAAAAAACGGAAGCATCATTCGTTTATTCCAATATTGCGACCGTTTTCCCCTCGCGAACAGCTTCCATTTCCGCCAACAAAGCCCAAAGTGATATGGTTCACGTTTATAATCCGAGGATCACTTACAAAGTGACCCCAAAGTTCTCAGTCTTTGGGGATTACAAAAGAGAGATAAGAGATTTCTTCGAAGGCAATGCGTCTGATTCCAGGGCTCATACGATTCAAACGGGTTTTGCGATGCCGGCCCTTTTCAAAACAAAGCTGACCGCGAGCGGGGGCTACTTTATCCGTGATTATCGGTCCCCGGGCACCCGTTCCTCGATAGGGTGTGTGTATACGATCGGCATAGCAAAACCACTCACCCGGAAGATTGCCGTAAGCCTTTTTTCTTCGCAGGAAATCGGAGAGAATCTGGATTTGAGAACCAGCCCCAGCCCGAAAACAGTCACGACGCTCTTCGGATACAATCTCTCTTATTTCATTAATCAGCATCTTTCACTTCAAAATAACGCCACCGCGGGTTTTCTTGAAAAGACAGGATCGATCACCAAAACTGATCCAGAAAATCCGACCCGGACTTTGACTAGGCCGAATGTTTCCGATACTTATGTCTGGGGACTGGGGTTGGCATGGAACCCCAGGCCTTTTTTCTCCGCTTTTGCCGGGTACGATTACGTCAATCAAAAGGCCCCGTTTAATTCATCCGAAACGAAGACCCATCGTTTTGCGGTTTCCGGCGCCATTAATTTTTGATATGATAAGGCCATGAGATCTGCACGATTGACCCCAGTTCTAACGATCGCGACGCTGTCCGTTCTTTTTTTCGCTATGTATGCTGCGGCGGACGAAGCGGCACCGGTTTTTTCTCAGACGTCTTCCGCGGGCTCATCAAAAAATGAACGGACGTCCGTGAACACCGGCGACAAGCTAAGTATCCAGGTCTATCAGGAGCCTGATCTTTCTGGCAGTTTCACGGTCGACTTCGGCGGTGAGATCAATTACCCACTTTTGGGTCAGGTTTACGCGCAGGGGCTCTCGCTCGATGAACTCAAGGCTTTTTTGACCGAGCGGCTTGCCGCGGAGTATCTCGTCAATCCTCAAGTGAAGGTCGAATTCGAGGAAAGTCCGAATAAATCCGTTTCGGTCCTCGGGCAAGTGATCAAACCCGGAAATTACATTTACACGCCTAACTTGAGCCTTATTAAGCTGGTCTCCCAGGTCGGAGGCTTTACCCCCGCCGCCCTGACCAATGATATTAAGATCGTTCGTGCCGCCTCTGACGGGAACAAGACGACGATCCAAGTGGATATGGACAAGATCATCAAGGAGGCGAGTCAGGATTTTATTCTTGAACCTGGAGATGTGGTCTATGTTGAAAAAAATTCGCAAAACCTGATGGGCCAGATCGGCGCCGGAAAAGAGGATGTTGAGAGCCCAAAAGATTTCATAACGATTCTCGGGCAAGTGGCCACTCCCGGAAACTATCATTTGACCAAGGACGTCACCTTGATCCGGGTGATCGGTCAAGCGGGAGGTTTCACGCCGGTCGCCGCCACCAACCGCATCAAGATCGTCCGTTCCGATCCCGAAAGCGGTAAGCAAAAAGTCGTCATGGTCAACGGCGGAAAGATCATGGATGGCCGCGCAAAAGACGTGAAGCTCGAGCCCGGAGATCTCATCACTGTACCGGAAACTTACTTCTAGATCTATGACCAACGAGGAATCTGTCCAGGATATTACGGGGGCTGAGTTGTTCCATACAGCTCAGAGTGATTATACCGAGCTCCTATACACGCTTTTACATTCCAAAAAGATCATTGCATCCATCACCGGGCTCATCATGATGTGCTCGGTCCTTTATTTTTCAGCCAAACCCAATTTATATACGGCAAGCATAAAGATCATCATCGAAAAGACGGATATGAACACTCCGCGATCGAGCCAGGATATGATGATGCCGAGTTTTCGTGGCGAAGAAGATTACTACGGTACGCAGATCGCCATTTTAACGGGACGAAAGATCTCACAGATGGTCGCCGAAGAGATCCCCAAGGCAAGACAGGCCAACGTCATCGCCAAAAGAGTGCGCGGAACGCGCATCATCACGCTGTCGGTGGTCTATAAAGACCCCGAGCTTGCAGCGACCATCTGCAACAAGTACGGCGCTGTTTTTGTTCGTGAAAGTTCCCGGGAGAATCTTTTCATGTCTCAGCAGATCCTGAGTCTGATCCCCGACGATCTGGATGTCTTAACCAAGGGGTCAGAGACCGCGAAAGTGGCCGACACGATGGAGCAAAAGCTCGGAAGCAAGTTCAACCGTCGGGAGTTCGCCGAATCCTTGTCCAACGTGGCCAATGATCCGATCATCCAGCGGCTACGCCAGAAAAGGATAGAGCTCGACGCCAAAGTCGCCGAGCTGTCTCAGCGTTACAAATCTGAGCACCCCGTTCTAAAACAAGCCGAAGAACAGCTCAGCTACGCCAACACAGAGATCCATGAAAGAACCAATGTGATCCTCAATAACTTGAAGGCAAACCTCGCCGGTGAGATCAACATCACAAACATTCGAGTGTTGGAGGAGGCCTTACCTCCCCAAAGCCCTTCATCGCCTAAGCGCGTGCGCGGGGTCCTCCTTCATGGCCTGATGGGTTTGATCGGCAGCTGTGGCTTTGTGCTCTTCTTCGAGCATGCCAACCAAAAGATCAGGACCGAAAAGGATCTGTACCCGACGATTCGACTGCCCTTTTTGGGCTATATTCCCTACGCGAAGAATTTCATGAAACGCAAAAGGGGCGTCACAGAGGCTAAGGACGCCGAAGAAGTATCCTATCTTGAGGGCTTGAGGGAGAACTCCGTTCTTTCGGACGCCGTGGCGAGTGTCAGGACGCATCTTTTATTTTCGATGCCCTATGAAAAATCAAGAAAGATCATGCTGACAAGTTGTATCCCTAACGAGGGTAAATCGACCGTCGCCGCGCTTCTGGCCTTGTCTCTGACGACCTTGGGCAGAAATATCCTTCTGGTCGACGGAGATCTGAGAAAACCGTACTTGCATTCGTATCTCGGCCTTAAAAATGACAAAGGCCTCACGGATCATCTGATCGGCGCGATCTCTTTGGATGAGGCTATCCGGGATGTGCCGGGCAGCACGCTCAAAATGATCACGGCAGGCAGTGTTTCCCCAAATCCTTCCGAGCTCTTGTCATCGGAGAGCTTTCGTATTCTTTTGGAAAAAGCGCTCGAACGGTTCGACCGCGTGATCATCGATGTGCCGCCGGTGCTTTATATTCCGGACGGCCTCGTAGTCGCAAAGCATGTTCACAGCAGTGTCCTGGTCTGTGGCTCGGGGATGATCTTCAAAAAAATAGTGAAAACAGTCGTGGAAAAGTTCGATTCCATAGGCCATTCGTTCATCGGGGTTGTGATCAATCGGGCAGACTACGAGCATGAAAAATACCGCTATAAATATTTCAGCACTTATAAGAATTATTACTCCAAACCCGTCGCGCCTGCCAGATTTTTAAGCGGCTGGAAGATCCCCATCCCGGATAGCCTCAAGGAAAAGCTTCCCGTCCTTGGGAAGTTCTTAAAGTGATCTTGTGAAAAAAGCACTCATTACCGGCATTACGGGGCAGGATGGCTCTTACCTGGCTGAATTTCTCCTAAAAAAAGGCTATCAAATTACTGGAATGGTGCGACGATCAAGTTCGATCAACCGCTCCAGAATCGATCATTTGCCTCAAGGGAAAAAGCTGCGTCTGGTTTATGGCGACTTGAATGATGCCAGTTCCATCAATCGGATCATCCGGAATTCACAGCCGGACGAAATCTATAATCTGGCGGCACAAAGTCATGTAAAAGTAAGCTTTGAGATACCAGAATACACAGGAGAAGTGACGGCGCTGGGGGCTCTTCGGATATTGGAAGCGATCCACGAATCGGGGATGAAGACCAAGTTCTATCAAGCCTCTTCAAGCGAGCTTTACGGTCGGGCTGATAGGATCCCTCAAAATGAGAAGACCCCTTTTAAGCCTGTGAGTCCTTACGCGGTGGCTAAACTTTTCGCGTACTGGACCACGGTGAACTATCGGGAAAGCTATGGCATTTATGCCTGTAACGGGATCCTGTTCAATCACGAAAGCCCGCGAAGAGGAGAGACCTTCGTGACTCGAAAGATCACGATGGCTATCGCGCGCATTAAAGCGGGTACGCAGGAGCGCCTTTATTTGGGAAATCTCGATGCCAAGCGTGATTGGGGCTACGCCAAAGACTATGTCGAAGCTATGTGGATGATACTGCAAGAGAAAAAAGCGGATGATTACGTGATCGCGACCGGTGAAACTCATACGGTCCGCGAATTCTTGGAAGAAGCCTTTGGCCATGCGGGACTTGATTGGAAAAAATATGTGAAGATCGATCCGCGTTTTTTTCGCCCCCTCGAGGTGGACCGCCTACTCGGCGATTATTCCAAAGCCAAACGACGACTCAGCTGGAAGCCTCGGACGAGTTTCAAAGAGCTTGTCCATCTGATGGTGGATGCTGATATCGAAGCGCTCCAAAAAAATAGATAACCTCGCCCGAACCCCGCCTTAGTTCGATCCTTTAGTTAGAAGAATTTAAATTTAGATTCTGTATTTTTAGTTAAAATTAATAACTAATACTCCATATTAATTAATCTTGAAAAGCTAACGTGTGTTAGGTATACTAATCATTACTTAATAAAGTATGCTTTTGATAAATGCTGACAGATAGACAAACCGAGATCCTTGATTTTATAGGGAGTTTTTTTTCTTCCCATAGTTTCCCGCCTTCCCTGCGGGAAATAGGGGGCTATTTCCACATAGCGCCGAGCTCTGTCTTTGACCATTTGAAGGCTCTGGAGAAAAAAGGCTTTATCCGCCGCCTGCCTTTTAAACCTCGCTGTCTTGAGATCCTAAAAAATAAGGCGGCGACCCCATGATCTTAAAAGGTCTAAAAAGCTATATCGCGGATCTTCAAAAGCTGATGCGGATCTCACGCGCGGACACGCGACTTTTCTTTGTGTCTGTGGGCCTCATGGCCGCGGCGTCATTTTTTGAAGCGGTGGCGCTTGGTCTTTTTATTCCACTTCTGGATCTCATGATCAAAGGCGGGCAGGATCCATTGTTTCTCAAACACCCTGTCCTGGGTTCTTTTATACGTGAGATCCCTCATGCGAGATTCCGTTATGTCTTCGTCGCCTTATTAGGTGGCCTCATGACGTTCGTGGCTCTCAAGAATCTCGCCGCTTTCCTGAGCGAGGTCACGAATTCGAAGATCACCCGCCAAATTGAGCACGCTTTGCGAGTCAAGATCTATGAGCGATACCTTGCTTTCAGCAGAAAATTCATCGATCAGAGCAAAATAGGCAACATCACCGACTTGGCCACAAACCAGGTTTTGAATGCCTGCGACCTTTTCCGGTATTTTCATTTTTTTATTTTCAATCAGATCCTTTTAGTCGTCTATTTTGTCATGATGCTCTGGATCTCATGGCGTTTGGCGCTGACTGCTCTTTTATTCCTGCCGCTCATGGTTTTCGTGGCAAAGGTCATTTCTAAAAAAATAACGGTCGCGTCAAATCAGCGCTTTGAGATCGATCAGAAGATCAGCGCCACCCTTCTCGACGCGCTCACGAACTTTGGTCTCATCGCGGCTTACGTCCGTGAAAAAGTGGAAGTCGAGTCCTACGAGCAGATCAGCGAGTCGAGCCGCTCTAACTTCCACGGCATCTGGAAGAAAGCGTACTTTGCCTCCCATGCGCTCGATTTTATCGTCACGCTTTCCATCGGGCTTCTTTTGGCTGTCTGTCTCTTTGTGTTCATGAAAGAAGGTGGGCCGCAGATCGCTCTTTTTTTTGGATTCTTTGTCATCCTTCGCCGTTTCGCTTTCAGCTTCGGCCAGATCGGCGAGAATTTCACCTTGATGGCCAAATCTTTCGGCCCGATCCGAAAGATCTTGTGGGTCTTCGAGGACCAGGACAAGGAATTCATCCGCGGAGGAAGCGTGCCGTTCGAGCGTTTGTCGGAGAAGATCGAATTCAAAGACGTGAGCTTCAGTTATGACGACTGTAAGGACGTGCTGAAAAAAGTCTCGTTCACGCTCAAAAAAGGAAAGATGACCGCGATCGTGGGTCCGACCGGCTCCGGTAAGTCGACGGTCGCGAACCTGCTTCCCAGGTTTTACGACGCGGGTTCCGGAGAGATCCTGATCGATTCCGTCGAGATCCGCCGCTATGATCTTGCGTCCCTTCGTTTAAAAATTGCCGTGGTCGATCAGCAGGTTCCCATCCTGAACCAGTCGATCCGCGAAAACCTCACTTACGGTCTGAGCGGGGTGACTCAGGCAGAACTAGACGAGGCGGCGCATCAATCGAGGATCTACGATTTTATCTCGGGACTTCCCGCCGGCTACCAGACGTCCGTGGGCGACCGCGGGGTACGGCTCTCGGGGGGCGAAAAACAACGACTGGCCATCGCTCGCGCCATCCTAAAAAAACCTGAAGTCTTTATTTTTGACGAGGCCACTAGCGCCCTGGATATGGAAACGGAGACCCAGATCCAAAAGGCCATCGAGGAGCTCACACGGGATAAGACGGTCGTGGCGATCGCTCACAGGCTTTCGACGATCCGGCATGCCGATCAGATCCTCGTCCTCGAGGATGGCCGCATTTCAGAAGAAGGTTCTTTCGATGAATTGATCCGCCGCGAAGGCCGGTTCTATCACTACTGGAAACTCAATGTCTTCAACTGATCTTTTTGACCGGAGAGGGGTTTAAAAAATGTGCGGCGTCGCCGCGATGTTTGCGTATCACTATGCGGCTCTCGACATCGATCGTGAGGAACTTCGTCTTATTCGGGACGCCATGGCCACCCGAGGCCCCGATGGATCGGGGGAATGGTTCTCCGAGGATGGGAAAGTGGCGCTTGGGCACCGGCGCCTAGCCATCATCGACCCCTCGGACAAAGGAAGCCAACCCATGGCGAACGTCTCAAAGACCAAGATCCTAAGTTTCAACGGCGAGATCTATAACTACCGCGAGTTACGAGCCGAGCTCGAGCGAAAAGGCCGGCGTTTTGTTTCCGGTTCCGACACCGAGGTCCTGCTCCATCTTTACGAAGAAAAAGGTATCGCGATGTTGGGGGATCTGAGAGGCATGTTCGCGTTCGTGATCTGGGACGCGAAGGAAAATAAAATGATCCTGGCCCGAGATCCGTATGGGATCAAGCCCCTTTATTACGCGGATGACGGATGGACGCTTCGCGCCGCTTCGCAGGTGAAAGCGCTTCTGGCGGGCGGAAAGGTCTCAAAACTTCCGGAGCCCGCGGGCGTCGTGGGATTTTTTCTCATGGGCAGTGTGCCGGAACCCTACACTCTTTATCAGGAGATCCGCCAGGTTCCCGCCGGCGGTTTCGTGATCGTCGATTCGCTCGGCCCTTCGGCTCCGAGCCTTTATTTTTCCATCCCCGAGATCCTATCGAAGGTCTCGGAATTCCCGGAAAGGGAAGATCTTTTTGAAAAGGCTGCGACAGCCGTCTCGGAGTCAGTAAGGTATCACCTCGTAGCGGACGTGCCTGTGGCGCTTTTTTTGTCAGCGGGGATCGACTCCGGAAGCCTTCTCTCGATCGCCTCGCGGGAAGAAAATAAGCTCCGGACACTTACGCTGGCCTTTGAGGAATTCCGTGGTACCCCACAGGATGAAGCGCCTCAGGCTGAACGCACCGCAGCGGTCTTTGGCTCGAGGCATTTGACTCGCTATGTCAAATTGAGCGAAGCGAAAGCCGCACTGCCGGATTTCTTTGAAAAAATGGACCAACCGACCCTTGACGGCATGAACGTCTATTTTATCGCCAAAGCGGCCAAAGAAAACGGGCTCAAAGTCGCTTTGACCGGCCTCGGCGCGGACGAGCTTTTCGGAGGGTATTCGACGTTCGGTCGCATCCCGGCGATTACGCGCTCCTTTGGTTTATTGTCAAAGACGCCGTTATTGGGTGATATTTTTAGGGTTCTTTCGTCCGAGCTTCCATGGAAAAACCCGAAATATTCAGGTCTGCTCAAATACGGCGGAGACGCGGCCGGAGCTTATTTTCTGACACGCGGGCTCTTCATGCCATGGGAATTGCGATCGGTGATGAAACCGGAGCTTGCGGAGGAAGGTCTGAAGAGATTGAAATGGATGAATGCGGTACGGCGAACCGTGACGCCCGATCCGGGCTCTTGGTTTTCCAGAGTTTTGGCGATGGAAAGTTCACTTTACATGAAAAATCAGCTTTTACGGGATGCGGATTGGGCAGGAATGGCGCATTCGATTGAGATCCGCACGCCTTTTGTCGATGCGCGGCTTTTAAAAGAACTTTCTCCGGTTCTGGCATCAAAAAGAAAACCGAAAGGCAAAGAACTTCTAGTTCGCCATCTGCCGCGGCCCTTACCCCGGGAGGTCGTTGAGAGACCGAAGACCGGTTTCATGGTCCCTGTTCATCAGTGGCTTGAATCAGAAAAGGAGCTTTCGGAGTGGCGGAGCGTGCCGGTGCTAGCCAAAAAGAACTGTCCGTGGGCCCGGCGATGGGCTTACATGGTTCACCGAAGGTTAGTAAAATGAGGATCCTGGCGCTTGCGACGGAGGCTTTCGGAGGGTCCGGAGGGATCGCGCAGGCTAATCGCGATCTTTTTGAAGCGATCGGTAAGTGGCATGAGGTCGATATCCTGCCACGCCATGGCAAAGAAAGTCGAGCAGGTCTTCTGCCTGGCAATGTGACTCAATCGAGGCCGGTTCCGGAGAGGATCGGCTATGCCGCGCAAGCATTTCAAAAGATGCTGACGCGTCCCGGATATGACGCGATCTTTTGCGGGCATCTTTTTATGGCGCCGCTGGCTTGGATTTTGTCAAAAATTTTTGGGAAGCCCATCTGGCTTCAGCTCTACGGCATCGAAGCTTGGGATAAACCTTCAAAGGCGATACGGAGAACGGTTGAGGACGCACATCTTGTCACGGCGATCAGCCGTTACACGCGTCGATGTTTTTTGAATTGGGCTTTGTCGGCGCCGGAACGGGTCAAGATCCTGCCGGTCACTTTTAGTAAAGAGTTTACGCCTGGCCCCGCCTCCGCCGCTTTGATCGAAAAATATGGACTTAAAAACAAAAGGATCATCTTAACGGTATCGCGGCTGGCTTCGACGGAGCGGTACAAGGGACAGGATAAGGTGATACGAGCGCTTCCAAAAATTTTGGAGAGATCGCCTGAAGCGGTGTATGTGATCGCCGGCAAGGGGGATGACCAAAAAAGACTTAAGGCGCTGGCGGCGGAATGCGGAGTTGAGGCCTCTGTTTTGTTTGTCGGTGAAGTCCCGGCAAAGGATCTGCCGGATCTTTATCGAAGCGCTGACGTGTACGCGATGCCGAGCACCGGAGAAGGGTTCGGCATTGTTTTTCTCGAGGCGGCCGCTTGTGGACTTCCCGTGATCGGCTGCGGAAGAGATGGTAGCGCGGACGCGTTAAGGGAAAATCTTTTGGGTACTACGGTGAACCCCGAAAATCCCGCTGAGCTGGTTCAGGCGATCGCGCACTCTTTGAACGAAAGGTTCGCACCACCCCAAAAAGAAATTCAAAAATTTTCAAAAACGCGTTTCGAGACGCACGTTTTAAGTTTGCTTCGGGATTTGAATCCGAAGGTTATATCAAAACGGTGAAATAATGAAGATCCTTTATATTCAATACACCGATCCCCAAAGTTATCCGCCGCTCGAGCATAGCTCGAAGATCTTCGCGGATGCGGGCTGGGACGTGCTTTTTTTTGGCACAAAGGCTTTTGGAGCTGAGGGAATTCGTTTCCGTCCGCATCCAAAAATTCGCATTAAAAGACTACCTTTCTGCCCTCCGGGGTGGGCGCAGAAGATCCATTATCTTTTTTTTGCTGTCCGCGTCGTCCTCGAAGCGCTTTTGTGGCGGCCGGACTGGGTTTATGCTTCTGATCTTTTTTCCTGTTTGCCGGCGCTGCTCTTAAAAAAATGTTTCAATTTTAAAGTCATTTATCACGAACATGATGCGCCCTTTTCAAAAATTCAGAGTTTTTTCGTAAGCTTTTTTCTTCGGGTCAGAACTCGACTGGCGGCCGAGGCCTTCATGGATATTTTGCCGAATCAAGCCCGTATTGAATATTTTGTCCGTGAAACCTCCGCGTCCCAGGCGCACGTTTTTTGCGCGCTCAATTGCCCTTCTAGGCGGGAAGCGAGCCCGCCGCGGCGGGCACTTTCTTCGGAAGATTTTTGGGTGCTATATCACGGATCTCTCGTTCCCTCAAGGCTCCCTCTGGCGGCGGTACAGGCGCTTAGGCAACTTCCGGAACGGGTCAAACTGCGGGTCGTCGGTTATGAAACCGCAGGATTCCGCGGTTACCTTAAAAAGATAGAAGACCATGCCGTACAACAGGGCCTTAAGGAACGCCTGCACTTGGTCGGACTCGTTCCGACTCGGGACGATCTATTCGATTGGGTCCGCCGTTCCGACGTGGGCTTATCGTTCATGCCGAGAATTTCAGAGGATCTTAACGAAAGGACCATGGCGGGCGCCTCAAATAAACCTTTTGACTACCTCGCCGGCGGTTTGGCGCTTTTGGTGTCGGATCTACCCGATTGGAAGGCGATGTATGTCGAATCCGGATACGGCCTTTCCTGTGATCCGGAGGACTCGATGAGCGTCGCACATGCGCTGGGCTTTTTTATAGATCATCCGAAAGAAACCCGCGCGATGGGGGAAAAGGGCCGTCAGAGGATCTTAAAGGAATGGAATTATGAGACGCAATTTTCATCTGTTTTTCAAAAAATGAACGGGGAACATTCATGAAAGCGCTGATCCTGGGCGGCAACGGTTTTCTAGGGGCTCACCTTCAGAAATTATTCGGCGGGTCCGAGCATTCGCTAAGGGTTTTGGACCATTCTCCGGCTCGGTATTTCAAGCCTCTTCCGTTCTGCGAGTACCTCACCGGAGACTGGAGTGACGGGAAGCTTTTGGACCGCGCTCTGGAGGGGGTGGACTGCGTCTTTCATTTGATCGGGACGGTGCAGGTGCGTCTTGCCAATGAAAATCCGGCCCTCGACGCGGAAAAAACAATTTTGGGCTCCTTGAAACTGCTCGATGCCTGCGTAAAAAAATCCGTCAAAACCTTTGTTTTTGTCTCTTCCGGGGGCGCGGTTTATGGTGGCTCTTCTTCGGTTATATCCGAGACTCATCCGACCGAGCCTATTTCGGCCCACGGGGTTTCAAAGCTTGCCGTCGAAAAATATCTGAACCTCTACGACAAACTGCACGGTCTGCGATATCGGATCGCGCGTTGTTCCAATCCCTACGGCGAATATCAGGATCCGTGTCGTCAACAGGGGGTTATTCTTGCGCTTTTATATGAAACGCTTAAGGGAGGAAAACTTCCCGTTTGGGGAGATGGAAGCGTTGTCCGGGATTATATTTATGCCGGCGACGCGGCGCGAGCGCTGTACTTGATGGGACTTTCGAACAGTTCGTCTTCTGTTTTCAATGTGAGCAGCGGTATCGGGACCTCCATCAATGAACTCAAAAAAATCGCCCGCGAGATCACTAACCGGGAATGTGTTTTTGAGACGCTGCCGGCGCGTCCCTACGACGTGCCAAAGAATGTTCTCGATCCGTCGAAGGCCAGGTCGCAACTCGCCTGGGCTCCGTCGGTCTCGCTAAAAGAGGGCATGGAGAGGACCTACCTGTGGCTTCTGGATTTCTACAAAACTGGAAGGGAGGACCCTAGATGAAGAACGTATTGGTGACCGGCGGAGCGGGTTTTATCGGCAGCTTCTTAGTTGATGATTTGATACAAAAAGGCCACAAAGTCGTTTCGATCGATTCGTTGGAAGAGCAGGTTCATAAGGGGCAGAAACCGTCCTATCTGAATCCGCGATGTGACTATCACTGGGCGAAATGCTCTGACAGAGACCTATTGAGAAGGGTATTACCGACCATCGATGTCGTCGTGCATTTGGCGGCGATCGTCGGCGTGGGCCAGTCCATGTACGAGATTGCAAGATACACGGAAGGCAATACGTTGGCGACCGCGGTTCTTTTAGAAGAAATGGCCCAGTTTAAAGGCAGCCTCAAAAAAATCATCGTTGCCAGCTCGATGAGTGTGTATGGAGAAGGCTGTTACGCTCTTTCATCCGGAAAAGTCTGTTACCCCGAACTAAGGAGCGAGAGTCAACTCAAGCGTCGTCTTTGGGATCCAATAGATCCTGTGACCTCGGAGGTTTTGAAGCCCCTGCCCACTTCAGAAGATAAACCCCTGCGCCCGGCCTCAATTTACGCGATAGGAAAACGAGATCAAGAAGAAATGTGCATGGTTTTTGGAAAAACCTACGGCGTTCCTTGCACGGCGCTTAGATTTTTTAATATCTATGGAAGCCGGCAGGCCTTAAGCAACCCTTACACGGGCGTGGCCGCCATATTCAGCTCAAGATTGTTGCTTCACCAAGCCCCTCTTGTATTTGAGGATGGAAACCAAATGAGGGACTTTATTCACATTTCAGATGTTCTCCAAGCCCTCATGCTGGTACTGTCCAAAGACTCCGCTGATTTTGAGGTATTTAACATCGGAAGCGGCGCCCCTATTTCCATCAATGCCATTGCGGAAACATTGAGTAAAAAAATTACAAAAGGTAATATCAAACCTATCATTACAAATCAATACCGTGCCGGAGATATCAGGCACTGCTATAGCGATATTTCCAAAGCTAAAAAAATACTGAACTTTAATCCAAATTACCGATTCGAAGACGGAGCGGATGAATTGGTTGGCTGGGTAAAATCACAGGTGATGCCTCAGGACAATTTTTCCGACGCGCTCCGTCATGCCCAAGATAAGGGAATTATTTCTTAGGAGGATCTTTTGAAAAAGAAACTGACGATCGTCATCTCTCATCCGATACAGTACCATGCCCCGTTGTATCGGGTCATTGAGGATAAGGGTCTTTTTGACCTGCATGTCATCTATCATAACGATCGAGGCATCAGACCCTATTTTGAAAAATTAGCGAATTGCAATGTCAGTTATGACAATGACCTTTTAAAAGGCTACTCTTATGAATTCTTAACCCAGGGCAAACCGGCAAGTTTTTCCGAGAGATTCCGGTACGTTTGCTTGCCGGAGCTTGAAAATAGGATCCTTCAGTCTAAGCCGGACGCCGTCTATTTTCATGGTTACAACCACCTGGCTCACATTCGCGCTATCTTTGGATTGCGAAAAAAGGGTCTTAAGCTCTTTTTACGGGGGGAAAATAACGATGTGCTGGCCAAACCCCGCTTGGGCATCATTGCCAGAGAGGCTCTGCTGAAGGTCCTTTTACCGTGCTTTGATGCGATCTTGTACATAGGGCATGAAAACAAAAACTTCTTTTTGAGAAGAGGAGTTCCTGAACCCAAGCTCTTTTTTGTCCCCTACAGCGCGGATAACCGTTATTTCGGGCTTCATCTGAGCGACCCTGAGGTCGAGTCGATCAGACTTTCCATACGAGCGGAGTACGGCATTCCGTCTGATGCGATTGTCTTTATAAATACCTGTAAACACCGACAAGAAAAAAGGCTTTTAGACGTATTGGAAGCCTACGTAAAAGCGTTTGGCTCTAAAAATATTGTTTTGAAGAACAAACCCTGTCTGCTCTTGGTGGGAGACGGCCCTTTGAATAAAAGGATGAGGGCTATTGTCGAACAGTCCGGATTAACGAGCATCGTTTTCACGGGTTACGTCAACCAATCAAAAATGAGGGAGTTGATCCTGGCGTCCGATTACATGGTGGATGCGGGCGCTGAGCCGTGGGGCTGTGTTTTCAACGAGGCGCTTCCGGCAGGATTGGGCCTGATCTCATCCGATCATGTGGTGGGGCATCCGGACATGGTGAAAGTCGGCGAGAATGGCTTCACTCATAGACTGGGTGATATTGATGAGCTTGGAAGGATCTTTGAAAAGTGCGCGCAGGATCCTGAACTTCTCAAGCGGTTCAGAATTGCTTCAAGACGGATAGCCCTTAAATACAGCTATGAAGAATGCGTGACGGGTCTTTATCAGGCGCTAACCTCAACATGACTTGGGCCTTTAAATAAAATGAAAATTTTAATCATTAATAATAGCATCAGTCGATGGACCCTCGCCGACTCCTATGGGCACGCCTTTCAGTCGTTGAACCATGAGACCCGTTTATTAAATCTTTTTTATGAGGCGGGAAGAGAACAATCTCGCTCGCAAGGCCAAAAACCTACCGAGGTTCGAATATTAACGGAAACGGTTCTGCGCAAAGTCTCGAGAGTGATCTGGGGCGTCAAAGGAGAAGCTCGACGCAGACTCTTGATGAAAATCCGAGAATGGAAGCCGGAGCTAGTCATGGTCGTAGGCAACGTTGAGATCGATCCGGATATTTTAAAAGAAATAAAAAAAATTTTGATCTCGTGTCGGATCTTTTGGTACCTCACGGATCCCTTGCCCACACAGAATTCTTTACTTGTCGACAGTGTCCCTTTTTATGACTGCATTCTGACCTTTTCAAAATTTCAAGTGCCCCTGATTTATTGGTTTGGAGGGAAGAATGTTTTTTATCTCCCTTTCGGATACGACCCGCGGTTGCATAGAAAAGTGATCCTGACAAACGAAGAAAAAAAGTTTTATGGCAGTGACGTCGCTTATCTGGGGACATGGCAGCCGACCATAGAAAATTGGTTGAATGAACTCACCTCCCATGATTTGAAAGTGTGGGGGAACCAGTGGCATCAATTAAAGGGCTGCCCGCAAATAATGAAATGCTGGCAGGGAGAAGGCGCGGGTTTGTACGGCGATCTGGCCAAGGTTGCCAACGCGTCAAAAGTCATTTTTAATGTGGTAAGATTTCATAACGGCAATGGCCACTCGATGAAGACCTTCGAGATCCCGGCCTCAGGGGGATTCATGCTGACGAATCGTACGGATGAACAGGTGAGTTTCTTTCCTGAAGACACATGTGCCGTCTATTTCTCCACCCAAGAAGAATTAAAAGATAAACTTAAATTTTATTTACTTCATGAAACCGAGCGTGAGCGGATATCTCAAGCCGGTTATGAAGTGGCCCAACAGCATCACTACAACGAGCGGGCGAGAACGATACTTTCTTATGACAAGAGGATAGCCAAATGCGGGTCGTGATCCTGTGCGGGGGAAAAGGCACGAGAATGGGGGACAACGCCCTTCCCAAAGTTCTGGTGCCCATAGGGGGGAGGCCCATTCTTTGGCACCTCATGAACCTGTACTCCCGACAGGGCTTTAATGATTTTATAGCGTGTCTGGGTTATAAAGGGAACGAAATAAAAAAATTTTCTCCGCCAAGCACGCAAGTACAAATTAAATTCGTAAATACGGGATTTGCCACCAATACGGGCGGCCGGATAAAAAAAATCGAGCCTCTGATGAAAGAGGCTTCTTTTTTTGCTACCTATGGAGACGGCCTAGCAGATATTGATCTAAAAAAACTTTTAAAATTTCATAAAAGCCATAAAAAGATCGCCACGATCACTGTCGTCAAACCGCGTTCTCCGTTCGGAAGGGTTGAAACAGACTCGCAGACGCATGTCGTGACTCATTTTATGGAAAAGCCTGTGTTGGACCATTGGATCAACGGAGGCTTTTTTGTGTTCAATAGGGAGATATTCGATTATTTGAAAGCAGGCGATATTTTGGAAACCCATACCTTCGGCCGATTGGTCGAAGACCGGCAACTATGCGCTTTTGAGCATCAAGGATTCTGGAAGTGTATGGATACTTATAAGGACAATTTGGAATTAAATGAGCTTTGGAAAAAGGGGAAAGCCCCTTGGGAGAATTCACGGACATGAGACCGATGAGAAATATCTGGAAAGGGAAGACCGTTTTTATTACCGGAGCCAATGGCTTTCTCGGCACGCAACTGACCAGGCGTGCTCTCTCGAAGAAAGCAAAGGTGATCGTGCTGATCAAAGAGAATATTGCGAACTCGCATTTTCATCGTGAAAAATTAAGCCGCAAAGTCAAGGTCGTTCAAGGAAGTCTGGATGACCCGCGGCTCATTCATTCGATATTCAAAGCCAATAGGATCGATCTATGTTTCCACGTGGGAGCCCAAGCGATCGTCAGCATTGCCAATAGATCTCCGATCGAAACTTTTAGGTCCAATATTGAGGGTACATGGAATATTCTCGAGGCGAGCAGGCGGTATGGAGTCGGAGCTTTGATCGTGGCCTCCAGTGATAAAGCCTACGGGGACCAGGAAAAATTACCCTACACGGAAGACTCACCACTGCTGGCGTTGCATCCCTATGACGCCTCAAAAGCCTGTGCGGATATCTTAAGCCGGACGTATGCCCGGACCTATGATCTACCGGTGGCAGTCACGCGCTGTGCCAATATTTACGGGCCGGGGGACGTCAATTTTTCTCGGATCATTCCAGACACCATACGGTCAGTGGTCCATGACAAGGATCCTATTATTCGAAGCGACGGGACTCCGTTGAGGGATTATGTTTTCGTTGAAGATATCGTTGATGCTTATTTTATTCTGGCGGAAAAAATTTACTTAAAGAAAATACAAGTCGGTCACGCGTTCAATTTTGGGACCGCCAGACCCATCAGTGTTTTGAATTTGGTCAAAGAAATTATCAGAGTCTCGGGGAAGACGCATCTTAGACCGATTGTCTTAGGGAAAAGCAGGCTTAAAGGGGAGATACAAAAACAATATCTATCAAGCCGGAGGGCAAAATCATTGCTTGGTTGGAAACCCAAATACACCCTTAAAAAAGGATTAAGAAACACCTACCAATGGAATTTGAACGCAAATTTGACCTTCCCCAAAGATTAAATTTACATTCTTATTCTTACGCCAGCTGATTTGAGAGATTATGAAGATCGCGATCATTGTTCCAGGTAGATTTCACGCATTCGATTTGGCCAGGGAACTGTTGAAACTGGGCCATGACGTGACGCTTTTTACGAATTATCCAAAATTTGCCGCCGCTCGTTTCGGGGTCCCGCCGGACAAAGTCAGATCGTTCCTGATCCACGGGGTCTTGAGCAGGTTCTTCCATATCCTTCAGAGAAAATGCGGGCTTCCTTACCCCGAGAAGTGGCTGCATTCTATTTTTGGGAAATGGGCTATGGTTCGCGTCTGCTGTGAACCCTGGGACGTGGTTCAGGGGTGGAGCGGAATTTGTGAGGAACTGTTCAAGCGATTGAAAGATTCCTCCGCGGTCTTGGTTTGTGAAAGAGGATCCACGCACATTTCTTTTCAGAAAAAAATTTTGGAAGAAGAAGTCCGCAGAATCGACCGGTCACTGGAAGTGCCAAGCGAGTGGACAGTCAGCCGTGAAATAAGAGAATACGATTTAGCGGACGTGGTGCACGTCCCTTCGAGGTTTGCGAAGGAAAGTTTTGCTCGTGAGGGATTTCCCGCAGACAAAGTCAAGGTGGTATTGCTTGGAGTTGAGTCGAAGAAATTCAGAAGCCTACCCGCTCATGCGCAGGAACGATACGATCGCATCCTTTCGGGTCAGTCTTTGAGAATTTTGAACGTGGGTACGTTTAATTTTAGAAAAGGCGTCTGGGATACGGCTGCCGTTGTTCGAGAACTAGCTCCCGAGGGATTCCATTTTCGCTTTGTAGGTTCTGTTGCTTTTGAAGCCAGAGGTTTGGCGTTGGAACTGAGATCTCTGGCGGAATTTATCGATAAAAAACCTCAGTATGAGTTGGTCGAGCAGTACGCGTGGGCCGACTTGTTTATTTTACCAACGCTTGAGGAAGGTTTTCCTATGGTATCGCTCCAGGCCGCGGCGTCTGGGTTGCCGATCCTGACAACCCCAAATGGTGCCGGGTTTGATCTGGTCCGTGACAGCGTCACCGGCTGGATCTTGCCCCCGCGAGATCCAAAAAGCTTTACTGAAAAGTTGAGATGGTGCTACGTCCATCGGAAAGAGCTGGCGAATATGTCGATGAGAACCTACTCGGACTTCAGGCCCCGCGATTGGTCGAAAGTCGCAGACGATTTCATCGAAGCCTGCAAGGAGTCGGCAGCTTTGAAGAAGGAACAAAAATGAGCGAATTGAATCTGACGCCTTGGCTTATCACCTGGGTGGCGACGATGGTGGCGGTGTTGCTCATCCTTTCGTTGCGGAGGGTCCATACCGGAGGACTCATCGTCGCTTATTTTTTGACCACCGCGGTCAATTATTTTTTTGGCGCGGCCATTCATGCTCTGCCTTGGCTTGACCGGCTTGATTATATTTATGTTTACCGCGGTTTTGTGTTGACCACCTGGGGGATGATCGCTTTTTCGACGGGCTGTCTGATCTTTCTTCTGGTATCACGGATCTGGTTGGAGCGCCGATTCAGGAGCGTGCCGAAGTATACTCCGGAGGAAAAATTACCTCTCACCTATTTCTTTATCGGCGTCATTATTTATTTCGTCATCTACCCTTTGATCCAGTCCATTCCGAGCGTGGGTCTCTTGGGCCATTCCGGATGGTTCCTCATGATCGCGGGCATTTGTCTGGCCGCTGCGGACGCCTGGCGCCAAAGGCAGAGCGGAAAATTGATCCGCTGGATCATCCTGGCGCTTTTTTTTCCTTTTATCACGGTCGTCTCCCAGGGATTCATGAGCTTCGGGATGGTCGCCGTGATCACGGTCTTGGCCTTCGTTTCCAGCTTTTACAGGCCTAAATGGAAGATCCTTGTCGCGGGCGTGATCTTCATGTATCTCGGGCTTTCTTTATACGTGACCTATTTTCGAGACAGGACCGAGATCCGCGAGACCGTGTGGCAGGAAGAGGCGCCCATGATCGAGAAAGTGAATAAATTCGCAAACACTTTAAAAAACTATGAGCTGTTCGATATTTACAACGTCCGGCATCTGGATTTTATCGACATGAGACTTAACCAGAACATCCTCGTCGGAAAGTCAGTTGAGTTCATTGATAGCGGTCAGGAAAGATTCGCTTATGGGCAAACCTATCTTGACGCGCTTTTGGCGCTGGTCCCAAGGTTTTTCTGGCCCGATAAACCCATGAGCACCGGCGGAAGCGAGCTTGTGAGCCGTTATACGGGCGAGGCGTTCTCGGAGCTCACGACCGTGGGTATAGGTCAAACGATGGAGTTTTATATCAATTTCGGTTTCTGGGGTGTGATCGCGGGTTATTTTATCTTGGGGGTCGTGATCGCTTTTTTTGATTCCATGACGGGATTCTGGCTTCAAAAGGGAGAGTACAAAAGGTGCGTCTTCTGGCTCCTTTCCGGGATGGCGCTTTTACAAGCGGCTGACTCGCTTGTGGAGATGGCAGGTACGATGGCTGCTTCGATCTTCTTCATGGTTATGATCAATCAATTCGTTCTATCCAGGGTCTCGCCGCGGCTGGTCTCGATCCGCGCTCTGATCGATCGCACACGAAGGAGGAAGGCGCTTTGAAGGTCCTGCACGTGGTCCCTACGTACTGGCCTGCCGCACGATACGGCGGCACTATTTGGTCGGTGCACGGCCTTTGCGCGGCGTTGGTCCGCCGGGGGCATGAGATCCATGTTTGGACGACCAACGTGGATGGTCGAAAGAATTCACCGGTGAGGACCGAGGCCGAGATCCCGGTCGATGGCGTGAAGGTGAAATATTTTCGTTCCATTTTTATGAGAAGACTTTACTGGTCGCCCGGCATGGCGAAGGCTTTAAAGAACGCGGCGAACTTTGACCTCATGCATCTTCATTCTGTCTTTCTTTGGCCCACCTGGGCGGCCGCGCGAGCCGCTCAAAAAAATGAGGTCCCTTACCTTGTTTCTCCGAGGGGAATGCTGGTCCCGGACCTGATCGCCAAGAAAAATAAACGGCTCAAGATGCTTTGGATCGACCGGATCGAAAAAAAAACGCTCGAGCGAGCTACCGCGGTGCATTTTACAAGCGGGATTGAGGCCGAGGAAGCGGCGAAATTTGAGATCCGCTACCGGAAAATATTTGTCGTGCCCAATGGATATGAAAGCGTTTTTGACGAGAGCGCGGCTCCGAAAAATTCAATCTCCGAAGCCGAAGCCGCGCGTGCCGCCGCCGCCGGGCCGTACCTTCTTTTTTTGGGGCGTATCAATTGGAAAAAAGGGCTGGATCGTCTGATCAAAGCGATGGCCCACGTGTCCGAGGTCCGTCTTGTGATCGCCGGCAATGACGACGAAAGTTACCGGCCCGCGCTTGAATCGCTCGCGCGGGAGGCGAAGGTTACCGACCGCATTCTTTTCATGGGTCCGGCTTACGGGGCTGCCAAAGCAACGCTGATAAAAAATGCGAAGCTTTTTGTTCTGCCGTCCTATTCCGAAAACTTCGGCAATTCCGTGCTCGAGGCGATGGCCGCTGGCCGTCCTGTCGCGGTCACTCCGGAAGTCGGTCTGTCGGAAGCGATCGCGGCCGCCGGCGCGGGGCTTGTGACTGAGGGAGACGCGGAAACTCTCGGAAAGAACATGAGGCAGCTTTTATCCGACCCCGCGAAACTTGAGCGTATGGGGGAGGCTGGGAGGGCGCTCGCGCACGAGAAATATTCCTGGGATGGGATCGCCATGGCGATGGAAAGAATCTATCGGGAGATCGCGAAGCCATGAACATAGGCTCCGAGATCACGCCCGTCCTTTTAACTTATAATGAAGAGGCCAACGTCGAGCGTACCTTGCAAAGGCTCAGCTGGGCCCAGGACATCGTGGTCGTCGACAGCTTCAGCCGGGACGCGACCCTTTCGATCTTGAAAAAGTTCCCAAGGGTGAGGATCTTCCAGAGGGCCTTCGATACACACGAGGCTCAGTGGAATTTTGCGCTAATGCGGACCGCCGTGAAAACACCTTGGGTTCTGGCGCTCGACGCCGATCACGCGCTTTCGGAGGAACTTGTCCGGGAGCTTCGGGCGGTCGAACTTGAAGCGCGCATCTGCGGGTATCGGGCTTCATTTATTTATTGTATCGGCGGTCGCCCTCTGCGCGCTTCCGTGTATCCGGCGGCGACGATATTATACAAACGTGAAAACGCCGTCTACGTTCAAGACGGGCACACCCAGCGTGTGCGGATCACCGGCGATGTCGGGGATCTCAAAGGCCGCGTGTACCATGATGACCGAAAATCGTTCCGGACCTGGATCGAAGCGCAGAAAAGATACATGAAGCTTGAAATGACGAAACTCGCCGGGGATCCACGCGCTCTGAACCTGCCGGACCGGATCCGGCTTCTCAGGGTCGCAGCCCCTCCGGCCGTCTTTGTTTATTGCCTTTTCGGCAAAGGGTTGATCCTCGACGGGATCCCCGGAGTCGTTTACTCGCTTCAAAGGACGCTGGCAGAATCGATCCTCTCGTTCTATCTGGCCCGCCGGGATTTTCAGAGACTTAAAAGCCTTCTCTTTTGTATGATAAGGAGATCATGAACATTCTCGGAGTCAACGCTTATCACGGCGATTCAGCCGCGTGCCTCGTCAAAGACGGGAAGCTGATCGCCGCGGTCGAGGAGGAGCGCTTCAAGCGCGCCAAGCATTGGGCGGGCCTTCCTTTAGAGTCCATCCGCTATTGTTTGAAAAACGCCGGTCTTAAGCCTGAACAGCTTGACCATATCGCTGTCAACCGCAATCCGGACGCGAACATTCTCAAGAAGGCGCTGTTTGCCTTCTCAAAGAAACCCAGCCTGACCCTGGTGCAGGACCGGTTGAAAAATAGCTTTAAGATCCGCGACATCCGTCCGCTTTTGGAGGATGGACTTCTTTTAGAGCGCGGAAAGATCAAAGCGCCCCTGCACGCGGTCGAACATCATCGCGCCCATCTCGCGAGCGCTTATTTTGTTTCTCCTTTCGAGTCGGCATCGATCGTCTCGGTCGACGGCTTCGGGGATTTTGTCAGCACACTCTGGGCCGAAGGGCATGCCAACGCTTTTGAACCGCGGGAGCCGGTCTATTTCCCTCATTCGCTCGGACTTTTTTATCTCATGATAACCCAGTTCCTGGGCTTCCCGGAGTACGGGGATGAGTATAAGGTGATGGGTCTTTCGGCTTACGGAGAGCCGGTCTATCTCGATAAGATGCGGAAGATCGTAAAGCTTAAGCCTCAGGGAAAATTCGAGCTCGACCTCGATTACTTTCTTCACCATTCCGAAGGCGTCTCCATGATCTGGGAAAGCGGCAAGCCCGAGATCGGAAAAGTCTACGCCAACCGACTGATCGACCTTTTGGGTCCTGCAAGGATCTCTTCGGAACCCGTCACCGAGCGCCACAAAAACCTTGCCGCGTCTGCGCAGGCGATGTATGAGGAAGCTTTCTTTCACCTTTTGAATGAAGTTCATGCCGAGGCGCCGAACCCGAACCTTTGTCTGGCGGGAGGCTGCGCGATGAACAGCGTCGCCAACGGCAAGATCTATCAGAGGACGCCATTCAAACGGCTCTTCATCCAGCCTGCCGCCGGAGACGCCGGCGGGGCCGTGGGTGCGGCTTTTTATGTCTGGAACCAGGAATTGGAAAAACCGCGAGTATTCAGAATGACCCATGCCTACTGGGGGCCTGAATTCAATGACAAAGAAATAAGTACGGAGTTAGGAGTTCGAAGTCCGGAGTTAAAGAAAGAAAATTGTGAGGTTCAAAAGATCGAAGATCCGACAGAGCTCTGCGTCAAGACCGCTCAGGCGATCGCAGAAGGGAAGGTCATCGGGTGGTTTCAGGGCCGTATGGAATGGGGCCCACGGGCGCTGGGCAATCGGAGCATTCTGTGCGACCCGCGACGGCCGGACATGAAAGAACTCTTAAACCTCAAGATCAAGCGTCGCGAATCTTTCCGGCCATTCGCGCCGTCGATCCTTCGCGAAAAGGTCTCCGAATGGTTCGAGACCGACGATGATGTGCCGTTCATGCTTCAGGTCTATCAAGTCCGAGAGCCGAAGCGAAAACAGATCCCCGCAGTGACGCACGTGAACGGTTCGGGACGCCTGCAGACGGTCACAGAATCCGAAAACTCCCTTTATCGGCGTCTTATCTTTGAATTCGATCGGTTGACCGGAGTGCCGCTTCTTTTGAACACCTCATTCAACGAGAATGAGCCTGTGGTCTGTAAGCCCGGCGAGGCCCTGAACTGTTTTTTAAGGACCCGGATGGACGTCCTGGTCCTCGGACCCTATTTCATTTTTAGGAAATCCACTTAAACAAAGGAGTCTTAGACGATGGTCTGGAAAAATAAGAAAGTGTTGGTGACCGGCGGGTCGTCTTTCATTGGGTCTCATTTGGTGGACCTTTTGGTGGAAGCCGGAGCCAAAGTCCGTGTCGTTGATGACCTTTCGAGCGGCAAACTCAGGAACATCTCGCATTATATCCAGAAAAAGAAGGTGGAATTCGTCAAAATGGATCTCTTGAGACCTGGCCATTGCGCCAAAGCGGTGAAAGACATTAAGACCGTTTTTCATTTGGCCGCGATCCACGGGGGACGAGGCTATGTGGATCTGCACCAGGCGTTGTGCGCTCAAAATCTTGCGATGGACGGTATGCTGTTCAAGGCGGCGCATGAGGCGGGGGTCGAAAAAGTGGTCTTCGCGTCGTCGGGGTGCGTTTATCCCAATCATCTTCAAACGGAACCCAAGGAAATATTGTATCTGACCGAAGACATGGTGGGTCCGCCGTACGACGCGGACAACATGTACGGTTGGGCGAAGCTGATGGCGGAAATGACGCTGCGGTCCTACACCAGAGATTTTGGGATGAAGTCCGCCTCTCTTCGATTTTTTACCGTTTATGGAGAAAGAGGCCATGAGAATCACGCCGTTATCGCCATGATCGCCAAAGCTTTCGTAAAAATGAACCCTTATCCGGTCTGGGGGACCGGCGAGCAGATCCGTAACTGGACGCACGTCAAGGACATCGTGCGCGGGATGATGCTCGCGGGCGAAAAGATCGAGGATGGCACGGCCGTGAATCTCGGCACGATGGAGCGGACCCGCGTGATCGACTGTGCGAGAGAAGTGCTCCGGTACACGGGACACAAGGCCCAGATCAAGCTTGAGCCCGACAAGCCGGTCGGTCCTCTGAACCGCGTCGCGGACAACGAGCTCGCCAAAAAGCTTCTAGGCTGGGAGCCTGAAATTAAATTCATGAACGGTCTCCGGTCGACCATCGACTGGTATTTCAAAAACAAGGACCGCGCCAAGGTCTCCAAGATCCTGGAACGCATGCTGACCGAGCGCTGAGGGACTTTTTTGAAGATACTGCTTCTCAATCAGACATTTTACCCCGATACCGTTTCGACGGCCCAACATCTGACCGATCTAGCGCTCGATTTAAAGGAACGCGGTCACGAAGTCACGGTCTTCGCAGGAGGTCACGGATATGACGATCCTTCCCAAACCTACCCATCGAAAGAAGAGCATCGCGGTGTCCGGATCCGACGCGTTGGCTACACGCGATTCGGAAAAAAATCTAAGATCGGCCGGGCCGTCGATTTCGCCACATTTCTCCTGAATCTTTTTTTTAGGCTCTTGCTCGTGCCTCGACAGGACCGCGTCGTGGCGCTGACGTCCCCGCCGCTCGTCGCTTTTTTTGGAGCGCTTCATTGCTATTTAAAAGGCGGAAAACTCGTGCAATGGGTGATGGATCTGAACCCCGACGAGGCAGTGGCCGCCGGTTGGCTCAAAGAAAGTTCTTTGACCGCACGTTTTTTGAAGTCCGTGTCGCGTTGGACCTTTCGTAGTTGCGAAAAGATCATCGTTTTGGACCGCTTCATGAAAGCGCGTCTCATGCGAAATTATGGGGTGCTTGAGGCGAAGATCGCGGTCATACCGCCATGGGCTCACGATGAAGAGATTAGACCTCTGTCTCACGAAAGGAATTCCTTCAGAAAGGAGCAGGGTCTTGCCGGAAAATTTGTCGTGATGTATTCGGGCAATCATAGCCCGTGTCATCCTTTGGATACAGTGCTTCAAGCCGCGCTCCGCTTCAAAGAGGATCCGGAGGTATTTTTTTATTTCATCGGCGGCGGAAGTTTGACGGGTCGCGTCCGGGAGTACGCTCGCTCGAATGCCCTCAAGAACATCGTGCAGCTGCCTTATCAGCCGCTTCAAAGATTATCAGAGTCTCTTTCGGCCGGTGATCTGCATCTTGTGGTGATGGGCGACGCGTTTCCGGGCATTCTTCATCCCTGCAAGATCTACGGAATACTGGCGGTGGGCAGACCTTTTATCTTTATCGGGCCCGAGGAGAGCCATCTGGGGGATCTCATGCTTAAAGAAAAGTTTGGATGCCGGATCAGTCACGGTGACGTCGAAGGATTGATCGAAGCGATCCGATCTTTCAGACGGATCGGTCCCCAGGAGCTTGAAGAGACGGCTAAACGTGAAATAGCCTGTAAAGACCGGGAATTTGGACAGCGTGTTTTGGTTCCAAAAATGATCCGGGAGATCACTCAATCTGAGAAGACCCATGCCTACTCTTGAATCGTTCAGAAGATCTTTGGAGAGGAGGCTCTCCATCTTTTTTATCTGCGGCCACACCTATTGGTCAGGGGCTCTGGGAAAAGACTCTGTGGTGGTCGATCTTGGCGCCAATCGGGGCGAATTCTCGTTCCATGCCGTGGCAACGCATGGTTGCCGGTGCCATGCCGTTGAACCTGATCCCGCGATGCGCGCCGAGATCCAAAACAAAGCCGCCGGAGATCCACGCATAAAAACGTATTCCTTTCTGATCTGCGGCGAGGACTCGGACCGTGTCCCGTTCAAGGTGTATGCCGACACCTCTCTCAACAACATGTTTCTGACGGATCAGGAACCCGGAAAAGTGATCCACGTGCAGGGAAAAAGATTCGATACATTTCTCCGCGAAGCGGCTTTAAGCCGGATCGATCTCTTGAAGATCGATATTGAAGGCGCGGAAACCCTGCTGTTTGAGACAGCTTCCGATGAAAGTCTGCTTATGACCGGTCAGATCACTATGGAATTGCATGACTTTGTGCCGGCTTTAAAGATGGAAAAGAAAGTGGAGAAGATCATCCGAAGGCTTCAGGAACTTGGTTTCTCTTATTATCGTTTCTCGTGGCCTCATCACGCGGATGTTGTATTCATCAACCCGCGCAGGTTGCGGCTGCCTTTTTGGGTGAGAGTTTATTTTACGACTTTTCCACTATTTCTTAAGATCCGTAACGGATGGATCCGGCGCCAATGGGCTTAGGCAAACTCTACTTAAGAACGAAGCATCTGGCGAGTCTCGGACCCCGAGGCCTTTTTTTCTATTATTTCGGTTTCCCTGGACTTTTGTCTTCGATCCTTCGCGCACGTCCGATCCCCTGCGCTTCTAAAGAACAGAGCCAGGAGATCCACATGCTTTTATCGAAACAATGCCTGGCCATGGGACTATGGGCACTTTACAGTTTCTTGAGCCTTTCGGAGCGGCACGATATCGGGGTGGTGATCCATGATGACGGGTCTTTGGATAACGAAAGCGCCGAAGAGTTGAACCGGCTTTTCCCGGGCTGTCGGATCATTCGCCGCGCCGAGGCCGATCGAAACATGAAAGATTTTTTTGCGGCAAAAGGTCTTCGGCGATGTGAACGCCTTCGAGACGGCTTGATATTCGCTCTAAAATTATTCGATGTCTGCGTCCTGAAACATTGCGATTCGGTGATCCTCCTTGATTGTGACGTATTATTTTTTAAGAAACCGGAGATCCTTTTGAACGGACCGGATCCGGCTCGGAACCTTTTCATGCGGGACCTGAATCCTGACTATTGCTATTCGATCCCAGACTCGAGGCTGGATGCTTTGGCCGGAAACGCGGTCAGCCGCAATCTTAATCCGGGGATCATGAAAATTTCAGGGGACGCGCTTGATTTCGATAGGATCGAACGGTGTCTGGAGGACAGGGCGTTCTGGGATAAGAACGGGAGCCCTCATTATTACGCGGAGCTCACCCTTTGGGCGATGGAATTGTCACACGCAAGCCATGGGTATCTCGGACCTGAATACGGTTTCGTCTACTCGGAGCCGGGTCAGCGGCTTGCCGCGTGCCATTACTGCGGCACGTTTCGCATCAAGACGGTCCACTACGGGGAGGGGCTCTTGCGCCTCAAAGATACGCTTGGGCTTCCCGCCTAAAAAGACGTCATCGCTATGAATTTGATCCGAATCTTGATAAGATACGGTTCGTGAAGAAGCGGAGTCCCTTTTTATGAATTTAATGATCATCACAGCCGGTTTTGCCGGGGCACTTCTTAGTTATCTCCTGACTTTCGCGCTCATTCGGCTGTCCCACCAGTTCGATCTCCTGGATTATCCCGCGGGACGCAAGAATCATAAAAGACCTACTCCGTTTCTCGGGGGCTTGAGTGTTTTCATCTCGTTCTGGGTCGTGGTCTTTGGGGGTCTCCTGGCCGCGGGTGCTGTCTCGACCCCGGTGTCCCGTCAGATGCTCAATTTTATCCCGAAGCTCATCGGCATCTTCGCGGGGAGCTTAGTCATTCTTTTTGTCGGTCTCTTGGACGATAAATTCCGCTGGTCGCCGCTCCGGAAGCTGGCGGGGCAGATCATCGCCGCGGGAATTCTCATGAGTCTCGGATTGACCATCAATCTTCTCGAGGGAGTGGGATTCCTCGGATACGTGATCACGTTCGTGTGGATCATTTTGATCATCAATGCGTTCAATTTCATTGATTCTCTGGACGGGCATTGCACGGGGATCGCGCTCATCTCCTCGATCATGTTCTTCTGGATCACCCAGATCATGGAGCAGCAGATGTTGGCTCTTTTTTTGATCACTTTTGCCGGCGCCCTGATCGGTTTTTTGCCCCATAATTTCAAACCCGCCAAGATCTTCCTCGGAGACAACGGCAGTCATTTCATCGGCTACATGATGGCCGCTTTTACGCTGTTATGCCGCTACCAAACGCCCCAGTCAAGTTTGGCGGCGCTTTTTATTCCGGTGCTCATTTTCGGCGTGCCGATCTACGATATGCTTTCGGTCATCGTGGTGCGTCTGAGTCGGGGCATGGTTCCATGGCAGGGAGACCGGAACCATTTTGCTCACCGGCTTGTGAAGATCGGCATGAGCGAGAAGGTCGCGGTCATTTTTTCCTATTTTGTGGCGTTCACGATCGGTCATGTGGCGGTCCTGACGACCCAAGTGGATCTCTTCGGCGCTATTTTGATCGGCATCATCTTTTTATCCATCATCGGGGTCATCGCTTTCCTGGAGTTCTACGCGGCTCAAAGGATCCGGATCACGGAGGGGCTCGCCAGAAAAATGCATCGCCGCAAAGAAGATATTCAGCGCGAGGGATTCTGACATGACTGAGAACCAAAGGCCCTGGGGCCACTACGATATCCTCTACCGCGAGCCCGGGGTTCAAGTTAAGCGCATCGAAGTGAAGTCGGGGCTTCGCTTCAGCCTACAGACTCACCGGCAACGCGGTGAGAACTGGATCGTGACGACCGGGACCGGGATCGCGACGGTCGGCGCAAAGGATATTCCCGTCAAGAAAGGTACTTATATCGAGATCCCCGTCGGCGTTCCTCACCGGCTGGCCAATAACGGCGCGACGCCGCTTGTGATCATTGAAGTGCAGTTCGGCGATTATCTGGGAGAAGACGACATCACCCGGCTCCAGGACGATTTTGGGCGTCATGAATGAGTCGAATGGTCTCGGAGGACGCGTGTAGGGCCAGTCTGATCCGTGCCCGCTCAGGACTTCTGGCCATTCTTTGCGTTTCGGCGGCCCTTTCGATCTTTTCCATCCTTCGAGTGCCGTTCTCGACCCCTATAAAAGATTACCTCGACGCGGCCGAGGTTCTCAGCCAGGGTCGGAGGATCGGGCAGTTCATGCCTATCGCGTACAGCCTTTTTTTGGCGGCGGCGCTGAAGGCAGGCGGGCACACCGCTATTTTTATTTCCCAAGCCGGTCTTTATCTGGCAACTGTTTTTCTCTCGTTCTGTCTCCTCAAGGAACTGAAGGCGGACGTAATTTGGACGATGGCGGGGGCGTTGCTCGTGGCTTGCCATCCGTATCTGGTCGTGAATATCAAACGCATCGTAGAGAATAATCTCGCGGTGCCTTTTTTGGTCCTATTTGTCTTGATCCTGCACCGGCTTAAGAGCGGAAAGATCTGTTACGGTTCTGCTGTTTTTTTCGGGGTCTGTCTGGGACTCATGCTTCTCATTCGGGCAAATTTTCTGATGGTCTTGCCGCTCTATTGGCTCACTCTCTTAAAGGACAGCCCTTTTTCTTTCAGAAAAAAGATCGGGCTGAGTCTTCTGACCTGCGCGGTTTTCATCGGTACTCTTTATACGGTCACCGTGGGGGTCACAGGACACTTCTTCATATTGCCGGGGGAGGGAGGCTATAATTTTTTTGCGGGAGCCAATCCTTTTACCGCGGAGCACATTCTAGGCGAATATCATTCGGAGTTTTCGATGGCTCCCGCTCTAAAATTTTATGGGATCGAAAAACCCTCCGATGAGATCTACCGGCAGTTGGCCCTACGGTTTGTCACGGAGCATCCTCTGGAATACGTCCGTCTTGTTTTTTTGAGGTTTTTCGCGCTCATTAGGCCGGATTATCGCCTGTTGGGGATTTCTGAAACGGTTTCGTCTCCGCAGCTCCTCGTGGTCGCGCAGACTTTCCTGGCGGCCCCTTTCTATTTTTGGCTGATCGTGAAGACCCTGACCTTCCGAAACGTCCCTAAGGCAGAAGACTCCAGAATTTTTTTGATCAATGCTCTGTATGCGGTCCCTTTTCTTCTGATCATGGCAGACCCGAGATACCGTTTGCCGATGGATGTCCTTTTTTTGCTGGATTCTGTATATTTGATCTCAAAAAGCGTTGGACGCAAGGTTCAATGAATTTAAGAATATCCAGATATCTTTTGACCGCGGGCGCGGTCTTTCTTTTGGTTGCCGGGGGTTGTGCTCGCGCACCTGTCAGACAGTCGGGCATGCCGGCAAGCTTGCAAGCTTCATCGATCGGTCGCGTTCCTGCTCTTTTAGTCACTCATCATGTCGAGCACGGGCAGACCTTGTATCACATCGCCAAAAAATACCGCGTAGATGTGGGAGAATTGATGCGCGCCAACGCGATCCAGGACCCCGCATTGCTTAAAACGGGGCAAGTCCTCGTGATTCCGGGCGTCTTCGTCGCGTCGGAAGCGGCTCCGCTCAAGTTTGAAGGCGTCGGGATGAGCGTTGAGGAAGTCCGCCGGCTTTTGGGGCCGAAATGCTTCTCCTCGGATTGGCGCACCATCACGCTGCATCACAGCGCTACTTCGAAAGGCAGCGCCAAACTCTTTCACCGAGATCACTTACGCCGCGGAATGGGTGGGCTTTTTTATCACTTCGTGATCGGCAACGGTTCTTATACTCGGGACGGTCTGATCGAAAAAGGCTGGCGCTGGAAAAAACAGATCAAGGCCAACAGGCCCTATGACATCCAGATCTGCCTTGTGGGAAATTTCAGCCAGACCGAAGTGTCTCAGGCTCAGCTGGAATCCGTCATCAATTTAGTGCGCGTTCTCCGGAGCCAATATGGGATCTCGATCCAAAATATCAGGCGGCATGACGACATCAAGGGCAAGAACACCGAGTGTCCCGGCAAATTTTTTCCCTTCCATCGGATCCTTTCGGAGCTCTCCAAAGATGCCGACCTGCAAAAATAATGGCCGGATATCTGCCGACGCTTTAGTGGCGGACGTTCGAACATGATTACCCCGAATGTGCACCACGCCGCCGCGATCCTGCGCCGCGGAGGACTCGTGGCTTTTCCGACGGAGACCGTTTACGGCCTCGGTGCCGATGCCTTGAACTCCAAAGCCGTCTGCCGGATATTTGAGGCGAAAAAAAGGCCACGCTTCGATCCTCTGATCGTGCATGTCGCAAGCCCGGAACAAGCGGCTGTTCTTTGGGACCGCATGGACCGCGCCGCGTCGCTGCTTATCAAAAAATTCTGGCCGGGGCCGCTCACGATCGTGCTCCCTAAGTCTTCGATAGTTCCGGACATCGTGACGGCGGGACTTTCGACCGTCGGAGTTCGCATGCCCGATCACCCCGTCGCGCTCGAACTGATCCGCGCCCTGGGCCGGCCGATCGCGGCCCCCAGCGCCAATCTCTTTGGCCGCACCAGTCCCACCACCGCCGCGGACGTGCGGGAAGACCTGGGAAATAAGGTCGACTGGGTCCTGGACGGCGGTCCTTGTCGCGTGGGAGTCGAGTCCACCGTTGTAGCGATCGAAAAAGGAAGAGGTTTTCTTTTACGGCCCGGAGGCGTTCCTTTAGAGGAGCTTCGAAAGATAATTCCGATGGCTTCGGGTACCTTGGGGCGACGCCGGGCCGCTCCCGGTTTTTTGAAAAGCCATTATGCTCCGCGCACTCCGATGGTGCTTATGGACGGGGCCCGTCTTTTTGTCAAAAAAAACGCCGAAGCGCACGTAGGGTTCTTGAGCCACCCGAAAGACCTCCGGAAGGCGGCATCGAACCTCTTTCAAGCGATCCGCAAACTTGATAAAATGCATCTGGACCTCATTGCAGCCGAAAAAGTCCCTTCCCGAGGGCTCGGACTTGCGATCATGGACCGTTTGAAGAAAGCCTGCGGTGGCAAAGCCGGCCGCAAGACCGCGGAAAGGATACTTCATGGTTCTCTTGAAAGAAAAGGCGATGCCAAAAAATAAGACCGTTTGGGAAACAGCGCTTCCTCTGCCGCTTGTCAGTCGCGGAAAAGTACGGGATATTTACGATGCCGGGAAAGACCGGCTTTTGATCGTGACTACGGACCGTCTGAGCGCTTTCGACGTCGTGTTGCCGACGCCCATCGAGGACAAAGGCAAGGTGCTGAATCAGATCTCACTTTTTTGGTTCAACCGTTTCAAAGAACTCGTTCCCAATCAACTCATCGCTTCCGAGATCTCTGAGATGGGTTTCGAAAAGGCTTTCGTCAAAGAATTCGGTAGGATCCTAGAAAGGCGCTCGGTCCTTGTAAAGCGCGCCAAGCCCCTTCCCGTCGAGTGCGTCGTGCGGGGTTTTTTGGCGGGGTCGGGTTGGAAGGATTATCAGGCAACCGGCGCCGTCTGCGGGCACAAACTTCCAAAGGGCTTGAAACAATGCCAGCAACTACCGAAGCCGATCTTCACTCCGGCGACCAAAGCCACGGTCGGGCATGATCTCAACATCGATCTCGAAGAAACGGTGAAGTTCATCGGCAAAAAAAGGGCTGTGGCCATTCGCGACCTGTCTCTCAAAATTTATTCTGAGGGTGTCCGCTATGCCAAGACCAAAGGCATTGTGATCGCGGACACCAAATTTGAGTTCGGCGTCTTTAAAGGAAAGCTGATCCTGATCGATGAGGTCCTCACACCCGACAGCTCCCGTTTCTGGCCCAAAGCCGCTTACCGGGTGGGGCAGGACCAACCCAGTCTCGACAAGCAGATCGTCCGGAACTGGCTTTTGGAGTCCGGCTGGGACAAAACGCCGCCCGGCCCGTCACTTCCGGAAGACATCGCCCGGAAGACTTCGCTGGCTTACAAGGACGTGTACAAAAGGCTGACTGGAAAAATTCTTTGAACAAAGCAATGTCATTTCGACGAGCGTAGCGAGGAGAAATCTTGCTTTTAAAGATGAGATTTCTCGCTGCGCTCGAAATGACAGTGTTTGTTTTTTTGACTTGGGGTATCGCTGTCGGATCAGAGGCACCGTTCAAATATATCATCACGATCGAAAACGTTGAGCTTATGAATTCTGCCGGACAATGGGTGAGCGTGATCCGTCCCGACAAACAGGTGGACCTGCTGTCGACCGAAGCCGCCGTCTCCTTTTTTAATAACGCCGAACGGGTGCCTGCCGGTTCTTATGAAGACTTCAGGGTCGAGTTCCTCAGGCCGGACGGCCAAAAGGTCCGCTTGAGCTCCTCGAGCGCGCTCGAGCGCCCGCTGTGGGTCAAAAAGGGTTCGTTCATCAGGGTCTGGTTCGATCTGGAGGCCAAGACCGGACAAGAACTCCGAGCGAAGAAAGCGTCCGTAACCGTCGACGGACGAACCGAAGAAATGGAGAAGCTCCAATGGTCCTGACGCCTTCCGTGATGATCCCCCTCGGCACGCCTGTGCCGGATTTCAGCTTGCCTGATGTGGTATCAGGGCGGAAGATAAGTCCGCCGGATTTCGGAGCCAAGAAAGCTCTGCTTGTGATGTTCATCTGCCGGCATTGTCCGTATGTCCAACACGTCAAGTTCGAGCTCGCGTGCCTCGGAAAAGACACCGTCAAAAAAGAACTCGCGATCGTGGCGATCAGTTCCAACGACGCCACGGAATACCCCGACGACAAACCCGCAAGTCTGAAGGCGATGGCCGAAGAACTCGGTTTCGTTTTTCCGTTTTGTTACGATGAGAGTCAGGAGATCGCCAAAAAATATTCCGCTGCCTGCACCCCGGATTTTTTTCTTTTCGGCCGGTCAAAAAATAACGCACCTTTTACGCTTGCTTATCGCGGCCAGCTCGATGACAGCCGTCCGGGAAACGGCAAACCGGTCACGGGCCGTGATGTAAGAGACGCGATCGAGTCTGTTCTTGCGGGAACATCCATTCCGGCGTCCGCCCAGCGCCCCAGTATCGGATGCAACATCAAATGGAAGACCGGGAACGAACCGGATTACTTCGCTCACTAAGGCTAAACGATGAAAAAATTTCTGATCTTTCTCGCGGTGATCCTGACTTTGTTCGTCGCCGTCTTTGTTTTGGCCCTGGCAAATCTCAATCGGTACCAGCCGTTTTTTGAACGCCGTCTCTCGGAAGCCCTTGGCCGGCCCGTGAAGCTTGGCATGCTCAGCCTGGGCTGGAACGGCGGCCCTGTCTTCGGAACCGAAAGCTTGTCACTCCCGCCGGTGGAATTCAGGCATCTGAGTATTTTGGTCAAGAACCCGGGCTGGTCGCGGCCTGTGGATTTTAAGGGCTCCACGCAATTCATCAGCGACCATTCTAACCTCAATTTCAATGGACGCGTCACCCTTGACGCCAAAGGCAAAGGCGGGACTTTGGACCATTTTCATTTGGAATCAGATCTTAAGGAACTGAGCCGACCTAAACTTAAAGAGGCCTGGCCGGAACTTTTCAAAGAGCTCGACCTAGCCAGGCCTTTTCGCGGAAATCTGACGCTCAATGCGGGACCCCTGGCACTCGATGCCGAAGGCGCTAAGACTGCTTCGGTCTCCGTACGTCTTGAAGCGGGTCAAGTGGCTCTCGAACGGCTTAAAAATCCCATTCAGGGGATCGACCTTGACGCCGCGCTTGGCGCCCGTGAGCTCCGCGTCAATTCATTCGACGCGGAGCTTGCCGGAGGAAAGATCGAAGGCAGAGGCGCAATAAAAAGAAGTGACGTTCACGCGCTTTCGTTGGAATTCACCGCGGAAAACCTCACCCTGCAGGATCTGGTGCAGGGCTCCCCGGACAAACCTCAGCTCATGGGTAAGCTCTTTGCCGGATTCAAAGGCGCTTCGCAGGCGCCTTCAGCCGAGGGCCTGCTTCAAAACATTTCGGGAAGCGGCCGCATTGTCCTGAAAGATCCCGTTGTGATCCGTCTCAATATCCTGCGCGAGCTTTTGAGCCATCTCGCCAAATTACCCGGCATGGCCGAGACTCTGCAAAACTCTTTGCCTCCGTACTATCAATTGAAATTGCAAGAGACGCATACGGCTCTTCAAACCGTCGATCTTCCGTTCGTCGTCAGATCGGGCGCCTTCCAGTTCGATGATCTGAAGATCGGCACAGGCGAATTTTTGTTGGCGGGTCAAGGCCGTGTGACGCTGGACGGACAAGTCGGCATCCAGGCCTGGGTCATCCTCAACGCGCAGCTCTCAGCTATTCTTATAAGCGGTGTGGGGGAAGCGGCGTATTTTGCGGACTCCCTCGGTCAGATCCAGATCCCCGTTCGCATCGAAGGTCCCCTCGACAAGCTCCAGTTCAAGCCTGACAAAGACTACATCGCCAAAAAAGTCGCCGTGAATAAAGGCCAGGAGCTCCTGAGCGATCTTTTATCCAAAAAAGACGGCTCTTCCGCCAAAGGCTTTCTGAGCAAGCTGATCAAATGAAAAAGGTCTATCTTCAAACCTTCGGTTGCCAGATGAATGAAAGAGATTCCGAAGCCGTGACAGGGCTCCTTCTCGACCGGGGTTATGAGACGGCTTCCAGTCCCGAGACCGCGGACCTTCTTCTCTACAACACCTGCAGTGTCCGCGATCATGCGGAGCAGAAGGTCTTCGGCCGCATGGGCGCTTTTGGGGCGCTCAAAGAAAAAAATCCGCGTCTTGTCATCGGCATCCTCGGCTGCATGGCTCAGGAGCACGGGGGCGCGTTCTTCAGGAAGAATCCCGAGATCGATCTGGTTTGCGGGACGGGCAATCTGAGTCAGGTGCCGGATCTGGTGGAGGAGATCCTCAAAACCAGATCGCCCCGGCTGGCGGTGGACCGCATCGACGACGAATACGGCCTCGAAGGCGTGCGTTACCGGTCCGACAACCTCAAAGCGCTCGTCACGATCATGAAAGGTTGTGATCACCGCTGCACTTACTGCATCGTTCCTTATACTCGCGGCAAAGAGATCTCACGTTCCTCTGAAAGTATTTTGAAAGAAATAAAGGAACTCGAGCAGAGAGGCTTTAAAGACGTGATGCTCCTCGGCCAAAACGTCAATTCTTACGGCAAAGGTCTTGAGGAAAAAATTGATTTTGCGGGGCTGCTAGAAAAAATTCAAAACGCTGCGCCGGGTATTGCCCGGCTCCGCTTCATCACAAGTCACCCGAAGGATGCTCACTCAAGGCTCTTTCAGGCGATGAAGGATCTGCCGATGGTCTGCGGCCATTTGCATTTGCCGGTCCAGTCCGGTTCCGATCGCATCCTCCGGCGGATGAAACGGGAGCACACAGCCCAGTGGTACCTCGATCAGATCGACGAGTTCCGGCGCCTGCTTCCGGAAGCAAGCCTCACGACCGACTTCATCGTGGGTTTTCCCGACGAAACCGAAGAGAATTTTGAGGACACCCTGCATCTGGTCGAGCGGGCACGCTTTGACAGCGCGTATATTTTCCAGTATTCGGAGCGACCCGGGACGCCTGCGGTAAAATTGCCCGACGACGTACCTCAGGTCGACAAAGAACGGCGTCACAAAGCGCTTCTGGCTCTTCAGCGCGCGATGAGCCTCGAAAAAAATCAGGCGCTTGTGGGCAAACAAAGTGAAGTGCTCTTTGAATCCGCGTCCAAACGCGACGGGGCGAGGTTCGTCGGAAGAACTCGCGAATACAAGCGCGTTGTGGCGGCCTCATTGGCCGGCGAAGACTTAAGGGGTGTTTTCCGGTCCGTGAAGATCGTGGGCGCGGCGGACGAAACCCTCCTGGGCGAGGTTCTGCCTTGAAACCGATCCACCGCGTTTTTTTCTCCGCGGGTATCTTTATTCTGGCCTTCCAAACCCTTTCTTGGAGCAAAGAAGATCCCGCCCTTTATGAAAAGATCCAAGAAAATTTTTTGAAGGAAGATTATCAGAACACGCTTCGGCTTTCGGACACCTTTTTGAAAAGCCAAGCGTCCAAGGCGCCGCTCTCGAACGAAGTTCTGTACCTCAAGGCGCTCAGCCTCCTCAAGTTGGGCCGCGGGGAAGAGGCTAGGCAGATCTGGCGGGATCTCGAAACTAAAAGATCTACCGCGCAGGAACGCGTATTCGCACGGAGCGCGGCGATCTCGATCGCGGACTCATTTTATTTCGAGGGCCAAAAAAACAAAGCCCGCCAAAGCTACCAGGCCGCTTTGTCGAAGTTTCCCGACTCGGAAGAGACGGGCTACGTCCGCCACAGAATCCGCGAGCTTGAATAAAAGAATTCTGGTCCTTGCCGGCCCTACTGCTTCCGGAAAGACCGATGTCGCCCGACAGATCGCAAAGAAGCTCTCCGTCAGCCTGATCTCCTTCGATTCGATGCAGGTTTACCGTGGGATGCCGATCACGACTCAGGCTTCTTCCCGGACTTTCCTCGGCGGAAAAACGCACCTTGTGAATTTTGTCGATCCCAAGAAAGAGTATAGCGCGGCACTATTCCGTGCGGACGCGGAGCGGCTTATCCGTCTCTCGGTCAAAAGAAATAAGATCCCGCTCCTGGTGGGTGGTACCGGTCTCTATCTACGGGCTCTTTTGGACGGACTTTTTGAAGGCGTCGAGGGCGCTCCGGCGACGGATGAAGCGTTACGTCTTCGTCTTTTTGAGGATGAGAAGCGCGGACCCGGGACTCTCTACCGTTTTTTGAAAGAAAAAGACCCTGCGTCCGCCGAACGCATCCATGCCAACGACACCCGAAGACTGGTGAGGGCTTTGGAAGTTTGCCATCTCCTGGGACGGCCTTTTTCATCAGCCAAAAAAAACCGTCGCGGGATCCGCGACGAATTTTTGCCTACACTCTTTTTTTTGGACCGCGATCGGCGGGATCTTTATGAACGGATCGGACGGCGCGTGGACGCTATGGTAAAAAAAGGACTCCTCGCGGAGGTTAAAAAACTGGGGAAGATCTCGCTCAGCCGCACCGCCGGTATGGCGTTGGGGATCCGAGAGATCACGGCCTATCTCAAAGGCGATCTAAGCCTGTCGCAGGCCATCGAACTTCTTAAAAAGAATACGCGTCATTACGCCAAACGCCAGGTGTCGTGGTTCCGCCATGAAAAAGACACGCGTTTTATTCCTGTCGGCCCCGAGGAGACTCCGGCCCGGGTCGCGGACAGGATCCTCGTAGAATGGCGGCAGACCGAGTGAACCCCGCCAAAGCAGGAGTGTCGGGGTGAAAGAAAGAGCGCTTCTCGTAACGCTGGATTTTGACTCGATGCGACGTTCTTCCGATCCGGCGGATGCGGCCCAAGAACTTCATGAGCTGTCCCTGTCCGCCGGATTGTCGGTCGCCACGGACCGGATCTTCCGACAAAAAACGCCGATCGCGTCGCTCCTCATCGGCCGCGGTAAAGCCGAGGAGCTCCGATCGATCGCTTTGGGTGAAAAAGCCGACGTCGTCATTTTTGACAATGAGCTTTCGCCGAGTCAGCAGAGGAATCTCGAAGAAACTCTGGGTGTGAAGACCCTCGACCGCACTCAGCTCATCCTGGACATCTTCGCGCAGCGCGCCCGGTCCAATGAAGGCAAGCTTCAGGTGGAATTGGCCCAGCTCAAGTACCTTTTGCCGCGTTTGGCTGGCAAGGGCATTTATCTGTCGAGACTCGGAGGCGGCGTCGGGACCCGCGGTCCCGGCGAACAAAAACTGGAAGTGGACCGGCGCCTTATCCGCGAAAAGATCGCGCGTCTTGGACGAGAGCTAGACGATTTAAAATCCAGACGCTGGCAAAATATTCGTACCAAAAAAGAAAAGAACCTACCGGTGGCGGCACTCGTCGGTTACACGAATGCCGGGAAATCCACGCTTTTCAACCGTCTGACCGAGTCTGCCGTCGCTACGAAAGATCAGCTTTTTTCCACGCTCGATACGACGACGCGTCTGGTGGAGCTTCCCGGAAATCAAAAGGCGCTCTTGGCGGATACGGTAGGGTTTATTAGGGATCTCCCCCATCAGCTCATCGAATCTTTCAAAGCCACGCTCGAGGAGGCGATCCATTCGGACTTTTTGATCCACGTGGTCGACGCGAACCGGCCCGATTTCTATTTTTTAAAAAAATCCGTCGAAAAAGTCCTTAAAGATCTGGGAGCCTTAGACAAAAAGACCGTTCTTGTGCTCAATAAAATAGACCTGTTGAGCGGGGAAAAGCGGGATTCGATCGCCCGGGAGCATTGGAAAGAAGGTTTTGCCGTATCCGCCAAAACAGGAGAAGGAATTTCGATTTTTCTCGAGAGGCTGTCGCGCAGCCTGCCGGGAAGGACACGCCGCCGGGTCTACATTCCGGTCAAAAAGCTCGGGCTCGTGGGATATCTTTATAAGGAAGGGGAGGTCTTGAAAAGGGCCGACGGGGAAAACGGAAGCTATTTCACGGTAGAGCTCACCGAGCCTTCTTTCCGGAAATTTCAGTCGATCTTAGAAAGCGCGTCTTGACAGATTAGCACTCAATATGGTAGAGTGCTAATCAGAGGATATAACTAGCGATGGCAACCAAAAAAGAATCCAGGCAAAACAGGATCTTCGGCATCATCGTCGAGTCCTACATCGAAACCGCCGAGCCGGTCGGTTCGAGTGCTATTTCCAAGCGCTCGGATCTGGGATTATCCTCGGCATCCATCCGGAATGTCATGGCGGGGCTAGAAGAAAGAGGACTCTTGACGCACCCGCACACCTCCGCCGGACGTGTGCCCACGGATCGGGGATATCGCTATTACGTGGACCATTTGATGGAGCCGCACGAATTGACCGAGCGTGAAAAAAACTGGGTGGTGAGCCAGATCGAGAATGTCCGCACGGTGGAAGCACTCGCCGATAAGGTTTCCAAGATCATTTCCGCGCTGACCGAGAACGCGGCGATGATCTACGTAAAGAATTTGAAAAGAGTTTCATTTCTGACGCATCTTCTCGAGGAGCTGATCGAGGCTGAAAAAATAACCGATTTTTTTGAGGAAGACTCCGAGCTTTTCATTGAGGGCATTTTCAGAATATTCGACCAGCCGGAATTCCGGGATTCACGAAAGATCAGTCATCTTCTGCGCGCCTTCGACCGGAAGGAAGATTTTCTCGAGATCCTTGCGCGGGACCTTGCTTCCGTTGGCGTCCATGTTCACATTGGCAGCGAGAACCCGGACGACAAGCTCGAAAACTTGAGTCTGGTCGTCAAAGACTATTATTTGCGCAGCGTGCCCGTCGGCGGAATTGCCGTCATCGGCCCCACACGTATGAAATATCCAAAAGTGGTCTCCGTGGTCGATTTCGTCGCGGACACCGTTTCAGAAGCGGTTAGCAGGTACTAATAAAATGAAACCAGATGCCAGTCACCAGAAACCAGAACCTCACCTGGAGGAGACCTCCAAGGCTGAGGATGCGAAAGAGCAACTTCTGAGGCTCAAAGCGGATTTTGAAAATGCCAAGAAAAGGCTGGAGAAGGACAAGTTCGAGGCGATCCGCTTCGCCAACGAAAGGCTCCTCGAGGAGATCCTGCATGTGGTCGATAATTTCGACCGCGCGATGACGAGCCTTTCGGAGGGGCATGACCCCGAGAAGGTGAAGCAGGGGCTCAAACTCGCGCAGGACGAGCTTCACAAGGTGCTCGAAATGCACGGTGTTCAGATCATCCCGAGCGTCGGCAGAGAATTCGACCCTGCTGTTCACGAAGCGGTCGCGATCGTCAAGTCCGATGAAGCCAAAGAGGGTGTCGTGATCGATGAAGTGCAAAAAGGCTATATTCTAAACGGAAGACTGCTTAGGCCGAGCAAGGTAAGGATCTCAGGTCCGAAAAATTAGGGTGTCATTTCGAGCGAAGCGAGAAATCTCCGTTCTAAAAGCAAGATTTCTCGCTTCGCTCGAAATGACAATACTTTTGATTAAACGGAGGAAATAAAGAAAATGGCTGCTGAAAAAGTAATAGGGATCGATCTGGGTACGACCAACTCCTGTGTGGCGGTGATGCAGGGAGGCGAGCCCGTCGTGATCCCCAACGCCGAAGGCGGAAGAACGACTCCTTCGGTCGTAGGTTTCGCAAAAAGCGGGGAGCGTCTTGTGGGCCAGGCCGCCAAACGCCAGGCCATCACCAACCCCGAAAACACCGTATTTTCTATCAAGCGCTTCATGGGCCGGAAGCACTCCGAGGTTCTCTCGGAAGAAAAGCTCGTCCCGTATAAGGTCGTTGAGGGTTCCGGCGGGGATGTTCGCGTGAAAGTTCAGGGAAAGGAAAACACGCCCCCCGAGATCTCGGCCATCATTCTTCAAAAGATGAAGCAGACCGCCGAAGACTATTTGGGCCACAAAGTGACCAAAGCCGTCATCACGGTCCCGGCATATTTCAACGACTCTCAGAGGCAGGCGACCAAGGACGCGGGCAAGATCGCGGGGCTTGAAGTGCTCCGCATCATCAACGAGCCGACCGCCGCTGCGCTCGCGTATGGCCTCGATAAAAAGAAAAATGAAAAGATCGCCGTTTATGACCTCGGAGGCGGAACGTTCGACGTCTCGATCCTCGAGATCGGCGAAGGCGTTTTTGAAGTGCGGTCCACCAACGGCGACACGCACCTTGGCGGAGACGACTTCGACCAGCGCGTCATGGACTGGATGGCGGACGAGTTCAAGAAGACCGACGGGATCGATCTCAGGAAAGACCGCATGGCGCTCCAGCGATTGAAAGAAGCCGCTGAGAAAGCCAAATGCGAACTCTCAAGCAACATGCAAACTGAGATCAATTTACCCTTCGTCACGGCCGACGCCAACGGGCCGAAGCATCTGACGATGACACTCACGCGCTCGAAGCTCGAACAGCTCGTGGATGATCTTATCCAGCGCTCCATCGGCCCTTGCCGCAAAGCGCTTGAAGACGCGAAACTGACAGCCGAGAACATCGACGAGGTCGTTCTTGTCGGCGGACAGACCCGCATGCCCAAAGTGCAGGAGATCGTCAAACAGCTCTTTAAAAAGGAACCGCACAAAGGCGTGAACCCCGACGAAGTCGTCGCCGTGGGCGCCGCGATCCAGGGCGGAGTTCTTGTGGGAGACGTCAAAGACGTTCTTCTCCTTGACGTGACCCCCTTGTCTTTGGGCATCGAAACGCTCGGAGGCATCTGCACCAAACTCATCGAACGCAACACCACCATCCCGACGAAAAAAAGCCAGGTGTTCTCGACGGCTGCGGACAGTCAGACGGCCGTTTCGATCCATGTGCTTCAGGGAGAGCGGGAGATGGCGCGCGACAACCGCACAGTCGGACGATTCGACCTTGTGGGCATCCCGCCCGCGCCGCGCGGAGTGCCGCAGATCGAGGTCACCTTCGACATCGACGCCAACGGCATCACGCATGTGTCCGCCAAGGACCTAGGGACGGGCAAAGAGCAGAAGATCAAGATCGAAAGCTCGAGCGGTCTCAGCAAAGAAGAGGTCGAGAAGATGACGCGCGACGCCAGCGCTCATGCTGAAGAAGACAAGAAAAAACGCGAAGTCGTCGAAGCGCACAATCGTCTCGACAACCTGATCTACGCCACCGAGAAATCTCTCAAAGACCTCGGCGAAAAGGTCAGCGCCGATGAAAAGAAAAAGGTCGAAGACGCCCTCGCCGCCGCCAAAGAAGCGCTGAAGAAAGAAGACGTGGAAGCGCTCAAAAAAGCGGAAGAAGAGTTGACACAGGCGTCGCACAAGATCGCGGAGGAGATGTACAAGCAGGCGTCTGCTAAAGGCGCAAAAGAAGAAAAGCCCGCACAAGGCAAACAGGACGAAGCCGTCGACGCGGAATATAAGGTCGAGGACGACAAATAAATAGCAGTCTTTTTTAAAAACTATGGCTTCCAAAAAAGACTACTATGAGGTACTCGGCGTTTCGCGCGCTGCCTCGTCCGAAGAGATCAAGAAGACAATAGGGGACAGCGCCCTTTTTACTTGTGGGTCTGTTAAGTAGAAAAAGGGCGCTGTCCCAGATGATGTTATCACCCTTATCATCGAATGCGTGTTCTAAACCTGCCGGAGAGGATAAATTTATGATGTCTAAGAAAGCTTTGATTTATTTGGCGGGCTGTTCAATTTTTTTAGTGGCCAGCCTTCAATCAGTTGGGAATGCTTCTGGCTTGAATTTGGTTGATCCCGATGCTCCTAAAAATGAAGCACGAAATCAATATCTAAAAAAATTATCCGGTATTAAACTCTCGAATGAGCAATTCGATGAGATCGAAAAACATTATGTTAGTGCAGACTCCGTGGTCACAAACAATGTTGATTATCAGGAATATTTTGGCGCCGTAATAAGGGTTCCCCATTTACCCATTGGCGGATCAGACGAATCGACAAGTTTTGTGTTTCCGGCTAAAGGGAAAGGGGACAGCGCCCTTTTTTAACGACTGACACTTGAACTTATGGGTACATAGCTTTATGAGTAGATTAGAAACGCCAGTAAGCGACCAATATTTAAAATACATCGGTCGAGTAGCTGTTAATCACGCCGTTCTAGACTTAACAATAAAAAGTTTAATATGGGAATTTTTAGGTCCTAAACAAAAAATAGGACAGATAGTTACTGCCGAACTAGATTTTCGACGACTTCTTAGTTTGTTAAGTAGTTTATGTCGTGAGCGATATAAGGATGATAAACTGATCGTAGATGAAATCATGCAACTTATTCGACGTGCAGAAAGTACCAGCGGGAAGCGTGATAAGGTAATTCACTCAATATGGTTAGCTGGACAAACATCCTTAAACAGGGCTAAGATTACTGCCAAGTTAAATAAGGGATTTAACCTCGAGTTCGAAAAGACAACTCCTTCGGATTTGGAAAAGATTGCAGAGGAGCTAGCAATTCTTTCGGGTGATTTCTCCGCGATGGCTAAGAAACCGCATGTACCGTCTCTTTCTGAATTGGCTAGGCTCTCGCGTGCAAAACGAACCGCTGTTTAAGGCTCGATTAAAAGGGGACAGCGCCTTTTTTTTGGGTGGGTGGGTCAGTTGAAAAAAGGGCGATGTCCCCTTATGCCTACTGAATTAACAAATATTTTTTAGGTGAAACTATGAACAAACTTTTGTGGATTATATTGTTTCTTTTAATCGTTGTCATTTTTCAGTTGGCAGACGTACAAGAAACCTTAAAGAACGTTGATTGGGATAGTAGAAACATATTAGCAAAGGTAACGCATTAACTAAAATAAATTGCATTTATTAAGAGGGACAGCGCCCTTTAATATGCCACGTCAATCAAGAATAGTTTTACCGGATATCGCTCATCACATCATCCAGCGCGGAAACTACAAGCAGTCTGTTTTTGATCGCGAAAGCGATTTTAAAAAGTATTGCGAGTGGTTCAAAGAATACGCGGAGAAGTATGGTGTACAAACTTACGCCTACTGTTTAATGACAAATCATGTTCATTTTATTGTAATGCCAAAGACGGAAGATGGCCTGGCGAGGGTTTTTAATACGCTTCACATGAGATATGCGCAATATGTCAATAAAAGAAAACGGGTAACCGGTCATTTATGGCAGGGACGGTTTTTTTCATGCTTGCTGGATGAGGCGCACTTGTATCGCGCGATCCGTTATGTTGAACGAAACCCTGTGCGCGCCAAAATGGTGCAACAGGCCTGGGGGTATCCTTGGTCCAGCGCGAAGGAACATATAGGAGAGGGCAGGGGGCCAATTTCATTGAGCCGGTCTTTTGAAATGTCCTCACAGGAATGGAAGGAATATTTAACGGAATCCGACGACAGCATGGATCATGAGATCAGACTTAAAACCCAGCGTGGACTTGCCGTCGGTTCGGCGCAATTTGTTAAAGATATTGAAAACAGGCTAAATCGTTCTTTATCGCGTTTGGGCCCCGGCCGGCCTGTAAAAGGGGACAGCGCCCTTTTATCAGGAAAAAAGGGCGCTGTCCCCTTTTAACTACATGCCGACTAAAAAAGACTACTATGAGGTGCTCGGTGTCTCGCGGTCGGCTTCGCCTGACGAGATCAAGAAAGCCTACCGCAAATGCGCCCTGGCGCATCACCCGGACCGTAATGACGGCGACAAAAGATCCGAAGAGAAATTCAAAGAAGCCACGGAAGCCTATCAGGTCCTGGCGGATCCGCAGAAAAGAAAACTTTATGACCAGTACGGGCACTCGGGCCTGGATCTCGGGGCGGGGGGCGCGGGCTTTTCCGGCGGAGGCTTTTCCGACATTTTTGAGGGGATCTTTGAGGACTTCTTCGGTGGGCAGGCTTCGGGGGGTCGGGGCCGCGGTCGCGCGCAGCGCGGCGGCGATCTAAAACACGAAGTCGACATCTCTTTCGAAGAAGCCGCCTTCGGCCTCGAGAAGGATCTCCTGATCGAACGCGAAGAGACCTGCTCGCCTTGTAAGGGAGAGGGCGCGAAACCCGGGACGTCCAAAAGTGTCTGCCAGGTTTGCCGCGGCTCGGGCCAGGTGATGGCTTCAAGCGGATTTTTCAGTATTTCGCGGCCCTGCCACAAATGTCAGGGACAGGGGTCCTGGATCGATCATCCCTGTTCGGCCTGCCGCGGCGCGGGCCGCGTTGAGGTCGAAAGAAAAATTCACGTCAAGATCCCCGCCGGCATCGACAACGGCCTCAGGCTTCGTGTTACGGGAGAGGGTGAAGCCGGCTTTAATGGCGGCCCACGTGGGGATCTCTATCTTGACATCACCGTGCATCCGCACGAATTTTTCAAACGTCAGGGGGACAATATTCTCTGTGAAGTGCCCGTGAGTTTTGTGCAGGCAACCTTGGGCGCCGAAGTGCCGATCCCGACGCTTTTAGGGACGACGACGCTGAAGATCCCCGCCGGCACCCAAAGCGGGAAAGTTTTCAGGCTTAAGGGCAAAGGGATCGTGTCTCTTTCGAACGTGCATGAGATCGGAGACGAGGAAGTGCGGATCCTCGTCGAAACGCCGACTCATCTCAGCGAAAAACAAAAAGAGCTATTAAAAGAGTTTGCCGGACTTGGAGGAGAGAAAGTGAGTCCTATGGCGAACTCTTTCGTGGACCGTATGAAAAAGCTTTTCACCTCGTAATGCCTACCTACGAATACCGATGCAAAAAAGGTCATGTGTTTGAGCGTTTACAAACGATGAACGAAGCGCCGCTCAAGCGCTGCGAAAAATGTAAAAGCTCCGTCGAACGTCTCATCGGCAGCGGCGCGGGCCTTATTTTTAAGGGCACCGGTTTCTATAGTACGGACTACAAAAAATCTAAGAGTCCGTCACCCGCCGGAGGCGGGTCCGCCTCAGGCGGAAAACCTGACTCGAAGCCTTCCTCCCCGGCCAAGAGCGAGCCTCCCTCCAAAACCAAGTGATCTCCAAAGCCAAAAAAGCGTGGGGATGGGCAGGCGCTTACGCGGTATTCATCTTTGCGCTTTCTTCGATGTCGCACCCCTTGCCTTACATCCCGGGCATGGAAAAATATCCCTTGGACAAGATTTTTCATATGATAGAATATGGCCTTTTCGGATGGCTTTTGACGCGGGCGATCTATTTTAGTTTTCCCGGGAAAACATTCGCGTGGCTGGCTTTCGCCGCTTTTTTTATCGGTATTTTATACGGCGCTTCGGATGAGTGGCACCAGTCCTTCGTGCCGTACAGGGATTGCAGTCCTTATGACTTGGCTGCGGACGCTGTCGGACTCAGTTTAGGAACGGCGGTTTGGGCTAAACGCAATAGACAAAAAGAAAAAATGAATGCCTGAAATTAAAGCTTTTCGCGGTTGGCGCTACAGCGCTTCAAAAAATCCCGATCTATCCAAAGTTCTCGCGCCTCCGTATGACGTGATCTCGCCGTCCCAGCAGAAAAAACTTTACGAAGCAGATCCCGCTAACGTGATCCGTCTTGAGCTCGGCAATGACGAGCCGGGTGATTCGGCTTCCGCAAACAAGTACACCCGTGCCGCCGGCATTCTGCGCGTCTGGAAGAAAAACTCCGTTCTCGTGCATGAAGAAAAACCCGCAATTTACGTGTATGTCCAAGATTACAGGGAAGAGGGCCAAAATAAGACACGGCTCGGTCTTATCTCGCTCATGAAGATCGATGAGAAAACCGTGAAAAAACACGAAAATACACTGGCCGCTCCCAAAGCGGACCGCCTCAGGCTTCTGCGCGCCACCCGTACCAATCTCAGCCCGATCTTCGGTCTTTTTGAAGACAAAAAAAAGACAGTGAACTCTTATCTTAAGCGATCGATGAAGCTTGCGCCGGCCGCGGACGTGACCCTCGACGGCGTGCGTCACCGTTTTTTTGTCGAAACGCGGCCGAACGTCATTTCCGGGATCGCCAGCGCCATGAAAGCCAAGGCCATGTATATCGCCGACGGTCACCATCGTTTTGAGACCGCTTGCAATTATAGGAAGGAAGCGCGTCTGGCCGGGACGTCCGGTACCGGCCACGAGTACGTGATGACGTACTTCGCCGACGGCGCCCACAATCCTTTTAAGATTTTTCCCACGCACCGACTCATCAAAATAGCCCAGTCTAAGAATTGGGACAAGGTAGGCCGGCTTGGAACTCTCGAGAAGGCAAGAGATCTCGGGGCGGTTCTGGCGAGGCTTGACGCAACCCGCGAGGAAGTGCCGGGCAAGCCGTACACCTTCGGCTTTTACACAAAGAAATACGCCCGCCTGCCGGACGGGCAGGGATTTTATCTTTTTAAAATGAGCCAAACGTGCGCCTCTAAAGTGAAAAAAAATCCCGTGGACCGCTTGGATGTGGCGGTGCTTCACCATTTCATCATTGAGCCTTGTTTTGGGATCAAAAAGATCGAGAGATCGGATTCCATCGATTTCACGCGTGACCCAAAAGAAGCGGTGGAGAAGGTGGAGAACGGGATTTTTGACGCTGCTCTTTTCCTGAGACCGACGTCGCTTAAAGAAATGATCCTCGCCTCCAAAAAAGGCCTCAAGATGCCTCAAAAGTCGACGTATTTTTACCCCAAGCTTCTCTCGGGCCTCGTGTTCCACAGTTTTGAGGACGGGTTGTGATCAAACCCAAAGCGCTCACGTCGCTGTCTATTTTCTTTCCTTGCTACAATGAGGCCGAGAATGTCGGTTCGATGATCGACCAGGCCGTCAAGACGGCGGAGGCTTATGGCGTGGATTATGAGGTCATCGTTATCGATGACGGAAGCCGGGACAACTCCGCCGACATCGTCCGCTCGAAGGCCGTGAACAATCCGCGCGTCAAACTGGTCAGTCACGAGCGTAATCTCGGCTACGGGGCCGCCCTCCGCACCGGCTTTAAGAATGTCTCGAAAGACCTGATTTTTCTGACCGACGGCGACAACCAGTTCCAACTCTCCGACATCGAGAAACTTTTCGCCAAGATCGACAGCTGCGACGCGGTCGTGGGTTACCGCATCGATCGTCAGGACCAAGCTCACCGCCGCGTGAAGGGCTTCCTGTGGACGGCGCTCAGCCGCCTTCTTTTCGGTCTCAAGGTGCGCGATGTCGACTGCGCTTTCAAGCTCTTTAGGAGAAAATGCGTCGAAGGGCTCGAGCTTAAGTCCGATCATCTCCTGATCCACGCTGAGATCCTGGCTCGTCTCAAAAAAAGAGGAGCCAAGGTCGAGGAGATCGGCGTGACCCATTATCCGCGGACCGCCGGCAAGGCCACCGCCACGCGCTGGGGTTCCATGGTCCGATCCGCGGGGGAGCTCCTAAGCCTGTACTGGCAAATCAGATAGCCGTATGTTAGAATTCAGCCATAATGCCTTTTGATACCAAAGTTAAGGTCAACACGATCCGCGTCCTCAAACGGCGCGATATTCCCGAAGGTCTCTGGACCAAATGTGACCCCTGCGGGGAGATCATTTACAATAAGACCCTCGAAGAGGATTTCAAGGTCTGCCCCAAGTGCGATTTTCATTTCACCTTGTCCGCCCATGAGCGGGTCAACCAGCTGGCAGATGAAAGCACGTTCAAGGAAATGTTCTCGGAGCTGTCTTCCGCCGATCCCATCAAGTTCAAAGGACCCAAGTCCTATATCAATAAGTTGAAGGAAGACCAGACCGCCACCGGCCTCAAAGAGGCTGTCATCACGGGTGAAGGGCTGATCCAGGGAAAGCGGATAGCCCTCGGGGTGACGGATTCGCGCTTCATCATGGGCTCGATGGGCTCGGTTGTCGGCGAAAAACTCACACGCCTCATCGAGCACGCGACACAGGAGAGGCTGCCGCTTGTGATCGTCTCGGGATCCGGCGGCGGGGCCCGAATGTACGAAGGGATGTTCTCCTTGATGCAGATGGCCAAAACCTCGCAGGCGCTGGCCAAACACCATGAAGCAAAGCTTTTTTTTATTTCAGTGCTCACTCATCCGACCATGGCCGGCATCATGGCGAGCTTCGCATCTCTCGGAGATCTGATCGTCGCGGAGCCGAAGGCCCTCATCGGGTTCACGGGTCCGCGGGTGATCGAACAGACGATCCGGCAAAAGTTGCCGGAGGGTTTTCAGACCTCGGAATTCCTTCTGGAGCACGGCATGATCGACAAAATCATCCACCGCAGGCAGCTCAAGGCTTCGCTCGCCCAGTACATCGGATTTTTTCAATAATCCCATAATCTAACTCGAGCCCATGCCCCAAGTCAGCCTTCAAAACGTCAAAAAGATCTACCCGGGCAATATCCAGGCCGTCGCCGACGTGTCATTGGCGGTCGAAAGAAAAGAATTTATGGTGTTTGTCGGTCCCTCCGGTTGCGGAAAGACGACCATCCTTCGCATGATCGCGGGCCTCGAGCAAGTGTCAGGCGGCCGGATCTACATTGCGGACAAGTTCGTCAACGACATCCCGCCGAAGGACCGCGACATCGCGATGGTCTTCCAAAGTTATGCGTTGTACCCGCACATGACCGTTTTCCAGAATATGGCTTTTGCGCTCAAGCTTCGCAAATACCCCAAGAACGAGATCATCGGCCGTGTGAACGAGGCCGCCGATATTCTGGGGATCTCGCAGCTTTTGGACCGAAAACCCAAAGAGCTTTCCGGAGGCCAAAGGCAGAGGGTCGCCCTCGGCCGCGCGATCGTCAGAAAACCGCACGTTTTTCTTTTTGATGAACCGTTGTCCAACCTGGACGCGAAGCTTCGCGTGCAGATGCGCACGGAGATCAAGAAACTTCACCAAAGGCTTCAGGCCACCATGATCTACGTCACGCATGATCAGACCGAGGCGCTTACAATGGGCGACCGCATCATGGTGCTGAAAGATGGCCTCGTGAATCAGGTCGCCGACCCTTTGACGCTTTATAAACGGCCTGTCAATAAATTCGTTGCCAGCTTCATCGGGAGCCCCCCGATGAATTTTCTGGAAGGGACCCTCACCGGCCTGCCCAGCCGGCAGGCAGGCTCGGACCGGAAGCTTTATTTTCAGAACGGTCCGTTCAAAGTGCGCGTCGTAGATTCAATGATCGAGCCTCTTTTGCCTTACATGAACCAAAAGATCATCTTCGGGATCCGCTCCGAAGATATTTATGACAAGCTTTTCACCTCCATGGCCTCTCCGGACAACACCGTGCGGGCCACCTGCGAGGTCGTCGAGCCGATGGGCGCCGAAGCTTATCTGTATCTCAGAACAGGGGCGAATGCCTTCATCGCGCGTGTCTCGGGTCATATTCGTCCCAGTGTGAACCAGGATCTCGATCTGGTCCTCGACATGGGCCAGGCCCATTTTTTTGATCCAACCACTGAAAGATCGATTCTGTAACGATCCGATGAAAAATCCTCATCTGCCGCGTTGCATAAGCCGCTCCTTTGTGCGACGCTATTTCCATAGCGTCTCCGCAGTCGCAACTTACGCGCCTTGCATCTGAGGCTTTTTGATCGGATCGTTTCACAAGGTTTTTACGTATTTCTGAATAGATAGGAGAAGGCCTTTGCCGCCTTTTTTTATTCCGATCCTGGCTTTCGTCCTATGGGCTGCGGTCGTTCTTTCGTTCCTTCCGGTGCTTCGCCTTGACCTTTATCTCTCCGATCAGTTCATCGCTGCGCAATTTTTTATTTCTCCTTTCATCCTGGTGCTGGCCTGGCCGCTTTCGGGTCCGCTTGTCGCGGCGATCTTGAGCTTTTTGTCTTCGGCGCTCGCGGTTTATCTGGGCCTGGGGACCAAGGAACCCTCGTATTTCCTGACGCTTGTCTTTAATGCCGTTTTTTTTCTCTGGATGGCCGCCTATCTTCAAAGCGCGCAGAGGCGCACCCGGGACCTTTCGATCATAAAAGAAAAGCTTTCGGAGGATATGAATCTGACCGGGGAAGAGATCCTGAAGAAAAAATTCCTTAAAGAGGCGCTTCAGAAAAAGATCGGTCACTTTCTGGACCTTGAGAGGTTTTCGGAGGAGCTCAAAGAAGACACGACCCTCGGCGGTGTCGCAAAAAAAATGGCTCAAAAAGCCCGCGAAGTTCTGCCGGACAGCGATGAGTGTCTGCTTTTCATCGTCAATGAGACCCAGCAGGAGCTAACGCTCGCCGGCGGCGCTCCCGATCCCATCGCCGACGGCTCTTCGGGTACTCCGATCGACCAGTGGGTCTTGAAACGGGGGCAGGCGGTGATGGTCGAAGATGTGAGGAATGATTTCCGTTTCGCTTCCGAAGCGCCCTCGAAGTTCGGCTCGATGCGCTCGGCCTGCGCGATCCCTCTCGTGACCGAGAACCGCGTGCTTGGCGTCATGCGGGCGAGCGCCTCAAAACCCGGCCGCTTCACCGCCGACGATTCCAGGCTTTTGGACATATTTTCGAGTCTCGGAGCGGTGACACTTAAGAACATCCTTCTTTTTGAACGGATGTCGGACTTGGCCACCCATGACAGCCTGACGGGGCTTTTCGTGAACCGCGCTTTTCAAGCGAAACTCGCGGAGTTGGTCGAAAAAAGCTCTTTTGACAAGGAGCCTTTTTCAGTGATCCTTCTCGACATCGATCATTTCAAAAGATACAACGATGAGTACGGGCATTCCGCCGGGGACCTAGTGCTCAAGAGCATCGCTTCGATCTTAAAAGGCGCTCTGGAGGCCAACGACGCGCCCGCACGATACGGCGGAGAGGAATTCGCGGTGTTGCTGCCGAGCCTGGATAAGAAAAAAGCTTTGAAAATAGCCGAGGCGCTGCGTTCCGCGATCGAAAAAAATGTTTTCACTCTTAGGCGGATGCACCGTCGCGTGACCGCGTCGCTCGGTGTGGCATCTTATCCCGCGGACGGGCGTACCAAGGACGAGCTTCTCTGGGCGTGCGACACTTTTTTATATCAGGCCAAAAAATCAGGAAGGAATTGCGTATGTGGCGGTACCTGATCCTGAATGATCTGTGGTTCGCAATGCTATTTCTCGTCCAATGCACCGGCGCGGCAAAAAGCCGACTCTTTGTTTTTTGGGCCGCGGTCGCGGCGGGACTGGCGATGACGACCCAGCGAACCGTGGATCCCTTTGCGTGGGTCTCTTACTTCGTTTATTCCCTGATCGTTTTTGGCGGGGCCGGCCAGTTCCGGCAGTGGGTGATGGCTCGTCAGGTAGCTCTGAAAGAGGAAGGGGCCCTTTATTCCAGGAAACTGGATGCCGAGCGCGCGTGGCTCCGGAGGACGAATGAGGAGACCGAGACGATCCGCCGGCAGGCGGACGAAGTTTCCTACCTGTGTGACAAGCTCAAAGAGATGTCGCAGACGCTCGACAAGTTCGATGCGTTCCTTGTTTTCGGCGAAGCGCTGTCAAAAAATTTCAAGTTCGACTGTCTGAAGCTCGTTCTTTTCGGCGACAACCAGCTTCTCGAACGAGGTGTGCGGTCGCCGGAGGAGGTCTTTCAGCTTCTTTATTCGGATTTTCAGGGTTTTTTCGACAGGAACCGGCTTCTGAAGGAGCCGATCCTCGCTAAGGGCAAGCTCTTCGAGTTTGACCGGAGAGTGCTTGAGTCGGTCTTTGAGGGCAGCGCGCGACAGGAACCCATGGGTTTTGCGGAGGAGAGCGCGCCTTTCATGGCGCATCCGATCCGCATCCAGCGTGAGATCATCGGCGTGCTCCTTCTCATCGGCATCGACGCGAAAGATTTCCAGATCCTATCGATCCTGACCAAGAGCTTTATAGCTGAAATCGAGCGGATCCATTTGTTCGGCAAGGTCCAGACCCTTGCTGTGACCGACGGGCTGACCGAGGTTGCGGTCCGCCGGCATTTCCTGTCGCGTCTGGAAGGAGAACTCGAGCGGTCCTCGCGACTCAAGCTTAAGATATCCTTTCTCATGGTGGACATTGATGATTTCAAAAGTTTCAATGACCGTTACGGGCATCTGGTCGGCGATGTGGTCCTGAGGGAGGTTGCCGACACCATCAAGAAGAATATTCGCGAGATCGATCTTGTCGGGCGGCACGGCGGCGAGGAATTTGCCGTTTTTCTCGCCGAAACCGATGAATCGAGCGCCTTTTTTGTGGCGGAGAGGATACGCCGTGCCGTCGCGGAGCGGGATTTCAAAGCGTACGATGAAAGTCTGAAGGTCACGGTGAGCATTGGGTGTACGACGCTAGCGCCCTCCGGGAAGGATCCGGAAGAGCTTCTAGAGACCGCCGATGCCGCTCTTTACGAAGCCAAACGTCTGGGAAAGAACCGAGTTCACGTGTCCGATGTTGATAACGATTTGAAAAACAGCTAAGCTACTGGTTCATGCGTAACTCTGTGGTGAAAAAAATCAATTCAGCGGCGATCGGGGTGGATATCGGCGGGACCAATGTGAGGCTGGGTCTCGTGGGACTGGAAGGGAAGGTCCTTTTTCGCGATTCTTTTGCGACGCACCAGCCGAGCGGGAAGAAGGCGCTTCTCGGGGCTATTTTAAGGCGGCTCCGTGATCTCATGCGCGTGGCTTCCGAGCACGGTCTTGAAGTTGTCGGCGTGGGGATCGGCGCCCCCGGCGCGATCGACACGGAAAAAGGCATGGTCTATTTTTTCCCCAATATTCCCGGTTGGAAAGACACGCCGCTCAAAAGCATTCTGGAACGCCGCCTCGGCGTGCCGGTGGCGGTCGACAACGATGCCAATGCCATGGCTTATGGAGAGTTCTGTTTCGGCGCCGGCAAAGGTGTGAAGACCCTCATCGCGCTTACGCTCGGCACGGGGGTCGGCGGAGGGCTTATCATCGACGGGAAGCTTTTTCATGGGTCCCGTTTTTCAGCCGCCGAGCTCGGGCATATGGTGCTCAATGAGGACGGTCCGCTCTGCACCTGCGGCAACCGCGGCTGCATCGAAACTTATGTGGGCAACGGTTATTTCATTCGGGAGGTCCGCCGCCGTCTCAAAAAATTTCCCCACAGCCTCCTGACCCTCGAACTGCGAAAAGGCAAAGAACTGACGCCGCTTCTGGTCGCTCAGACAGCCCGCAGAGGCGACGCACTCTCCAAAGAAATGTGGCTTGAGACCGGCGCTCATCTCGGCAACGCCTTGGCAGGTCTGGCTAATTTGCTTAATCCCGAAAAGATCATCCTCGGCGGAGGCATCGCCCAGAACGGGGACCTTCTTTTCAAGCCGGTGATCGCGTCGCTGAATAAAAAAGCGTTTCCCATTGCGGCCTCTTCCGTCCGAGTGGTTCCCGCGGCGCTCGGTGTCGACGCGGGACTCATCGGCGCAGCCGCGCTTATGTTCCGCGATTCCGGAGAGTCTCGAAAATGAGAAACGCCTTGAAACGCATCGCGGTCATTTTTCTGGTCCCCGCGTTTGTCTTTTTTTCCTGCGAATTTTCGGAAGCGGCTAAAAAGAAGGAATCCAAGACCCCTTCCCTGCCCCTGCCTACCGGCAGGCAGGCGTCCCGGCAGGCGGGTGACGGCTCGATCCAAGTCCACGGCGACAGCGTGGAATATTTCCATGAGCAGGAAAAGGTCATCGGCACCGGCAACGTCAGGATCGATTACGAAGAGGCCACTCTTACGGCGGACAAGGTCACCGTTTTCATGGCCACGAAGGTCGCCGTGGCCGAAGGCCATGTGGTGCTGAAGCAGAACGGCAGTACTTTCCGCGGGGAACGGGGAGAGTATAATTTTGACACCAAGATCGGCAACGTCAGCCATATGGACGCGGAGATCGAGCCCAGCCTTTACGGGAAGGCCAAGAAGATCGAGCGGGTCTCTCCCGATCACTACCGCGCCACGGACGGTTATGTGACGACTTGCTGCGGCAACAGTCCTCTCTACCGCATCCAGTCACAAAGTGTGGATATCTATCCCCACAGAAAAGTGGTGATCCGAAATGCCCTTATTTTCATCAAGAACGTCCCCATCTTTTTTGTACCCGTCTTCATTCAGCCTTTGGTCGATTTTGACCGCTTTCCTGTGCAGGTCATCCCCGGCAAGAACCGGGAGTGGGGAGCTTTCGTCCTCAGCAAATGGCGCTATGAGCTTTTGGACACGCCGGACACCGTCTCCAGGGGCAATGTCCTCATCGATTGGCGCGAACGCCGGGGTTTTGGCTATGGGGTCGACAACTACTACCGAAGCAAAGACCTCGGCCGCGGCGCTGTCCGTACCTACTACACTGATGACGGCGAACCGCCGTTTAAAGTGGACCCTGAGAGATACCGCGGACAGCTGCGGCACCAGACGAAACTCACCAAGGACACCACGTTCACCGCGGAGATCAATAAGCTCAGTGATCCTCTGATCATCAAAGATTTCTTTTACCGGGAAGAGTACGAACGGGACGTTTTTCCGGACAACTATATTTCTGTGATCCACGCCCGTCCGGAGTACACGCTCAGCTTTTTAGATCGTGAACGGATCGATCCCTTTTTCTCGGTCGTCGAAAGGAGTCCCGAGGTCCGCTTCGACACTCACAACCGGCAGTTCGTCGACACGCCCTTTTATCTCAGGGAAGAAGTGCAGTTCTCGAATCTGAAGAAAAAATATGCCGACTCGGACGGCCAGCTGGATGTCGTGCGCTTTGAAACCGATCACACGCTTTCGTACGCGGCCCGCGCCGGCTCATTTTCGATCGTCCCGAGAGTCGGCACGCATCAGACGTATTATTCCAGGCAGGTCGAAGACCCAAGTGACGCCGTGAGAGGCACGTTCGACCCCGGCCTTGATGTCAGCACCCGCTATTACAAGATCTATGACGCGTCGGTCCATGCCTTCGGCCTTGACTGGAACCGCCTTCGGCATATCTTTGCGCCGTCGATGAGTTACAACTTCAGACCCAACCCGACGGTGTTGAGGGGCAAGCTTCAGCCGTTCGATTCGCTCGACGCGCTGGATAAGCAAAATTTTATCCGGTTCAACTTTGAGAACAAACTTCAGACCAAAGAAGGCAGCGGTCCAAAGCAAGAGCTCCAGACCCGGGAGATCGCCCGCTTTCTGCCTTTTTTTGACATGGACTTCGACACTCAACACGTCGAAAATACCGGCTTGGAAGCGGAATTCCGCCCTTATTCGTGGCTCGCGTTCGATTCGGACGCCACGTACAACACCAGAACCGGCAAATTTGACACGGCCAACTTCGATGTCGGCGTCACCCGTAAAAAAGCGCGGTTTTCTTTAGGACAGCGCTACTTGCGCGACCAGTCCAGCCAGACGACGGCCGATCTGCGCTGGAGGTTGAGCGAGGAGTGGGCTTTTAAGGTTTACGAGCGTTATGAGTTCACAGAGAAAAAATCCAAGGAATTTGAAGCGACCGTTTCCAAAGCGTTCAGTTGCGTTATCGTGGATTTTACTTATAATCATAGCCAGGGAGACACTTTTTACGTGATATTCAGACTCAGGGGCTACCCCGACGTTTCGTTCAATTTGAGCCAGTCTTACAACAGTCCGCGTACTTCTCAACAAGGGTCGAGGCAGGTATTTTTATGAAAATAGCGGTCGTCGGGTCGGGTTACGTCGGGTTGGTATCGGGCGCCTGTTTCGCGGGACTCGGCAACCGCGTCATTTGCGTGGACATCGATCCCCGAAAGATCGCGCTCTTGAAGAAAGGGCGCGCGCCCATTTACGAACCCGGCCTCGAAGAGCTGCTCCGCGAGGGCATCAAAAAAAAGAACCTCTCTTTCACCACAGACCTCAAAAGCGCCGTAAAAAGATCGGACCTCATTTTTATTGCGGTGGGCACCCCTCCTAAACCCAACGGCGAAGCGGATCTCAGCTTTGTCGAGAACGTCGCCCGCACCGTCGCGCGCGAGATCAGGTCCTACAAGCTCATCGTAGAAAAAAGCACCGTTCCGGTCCAGACAGGAGAGAGGATCCGCCAGACGATCGCCCGTTTTGCCCGGAAAGGCGTGCTTTTCGATGTGGCATCAAATCCTGAATTTTTGAGGGAAGGTACAGCGGTCCAGGATTTCATGAACCCCGACCGGATCATTCTGGGCGTCGAGTCCCAGAAAGCCCGCAAGATACTGGTCGATCTTTACAAGCCGCTCAGATCTAAAATTCTGATCACGGATATCAAAAGCGCCGAGATCATCAAGCACGCGTCCAATTCTTTTTTGGCCACAAAGATCTCTTTTATAAACGCGATCAGCAACATCTGCGAAGCCGCGAAGGCGGACGTCGAGCTTGTGGCCATGGGGATGGGCCTGGACCGGCGCATCGGAAAGAATTTTCTGAACGCCGGTCTGGGTTTCGGAGGGTTCTGCTTCCCGAAGGATCTGGCGGCTTTCATCCAGATCTCGGAAAAACTCGGCTACGATTTTGAGCTTTTGAGGGCGGTGGAGCGCATCAACGAGCACCAAAAAAAAGTGTTCATCAAGAAGATCGAGGAAGCGATCTGGAATATCAGTGACAAGACGATCGGAATTTTGGGGCTTTCTTTTAAGCCCAATACCGACGACATGCGCTTCGCGCCGAGCGTGGACATCATCGCCGCGCTCCGCGCGCAAGGCGCGAAGATCAAGGCCTTCGATCCGCACGCGATGCCAAAAGCGCGGAAGATCCTGAAAGGGGTCGAGTTCTGCAAGGACGCTTATGCGGTCGCCAAAGGCAGCGACTGCCTGGCGATCCTGACGGAGTGGGATGAGTTCAAGGAACTCGATTTTGCGAAGATCAAGAAAATGCTCAACCAGCCCGTCATCGTCGACGGCCGCAACCTCTATGATCCGAAGAGAATGAAGAGCCTCGGATTTCGCTACACTTCCATGGGGAGGCACTGATCATATGGACGATCTGAAAGGCATTATTTTGGCCGGTGGGTTGGGTAAAAGGCTCTGGCCCTTGACGAAGATCACCAATAAGCATCTTCTGCCGGTCTATGACAAACCCATGATCTATTACCCGCTGGCTCTTTTGGTGGAAGCGGGGATCAAGGACATCCTGATCGTCACGGGCGGCAACCACGCCGGAGAATTTTTGAGACTTTTAGGAGATGGACAGGATTTTGGGCTCACCCACATCAACTACACCTACCAGGAGGGCGAGGGTGGGATCGCTCAAGCGCTCAATCTTGCCCGGCATTTCGCGCAGGGGCGGAAGATGGTGGTTGTCCTGGGTGACAACATCCTCGAGCATGGGATCAAAAAGCACGTGGACCGTTTTAGGCTTCAAAAAAAAGGAGCCCGGATCCTTTTGAAGGAAGTGGAAGACCCCGAGCGTTTCGGTGTGGCGGCTATGAAGGGCCATAAGATCGTGTCGATCGAAGAAAAGCCGAAAAAGCCGCGCTCTCATTTCGCCGTGACGGGTGTCTACATGTACGACCCCAGTGTCTTTGAGATCGTAAGGTCCTTAAAGCCTTCCCGACGCGGAGAATTGGAGATCACCGACGTCAACAACGCTTACATCAAAAAAGGTCTCATGGAATACGACATCCTGAATGGATGGTGGACTGACAGCGGCACGATCGAGTCGCTTCATCGCGCCAACCAGCTCGTGGCTCAAAAAGCGAAAAAATCAAAGTCCAGATGAAAGTCCTGGTCACCGGCGGCGCGGGATTCATCGGTTCGTATCTAGTGAAGCACTGGCTCGAGAGCGATCCGAGCGTCAGGATCGTCAATTTAGACAAGCTTACTTATTGTGGCGATCTTTCCCGTCTCAAAGAACTCAAAAAAAATCCGAGGCATCTTTTTATCCGGGGGAATGTTTGCAGCCCGAAGGACGTCGAAAAAGCGATGGACGGCTGCCAGGCGGTCGTTCACTTGGCCGCCGAGACGCATGTGGACCGGTCGCTTTTGGACGGCAAGGCTTTTTTGGACACAAATATTTACGGAACGTACGTTCTTCTCGAGATGGCGCGAAAAAGATCGGTCAAGCGCTTCGTTTATGTGAGCACCGACGAAGTGTACGGCAGTCGTGAACAAGGCTTCTTTACGGAAAAGGACGCGCCTGCTCCTTCGAGTCCTTACTCTGTTTCTAAAACCGCCGCGGATCTTTTGTCGTTGTCTTACGCGCATACCTACGACTTGCCTGTGGTCGTGACGCGTGGCTCCAACACGTTCGGACCCTCTCAGTACCCTGAAAAGGTCATCCCACTTTTTGTCACCAATGCCCTTTCGGACCAATGGCTACCTTTGTACGGCGACGGTCTGCAGGTACGGAACTGGCTGTATGTCGAAGACCACGCTCGGGCGATCCTCAAAGCATTTCATCGCGGGAAAAAAGGCGAAGCGTACAATATTTCTTCGTCCATTTCTCTGACGAACGTTGATCTGACGCGGCGTATTTTGTCACTCCTGGGCAAACCGACGTCCTTGATCCGGAAAGTGAAGGACCGGCCGGGGCACGACCGTCGCTACGCCATCAACTCCAAAAAATTGCGTACTCTCGGCTGGTCGGAGCGTTTTTCCTTCGACGAGGCGCTGCGGGAGACCGTCCGATGGTACCTCGATCACGAGTCCTGGTGGCGTCGCCTGAAAGAAAAACGCCGCGATTTCGGCGAGTACTACAAAAAAGCTTACTCGACAAAATTTTGAAAGCCAAGAAAATCCTCGTGACCGGGGCTACGGGAATGCTCGGACGGGAACTGGTCCGAACGTGGTCTTCCGAGTGCGATGTTCGCGGAGTTTCCCGCCGCGGCGGAGAGCGGACCGCCGCGTGCGATCTGTCCGATGTTCGGCAGACTGAAAGCCTTTTTAAAGGACGTCACGTGTACGATCTGGTGGTCCACACGGCTGCTTATTCCGATGTGGACGGTTGCGAACGCGATCCTGAGCTCGCACGCGCATCGAATGCGCTGGCCACGCGTGCTTTGGCTTCAGCCTGCGGTAGAAAGAAGATCCCTCTGGTCTACGTGAGCACCGATTATGTCTTTGACGGCCGCAAAAGTTCGCCGTATCTTGAGTCGGATCCGGTCTGCCCGGTCAATATTTATGGCATGACCAAGCTTGAAGGCGAGTATTACACCAAGGCTCTTGTTTTGGTTTCGGCGATCGTTCGGACGAGCTGGCTTTTTGGCGCCGGCAATCCCAAGAATTTCGTGAACCAGATCATCGAACGTCTTAAAAAAGAACCGGAGGTTTCGGTTTTGGCGGATCAGAAAGATCGTCCGACTTACGTGAGAGATCTCGTCGATGCGCTTGGAAAGATCGGGTCAAGGCTGATACGTCTGGCCGGTCAAAACCCGAAGAAACCGGTTTCGGAGATCTATCATGTCTGCAACCGCGGTGTCACCACTCGATACGCGATGACCCTCAAGATCAAAGAGTTTTTAGGTTTGAAGAAGAAGCGGGTGCTCTTGGCCGGCGCAGAGCGCCTCACGGGTCGCTTGGCCATCCGGCCTCCTTATGCCGCGATGTCTTGCGCGCGTTATGATAGGATCTTTCGTTCGCCTTTAAGACGCTGGGAAGCGGCGCTCGAAGATTACCTGGCGGAGCTTAACGCAAATAGATGAACATTCTGATCACCGGCATCACCGGTTTTGCGGGCAGCCATCTGGCGGATCTTCTCCTGTCAAAGAAAGGGGTTCGCCGTGTTTATGGGTTGCACCGGGCCGAGTCGCGTTTAGACAATCTGAAGCATCTGGGCGGACGTATCCGGCTTGTGCGTTGCGATCTGACCAAGGTGGCCCAAGTGAAGGACCGCTTCAAAAGGATACGTCCCGACCGTGTGTACCACTTGGCGGGGCAGTCTTACAGCGCGGGTTCTCCGGAAAGCGCATCCGACACGTTACGGGAGAACATTTTGGGCGGGCTTCACATCCTGGAAGCCGCAAGAACCTCGGTTTCGAAAGCGCGCGTACTGATGGTCGGCTCGAGCGAAGAATACGGAGACGGTCCGGGAAAAAAATCGCTTTTGGACGAAAACACGGAACTCAAGCCGCTGACCCCTTACGGTGTTTCAAAAGTAGCCGTCGATCATCTGGCGTATCAGTACTACCGGCATTATAAAATTTTCACGATCCGCGCCAGACCTTTCAATCACACAGGCCCGCGGCAAAAGAACCTTTTTGGCGCCAGCAGTTTTGCCGAGCAGGTCGCCCGTATCGAAGCGGGTATCCAACGTCCGCCCGTGATCCGGACGGGGAACCTGCAAGCCGCGCGTGATTTCACCGATGTGAGGGATGTGGTGAGAGCCTATTGGCTTCTGCTCGAAAAAGGCGTTCCGGGGGAGGCATACAATATCTGCAGCGGACGGAAGGTCTCGATGCGGTATGTTTTGGATATTTATTTGGAAAACAGCCGAAGGAGGATCAAGATCCAAAAGGATGTCTCACGCTTGCGCGTCCGTGATATTTCCGGCTTGACCGGAGACGCCTCGAAGCTCAAGAGAACGACGGGATGGCAGCCCGCCATTCCCCTCGAAAGGACGCTTTTGGACCTGCTTGATCACTGGAGAGAAAAAGTTGCGCGTTCCGCTTAGTCTGCACGAGAAGATCAAGAGCAAAAAAGCGAAGATCGGGGTCGTGGGCCTGGGGTACGTGGGTCTTCCGCTGGCGGCCGCTTTTGCCGAAAAGGGTTTTCAAGTCCTGGGGATAGACATCGACCGCAAGAAAGTCTCCGCCCTCAACCGCGGGGTCTCTTATATCCTGGATGTGCCTTCTAGGTCCGTGCGCAAGCTTGTCCGATCCCGTCGATTCAAGGCTTCTTCGGATTATAAGATGGTGCACACCTTGGACGCGATGGTCCTCTGTGTTCCGACGCCTCTGAATAAAACAAAAAAGCCGGATATTTCTTTCATCCTAGCCGCCGTGAGAGAGATCGCGCCCCGCTTGAAACGCGGCCAGCTCCTGGTGTTGGAAAGCACGACCTATCCCGGCACCACTGAAGAAGTCGTGCAGCCTCTTCTTGAAAAAAAAGGACTAAAGGTCGAAAAAGATTTTTACCTGGCATTTTCGCCCGAGCGGATCGATCCGGGCAATAAACAATACGATACTGTTTCCATTCCGAAGGTGGTTGGCGGAGCCGGTCCCGCGTCGCTTCTGGCGGCTAAAGCGCTTTACGGCTCCATCATCGAAAATATCGTGGAAGTCTCTTCCGCCAAGACCGCAGAAATGGTGAAACTGCTCGAGAATACTTTCAGGAGCGTCAATATCGGCCTGATCAACGAGATCACGATGATGTCTCACCGCCTCGGGATCGATATCTGGGAAGTGATCGAAGCCGCCAAAACTAAACCATTCGGTTTCATGCCTTTTTATCCGGGTCCGGGTTTGGGCGGGCACTGCCTGCCCATTGATCCGCTCTATCTTTCATGGAAATCCCGTCTCCACGGGTATGAAGCCAGGATGATCGAGCTCGCTTCGTCGATCAACGAAGCGATGCCGGAGTACGTGGTGGAGCGCATCACCGATCTTTTGAACCAAAAAGGCATTCCGCTGAAAGGCGCGCCCATTCTCGTCGTGGGAGTCGCGTACAAACGTAATGTGGATGACCTCAGGGAATCGCCGGCGCTGGAGGTCATCGAGGAGCTTTTACTTCGCGGCTCCAAAGTGACTTACACAGACCCTTATATTCCATCGCTGAAGCTCGACCGCGCGGCGCTCTCAAGCCGTAAGCTTACGCCGGAACTCCTTAAAAAACAGCAGTGCGTCGTGGTCCTAACAGACCACGATATTTTAGACACCGGGATGATCATCGCGCATTCCAAAATGATCCTCGACACCCGGAACGCGCTACGCAAGCATAAACCTAAAGGACATCTTTTCTTTCTCTGATGAAAAAATTTCTGATCACCGGAGGGGCCGGGTTCGTCGGTTCGCACATGGTCGAGGCGCTGCTTAAGCGGGGTGTCCGTGTCCGCGTTCTTGATAATTTTTCCTGCAGCGATCGAAGGTCGCTCGATCCTTTTCGAAAGAAGATCGAACTTATCGAGGGGGATGTGCGCAACGAGAGCGACGTGAAAAAAGCCGTGAGAGGGCAGGACGTCGTGTTCCACTTTGCCGCGATCCGGTCGGTGGTCAAAACCGTCGAGAACCCTCTTGTCTCCCACGAAGTCAACGCCTCGGGGACGCTGGTCCTCCTGGAAGAGTCAGCGAGGGCGAAAGTGAAGCATTTTATTTTCACATCCACGAGCGCTGTGTATGGCGCTTCGATCGCGCGCTTTCAGAAAGAAGATGCCGAGAAGATGCCTCTATCCCCTTACGGGGTCGCGAAACTGGCAGCCGAGCACTACGCGCGCTATTATTATTTTGAAAAAAAGCTGCCCACGACCTCTGTCCGGATCTTCAACGTCTACGGACCCCGGCAAAACCCCGAATCGAAGTACTCCCTGGTCGTGCCGGGGGTGCTCTCAAAGATAGCCCGCAATGAGCGGCCCGTCATCGACGGTTCCGGGGGCCAGACGAGGGATTTTGTTTACATCGGTGATATTTTGGACGCTTTTTTTAGGATCGCGGGTGATCGAAAAGCGTACGGGAAGGTTTACAACCTCGGTTCCGGCGAGGCGACGTCGATCAAGCGGATCGTCCACACCCTCCTGAAACTTACGGGGTCTCACTTAAAAGCGGCCCACGGACCGCGGCGTCCCGGGGATCCCGACCGGACTTGCGCCGACATTTCAAAGATAGGCCGGGAGTTGGGCTGGACGCCTCACGTGTCCCTCGAAGAGGGTCTTAAAAGAACCGTGGAAGCTTATCCACAAACGTCAAGGAGATCATGAAACGACCAAAAAAAGTTCTCATCACGGGCGCCGCCGGCTTCATTGGCTCCCATCTTTCGGATCATTTCATCCGCAAAGGCTGCAAGGTGATCGGCATCGACAATCTGATCACCGGCTCCGTGCAAAATCTGAAACAGCACTTTTCGAATCCCAAGTTCTCTTTCATCAAACATGACATCTCAAAGCCGATCCTTCTGTCGGGAGGCATAGATCTCGTTCTTCATTTTGCGTCGCCGGCGAGTCCGCCGGATTACCTCAAGCATCCTATTCAGACGATGAAGGTGGGCGCTCTGGGCACGCACAACGCGCTGGGGATCGCCAAGAAGAACGCCGCGACGTTCGTTTTGGCCTCGACCAGCGAGGTCTACGGGGATCCCCTCGTGAGTCCTCAGAAAGAGACTTATTGGGGCCACGTGAATCCCAACGGCCCACGAAGCGTCTACGACGAGTCCAAACGTTTCGCGGAGGCGCTGGCGCTTGCGTATCACCGCGAACACAAGTTCGATGTGAAGATCGTCCGGATCTTCAACACTTACGGAGAGAGGATGCGCCTCCGGGACGGTCGAGTGATCCCGAATTTCATCACGCAGGCGCTCTCCGGGAAGCCGCTGACCGTTTACGGGGATGGCGGCCAGACCAGAAGCTATTGCTACGTCGACGATCTTGTCCGGGGCCTGGACCGCCTGATCGGTTCAACTCTCCGGGGACCCGTGAATTTGGGAAACCCCAATGAAATGTCCGTGTTAAAGCTTGCTAAGCTCATCAAACGGCTCTTGGGCTCCAAAAGCCGGATCGTCTACAAATCCCTGCCTGTCGACGATCCCAAGCAGCGCTGCCCCGACATCTCACTTGCGAAAAAAAGTCTGAATTGGAAGCCCGAAGTGCAACTCGAAGACGGCTTGGAAAGAACGATCGTTTATTTTCGTCGTGCGATGCGCTCCCGCTAGATAATGTCTTATCAGGATCCGACGATTTTTATTTCGATCGTCATGCCCGTGTATAACGAAGAACACTGCATTGCCGAGTCCATCCGGCGTGTCACGGCGTTCATGACGCTTAAGAATTGGACGTGGGAACTTCTTATCGTGAGCGACGGTTCCAAAGACGGAACCGACGCGATCGCCCGAAAGGCGGCCTCGCAAGATCGCCATGTGCGGGTACTAGTCTCGGAAAAAAATCTTGGCAAAGGAGCCACGGTCCGTCGCGGTGTCCTGGCGGCCCACGGAAAAACTATTTTGGTCACGGACGCGGATTTGGCGGCTCCGATCAAGGAAGCGGACAAGCTTTTGGCGGCGATCGATGACGGAGCCGACGTTGCCATCGGTTCCCGCGCCGTCCGAAAAGAAGGCTGCGACGTCCAGCAGTCGTGGCGCCGCGCTTTCAGCGGCCGTATTTTCAATCGGATCGTGGGGATGCTGTTTCTCAAAGGATTCAAAGACACGCAGTGCGGGTTCAAGGCTTTTAAACGCGAGGCCGCGGACGCCGTGTTCAGGGCCCAAAAACTCGATGGCTTCAGTTTTGACGTGGAGATCCTTTACTTGGCGTTAAAACTTGGCTTTAAAGTGAAAGAAGTGCCGGTCATGTGGCGCGCGGGAGCACAAAGCAAAGTCCGCGTGTTGAGAGACTCGGTCCGCATGGTCAAGGATCTTTTTTTGTTGAGGAAGATCTACGGCGGAGCGACCGGCTGATCGCTACAACGATCCTTGAACGACAAATCAAAATCGCGGGAATTTTCATACTGCTTATGCTGATGCCTCATTCTGCGCGCTCCGAATCTTCATCGGTTTCCAACCGACTGATACGGGAGAAAAGTCCCTATCTTCTTCAACATGCGCACAACCCTGTGGACTGGTACCCCTGGGGCGAGGAAGCTTTTACCAAAGCTCGCTCCGAGGACAAACCGATCTTCCTCTCCATAGGCTACTCGACTTGTCACTGGTGTCACGTGATGGAGAAGGAATCGTTCGAAGATCCCGGGACCGCGGAGCTCATGAACCGCCATTTTGTCTCCATCAAAGTCGATCGTGAAGAGCGGCCCGATCTGGACGGTGTGTACATGCGGTACGTGATGGCGACAACCGGCAGCGGGGGATGGCCGATGACGGTCTTCCTGACCCCCGATAAAAAACCGTTTTATGGCGGCACTTATTTTCCTCCTCAAGACCGCTCCGGCGCTCCGGGATTCAAAAATCTTTTGGCAGGAATTGCCGAGGCTTGGAAGACGCGCCATAAGGAGATCCTGGAGTCTGCGGATTCGGCGGTGAATTATTTACAACGGGATATGTCCGGGACGGCACCGGGGTCTCCCTTGGCGCCGGATATTTTCAGCCAATATTTTCTGAGTTGCGCTTCGAGTTTTGATCCCCTATGGGGCGGTTTCGGTCAAGCCCCCAAATTTCCGCGCAGTCACGCGTTGTCGCTTCTTTTGCGACTTGCGCACCGCGGCGGAGATGACCGCGCGCTGGAGATGGCCGAAAAGACTCTGCAGGCGATGGCCAAAGGAGGGATGCACGATCAGCTGGGCGGCGGTTTTCACCGTTACTCCACCGATGGACAATGGCGCATCCCGCATTTTGAAAAAATGCTTTATGACCAAGCGCTTCTTTCGGTGACTTATCTCGAGGCTTATCAAGCCACACACAAGCCCTTCTACGCTGCGATCGCCAGGGAAACTTTGGATTATGTCCTTGAACGTTTGACCGAACCGGAAGGCGGATTTTACTCAGCCGAAGATGCGGATAGCTCCGACGTTTCCGAGCCTTCTCAAAAAAAGGAAGGCGCTTACTACGTATGGACTGCCAAGGAAATTCGCACGCTTCTCGGCGACCCAGCCGCCAAGATCTTTTTTTACCGTACCGGCTGCCAGGACGGCGGGAACGCTCTCCAAGACCCTTACGGCGAACTTAAGGAAAAAAATACGCTTTATGAAGCGCATACGTTGGAAGAGACGGCCGAACATTTCCATGTTTCGCCGCTTGAGGTTCGACGGATCCTGGAGGAAGCTCGCCAAAAACTTTTGACCGTCAGAAACGCCCGCCCCCATCCGCATCGGGATGATAAAGTGCTCTCCGACTGGAACGGTCTGATGATCAAGGCATTTGCCTTAGCTTCAAGCGTCCTCGAAGAGGACCGCTACCGTCAAGCGGCTGTGCGCGCCGGGGCGTTCATTTCCACAACGATGACCTCAAAAGAGGGGAGACTTTGGCATCGTTTTCGGGACGGAGATGTCGCGATCGCGGGCCATTTGGATGATTACGCTTTTATGACGGAGGCCTACTTAAGTCTTTATGAAACAACGCTGGATCCGATTTGGCTTGAACGGGCCGTGCAAACGACCGACACGATGCTCGATCTTTTTTATGATGAAGCGCACGGCGGATTTTTCTTCACGGCCAAGGACTCCGAGAGGCTGATCGCAAGGACCAAAGAGATCTATGACGGTGCCGTGCCGTCGGGTAATTCTGTGGCGACGCTGGCACTCCTCAAACTGGAACGCGCCACGGGAAACGAACGATATCGGCGCGCGGCCGATGCGACCTTGAATTTTTTTGCGGCCGAGATCACCGCGTCTTCCGTACAATTTCCGCAGATGCTCATGGCGCTTGAGTTCGCCTTTGGGCCTTCAAGCGAGATCTTTTTAGCCGGTGACCCTAAGGACCCTACGCTTCGATCGATGCTCAAAGAAATTCATTTGCGATTTCTCCCCGATAAAATTATCATGCTGCGTAGACCAGGTGCGCCCCTCGGGCGGTTATCCGCCGCTTATGAGACGATGGGGCCCGTGAACGGGAAGGCGGCCGTTTATGTCTGTCGGGGACGCGCGTGTCAGTTGCCGGTGACGGACCCTGAAAGTTTAAAAAAACTCTTGGAGGCGGAAATTTAAAATGACACAGGTTAAGACACAGAACCTCTTAAAGCAGGTTCTCGCGTTCGGCCAAAGTCTCTGGTATGACGGCTTGCTCTCTGTGAAAGAATTCGAGACCCTGATCCGTGAAGACGGGATCCGGGGTGCCACGACCAACCCCACGATCTTCGAAAAGGCGATCGCTAGCGGCGAGTACGATGCGCTCATCCAAAAGTCTCTCTCCGAAGGTAAACACCCCGAAGACATCTACAAAACCCAGGCGGTGCGCACGGTGCGCGATGTGGCGGATGTCTTTCTTCCGGTATACAAGGAAACCCGGGGCGGGGACGGATTTGTGTCGATCGAGGTGAGCCCGCTTCTGGCGCGAGACACTGAAGGAACGCTGCGCGAGGCCAGAGAACTACACGGACTTGTGTCACGGGAGAATGTCATGATCAAGGTGCCTGCGACTCGTGAGGGAATTCCGGCGATCCGCGCTCTTATTTCCGAAGGCATCCACGTCAATGTCACCCTTATTTTCTCTCTCGAACGTTACCGGGAAGTCATGAGCGCTTACCTCGAAGGTTTGGAAGACCGAGCTAAGAAAGGTCTTCCGGTCGGGCAGATCGCATCGGTGGCAAGTTTTTTCGTGAGCCGTGTCGACACGGCCGTGGACGCGCTTTTGGATCAAAAAAGCGGACCTCAAGGCCTCCGGGGCAAAGTCGCCATCGCCAATTCCAAGCTGGCTTATCAAGCGTTTGGATCCGTTTTTTCGAGCGAACGGTTTAAAGCGCTCGAAAAAAAAGAAGCGAGGAAACAACGGCCGCTTTGGGCGAGCACGGGCACGAAGAATCCCGCGTACAGCGATGTCTTTTATGTCGAGACCTTGATCGGGCCCGAGACGGTGAACACGATGCCGCCCGCGACGATGGACGCGTATCGCGATCACGGTTGCCCCGCTTCAAGAATCCGTGAAGGGGTGGCCGATGCCGAAAAAATACTCAAAAATTTGGAAGCGCTGGGGATCCGACTGGCTGAGGTGACCGAGGCCTTGGAAGAAGCGGGCGTCAAGTCTTTCAGCGACTCGTACGAGAAGATCTTAAAGAGGATCCAGGAGAAACGCGCCGCGTGAACAAATCTTTCTGGGGCTCCCACGCCAAATCCGTCGAATCCTGGATGGATCAATGCACGAAACAGTCTCTGCTGAAAAGGCTCTGGGAAAAAGACCCTTCTGTCTGGAAACGGGATCCCGCGGAACAAGGAGAGATCGTCGCCCGCTTGGGCTGGCTCGACGCTGTGTCAAAAATGAAAAAGGAATCGGCGAACCTGAAAGCTTTTTCAGAGGAGATCCGCTCCGAGGGCATCGTCGACGTCGTGCTTCTCGGGATGGGAGGCTCCAGTCTCGCGCCCGAAGTTTTTCAGAAGATCTGCGGAAACCGCGCCGGTTTTCCTAAACTCACCGTCCTCGACAGCACCGATCCCGCGCGGGTGAAGGACGTCGAAAGTTCGGCCGATCTATCTAAAACGCTTTTTATCGTCTCAAGTAAGTCCGGCGGAACGGTCGAGCTCGTCTCTTTCCTTAAATATTTTTATGAAAAAATGAAAGCGCTTTTTCCGGAAACGCCGGGAAACCACTTCATCGCGATCACGGATCCGGGAAGCCCACTCGAGGAAACGGCTAAAAAAATGGGTTTTCGGAAGATCTTTTTAGGGTACCCCGACGTGGGCGGGCGGTTTTCGGCGCTCACACCTTTCGGTCTGGTGCCCGCCGCGCTCATCGGGGTGGACGTCGAAAAGGTCCTCTCAAGCGCCGAAAAGATGATGCGTCGTTGCGGAGCGGAGATCCCTCCTCACCAGAACGAGGCGATGGCGCTCGGAGTCGGGATGGCAGTGCTCGCCGAAAGCGGCCGCGACAAGCTCACGATCCTCGCACCTGCAGCGCTAACGCCGTTCGGGGACTGGGCGGAACAGCTGGTCGCCGAAAGCACCGGCAAAGAAGAATCGGGAGTGGTGCCGGTAGTGGGAGAGCCGCTGGAAGCCGTCGAGCATTACGGCGAAGACCGTTTTTTTACCGCGCTTTTTCCGGATTTCACCGAAAAAAAAGATCTGAACGAAAAATTTTCAGAATTGAAAGAGGCCGGTCATCCGGGACTAGCCTTCAATCTGCCAGCGCCGGAGGATCTCGGCGGAGAATTTTTCCGCTGGGAAATGGCGACGGCGATCGCGTCCTCGCTTCTGAAGATCAACGCGTTCGATCAGCCCGACGTGCAGGCCGCCAAAGACCGGACCAAAGCGCTTTTAAAGCGACTTGAGGCGGGACAGAATTTATCCGTGTCCAAGCCGACCGGATCGTTGGAGTTTTTTTGGGAAGCATTGAAAGCGGGCGATTACGTGGCGCTCCTGGCTTTTTTACCGGACCGACCCCCGGTGCGTCGAGCTTTGACCAAACTTCAGACGGAGATCCGCCGATCGACCAAGGCCGCCGTGACCCTCGGCTTCGGCCCGCGTTATCTCCACTCGACCGGTCAGCTTCATAAAGGCGGTCCGGACAACGGAGCGTTCATCCTTTTGACCGCGGAGCCCGAAAATGATCTGCCGATCCCCGGAGAAAAATACACCTTCGGACAACTGGAGCTAGCTCAGGCGCTGGGGGATCTCGAAGCACTGCAGTCGAGAGGCCGCCGCGTGTTCCATCTTCGGCTCAAGGATCTTTCGGCCGACGAGCTAGAGAAAACTTTCGATCAGATCAAACACGCACTTCTTACGAGTCTCGGCGATGAAGTTTCATAAGACCTCACTCGAAGGGGTCGTTCTCATCGAACCTTCCGTATTCGAAGACAGCCGGGGCCTCTTCTTTGAATGCTACAACAAGGCTCATTTTGCCCAACACGGGATCGATCTTGAGTTCGTGCAGGACAACCAGAGTATCTCCGTGAAGGGGACGCTCCGCGGCCTTCATTACCAGGCTGTGCCGGCACAACAGGCCAAGCTCGTCCGAGTCGTCCGCGGCAGCGCTTTCGATGTGGTCGTCGATCTGCGGAAGAGCTCGAAGACTTTCGGGCGCCACCTGACGCATACGCTCAGCGCCGAAAATAGGCTGATGATCTATGTGCCCGAAGGCTTTGCCCATGGATTTTTGGCCCTGACGGACGAGACACATTTTTTTTATAAGGTCTCAGGGCCGCACTCTTTGGCTCATGAGCGCGGCGTCCCTTGGGACGATCCGACTATCGGTATTCAGTGGCCGAGGCTCGACAAACCTTATCTCATCTCCAATAAAGACCGTTCGCACCCGTCCTTCAAAGCCGCGGAAGTTTTTCCTTAAAGACTGCTTTGGAACTCATCGAGAATTTTGAAACTTTATCGGAAGCTGTTGAACGTATCCATGCGTCCAAGTGGGCGGCGGTGGACACCGAAGCCGACAGCCTTCATCACTACATCGAGAAGCTTTGTCTGGTCCAGATCAGCATCCCCGAGAAAGACTATGTCATCGATCCGCTCATCTGGCTGGATCTGGAGCCGTTAGTTAAGGCGTTGCATCATAAGCCGCTCATTTTTCACGGCGCGGACTTTGATATCCGCATGGTCCGCAAAGTGTCTGTTTTTTCACCCAAGGAAATTTTCGACACGATGATCGCGGCTCAGCTTCTCGGCTATCCCAAGCAGAGTCTCGCGGATCTCGTCGAGCGCCATTGCGGCATCGTCCTCTCAAAATCGAGCCAAAAAGCAGACTGGTCGCGCCGGCCCCTGACGGAAAAAATGCTCGATTACGCGGCCAAAGACACGCATTTTCTTAAAACCGTGAGCGACGCCATGCGGATCGAACTTGATACCCTTGGGCGGCTCGACTGGCACCGTCAAAGCTGCGAACGCGCGCTGAAAGGGGCTCTCATCACCCGCGAAGAAAGATCGGAAGGGGAGCGAGCCACGGCCTGGCAGGTGAAAGGCTCGAAGGCGATGAGAGGCAAGGCTCTCACCATCCTCAAAGAACTCTGGCACTGGCGCGAAAAAGAAGCCCAGCGCCGCGACCGGCCTCCTTTTAAAGTGTTGAATACCGACACCTTGCTCGAGATCGCCCAGTGGGCCGGAAGTCAGCCTGATGCCGTCGACGTGGGTCTCATGCCCAACGCGATCCGACCCCTCAAGCAGGAATATCGTGAGGGCTTGAACCGTATCCTCAAGGAAGCCGACTCGTTACCGCAAGCCGCTTTTTGGCAGGCGCCCAAACCAACGAACCGCCCGAAATGGGGCGAGCCCGAGAACAAAAAACTCCTGCTCCTCAAAGCCGAAAGAGAAAAGATCGGCAAAGAGCTCAACATCCACCCAAGTTTGCTCGCCACCAACGCGATCCTCGAAGCCCTGATCCTAGCCAAACCCCAAACCCGTGCGGCTCTGCTTTCCTTGGACCCTTTACTTCCTTGGCAAGTCGACCTCATCGCCGACAGCTTCTTAAAGATCGTTTCGAGCTAAGGTTTCCATTCAACCGGGCGTTGGCGCCTGGCACGGTGTATTCTCCTCATTCGCTTCGTGGATCACGGCCGTACACTTTTGCGAGCGATTGGACGCTCACTGCGGAGAACACACCCTGCCCGCGCCTGGAAACAATGATGTGAATTCCATCCGAAACAGACTCTGCGGACGTGGACCCACTGACACTTAAATTGAATAGAATTTAAACTTGACAGTGGGCTAAATTAGTGTACACTTACTTGTGTATACATAAGGAGATCAAATGATCGCAACTATCAGACAGCTTCGAGCTTCTACCAAGGAGATCTTGAACGCGGTACGGCGGGGGGAACCTGTGTGGGTCACGAACCGGGGTGAGACCTGCGCTAAAATAATTCCTGTGGCAAAATCTTCCGGCGAGAAGCTCAAAGACGAGGCTTTCGGGATGTGGAAAGACCATAAAGAATCAAGCGATGTCAAAAGCTATGTCCGTAAAATAAGATCTTGGCGCCGTCGTGCTGTTTGACACGGACGTCATCATCTGGCACCTGCGCGGCAATAGCCACGCCGGCCGTTCGATCCAAAATACCGATTCAAGAGCCATCAGCGCCATCACCTACATGGAAGTGGTCCGCGGTCTTCGCAATAAAGAAGAAGCGCGGCACTGGCAGGCTTTCCTCAAGAATCTTGAATTTCAAATTTTGCCGGTCGAGGAGCGCATCTCCGCAAAAGCCATGTTCTGGATGGACGAATTTTCCCTAAGTCACACCCTTCAGATCCCCGACGCCCTGATCGCCGCCACCGCCGAAATCAACGGACTTATCCTTATGACGGGAAATGTCAGTGACTACCGCTTTCTCCCGGGCTTGAATTTAAAAGCATTTAGAGCACAATGAAATTCCTTTTTAAAATTTTTTTAATACGTTCCTTCTGGATAAGCCTTGGTAAATTATGCCCAAACTCAAACTAATCGCAAAGGCGCTTGTCAGGTCGGTAAGTATATTCAAAAAAAGATTAAGGGAGCTGAATATCGAGGCGCAATCAAATATTGAACCAACAATATGTGAATGTTGTAATAATTTTTTTCCGAAAAATGAACTTATAAAACGACGAGCACGCCTTTCTGATAGATGGTTCATGGGGGTACCATATTTATATTGTAAGGACTGTTTTTGGACAGATATGTTTAAGCTTTATTCGATTTCAATTTTTATATCTGTAATAGTTATTATATTTTTTTGTATTTTTGGTGAGCAATTTCATCGTATTTTACTTTATGCTAGCTAGCAGATTTATAAAATTATAAAAATAAGCCCAAGCTGAATGTCCAAATCGTCTAGTATCATTGAGGGAAGAATAGAAATGATTCTTTTGCACAGACAGCCCACACACCCGGGAGAAATCCTGCTTCATGAGTTTTTGGAGCCAATGAAGTTGAGTCAGGTCGAGATCGCCTCAAGAATGAACGTCCCCATTCAAAGAGTCAATACGTTGATCAACGGCAAGCGAAATATGACCGCTGAAACGGCCCTTCTTCTCAGCAAAGTCCTAAAAACAACGCCCGAGTTTTGGTTGAATCTCCAAAACAGCTACGATCTTTACGAAGCAAAACAACTCTCAAGCACGCTGCCTAATTAGCAAACCCTGCATTGATTTGAACTAATGGAATGCGTATAATCGAAGCCTATGAAACATATTGATTTAGCGCATGTAGCCCGTCTGGCTCGGCTCAGGTTTTCTGATGAGGAACTGAAGAAATATGAAGCCCAAGTTGAGGAGATCCTCAAATTCGTCGACCAGCTGAAAGCCGTGAATGTGGAGGGCATTGAGCCCACGAGCCATCCGCTCAAGCTTTCCAATGTTTTCCGTGAGGATATGCCCGCGCCCGCGTTTTCCGTCGAAGAGGTGCTGAAGCGCGCGCCCAGATCGCGTGGCCGCTTCTTTGAAGTGCCGAAGATCATCGAAGACAAAACCCGTTAGATGTCCCTCGCCCAAAAAACCGCTTTCCAGCTTTTGGAGCTTTACCGGAATAAAAAAGCCTCTGAAGAAGAGGCTCTCACGGACGTAGTCTCGGCGGTCCACACCAAAGATCGCGACACCCGCAGTATCCATGCCTACATTGACTTGGAGCATTCCACGCCTCTTCAGAAACAAGTTTCAGGGCCACTGGCCGGGATCCCGATCGCCTTGAAAGACAATATCTGCGTCGAGGGTCGGGAGGCCACATGCGCGTCAGAGATCCTCAAAGGTTTTGTTTCTCCCTATAGCGCTACGGTGGTCGAAAAACTCCTGAACGCGGGTGCTGTGATCTTCGGGCGCACCAATATGGACGAATTTGCTTTTGGTTCGAGCTGTGAAACGTCCTGCTACGGTCCTACGCGCAACCCGCGCGACCCCGAGCGCGTGCCGGGCGGGTCGAGCGGCGGGTCCGCGGCCTGCGTGGCGGATGACACCGCCATCGCGTCACTCGGCTCCGACACCGGAGGCTCGATCCGTCAGCCCGCGGCATTTTGCGGGGTGGTGGGGATGAAACCCACGTACGGACGCGTATCGCGTTACGGCCTCATCGCGTTCGCGTCGAGCCTGGATCAGATCGGTCCGATCACCAAAGACGTGCGCGACAACGCGCTTCTTTTAAGCGTGATCGCGGGCCATGACTCAAAAGATTCCACGTCGGCGAACGTGTCTGTGCCCGATTACCTCAAAGCGCTTGAGGACACGAAACTTTCGGGAATGAAAATAGGGTATCCTTTGGAGATCCAAAAAGACCTGACGCCTGACGCGGCCAAGCTCATGACCGAAGCTGTGAAGATCCTTGAGAAAAAAGGCGCGGTCATTGACCGCTCGATCACGCTTCCTCACACCAAGTACGCGGTCAACGTCTATTACATTGTGGCTCCGTCGGAGGCCAGCTCCAATCTCGCGCGCTTTGACGGAGTGCGCTTCGGTCATCGCGCCGCGGCCACGGCTAATTTGCTTTCTATGTATGAAAACACCCGCGGCCACGGCTTTGGCGCGGAAGCCAAACGCCGGATCATCTTGGGTACGTACAGCCTGTCGAGCGGTTATTACGACGCGTATTACGTCAAAGCCATGAAAGTGCGCACTCTCATCAAGAACGATTTTGACGAGGCTTTTAAAAAGGTCGACGCGATCCTCATGCCGACAGCGCCGAGCGCCGCCTTCAAGCTTGGCGAAAAAACAAAGGACCCTCTTGAGATGTACCTGTCCGATATTTACACGATCTCAGCCAATCTCGCGGGCATTCCCGCGATCTCGATCCCCGGGGCGCTTTCAGAAGGCGGCTTGCCGCTTGGCCTGCAGTTCTTGGCCAAGCCTTTCGCCGAGGAGACTCTTTATAAGATCGCGCATTCGTATGAAGAGGCTTTGAAATGACCACGCTCGTCACGATAGGTCTCGAAGTCCATGTCCAACTCGCCAGCAAAACCAAGATCTTCTGCGGCTGCGCGGTCCGTTTCGCGAGCGCGCCCAACAGCCAGGTTTGTCCGGTTTGTCTCGGCCTTCCCGGAACTTTACCCGTTTTGAACCGAGAAGTGTTTCGCTTGGGACTCAAGGCGGTTTTGGCGCTCGGTGGCACACCTTCAAAAACCATCCGCTTCGATCGAAAGAATTATTTTTATCCCGACCTTCCGAAAGGTTATCAGATCTCGCAGTTCGCCGATCCTCTGGGTTCCGGAGGGCTGATCGAGATCGGCTCAGGGGAGAGCCTTAAAAGAGTCCGCATCAACCGCCTGCATCTGGAAGAAGACGCCGGAAAGCTCATCCATGATCAGTCGGAGGTCTCAAGCTTTGTCGATCTGAACCGCGCGGGCACGCCGTTGGCTGAGATCGTCAGCGAGCCTGATCTTGAAAGTTCCGAGGAAGCATACGAATATCTTTCGTCGCTGAAGGCGATCCTCAAGTCCATCGGTGTTTCTGAATGCGACATGGAAAAGGGTCAGCTTCGCTGCGATGCCAACGTCTCGGTACGTAAGCTTCGCGAGGAACCACTCGGAAAAAAAGTCGAGGTGAAGAACCTCAATTCATTCAAAGCGGTGAAGGCCGCGATCGAGCATGAGATCGTCCGCCAATCCGAAGCGCTCGAAAAAGGGGAGAAGATCCCCCAGGAAACGCGGCTCTGGGACGAAGCGAGACAGAAGACTTTCTCGATGAGGTCTAAAGAAGAAGCGCACGATTACCGGTATTTCCCGGAGCCGGACCTGGTGCCTTTTTCGGTGACCCCGAAAGAGATCGAAGAAGCCAGAGCATCTTTGCCCGAGCTTCCCAAGGCAAAAAAGGAACGTTTCATGCGTGAATTTCAACTATCGGATTATGACGCTAGCCTTTTGAGTGCTCAAAATGAAGTCGCTGAATTGTTTGAGACGGCCGTAAAAAAATCTCTTATGGACGCCAAAGTGGCAGCCAATTGGATTACGGGTCCCGTGTTTGCTTACTTGAGCGAGCGCAACGTTTCCCTTAGTCAGACTGCATTGACAACCGCTCTTTTGGCTGACACCGCAGGCCTTGTTCAAAAGGGCAGTGTCAGTTTCCAGGCAGCGAAGGAAAAAATTTTTCCCGAAGTTATCGAAAAAGGCCTTGATCCCAAAATGGTGATGAAAGAAAAAAATCTCGAGCAAGTCTCCGACGATTCGGCGCTTGATCGTTGGATCTCCGAAGTTATTTTAGATAATCCCAAGGTTGTGGCTGAATTTAAGGGGGGCAAGGAAACTTCCGCGATGTTTTTGGTCGGCCAGGTCATGAAAAAAAGCCAAGGGAAGGCCCATCCCGCCAAGGTCCAGTCCATGATCCGCCAAAAATTAAAAGAGTAGGGCAGCGCTTTGAAAAAACTGAAGATAGTCCTTTCGATCTTATTCGTCGCGGTTCTCGGTTTTTTTGTGGCCAGAAGTTTCATTCATCCACACCGGCCCGCGCTGCAGGTGTTCCCGCAGATCAGTCCGGCACCGGCCAAGAAAGTCGTCGCTCGCCCCGCAACACCGCCCGTTCCGGCAGAATTTCGAATGGCGATCATCCTGGATGACTGGGGCGAAAATTTTTCCCTGACTCGCCAGGCCATCGACATCGGCCGGCCTTTGACCTTGTCGGTCTTGCCGTATTTAAAATATTCCAAAAAGATCGCGGAAGTGGCCCACGAGAACCATCTTGGGGTCATGCTCCACATGCCCATGGAGCCCAAAAAAGCCAGAGAGCGCATGGAGCCTCAGACGATCTTGACAACGACTCCTGATGCGGACGTTGTGCGCTATCTGGATGAGGCTTTGGCCGGAGTGCCTTACGCGGAGGGAGTCAATAACCATACCGGCTCAAAAGCCACCTGCGACCGCCGCGTCATGAAGCTCGTTTTGGGGCGGCTCAAGGAGCTACGCCTCTTTTTTGTCGACAGTTTCGTCACCGCGGAGTCGGTCGGTCCCGAGATCGCGGAGGAAACAGGCATCGGATTCGCGAAGCGGAATGTTTTTATCGACAATAAGTCTCAAAAAGACGCCATCTTGGAAGAGCTGGAACGCGCGAAAAAACTCGCGATCAAGAACGGGCAGGTGATCGTTATCGGTCATGACAAAAAAGCGACGCTTGCCGCGATCAAGGAAGCGGTCCCTGAGCTAGAGAAAGCGGGAGTGCGCCTGGTGTTCGTCAAAGAACTGATCAAAGCGCCGTTTAAAAAGTGATCGTTCTCGGGATCGAAACGTCCTGTGATGAGACGTCCATGTCTGTGCTTCGCGCTCCCCGCAAGATCCTGTCGAATGTCATTTATTCGAGCCTCAAGGAACACAGGCGTTTCGGAGGCGTGGTGCCCGAGATCGCTTCAAGAGCTCATCTCGAGGCATCGTTGCCCTGTCTCAAGGCCGCTTTGAAGAGATCCGGGATCACGCTCGGGGACATCGATCTCATCGCGGTGACCCAAGGGCCGGGACTCATGGGTTCGCTTTTGGTGGGTCTCTCGGCCGCGAAATCGCTGTCGTTCGCGTTGGGAAAGCCTCTTGTAGGCGTCGATCACGTGATGGCGCACGCTCATTCAGGATCCCTTGCCGACCCTACGCTCAAATTTCCGTTCGTGAGCCTCGTCGTCTCCGGGGGTCATACGTTGCTTCTCTGCATGGATTCACCTTCGAGGGTCTCGGTGCTCGGCCAGACGCTGGATGACGCCGCGGGCGAAGCCTTCGATAAAGTTGCAAAAATACTGGGTTTAGGGTATCCTGGGGGTCCTGAGATAGACCGTTTGGCCAAAGGCCAAAACACTGCCCATTATTTTTTCAGCCGGCCCATTCTTTCTAAGGACTCACTCGATTTCAGTTTCAGCGGGATCAAAACTGCGGTTTTTTACAGGGTCTTGGAGCTCAAGAAAAAAAGGGCTTTGACCTTGACGGTCAAAAAAGAGATCGCGGCGGGTTTTCAGGAAGCCGTCTGTGACGTCCTGGTCCAAAAAGCGCTCCTGGCTGTAAAGCGGTGTCGTCTTAGGTCCCTGGTCGTGGGCGGGGGCGTCAGCGCCAATACGCGCCTGGCCTCAAAATTGCGCGCGGCCGCAAGGACCATGGGTGTCGAGGTCATTTTTCCGTCTCCGGGGCTCACGCAGGACAATGCCGCGATGATCGCCTCACTCGGAGCGGCTCTATTCAAGGAAGGCAAAAAAGACGGCCTGGACCTGCCGGGCTACGCGAGATTTCATGAACGTGGAAAATAAAAAAGAACATCCCAATCCCGAAGAAAAAAATCTTCTCGACGTACGTCAGGCGGCGGAGCTCTTGGACGTGAGCGAGAAAGAGGTCTGGCGTCTCGTCCATGAGCACAAGGTGCCCACGCACAACATCGCCGGGGCTTTTGTGAGGTTCAGGACCTCCGACATTGAGGTTCTCAAGAACCGCTGGAGGATCGAACGAGAGCTGTTTCCAAAAAAAGAGCGCTATTTTCCCCATCAGAGCATCGTGGCGGAGCCCGATCGGATGGAGAAACTGCGCGATTTCTGGCACTTCAACGATTTTTACATCATTTGCTCGGTCGTCATTCTTGGTTTGATCTATATAATCATCTCCTTCCAATAAAACCCGGCCAAAACTTAAAAAAATATTCCTTAAAAAATGAAAGTCATCCTACTCGACGGCAACTCATTCTGCTACAGGGCTTATTACGCGGTGCGTGACCTTCGGACCTCCAAAGGATTTCCCACCAACGCGGTTTACGGGTTCATCACGATCCTCGATAAGATGATCAAGGATCTCGAACCTGACGGCCTGGCGCTCACGTTCGATCTTAAGGGCCCCACGTTCCGACATAAGCGCTATGAGGACTACAAGATCCACCGTCAGCCGATGCCGGAGGACCTTGTCCTTCAGATGCCCGTCATCAAGAAGGTCGTCGAAGCTTATCGGATCCCTATCTTCGAAAAAGAAGGCTACGAAGCCGACGATGTGATCGGCACGCTCGCAAAGATCCTCGAGAAAGCCGGTCACGAGGTTCTGATCGCCACCGCCGATAAGGACGCGTTGCAGCTGGTGACCAAGAAGGTCAAGGTCGTGAACACTCAGAAGGACAATCAGCTCTATGACGAAAAAGCGGTGAAAGCGCGCTTTGGCGTGGAACCCAAACGCGTCGTCGAGATCATGGCCCTGATGGGAGACGCTTCCGACAATATCCCGGGCGTTTCGGGCATCGGAGAAAAAACGGCTGTCAAGCTCATCGCCGAGTTCGGCAGCGTGGAGGCGCTTTTAAAACGGCTCGACAAGGTCAAAGGGGAGAAGCTAAAAGAAAACCTTGAAAAGTACCAGGAGGACGCCAGACTCTCCAGGGAATTGGCCACGATCGACACCGAGGTCCCCATCGACATTGATCCCGAGGGGCTCAAGATCCGACCGCCGGATTCCGAACGGCTCGTCGAGCTTTACCGCGAGCTCGAATTCCGGAGCCTTCTCAAAGGCCTTGCGCCCTGCGGACACAATACCGATGACAAGGACCTGTCTTACACGCTGATCAAGGACGAAAAAGAATTCGAGGCTCTCAGAAAAAAACTGGCCTCTTCCAAAGAATGGGCTTTTGATTTCGAGACCACCGGCACCGATCCTCTCCTGGCGAAGCCTCTCGGGATCTCGTTTTCTTTCGGGGAGAAGGAAGCTTTTTATGCTGCGTTCGCGGCGTCAGGTCCGATGAATGCCCGGGAAGTCTTGAGCGCGTTAAAGCCGCTGTTGGAGAACTCCAAGATCAAAAAGATCGGTCAAAACTTAAAGTATGAGGCTATGATCCTGATGAATTACGGGATCCGGCTTGAAGGCGTATTTTTCGACACGATGGTGGCCTCCTATTGTCTCAATCCCGCCAAACCTAACCATAATCTCGATGACATCGCGATGGAGCATTTAGGGGTCCGCATCACCTCCATCACCGAGCTCATCGGCACCGGAAAAAATCAGACGACGATGGCCGAAGTGGATCTTGACCGCGTGTACCGATACGGATGTCAGGACAGCGATGTGACCTATCGTTTGTCGAAGATCCTCGAGAAAAAATTAAAAGAAAAAGACCTATGGGAACTTTTTGAGACGATGGAAATGCCGCTGGTGATGGTGCTCGCCGACATGGAATTTGCGGGCATTGCCATCGATTCGGCGCTTCTCGGCCGCCTGTCGCACGAAATGGAAAAAACGATCAGTGTTCTCACGAAAGACATTCATAAAAAAGCGGGGGAGGAATTCAACATCAATTCTCCCAAACAGCTGGCGGAAATACTGTTTGAAAAATTGAAGCTCCCTGTGGTAAAAAAGACAAAGACCGGTCCCTCCACGGATGTCGGGGTTTTGCAGGAGCTTTCCGAAGTCCATCCTCTTCCCAAGGAGATCTTAAAGTTCAGGGAGCTTTCCAAACTGAAGTCGACGTACGTGGATGCGCTGCCGCTTCTGGTGAATCCGAAGACCCATCGGGTCCATACGTCGTTCAACCAGACCGTGACGGCGACCGGCCGGCTTTCCTCGAGCGACCCGAACGTGCAGAACATTCCGGTGAGGACCGAGGAAGGCCGGAAGATCCGCGCCGCGTTCGTGGCCGAAGGAAAAAATTCGGTTTTAGTATCGGCCGATTATTCCCAGATCGAACTTAGGGTCCTGGCGCACCTCTCGGGAGATCCGAATCTCATTAAGGCTTTCAAAGAAGGCGCGGACATTCACCGGTACACCGCCGGTCTTATTTTCAACGTGCCGATGAAAGAAGTCACGGACTCCATGCGGAGTTCCGCCAAGACGGTCAATTTCGGGGTGCTGTACGGCATGGGCTCTTTCAGCCTTTCTAAAAGTCTCAACATTTCAAGCGAAGCGGCCAAAGATTTCATCAAGGCTTATTTCAACCGTTATCCGAAGGTGAAGTCTTATCTTGACGCAAATCTTGAGAAAGCCAGAAAAAACGGTTTTGTATCCACTGTCTTCAAGCGGCGGCGCTACATCCCTGAGATCCTCGCGGGAGACCCGAGAGTGAAAAGTTTTGCCGAGCGTACGGCCAACAATGCCCCCATCCAGGGCACGGCGAGCGACATCATCAAGATCGCGATGCGGCTCATTGACGAGAAGCTCCGCAAGGACGGTTACAAGGGCCGGATGCTTCTTCAGGTGCACGATGAACTTCTTTTTGAAACGCCCAAGAGCGAGCTCGATAAGCTCGTCACGATGGTCCGCAAACTCATGAGCGCGGCCGTCGAATTCAAGGTACCGATGGACGTATCGGTGAAAGCCGGCCCCAACTGGCTGGACATGAAAGAAATTTCGTCCCAATGAATCCAAAAAGACCCAAACACAAAGTAAAACATCCGGCCAAACGGCCGCTCCAAGTCCTTTTTTGCGCGAGTGAGGTAGCCCCTTTTGCTAAAACGGGCGGACTGGCCGACGTCGCGGGATCGCTCCCGGCGGCGCTGGAGCGTCACGGCGTCCGAACGATGATCGTGATGCCGCGCTACCGGGGGATCACCGAACGCAAAAAAAAGCTTTCGGACCATGTCAGCATCTATTTCGCAGACAACGAGGAATATTTCAATCGCGCCTCCTATTACGGGAACGGCGACGGAGATTATCCGGATAACTTGAAGCGGTTCTCTTTTTTCTGTGAAAATGCGCTCGCGCTGGCCAAGGAGGCCGGTTTCAAGCCCGATATCGTCCACGCGCATGACTGGCAGGCGGCGCTTTTACCCGTTTACCTCAAGACCAAATTCGCTTCGGACGCTTTTTTCAAAAGGAGCCGGTCGATCCTGACGGTCCACAACCTCGCTTACCAGGGTCATTTTCCTCAGAGGCAGTTCTCCGATCTCGGCCTTGACGGCGCGCTCTTTTCGACAGATGTTTTCGAGTTCTACGGCAAGATCAATCTTCTGAAGGCCGGTATTATTTTCGCCGACGGCCTTACGACCGTGAGCCCGACCTACGCCGATGAGATCCAGACGCGGGAGTACGGAGCGGGGCTCGACGGAGTGGTCCGGCAGAGGTCCGACCGCTTGAAAGGGATCCTGAACGGCCTGGATACCGATTTCTGGAATCCCGCGAAGGACAAGAATATTCTTCAGAGGTTTTCTTTCGAAGACTTGAGCGGCAAGGCCGCTTGTAAGGTTGCGCTCCAAGAAGCCTGCGGGTTCGAGAGAGATCCCGATATCCCGCTTTTTTGCATGATCTCGCGGCTCGTGGAGCAGAAAGGCCTCGATCTTTTGGCGGAGATCGCGGACGCTTTTTTGTCGCATAAGGCTCAGTTCGTCCTTTTGGGGGACGGCGATCCGGTCTACAAAACGACCTTTGGCAACATCGAGCGCCGGCATCCGGCGAACGCGAAAGTTTTTCTGGGCTTCGACGCGCAGAATGCGCACAAGATCTACGCGGGAGCCGATTTTTTTCTCATGCCGTCCCTGTTCGAGCCGTGCGGATTGAGTCAGATGATCAGCCTGAAATACGGCGCGCTTCCCATCGTGCGCCGGACAGGCGGACTGGCCGACACGATCACGGATGTCGATGCGGACGCGTCCAAGGGCAACGGGATCGTCTTTGAGAACCGCAGTCCCGAAAAACTTTTGGAGGCGATCGGCAGGGCCGAAGCACTGTTTCTAGAAAAGGAACGGTTCGAAAAGATCCGCAAGCGCGGGATGAAAGCCGATTTTTCATGGGATAAAAGCGCTTTGCGTTACGTGGAGTTCTACAAGGAGGTTCTAAAAAAATGATCGTCGTCGGTGTGACCGGCAGCTTCGCCTCGGGCAAGACAGAGACCGTAAGGCTCCTCAGATCCAAAGGCGCCCGTGTTTTTGACGCCGATGACGCCGCGCGCAGGGCTCTTGAGAAGGGTGAGCCCGCGCACCAAGCCGTCGCCAAGCTTTTCGGCAAGGCCATCCTCAAAAAAAACGGCGCCGTGGACCGAAAAAAACTTGCGGCCAGGGTGTTTCGGAATCCGAGGGAGCTCAAACTATTGAATATTTTGATCCATCCGGGCGTGATCTTCGAGTGTCTCGGGCGGATCGCGCATCACCGCGGCCAAAAAGGAGTGCTGGCGCTCGATGTGCCGCTTCTTTTTGAATCGAAGATGGACTCTTTGGCGGACATCCTCGTGGTCGTAACCTCGAGTCGCGCAGTGTCTCTTAAGCGAGCCGCCAAAAAAGGAGTTCCGGCCGCTTTGGCGCGGAAGATCCTCGCGTCACAGTGGCCCCCGGAAAAAAAAGAAGCCCGCGCCGATTTTGTCGTACACAACGACGGTTCGCTCGCGGACCTTAAGAAAAAAGTTTCGGAGCTTTGGCTCAAACTTTCAACCCAAAAAGGAGAATAAACGAAGATGGACATCGATCTGGCAAAACTAAAAAAGATGAAAATGGCCGAGCTGAGCGCCCTGGCCCATGAGCTCAAGGTCAACGGTGTGAGCGCCCTTAAAAAGCAGGACTTGATCTTCAAGATCCTGCAGGCTCAGCCCGAGAAAGACGGGGCCGTCATGACCGGCGAGGGAGTGCTCGAGATCCTTCAGGATGGTTTCGGTTTCCTGCGCTCGCCCAACTACAATTATTTGCCCTGCCCGGACGATATCTACGTGTCTCCTTCGCAGATCCGTAAATTCAACTTGCGCACCGGCGATACGGTGTCCGGTCAGATCCGTCCTCCTAAAGAAGGCGAGCGGTATTTCGCTCTGCTCATGGTGAGCAAGGTCAATTTCGAATCGCCTTCGGAAGGCAAAGAAAAGATCGTGTTCGACGACCTGACCCCGCTTTATCCCAACGAGCGGTGGAATCTCGAGGGAGCGCCGGCGGAGGTCTCGACGAGGATCGTCGATCTGCTCGCGCCGATCGGCAAAGGCCAGCGCGGACTCATCGTTGCGCCGCCCTATAGCGGCAAAACGGTTCTGCTTCAGAAGATCGCCAACAGCGTCACGACCAACCATCCCGACGCGGTGCTCATCGTGCTCCTCATCGATGAACGTCCAGAGGAAGTCACGGACATGCAACGTTCGGTGAAAGGCGAAGTCATCAGCTCCACCTTCGACGAGCCGGCCGAGCGTCATGTGCAGGTCGCGGAAATGGTGATCGAGAAAGCCAAACGGCTTGTCGAGTCGAAAAAGGACGTGATCATCCTGCTCGACAGCATCACACGTCTGGCGCGCGCTTATAACACCACCGTGCCGCATTCGGGTAAGATCCTCTCGGGCGGCGTGGATTCGAACGCGCTTCATAAGCCCAAGCGGTTCTTCGGCGCGGCGCGCTGCATCGAGGAAGGCGGGAGTCTTACGATCATCGCGACCGCGCTCGTCGACACGGGAAGCCGCATGGACGAAGTGATCTTCGAGGAATTCAAAGGCACCGGCAACATGGAGCTTCAGCTGGATCGCAATCTTTTCCAGCGTCGCATTTACCCGGCGATCGACATCAAAAAGTCCAACACCCGCAAGGAAGAGCTTCTCACGGACAAGGACGACCTCGCCAAGATCTGGATCCTGCGAAAGGTGTTGAACGAGCTGTCGAGCACCGAGGCCATGGAGCTTCTGATCGAGAAGATCTCGAAGACCAAGACCAACAAGGACTTCTTAAAGAGCATGAACAAGGCCAGTTAATTTCCGACCGTCACTTAAAGCATAGGAGAAACCGATGAAAGAGAAAATTCATCCCAAGTACCAAGACACCACGATCACTTGCATCTGCGGAAACGTGATCCACACGCGCTCGACCAAGCAGAATATCCGCGTCGAGATCTGCTCTGCCTGCCATCCTTTCTTCACGGGCAAGCAGAAATTCGTCGACAGCGCCGGCCGCGTCGAGAAGTTCCAGAAGCGTTACGCGAAGAAGGATAAATAAACAAAGGCCCCTAAGTGCGTTTTCTCAAAAAAGCCGAAGAGAAGATCCGTCGTTTTGACGAGGTCCAAAAACTTCTTCACGACCCTACAGTGACCCAAGATCCTTCGAAGACCAAAGACCTCGGTAAAGAGTTCCGCGGTCTCGAGAGGATCGTTGTGCTGTACCGGGATTATCTGAGGCTCGAGGGAGAACTCGAAGAGGCGCGTAAGATGCTCGATGAGAAGGATCAGACGCCTGATCTGTCTCAGATGGCGGCGGCTGAGATCGAAGCGCTCGAAGGAAAGAAAAAAAAGACGGTTCACGAGCTCGAGAATTTGCTCATCCAGGAAGATCCGATGCTCTCCAAGAACGTCATCCTTGAGATCCGCGCCGGGACGGGCGGACTCGAAGCGGGCCTTTTTGCCGGAGAGCTCTTTCGGATGTATTCGCGTTTTGCGGCGTCACAGGGTTTTAAGGTGGAGGCGTTGTCGACCTCACCCAATGACGCAGGTGGTTTAAAAGAAGTCATTGCTTCCATCAGCGGCCAAGGCGCTTACGGACGTTTCAAGTTCGAAAGCGGCACACACCGCGTTCAGCGGGTGCCCGCCACCGAAGCTCAGGGACGCATCCACACCTCCGCCGTCACGGTTGCCGTGTTGCCGGAAGCGGAAGAAGTGGACGTGCAGATCAAGCCCGAAGAGATCAAAGTCGATGTGTTCCGCTCCGGAGGTCCAGGAGGGCAGAGCGTCAATACGACCGATTCCGCCGTGCGCATCACGCATCTACCGAGCGGTTTGGTCGTGAGCTGCCAGGATGAAAAATCCCAGCTTAAGAACAAACAAAAAGCGCTCAAAGTTTTAAGAGCGCGTCTTTTTGAAAAGATCACCCGGGAACAGAACGAGAAGATCGCAAAGCAGCGGAAAGAGCAGGTCGGCAGTGGAGACCGTAGCGAAAAGATCCGGACCTACAATTTTCCTGACCGTCGCGTCACTGACCACCGGATAGGGCTTACCGTTTATCAGCTTGAATCCGTGCTGGAAGGGGAGCTCGGTCAATTTGTGGACGCTTTGTATGAGGCCGAACTTGCGAAAGCGTAATTTTTTGAGGGACAATATCCTCTACCTCAAAGAGGTTGAAAAGAAACTCAAAAAAAAGAAGATCCGCTCCGCTTCTTCGGAGGCCGAGAGCCTTCTCCGCCATTTCGGCAAAATGAGCCGTCTCGATTTTTATACGGGCGAAAAGAAATTACCGCTCAAAGCACGTCAGGCTGTGCAAAAGGCTCTGAAAGAGCGGGTCAAAGGCACGCCGTTGTCTTACGTTTTGAAGAAAGCGCATTTTTTCGGGCATATTTTTTATGTCAGCAAGGACACGCTCATTCCCCGGCCTGAGACCGAGGGGTTGGTCGAGGAGACGCTCAAGATCCTCGAAACGTCCTATCCCGCGGGTGATTATGCTCCCAAAATCCTTGACTTTGGCACCGGCTCCGGCTGCGTGGCTCTCAGTTTGACAATCGAAAGGTCAGACAGTAGAATGACGGCTCTCGACATTTCACCGAAGGCACTTTTCGTCACCCGTAAGAATATGGAACTTCACGGGTTAAGGAAAAAGATCCGGCTTGTTGAAAGCGATCTTTTCGGATTTTTCGGCGAAAAAGAGAAAGGTTTTTGGGACGTCATCGTTTCCAATCCTCCGTATGTGCCCTCGAAGGAAATTCCGGGTCTATCGAAGGAAGTCCGTTCCGAGCCCAAGCTTGCGCTCGACGGAGGTTCGGATGGTCTGACCGTGATCCGCGCGCTGCTCGAAAAGGCGCCGTACTTTCTTAAAAAAAACGGATGGCTTCTGGTCGAGATCGGCAGGGGCCATTCGCAGGCTCTGGCCAAACGCCTGTTAAAAGGCGGAGTTTTCAAAAAATTTTATTTCGTGAAAGATTCAAGGTCCATCGAACGGATCCTCGTCGTTCAAAAAAAATAGTACTGAGCTTTCCCCAAATAATGGGCACACTGGCTGAGATGATTTTTAAACGAGACAAGGAACGAGGACGCCGGCGTGGTCTCTGGACCACGTCAAGGACGAGTGACGCCGTATCGTCCAAAAAGCGTCCAGCCCCGAAGGGGAAGCCCATCTTTGGGTCATCTGACTTCGTTGCTCCTCCTCGACGTGTCCCAGTGGACACGCCTTCGTCGTCGCGCCTCGCATCTGACCCAAAGATGGGCTTCCAGTGTGCCCATTATTTGGGGAAAGCTCAGTAGACAATGGACAAACTGATCATTCAGGGCGGTAAAAAGCTTGAGGGCATCGTTGAGGTCAGCGGAGCCAAGAACGCTGCGCTCCCCATTCTGGCGGCGACGATCCTGACCAAGGAAAGATCGGTCATTAAGAACGTCCCCCAAGTCGCGGACGTCTTCACGATGGTCAAGATCCTGAAAGGTCTTGGCGCGAAGGTTCACCACGAAGGTAATACCGTGGAGGTGGATCCCAAGGACGTCGAAAGTCCCGTCCTGACCTATAAGCTCGTCAGCACGATGCGCGGCTCGATCTGTTTTCTTGGTCCCTGCCTCGCGCGGTTTGGACGCGCGCAGGTTTCGTTTCCGGGCGGTTGCGTCATCGGACCGCGGCCCATCGATCTGCATTTGAAAGGTGTGCGTTCTTTGGGCGCCGAGATCACTTTGGATCATGGGTACGTGATCGCTAAGACGAAGCAACTGAAAGGCGGCCGCGTGTTTCTGGGCGGAGCCTACGGTTCGAGTGTTCTCGGAACGGCCAACGTCATGATGGCGGCGACACTCGCCAAAGGCCGCACGGTCATCGATAACGCCGCCTGCGAGCCGGAAGTCGTGGACCTCGGAAATTTTCTAAAGAAGATGGGAGCGCGGATCGAGGGTCTGGGTTCACCCTCGATCGAGATCGAGGGTGTCAAAAAATTGAACGGCGCGACGTACTCGATCATTCCTGACCGGATCGAAGCCGGAACCTATATGATCGCTTCGGCGATGACCAAAGGCGACGTGACGGTCAAGAACGTCAATTTAAGCACGCTGGCCGCCATGCTCGACAAGCTGCGCGAAGCAGGTGTCTCGATCACCGAGAAGCACGGCATGGCCCGGGTTCGCCGCCAAGGAAAGCTTAGGCCGATCTCGGTGACGACGCTTCCGTATCCGGGTTACCCGACGGATCTTCAGGCGCAGATGATGGCGCTCATGTGCGTCGTACCGGGGATCAGCGTGATCACGGAAAAGATCTACCCCGAGCGTTTCATGCACGTGAGCGAGCTGAACCGCATGGGCGCCGGCATCATGCTCGAAGGGCCGAGTGCGATCGTGAGCGGTAAGAAACATTTAAGCGGCGCGCCCGTCATGGCGTCGGATCTGCGCGCGAGCGCGGCGCTGGTCCTGGCGGGCCTTGTGGCCGAGGGGACGACGGAGGTGTCGCGCGTGTATCACTTGGACCGCGGTTACGAGAACCTGGTCGCCAAATTGGGCAAGCTGGGCGCGAAAATAAGAAGAGAGAAGGAAGTTAGATAGCAAAAGGAGAAGTACAATGGCAGTAGTGATTCGTTTGAAAACGATGGGCACCAAAAAAAAGATCAAACACCGCGTGGTGGTGACGGACTCCAAATTCCCCAGAAACGGGCGCTTTTTGGAAGAAGTCGGCTACTGGGACCCTTCCAGGGAACCGGCCAACACCAAGATCAAGGCCGACCGCGTGCTGCACTGGATCAAACAAGGCGCGGTGCCCTCGGATACGGTGAGGTCAATCCTCAAAAAAGCCGGGATCGCCACGAACAATAAAACCAAGTAAGAAACGACTTAACCGCGTCAACGAAGTTTTGGAACATAACGAACTCCGGGAATGGATTTGAAGTCTTCATCTTGAGTCCAGAGGGTGGCCTGATGACGCTGGGCCGTTGCCAGGATGATGCTGTCCGCCAAAGGCATTTTGAGCGCGTGCCCCAGTCGGCCCGCCTCAATCGCTAGTTCGCTGTCGAACAGAATCACCTGTCCCCGCATCATGTGTCCGGCGGCCTGCAAGGCAGCCGGCTCGTTTTTTTGCTGAAGGATCCTCTTAAATACTTCAGTGATCGTGATGACGGGGACCAGCAGGTGTTTGACGTCCTCGATTGGCGGCGCGAACACGGAAGCATTGGCTCCGGAGGCGAAAAACTCCAGCCAACCGGATGAGTCGACGATATTCAAACTCGATCTGATTCCCGCGGCACGTCGGTTTTAATCCCCTTCAAAAAACCCCTCATACGGCTCATGGGCCGAAGGGGGATAAGCTCGATCCGGTTGTCGTAGCGCAAAATTTCCACCTTTTGCCCGGACCGCAGATGCATGGCCTCCCGAACATCCTTCGGGATAACCACCTGGAACTTCGGTGAGATAGTGACGGTCATGATCGATCCTCCTACAGTAAAACTATACACCTATCGATATAATTTGTCAACACCCACTACCTGCATTCTATTAAGTCTGCCAAGTATCATAGTCGGATTTTGTGGAACATGCAGTCAAGAAAAGATTTGACCCCTTGGGTGCGGGTGACGGTAGGCATTGAGAACCGTTTCAAATTCGGTATCTCCAATGTCGACGTTATAGACGCCATTAACCGGCTGAATACCTAACCCTGCAAGAAAACCTCCGGGATTCATGCCAAGAGGCGAGGATTTTGTCAACTCCAGCAAAAACTCATGAGATATTGCGTGATAAGGGTTGGTATCGTTTTCCCACTGGAAGTAATCGGTATGTTTGAGTGTTCCTGCTGAGTTTTTCATACGCACGATAATCGTTTCCACCTCAGAGCCATTTGGACCTGCGTGCTTAAAGTGAGGCGTTCGATTTACAAACGGTACGATATCGTCTTCACCGACCACATACACGATCCGTTTGACTTGGTCAGGAATGCGGTCATCCATGGTCGTCGGACCTCCGACGACAACAATCGTGTTGATATCGTAATTCTCCTTTTCAATCGCTCTCAAAAGCGGTTGGAAGTTTCCTGAATAAACCAGTCTTGTCGGGGGAAGGCTACCCCGCGCCATGAGTTCCGCGTCCAACTTGTAGCGAACCTCATTGGTCAGCACGTTCGTCCCCAACGAGTCTAAAAGCCAGGTGAGTGAATCGGTGATGAAGTTGCCTTCTTCATAAAGAGACAAGGGCATTACAAATCCGGGATCCGTTTCCCGAGCCAAGTCATCCAAAAATTTTTGGATATTTCCCGGCAAAACACCTTCTTTACCCGGATTGCCCACGCCGTTGCCGACGCCGTACTTGATAAGTTTAAAAAATTCTTCGGGGGGTATATTCGACACGTCAATTTTACCCAAAACGTCTTCGGAAAAGACGGGGTTATCCGGGTTCGGAACGATCAATTGATGGATCACGCCGTCATTGATGACAACTTTAACCCCCGTCAAACCGTTTTCTATCACTCCTTCTTTGATTGTGCCACCAGCGCCGAATTCCACAGAGGGACTCCCGGGCGCCGATTTAATAAGTAGACTCTGCTCCTCACCGTTTATCAGCCATTTAACGGCGCCGCCAATTGCCGTCCCATTTTCAACCAAAACTTCAGTCCGCGCGAATTCAAAATCGACGATTTTTTTACCCCTCCATAGATAAAATTTATCATCTTCTCCCCGTACAAACGTACCCCATTCAAGATAATCACCTACTCTTCTTCCCTCGAGGTTGTCCGATACAGCATTAAAATAAAAGGTTGTCTTGTCGTTGATTGTCACTTCTTTTAGGGATCGGCCGTTAAGCTCGACGAATCGGGTTTGTCTACTGAGAATTGACGCGATCCCGCCGGCTTTCCAGACCGATTCCACGGCATCGGCTTCGAGGAGAGAAGTCAGTCTTTGTTCCAAGATTTCCCCTAGAGTGTGATTTTCAAGGAGATGAGAAAATTCGATGACTCCTTCCGGAGAATCGAACTGTTTTTTGAGCGAGGTTACAAAATTTTTCATCGTATCCACAAATGTTCTACCCAGTTCTTCAATGATGTTTGTATGAGGATTTAAACCGGCCGAAATCGCGTTTGTCAGGGCACGAGCCGAAAGAGCGCTGACCAATGGGCTTAGCCCGGCTTCTTCCCCGATCGTTTGAATCCCGATTTGAAGAGCGCCTTTCTTAAGGCCATCCCACATGGAGTCAAGCGCTGCCTTGGCGGTCCCTCCCGGACTGGCGATGGCGTGGATCCCATTTCTGAGGGTCGTGCCGATTAATTGGGAGATGCGAGCGTCAAGACCCACGGACTCTCCCAACCTGGTGGCGCCGTAAATCGCGAGCTCTCCTGCCAAGGTGGGGAGAAGCTGGGTAGAAAGAACGTGACCCAGCGCTTCGAATCCTGTAGCGTGCCAAGTTACCGTTGCACCGTTAGAGAGGGTTTTGATGTCCACTCCTTGCGTAAAAGCATTTGAAACGATGTTGATACCAACATTGGCTATGATCGCCAAGACGGGGTGGACGTTGTTGTTCGCAAGCGCCAAATTGGCGCCGACTCGCGCGGCTGCGGCCAGGACGGAGATGACAGGGTGGGCGGGATTGAAGCTTCCCACAACGATCCCCACCGCATTGGCGATCTTGGGATCGACTCCCGCATCCAGAAGCGCTCCGGAGACGGTGCGGCTGGCTACGTAGATGGCGGCGCCGACGGGGCCGCCTGCGACAAAGGCCAGCGCCATTGAAGCGGTCTCGATCGCGGCTTGAATGGCTAATTTGCCAAGTTGTTTAAAGCCTTCTTTAAAATCTCCTCTGAGGAAGGTAGCAAAAGTATTGAGAGCGGGACCCAGAAGGGGAAACGTGTTAGCGAGGTAGTCATTGATCCAAATAGCGATGCTTTCGAGGACGTTCGCGATTTGATTGTGGAAGAAACCAATCACCAGGCCGAAGGCGAAGAAGAGCGGCCAGAAGGATCCGGTGATGGCTTGAGCTTCGCGGTCAGCAAGAACTTGCCAGGCGTGGGGCGGCGCGCGTGAGGATAGAATGTTTCCTTCCCAAATTTTTTGGAATTCGGCCTGGGTCATGGTCAACGTTTCACCGTCGCCGCCGGCGTTGGGCTCGCGGTAAGTAACGGTCCCGTCGGCGGCGATGGAGGTAACGAGAATATAGTGGTTGCCGCTTACGTGAGCGATCACGGGGTTGGGCAGTTCAAGGGTGATCAATTTGGAACCACCGTTGTCGACGACGATCGCGTGCTGTCCGGAGCGATCGACTGCCAGATGAGACAGTCCCTGCCCGATTTTTTTGGTGAGGATCGCGGTTCGTGACAAGGTATCGATAAAGGTGACTTCTCCCAGGTAATGGCTGGTGACGTAGGCTTTGGAGCCATCCGGTGAAAACGCGATGGCAGAGGGGCCATAGCTTGTGTGGACATTGCCCGTGATCGTTTCGGTGGAGGTGTCGAACACGGAGACGGAGTCATTTGTGTGATGGACGAGGTACAGGTCCCGGCCGTTGGGGTGGAAGGCGGCATAGCGGGCCGGAGGTATGTCGTGCAAGAGCCGGGCGGTTCCGTCAGCTGTATTCAAGATGGCCAAAAGATTAGAGGATTCGGTTGTGACGTAGAGGCGGCCTCCGGATGGAGAGACAGCTATTGAAGTTGGAGCAACTCCGTCAGGAAGATTCCATTTCGTAGAGAGTTCCTTCTTAGTGAGATCGATGACGGCTACGCCGCTACCGTTCATTCCCCGATTGTCGGCTGCGTAGAGCCAGCCGCCGTCTTCCGAGAAAATAATGGAACTGACGCCGCGGAATCCTTCAAAGGTGGCGGCGACAGTGAACGTGGCGGCATCCACCAAAAAGAGCCGCTGGTCCGGTTCATAGCCCGCCGAGACCGTTCCGACCGCCAACCAACGTCCATCTGGGCTGGCCGCCGAGACGTTGGTGTAAGTCCACCGTTCACCGGGAAAGGTCAACGTTCTGAGCGTGGCATGTGTGACCGCGTCGATCTCCGCCAAGGCCCTAAGATCGTTGTTGTTTGGATCAGCGCTTTGGGTGACGTAGATTTTTTGCCCGTTGGGGCTGAAGACGACGGTTCTTGGATTGAACGCGGTGAAAGTGTTCTCCACAACCGGATCGCTCAGCATGGAACGCAGGTCTTCAAAAGAAACTTTGACCGGTGTAGCGGACGCTCCGTGAAGCCTGGCGATCCTTTGAAGGGCGAAGAGGGATAGTTCTAGATCGGCTTCGTGGTTCGCTTTGGGGTTGATGACGCCGACGAGGATATCGGTCAAGATCGCCTCGACAGCCAACGCCACTGCATTCGCGCGGATTCCTTGGGAGGCTAGGTACTCCTGCAGAGCAAGAAAAGCGGAGTGCCCGAAGTGAAGCGAGCGCGAGTTGAGCCAGACGAGAATTCGTTCCACATCGGAGACGGACAAGGGGACGACTTCCGATGAAGCCAGACCCAGCGCCGAAAGGGTTCCGGCCGCCTCACTTTCGGATAAAGAAGAGTAGCGGGTCAGCCAGGCGGAGACCTGCTCTTTGATCGCGGCGACTTGAGCCACGCGGTCGGCATAATCAGGCCGAGATCGAATTCGCTGGGTGAGTTCGTTCAAATCGACGGCGGCCGATGGGTCGGAGCCGTAACGATCGTATAGCCGTTGAACCTCTTCCTGAAATTCCTGTTCCGAGGGATCGCGCCCTATGGCGGATCGATAAGCGGAAACCAAGATCGAAGAGATCTCCTGCCGGAGAAGCTGTCTCTGGAGCTCACCGGATTGGACTTCGATATTTGAGAGAGCCTGGATCGACTCGGTCTCGATCTGCTGGCGGACGGACTCTACCTGAGCTTCCAGATTTCCCAAGGCTTGAGCGTATTGTTGCTCGACGTTACTTTGAGCGGCGCGCACCTGGTTCATGGCCCCACGGATCTGATCCATGGTCTGGCTTTTTTGCTTTTTGGCTTTTTTGCCATGGACGTTGGTTCCTTCCAAACTTCTAAGTTGGTTTTCCAGTGTGCTGAACTGACTCTGAAGCTCACTGCGACCCGAAGAAAACTGAGTCGCCACCTGATCGACAGCGGCACCGCGCTGGCGGGCCAGCTCTTCGAGCGCTTGTGAACGTCGGACCGGAATTTCAGCTTTGAGCTTCTCGATTTGTTCGGTCAATTCTCTCCGCGCGGCGACGAGCATGATCTTAACGAGATGTTCAGCGGAGTCGTATTCAAACGTGGTGGCAAGATTGCCTGACAAGTCGTAGGCTCGCACCGGCCGATTGTTTTCGTAGAGAGTGACTTGATTGTTGGCTTGCATGCGGCTGATCAAATTGCCGGCCTCGTCAAACTCCTGCTCGAGTACGGTTTCGGCGGGAAAGTTCGAGGCGATCACCGATCCGTCGGGAAGCGCCAACCGCGTAAGCCGATGGGTGATAACCTGATCCCCGTTGGGATTTTGAAGAATCCTAAGAATTTCCGGATCGTCGTTGTGAAGAGCGGCAATACGCGCCGCTTGGGATTCGGACAGGTCCCGGTCATAAGACACTTCATAACGGGTGCCGTCAGATTTCTCGATCTCGATCAGACGATTGGCGGCGTCATACGTACGAATGGTGCCGATTGAGTCGGTGATGACGGTAAGATCGTTTTTGTAACGATAGGTGAATGTTTCCCGCACTTTTCCTTGATAGGTCACTGTGGTGCGTGCGAGCACGGGGGAGGCGCTTGGCGCGGAAGTCAGAGCTTGTTCGGGCGCGCGCGGTTCCGGTTGAACGAGTGTCAGCGTTCCTTGATCCACCATCCTTCGCAGGGCTGTGCGGCCGGTGGGCAAATCAGCTTTTTTCACTAAAGAAGAAAAATCGTGCGCGAGAATTTCCGGGCCGACCACGAAGGTCGCACTATCAAAATACGCGATTGTATTGACTCCGCTGGACAAAAGATAAGACCGGAGCTTCATGATGTCCCGGCCAACCGTGTGAGTGACTGTCAGGAAATGCCACTTGCCGTCCCCGGGGTGATACGCGGAGCGGCTTGGAGCCATCACGTCATCATGTAACACGATGGAGGCCCCGGGATCGCCGGTCTTGACCCAAGCGCCTAGCGTCACGGTTTTTCCTTCGTACTTCGCGAGCTCTTCCTTATTTCCAAAAGGAGCCAGATCCCTGTAAAGGCAGGAGTCTCCGCCGCCGGGTCCGGTCGTAAGCTTGACCGAATGGGAGCCGGAATGGATGTTTTGAGGAGAGTTTTCTTTGGCAATGGCCGCGCCGATATCCAGGCTCGGTTGCCAACCGTCGGGCGCGTGAGTGGCTCCGTTGGACCAGTCTTCCAACGCGCCGAAATTGCCCAGCAGATTGGAAGCATCCAAGCCTGCTTCCATGGTGCCATCCGGGTGAATAACTCCCGTGATCTTTCCGTCCGTCAAGAGAAGCCGAGAACCGTTCGTTAAAAGAAGTTCTTTTAATTTGAAAGATTCATACATGGCCATGGTGCCGTCCGACAGAGTTTGTACAGCACCGACGGCGCTTTGAATGGACCGATCCAACGCATCGGGCTGGACAAGGGTCAACGCTTTTTGGTCCACCATCCGTCGCAGGGCCGCGCGGCCGGTGGGCAAATCAGCTTTTTTCACTAAAGAAGAAAAATCGTGCGCCAGAATTTCCGGACCGACGACGAAGACGGCATCATCAAAATACGCGGTGGTATTCACGCCGCTGGTCAGAAGAAACGCTTGTAGTTTCATGATATCCCGGCCGACCGTATGGGTCACGGTCAGGAAATGCCACTGGCCGTCTCCCGGGTGATAAGAAGAGCGGGACGAGCTCGCCACGTCATCCAAAATAGCGAGAGAGGCCCCCGGGTCGCCGGTCTTGACCCAGGCGCCGAGCGTCACGGTTTTTCCTTCGTATTTAGCCAGTGCCTCTTTATTGCCGAAGGGGACGATATTCCGGAAAGGGGCGGCATCTCCGCCGCCGGGTCCTGTGCTCAGCCGGACGGACGAGGTTCCAGAATGAACATTAACGGGAGAAGTTTCCTGAACGATCGCCGCACCGATGTCGACGGATGGATCCCAACCGTCGGGGGAATGAGCGGAGCCGTTGGACCAGTCTTCCAATGCGCCGAAATTACCCAGCAGATTGGAAGCATCCAAGCCTTCTTCCATGGTGCCATCCGGGTGAATGACTCCCGTGATCTTTCCGTCCGTCAGGAGAAGCCGGGAACCGTTCGTTAAAAGAAGTTCTTTTAATTTTAAAGATTCATACTCAGCTACGGTGCCATCCGGCAGAGTTTGTACAGCGCCGACCGCGGTCTCAAACGGATCGGAATTACCGATCGAGTCGGCGGCGTATTCATAGGTCGTGACGGCGCCGTCGGGATCCGTCTGGCTGATAAGAAGGCCGTCACGGTAGCGCTTGGTGATTCCGGTTTCAACCTCACGCATGACCGTGATCTCCGCGGCCTCGGCGGAGAATTCATAGGTGTATTCAAAAATAAGTTTATCGGCCTTGAATACTTTTCGAATTTTGTCGTAAGCGTACTCCGACCGGACGGCCGCTTGTGTGGGATCAGGACTTGTGGCGAGAGTGGAAGCCAGTCGGTTGGTATCGTCATACGAGTAGGAGATCACGACGCCGTCTTTTTGAGTAAGCGCGTGAAGCCGGCCGTCGCGATACGCAAGGGTTGCGCCATCGACGCGGGTGGCTTCTTGGAGAACCCATTCTTCGGAATAGATCAGCTTCGTGAGTGTTTCTGAGGAACGGTTATTGGCACCGAGATTTTCTTCATTAAGCCGGGCTTCCCAAGAAGGAACGGAGAATGTCAGGGTGTAGGTGAGGCCTCCTGAAAGCTGTAGTCGGTTGGGTTTTCCATCTGTACCGTAAGTGATCCTTGTGCCGTCGGGCAGACGGGCTTCGACGGGTTTTTGATCGGCGTAGGTCACTTCACGGCCATCGGGTGTGATCACAGTCCCGCTGACAAGGTGGTTTTCAGCGTCGTAATCGCCGTTACGAATTTGCGTGCCGTCCGGAAGGCCCAGACTTGTGAGACTTTCGCTTTCAACGGAAAGTTTGGACCCATCCGTAAGCTGGAGCGAAGTCAGTCGTCCGGACGTATCGTACTTGCGGGTGATCCCGTTACGGACGACAGACAATCCAGAGAGGATCTTGTGGCTTTCTTCGATAGAAATCGAAGTCGAGGTTCCGTCCGGCTGTATGATCTGGGCCGGGATTCCGTTTTGAAAGCGGATCACGGTGCCGTCGTTTTGAGTGACCTCACGTAGATCTTCTTCCACATAAGTCATCGCAAGAGGCAGGTCAACTCCGCTGTCGTCCGGACGGGTCAGCCGGAGACTGCCATCCGGATTTGTGGAACGATCGTAGTGGACCCACTGTCCGTTTTGCTTAAGCTGATGCAGGATGCGTCCTTTGGGGTCGAGAAGCGTCGAGGCGTCCTGGGTAGTGAGGAGGGTGGCAAGGACATGATCCTGATCGTCCAGTTGATAAGCATAAGCGGCGGAGATCTCTGAAGCCGTGCCCTGAGCTTCGACGCGGCCATCGGAAAAATACCAGGTGATAAGTCCGGCAGTATCTTTGCTCCAGACAGTGGTGCCGTTTTCTAAGAAAGTGGTGCTTCCATCCGGTGTGATCAGCCAGCCTCCTGTTAATTTACCGGTGTCGTCAAACGAGGGACCGATCAATTTTGTACCGTCGGTTGTCGTGACCGAAACGAGTTTTCCTTCTATATAGGTAGCTATCGATCCGTCCGAAAGGGTTTGTGTCAGGCGCTGTCCGTCTGCCGAAGATTCAGTGGCGGGCGGGTCTTTCGGTTCCGGCAAGGCTCCGATGCGTAAGACTGCCAGCCGCGCTTGTGCGGCATTGCCCATTTCATCCGCCACTTGCGTGATCAGCTGATGAGCGCCTCGGCCCAGCAACCAAGTTTCTACCGATTGATTTTTACCATCAGCTTGAATAACAGCGCTGTATCGCTCTGCATTTGTCTCTGCCGGCGAGCCGAGCGTGAGAACGGGTGGGGTGGTGTCGAGTGTGACCGTCAAAGCCGCGCTGGAGGGATTGCCCGCCAGATCCGAGACACTCCGTGTCAGAACATTCTCTCCCTCTTGGAGTCTCACGCTCTCGGTCTTCTCCACACCATCGACCAAATAGGTCAAAGTGTAGTCCTGGTTATTGGTCAAGGTCTGCGAGCTAAAGGAAATCACCGGCGCCACGGTGTCGAGTGTGACCCTCGTGGTGTTGGGAAGGCTCCAGTTGCCGGCGCGGTCCTGAAATCGAGTTTGAATATTATAAATTCCGTCTGATTGGGGCAGAGTGACATTCTTAACGTTTGAAAAGGGTTCCGATACTGACCAGGTTTGACCATTGTCCAGGGAGAATTGCATGGCCTTCAGTCCGGATCCACTGGTGCCGTCAGAGGCCGAGGGATCCGTGGCGGAAAGATCCAGCGTGATTTCCCGTTTATTGACGAGTCCCGGGGTTACGACGGATCCTGTGGGCGGAAGAACATCCGGAGTGACGGGCCACCTCGCGTTTTTCCAGAGACCACCCGGGACAAAGAGTTTGCTGAGGTCGAGGTTCGCTCGGGGAATCGTCTGGGGCTTGATGAGCGTAAGCTCATCGATCTTAAGTGAACCTTTTTTGACGACCATTTTCAAAGTAGGCTGCCAGTCGGTAAGCGTCCAAGTATAAGCCGCGCGGGTCGGCTGGGTCTGACCCTCTTTCCAGACGTAAAGAGAAGTTCCGCCGGTTGTGATCACGAACTTGGCAAAATAACGCGTGTTGAGCGTCAGGGAACTGACGGCAGTGACGCGAGTCGTGAGTTTTGTTCCTTCGAGAGTTCGGATGACCAATTTGGAGCCGGTATGAAAAAAATCGATCTGGCGGACGGCTCCGCGCGCCCCGAGTCCGGACAGCGATAGGGTCGTCTGACTGTCGGCGGCGCCAACAATAAAAGGAAAGGTGACGGAAGTTTCTGTCTGGGAGCGATTGAGAACGGGTAGATAGACGGCATTGACGTTTTGGTTTTGACCGTTGCCGGTGAGCGACAGGATCCCCTGAGTGACAGCGGTTCCTGCGGTCAATCGAAAGTCTCTGGGCGTCGCCGCCAGGAATGGTTCCGTGATACGGATGCGCGCCGGACTACCCGTCAGCTTCGTCTCAACGACGCCGTCAGGGGTGGTCGTTTGTGTCCAGACCCCGGCCGAGTCGAACTGATCGATAAAGTTTCCTGAGGGCGAAGACGTCGTACGCGTCGTGCCGGCAAGTGTGCCGTCCGGTTTGAATGTGTAGCGATAGTCGGTCCTAGATCCCTCCGGAGTTATTTGGGACTGCATCCGGCCATCAGTTCCATAAGTAGTTTCGGCGCCCGCTGAAGTGACTTGTCGCGTGAGGTGTCCGGCTTGTATCACTTGCAGCGTTCCATCGGCGAGCAACAAAGTTCCGTCTTTGGCTTTCTGATCGCTGTCAAAGACGGGTTCCCAGAGAAGATCGTTCTGAACGTCTCTGACCACGATGAGTCTGCCGTCCACATAGAGCGCTTCGGTTCCGTCGGGACGGGCCGTGATGAACCGGTCCTGGCTCTGCGACAGTAAGGCCAATCGGTTTAAAAGATCCCGGTCGTTTCGTCGGAGAGTTTCCAGCTGTAGATTTGAAAGCCATCCGCCGCTTTCCTCGAGAAGCCATTCAGGGAGATCGTCGGGTCCATGGGATACGATGGGACCGCTGAGAGCGTGGAGAGTGTTTTGCTGATCAACGAGCGCCTGGTGGTTACTTTGGGCCCCCTCATTTTGAAGTAAAGTCTGAGGGCCCGGAAGAAATTGTTTTAGATCTGAGGCGTAGAGGATCTGACTGTAGGAGAAGGTGAAAATTAAAGCCCAAGCAACGGGCTTTAAGACATTCCTGAGAGGAGAAGTCATCGAAAACCTCACCAAGCTTTGTTTTTATTTAAATCTTATTTGATGATTCTACATTATATGGAGCTCAAAAGCAAGAGCGATCTAAACTTGGCCTTGATATCACGAAAGGTTTGTTTTATAGTAAGCGCGTCGCCGTAAGGCCTGAAGAGCACAGAAATAGTGAAGATAGATATTTTAACGTTATTTCCGGGGATGTTCGATTCGTTCGTTTCGCATTCGATCATGAAGCGGGCGATCGAAAAGAAGCTTGTCGTGTTCAAGGCGCACGATCTGCGTGACTTCGCTCATGACCGCCACCGGACTTGTGATGATAAACCGTTCGGCGGAGGTCCGGGGATGTTGCTCAAGCCCGAGCCGATCTTCGAAGCGGTCGAGGCGCTCTTTAAAAAGAAGAAGTTTTCGGGAAAGTCGCGCTTTATCTACATGACCCCGCAGGGAAAGCGGCTTGATCAGAAGCTCGTGCGGAACCTGTCGAAAGCCAAAGAGATGGTTATTCTTTGCGGACATTACGAAGGCGTCGACCAGAGAGTCATCGACGAGCTAGCCACCGACGAGATATCGATCGGCGACTACGTGCTTACGGGCGGGGAACTTCCGGCGATGGTTCTGGTGGATGCCGTGACCCGGTACCTTCCGGGAGTCATCGGAAACGAGGCTTTCAAGGAATTTGAATCTTTTAGCGGAAATTTGCTAGAATACCCGCAGTACACAAGGCCGCTTGAGACCCGCGGCCTCAAAGTGCCCGCGGTCCTGCTATCAGGCAATCATAAGGCCATTGAAGACTGGAAGAAAAAAGAAGCCATTCGCCGCACTACCAAGCGGCGTCCGGATTTATTAAAGGAGAAATAAAATGCACCCCATCATCAAGGCGCTGGAGGCCGAACAGCTTAAAAAAGACGTGCCCCAGTTCAAGGTCGGCGACAGCGTCAGGGTCTCCGTGAAAGTGGACGAAGGAGACAAAACGCGCACCCAGGCCTTCGAAGGCGTGGTGATCAAAAGACAGGGCTCGAGTCTCCGCGAGAGCTTTACCGTGAGACGCGTCTCTTTCGGAGAAGGCGTCGAGCGCAATTTTCCTCTGCACTCGCCGACCGTCCAGAAGATCGAAGTGATCCGCGGCGGTAAAGTGCGCCGATCGAAACTGTACTACCTTCGGAAACAAGCGGGCAAGAAAGGCAGAATTGAGGAAGAGCGCAGGATCACCGATGAGGCGGGACCGGCTGGTCCTGCATGACCGAAGTTTTCTAGAGCGGGGATTTTCGTCCCTGGCGGGCGTGGATGAGGCAGGACGCGGACCCTTGGCGGGTCCGGTCGTCGCCTCGGCCGTGAGCGTCAGGGATTTTTCATTTGAGTCCGTCGTCGACGATTCCAAGAAGATGACGCCGGCCGCGCGGGAGGCAGCGTACGAGGAGATCCTCGCCAAGTGCGATGTGGGCTTTGCGGCCGTGGATCACGAGGTCATCGACCGCGTGAACATCCTCCAGGCATCGCTGATGGCCATGGGCAAGGCGGTTCGCAAGCTCACAAAAGCGCCCGATTGTCTTTTGATCGACGGTCCCAGGATCCCGCACGCCGATATGAAAAGCTTTCCGATCATCGGAGGCGACGCGCTTTCTTTCTCGATCGCCTGCGCGTCGATCGTCGCCAAAGTCACGCGGGACCGTTTGATGGAAGATTTCGATAAGATCTATCCTCAGTACGGTTTCAAAAAGCATAAAGGGTACGGCACAGCCGAGCATCTGGAAGCCCTGGAAAAACACGGACCGTGCCCCATACACCGCAGGAGTTTCGGACCCGTCCGAATACACTCGAGATAAAATGGAAACGCTTTTAATCATCGATTTCGGTTCCCAGTACAATCAGCTCATCGCCCGCCGCGTGAGGGAGTCGAAGGTGTTCTGCGAGATCGTCCCGCCTACGGTCACGGCCGACGAGATCCGTTCCAAGAACGTCAGGGGCATCATCCTCTCTGGCGGTCCCGCGAGCGTCTACGAAAAAAATTCACCCAAGCTTAATCCCGAATTTCTGAAACTCGGTGTTCCAGTGCTCGGCATCTGCTACGGCATGCAGGCCTTGTCGCAACTCTTGGGCGGCCAGGTACGCCGCGCCAAACGGCGCGAGTATGGCCACGCGGATCTTTTTCTGCACGTACGCCGCGGGGAACTTTTTCACGGCATCCCCAAACGCTGGGTCTCCTGGATGTCGCACGGCGACTACGTCTCGCGTCTTCCCAAAGGTTTTTTCAAGACCGCTTATACGCGAAGCACGGTCGTTGCGGCCTGCGAGAACACGGAGCGACGCATTTACGGCGTGCAGTTCCATCCCGAAGTGCTTCACAGTGAATACGGCGCCCACGTCATCCGCAATTTTCTTTTTCCGATCTGCGGTTTTCACCGCTCATGGACGATGAAGAATTTCATCAAAGAGACCGTGTCTAAGACCCGCCGCAGGGTGGGAAGGGACCGCGTCATTTTGGGTCTCTCCGGCGGTGTGGACTCCTCGGTCGCAGCCGCGCTCCTTTCGAAAGCGATCGGCAAGCAGCTCATCTGTATCTTCGTCAACAATGGCCTCCTTAGGAAGAACGAAGAGCAGGAAGTACGCAGAGCGTTCAGTGGGAAATTCAATTTAAATCTCCGTGTCGTCAACGCCGAGAAGAATTTTCTTCAGAGACTCAAAGGTGTGACAGATCCCGAAAGAAAGAGAAAGATCATCGGCCACGAATTTATCTATGCTTTCCAGCGGGAAGCCAAGAAGATCAACGGCGCCAAGTTCCTGGGGCAGGGCACGCTGTACCCTGACGTGATCGAAAGCCGCTCGGCCTTTGGCGGCCCGACCGCGGTGATCAAGTCGCACCACAACGTCGGCGGTTTACCAGATAAGATGAACATGAAGCTTATCGAACCTTTGAGGGAACTTTTTAAAGATGAAGCGCGCTCTCTTGGTTATACGCTGGGATTGCCCAAAGCACTCATTGGGCGTCATCCGTTTCCGGGCCCCGGCCTCGCGGTGAGGGTGCTCGGAGAGATCACCAGAGAGCGCCTCGAAATTTTAAGAGAAGCTGACGTCCGTTTTCTCGAAGAGATCCGCAACGCCGGCCTCTATGACAAGATCTGGCAAGCCTTCGCCGTGCTTCTACCGGTCAAAAGTGTCGGCGTCATGGGCGACGAACGCACCTACGAGAACGTCGTCGCGCTCCGCGCCGTCACCTCCGTCGACGGCATGACCGCCGACTGGTTCCATTTTCCCAAAGAAGTCCTAGCCAAAGTCTCCAGCCGCATCATCAACGAAGTCAAAGGCGTCAACCGCGTCGTTTACGACGTCAGCTCCAAACCACCCGCAACGATTGAGTGGGAGTAGTAGGTTGGTCGAAATTTTTTCTTCACATTTGTATGCCTCTACTGCTAGCGCTAAATTTGTTAGCGAAGCTATTTCAAATTCAAACAGTCAGAAACTAGAAAGCATAACAGCGTGGGTTTTGCTTTACGTACGAAGACAAAAAAAGGCAAATGTCTATCGGAAAAGTTCAACCAAGCCCAGTTATTATAGCGTTGATAGTTATTTGTTTAAAAATGAAAAATGGATACTGCAGCGCGAACATAAACGCAAATATAAAAATCTTCCAACTCCTCCAGCCACAGCTTATAATCACCAGATCTCATCAACTAAAATTTGGTCTCGAGTTCCTTTTTCTTCAATGGAGATTTTAGTTTTGAAAGATCTCGTGCAGGTTTTGTCCAAGTAGCCTTAGCAATTAAATTAATATTGTAAATACAAATGTAATCATGTATAATTTGCAATGAAAGCATTCCTCTGGAGCTATGAAAAGAATGAATGGCTAAAGGCTCATAGAGGGGTGTCTTTTGATGAGCTGACCAATTCACGTTTTATAGGCATTGAGAGACACGATAGACGGTTGCATCAGAAGTTGATGATATTTGAATTCAAGCAATACGTTTGGGTTGTGCCGTTTGTTGAAGATGCAAAGTACTATTTCCTAAAAACGGCATTTCCTTGTCGTAAACATACGAAAAAATATTTGAAAGGAGATAGAGATGAGAAGGATTAGATTGGATACGGAAGAAAAAGAAATCATGGCGGCGATAGAACGCGATGAATTCGTACCCGTAACGGGAAAGGAACTACGCGACGTCGCCAACGCTTTGGCCGCGAGAAAAAAAGACAGAACGCTGACTATTCGCGTCAACAGCGCCGATATCCAGCGCATTCAAAAGATGGCTCGTACCAAAGGAATCCCTTATCAATCCTATCTCGCTGAAGTAATTCATCGAGTCGCCGTAGCAATATAAGTTCATCTGCCCCCAAAGGGAGTAGTTCAAGTTTATGTCTGATTTTGTCCACCTTCACGTTCATTCGCAGTACAGTCTTCTTGATTCGGTTTGTCGTATTGAAGAAATGGCGAAGCTTGCCAAAGAGTACGGCATGCCGGCGCTGGCGATCACCGACAACGGGAATCTTTTCGGCACCGTCGAGTTCTACAATGTCTGCAAAAAAGCAGGCGTCAAACCCATCATCGGCGCAGAGGTCTACATCGCGCCGCAGAGCCGCATCGAGCGGTCGACTCATGGGCTTCACGGCGCGTCTTATCCCTTCGTCCTCCTGGCAAAAGATGAGACCGGTTACCGGAATCTCATTCAACTGGTTACCATCGGTTATCTCGAAGGTTTTTATTATCGGCCGCGCATCGATAAGGAAGTTCTGAGGCAGTATTCCAAAGGCCTCATCGCTCTCTCGGGTGGGCTTCGCGCCGAGATCCCGCATCAGTTGAATCTCGGCCAAGCCGCCAAAGCCGAAGCGGCCGCCCGCGAATACCTTGAGATCTTCGGCAAGGACAATTTTTATGTCGAGATTATCCGAAGCGGCCTGAGGGAGCAGGAACGCGTGAACCCGCTTCTTATCGGGTTGGCTGAAAAGCTGGGGATCGGTCTCGTCGCGGCCAATGACGTGCACTATCTCAAGCGGCAGTTCCAAAAGGCCCACGAAGTCCTCACTTGCATCCAAACCCAGACCACCTTAGACGACCCCAATCGCATCCGGCTTCAGACGGACGAGTTTTATTTCAAAAGCGGCAAGGAAATGGAAGAGCTTTTTAAGGATCTTCCCGCGGCTGTCTCCAACACCGCGTTGATCGCCGGTCGGTGCAACCTCGAGCTCGATTTCACGAAGACCCACGTCCCGCAGTTCGCTCCGCCGAAGGGGAAGACCCAGTTTGATTACCTCAGAGAGCTTACATTCCAGGGCCTGAAGGATCGTTACGGCGATCCTCTGACCGACGCGGTCAAAAAAAGAGCGGAGTATGAGCTCGGCGTCATCCAAAAAAGCGGTTATACGAGCTACTTCCTGATCGTGTGGGATTTTGTGCGCTTCTCCAAGGAAAAGAACATCCCCGTCGGTCCGGGCCGCGGTTCCGCCGCGGGAAGTGTCGTAAGCTATGCTCTCGGGATCACAGATATCGACCCTCTACCTTATGATCTTCTCTTCGAAAGGTTCCTGAACCCGGAGCGTGTCAGCATGCCGGATATCGACATCGATTTTTGTTACGAGCGGCGCGATGAAGTCATCCGGTACGTCACCGAAAAATATTCGAAAGACAATGTCGCGCAGATCATCACCTTCGGGACCATGATGGCCAAGGCCGTTATCCGCGACGTGGGCCGCGTCATGAGCATTCCGTACTCGGAGGTCGACAAGATCGCCAAGCTCATCCCGACCGAGCTCGACATCACCATCGACGCCGCGCTCGAACGCGAAGCGGAGCTGAAGAATCTTTATAAGACGAATCCCCAGATCACAGAGCTTATCAACACCTCGCGCATCCTCGAAGGGATGACCCGTCACGCCTCGACCCACGCGGCGGGGGTGGTCATCAGCGAGAAACCTCTGCGCGAACACGTACCGCTTTTTAAGACGGGCGACGGTCAGATCTCGACGATGTTCTCGATGGAGTCGCTCGAGAAGATCGGGCTTCTCAAAATGGATTTCCTGGGCCTTCGCACGCTCACCGTCATTGACGATACGCTCAAGATCATCAAGCGTATCCAAAAAGTCGACATCGACTGGGGTAAAATTCCTTTGAACGACCCCAAGACGTTCGAAATGCTCAATAAGGCCCAGTCCGCGGGCGTGTTCCAGCTTGAAAGCTCAGGCATGCGCGACATCCTGAAGAAACTTCGCCCCGACAAGTTCGAAGACCTCATCGCCATCTTGGCGCTTTACCGTCCTGGCCCCATCGGCTCAGGCATGGTGGACGAATTTATTAAAAGGAAGCACGGCCAGATCCCCATCACGTACGATCACGCGCTCCTCGAGCCCATCCTGAAAGATACTTATGGCATCATCGTGTTCCAGGAGCAGATCATGAAGATCGTGAACGTGCTCGCGGGCTTTTCGCTAGGCAAGTCCGATTCGCTGCGCCGCGCGATCTCGAAGAAAAAAGAAGAAGTGATGCAAGAAACGCGCGCCGATTTTGTCAAAGGCTGCGTCGACCATAAGATCGAAAAAAGGATCGCCGATAAGATCTTCAATTTCATCGTTCACTTTGCGGGCTATGGTTTCAATAAGAGCCACTCCGCGGCGTACGCCGTCATCTCGTACCGCACGGCGTATCTCAAGGCCAATTACCCGATCGAGTTCATGACGGCGCTTCTCTCGAGCGAAAAAGACAACACGGACAAGGTCGTTCTTTACATCGACGAGGCCAAGCACATGGGCATCAACGTGCTGCCGCCCGACGTGAACGAAAGCTTCCCGCAGTTCACGGTCGTCGGCAGCGATACGATCCGCTTCGGGCTGGCCGCCGTCAAGAACGTGGGGCAGACCGCCATCGACGCCATCATTCAGGGCCGCATCAAGCAGAACCGTTTCAAGGACTTCTACAATTTCACGGAGAACGTCGACCTCCGTGTCGTGAACCGCAAAGTGCTGGAAAGTTTGATCAAATGCGGCGCCTTCGATTCGATGGGTCTTTACCGGTCCCAGCTTTTTGCCATCTTGGACCGTGCCCTCGGCGTCGCGGGCGAGGTGCAAAAGGACCGCCTGAGCGGCCAAAGGTCTTTTTTTGATCTCGGAGGAGAGAGCGTGGGATTCTCACAGAAGAGCTCGCACGATATCCCGAAGATCGCCGAGTGGCCGGAGAACGAAAAACTGCTCTATGAAAAAGAAATGCTGGGTTTTTACGTGACCGGGCATCCTTTGGAGCGGTATGAAAAAGAGCTTAAAAGTTATTCGACCGTTTCGGTCGCGACGCTGGCTCAGCGCAAAGACGGGGAAGAGGTGGTCATCGGGGGCCTCGTCAGCAAGCTCAAGTTCACGCAGACCAAGCGAACCAACGAAAAGATGGCCATCGTGACGCTCGAAGATCTCGAAGGGACGCTCGATCTTCTGGTGTTCCCCAAGACCTTCAAGGATTTCGGCCAGCATCTGGTCAAAGACGCCATTTTATTTTTCAAAGGCAACCTCGACAAAAAAGAGCAGGACCCCAAGCTCCTCGTGAGCGAGATCACCCCCGTGGCCAACATCCACGGCAAGCTCACGCGCAGCATCCACGTCCGCCTCGCCGCCGAAGGTCTCGCCGACACGCGCCTGAAAGAGCTCCAAACCATTCTCTCCCAGCACCCCGGCTCGATACCCGTCTATCTCGAATTCCTCGACGCCGAAAAAGGCAACTCCCAGCTCCTCGTTGACCGAAGCCTCTTCGTTAAACCCAATGAAAAGCTCGTTGACTCCCTCCAGGAAGCCCTCGGTAAAGAAGCAATATTCCTCAGGACGTAATTGACACTGTAAGTCTTTGTATGATAACATCATACGAAATTTGGAGGAGGGTTCATGGCCATCACAAAAAAAGATATTGTTCTTAAGATCTCAAGCGAGACTGGCATTAAGCAAATTGACGTAAAGCGTGTCGTACAAAGCACTCTCGACGAAATCACGAAGTACTTGGCGGGCGGACAGACCGTGGAACTAAGGAATTTCGGGATCTTCAAGATCAAACAGCGCCGCGGGAGGCTGGGCCGAAATCCTCGCACCGGCCAGGAAGTACCCGTCGCTCCCAAAAAGGTCGTGGTCTTTAAACCCGGCCTGATCATGAAAAAAGACGTTAAATAATCAAACAAGTTTGTTCGGCAAAGGGGCACGGGGATCCTAAAAACCGTGCCCTTCATTATTAAAGAGGGCAGGATGGCATTCAACCGTTTAAGGGGAACCAAAGACATCTGGGGTGCCGAGGCGCGGCGTTTCGAGGCGTTGGGCCGGACGGCTCGCCGGGTGTTCCATTCTTTTGGCTTCGAAGAGATCCAGACGCCCATTCTTGAATCCAAAGAGGTCTTCACCCGCGCGTTGGGGGATGAAACCGACGTGGTCCAGAAAGAAATGTACGAATTCAAAGACCGCTCCGATGAATTTGTGGCCATGCGGCCCGAAGGCACGGCCGGAGTTGTGCGCGCTTACCTTGAGAATCATATCGACAAGACCGAAGGACTCGCGAAACTTTTTTACATCGGCCCCATGTTCCGCAGTGAGCGTCCTCAGGCGGGGCGTCTTCGGCAGTTCCATCAGATCGGAGTCGAAACTCTGGGAACCGGAAGTCCCTATGCGGATGCCGAGACCATCCATTGTCTCAAGATCTTTTTGGACGAAGCGGGCATCTCGGGTTATTCGATCCAATTGAATAACCTCGGGGACTTCAAAGAACGCCAAGCTTTCGCGGTGGTCTTAAGAAAATATTTTGAGCCGAAGTCCGCGTCGCTTTGCGAGGATTGCAAGAAGCGGCTTTCAAAAAATGTTTTCAGACTTCTTGACTGCAAGTCTTCCGGATGCCGCGCCGTTGCCGCGGATGCGCCGGTGATCTCAAAGCATCTCGGCCCCGAAAGCAGCGGGCATTTTGAAAAGGTCTGCCGGGCGCTGAAATCGGCGGGGGTTTCTTACCAGGTGGACGATCGGCAGGTCCGGGGGCTCGATTATTACACAAAGACTGTTTTTGAAGTCACGCACCCGGCGCTTGGAAGTCAGGATGCCCTTGCGGCCGGGGGCCGTTACGACCAACTGATCGAATCCTTCGGCGGGACGCCGGGAAGCGGCGCCGTCGGTTTCGCTGCCGGAGTCGAAAGACTTCTCATGTGCGTCGAGAAAAAAACTTCGGACGAGACGGTCCGTGAGAATTCCTTTTTTATCGCGGCTCTCGGAGAAGCGGCTTTTGAGGAAGGGTTTAAGCTCGTTTCAAGCTCGCGCGCCGCCGGTCTCAAAGCCGAGATGGACCTGTCCGCCAAATCCCTTAAAAGCCAAATGCGCTCCGCGGACAAAGCGCGCTGCCGCTATGTTGTCATCCTCGGCGACGATGAGCTCAAGAAAAAAGCATTCACTTTAAAAGACATGCAAAGCGGCGATCAGAGCGAAGTGGCTTTGAGCGGCGCCGTCGAAGTTTTAAAAAAGAAAGTTTCCTGAAAGTGCTTAGGACCCACACCTGCGGTCAACTGACTGAAAAAAATATCGGCGAGCCGGTGACCCTTTGCGGCTGGGTGGACACCGTCCGTGATCACGGGGGACTCGTCTTCATCGATCTGAGAGACCGGTACGGCAAGACCCAGCTTGTCCGTTCCGGCGCGGTCACGGATTATAGATCCGAAGACTGTGTCCAGGTGAAAGGGAAAGTGCAGGCGAGACCCAAGGGCACCGAAAATTCAAAGATCCCCACCGGACAGATCGAGATCGCGGTCGAAGCGATCGACCTTTTTTCCCAAGCGCAGCCTCTGCCCTTCGAAGTTCCCAAAAGCCGCGAGACCAACGAAGAGCTTCGCATGAAGTACCGTTACCTCGACTTGAGGAACCCCATTGTCCAAAAAAACCTTTTCATCCGTCACCGCGTTTATCAGATCATCCGCCGTCAGTTCGACAAGCATGGATTCATCGAGGTGGAGACGCCGATCCTGACGAAGTCCACTCCCGAGGGTGCGAGAGATTATTTGGTCCCGAGCCGTGTCAACCAAGGAGAATTTTTTGCGCTCCCGCAATCACCCCAGCTTTTCAAGCAGATCCTGATGGTGTCCGGCTTCGACCGGTACTTTCAGATCGCCAAGTGCTTCCGCGACGAGGACCTCCGGGCGGACCGACAACCCGAATTCACCCAGCTCGACGTCGAAATGTCCTTCCTGGACGAAAGCGACCTTTTCACGATCATCGAAGAGACTTGTAAAGCGATCTGGAAAGAAGTGCTCGGTGTGGAGCTTGCATCTTTCACGCGCCTGACCTATCAGGACGCGATGGTCCGGTACGGGTCCGATAAACCGGACCTCAGGTTCGGCCTCGAGTTCGGCGATGCGTCGGCGTTCGTGAAAAACTGCGAGTTCAAAGTTTTTAAGGACACTCTTGCCAAAGGGAACAGCGCGGTCATCGGGATCTGTGTGCCCAAGCCCGAAGCCTCGCGCAACGACATCGACACGCTGACCGAATTTGTCAAAGCCGAGGGCGCTCTGGGCCTTGCGTACTTCAAAGTGGAGGACGGCAAGCTCGAATCCCCGATCGCCAAATTTATCGACGAAAAGACCCAGAAAGAATTGATCCGTTTGTTCAAAGCCTCCCCCGGAGACCTATTGCTGTTCATCGCGGACGAAGAAAAGAAAGCTCGAAAAGTTCTCGGTGCCTTGCGGTTACAAGTTTCAAAATGGAGGAACTTGGCAAAGCCCGGATCGTTCCACTTCGCTTGGGTGACGGACTTTCCTCTTTTCCAGTGGAATGAAGAGGAGAAGCGTTGGGACAGCGAGCACCATCCTTTTACGTCTCCCCACCTCGAGGACTGGAAGAAATACAAACCGTCGGGAACACTCGACAAGATCCGCTCGCGCGCGTATGACCTGGTCTTGAACGGCAACGAGATCGCCTCGGGTTCCGTGCGAATTCACGACGGCGCGCTTCAGAAAGAGATCTTTGACACGATCGGCCTCAGCGAAAAAGACATTACGGAAAGATTTTCATTTCTTTTGAAGGCGTTCAGCTTCGGCGCCCCGCCGCACGGCGGGATCGCTCTGGGCGTCGACCGGGTGCTCACGATCCTTCTGGGTCTTGAGAGCATCCGCGAGGTCATCGCTTTTCCCAAGAACCAGAAAGCTGTCTGCCCGATGACCGAAGCGCCTTCGCCGGTGAACGAGCGACAGCTCAAAGAGCTGGGGATCAAGATCCGCTAGAATGAAATTTCATATTGAGGTGTCCTTCGACCGCGCGGTGCCGGGTTTCGGCGCCAAGCGCGTCCGAAGAACAGTCGAGGCGGCGCTGAGGCGAGAGAAGGCGGGAGCGGAGCGGCTCGGGGTCCGGATTACGGACGACCGCACGATACGCCGGATCAATCAAAAATTTTTAAAACACGACTGGGCTACGGATGTCATCTCCTTCGGATTCGACGAGCCAGGCTTTTTGGGGGACGTAGTGGTTTCGGCCGAGACGGCCAGGCGCTTGGCCCGGGAGCTCCGGATCCCGTTCGCCCAGGAGCTTTCAAGGTATCTGATCCACGGCACGTTGCATCTTTTGGGTTATGACGACAAGGCTCCGACCGCGCGGAAAAGAATGCACCGGCGCCAGGAAGAAATTCTGAAAGGGTTGACGCTCAAATGAAAAGACGTACGTTTCTCAAAAGTCTGAACGATGCCGTCGGCGGCGTGATCTACGTCATTCGCCACGAGCGCAACATGAGCCTGCATTTTCTTTTCGCGGTGCTCGTGCTTTTATCGGCGATCGTTCTGGGGGTCCCGCAGACGCAGTGGATCCTTTTATGTTTCTGCGTGGTGCTTGTTCTGGTCACGGAAATGATCAATACGGCTGTCGAGCATCTTGTGGACCTCGTGAAGGACACGTTTCACCCGCAGGCCAGGGTCATCAAGCACATCTCCGCGGGGATGGTGCTCGTGAGCGCCGCGGGAGCCGTGATCGTGGGAGTCCTTGTTTTTTCGCGCTACCTTCGCGCGCCTTGGGGATACGTCATCACCGAGGTCCGATACGCGCCGTGGTATATCGCGTTCATGTCCATCCTCGTCGCGATCTTTTGGGTGATCGCAGGTAAGGCCTACCTGCACAAAGGCACGCCCTTCAAGGGCGGACCCATCAGCGGTCACACGGCCGTTGCTTTTTCACTTTGGACGGTGGTGCTTTTCAAGCAGGATGATATTTTTATCACGGCGATCGGGTTTCTCCTGGCTTGTCTTGTGGCGCAAAGCCGGCTTCGGGCCAAGATCCATTCTTTTTGGGAGGTCGTGGCGGGTTCGGCCGTGGGTGTGTCGGTGACCGCGCTTTTTTTTCAGCTGTTTAAGTAGGAGTCTTCATGTTCAAGCATTTGAGGCAGCATTTTGTTTCGGGGCTCCTGGTCCTGGCGCCGCTCTTTCTCACGACGCTCATCATCGTTTATCTGGTCCGGCTTGCCGATGCCTTCATCGTCAATCCTGTTTTTAGCGTTCTTCCTTTTGCTATCGATGTGACGTTCAAGATCGTTCTGGCGAAGCTCGCGATCGCTGCGGTGGTGATCATGATGGTGACGCTCATCGGTTTGGGCGCTGAAAAAATTTTTATGAAGCAGTTCATGCTGGGCGCGGAGATCGTTCTAAAGAGCATTCCGGTGCTGAATAAAGTCTACGGTTCTGTCAAAGACATCGCGCAGGCTTTTTTTGGCGGCAACAAAGGGATCTTTAAAAAAGTCGTGCTTGTAGAGTATCCGAGAAAAGGGATCTTTGCTCTCGGCTTTGTCACTCAAGACAGGCCCTGGGAAGCGGGCCGCGTGATCGGCAGGGAGCTATGGACCGTTTTTCTGCCTTCGCCTCCGAACCCCGCGACCGGTCTTTTTGTTTTTGTTCCCAAAGAAGAGGTGATCGAGACGAGGCTCACGATCGAGGACGGCATCAAGCTCGTGATCAGCGGAGGCGCGGCGATTCCGGAGCTCTTGCCCTAATGCCCGCGACTAAAGCCGAAGCTTTTATTCTGAAGACGCAGGATTATCGTGATACGAGCCTGCTCGGAGATTTTTATACACGCGACTACGGCAAGATTCGGGGGATCGTGAAGGGGATCCGTGATTCCCGCGCGAGATTCGGCAGCACACTGGAGCCTTTTTCGCTGAACGAGATCCTTTTTTATAAAAGAAAAAGAGGCGGCGACCTGCATCAGGTCACACAGGTCGACCTTTTGGACCTGTTTTCCGATGTGAGGGAGGACCTGGACCGCCTGGCTTACGCAAGTTATTTCGGGGAGCTCTTGAATGAGCTTGTGGAAGTCGAGGACCCGAGCCCGGAGACTTTCGATCTTTTTAAAGACGCGCTCAGTTTCCTGGGGACCGGCGCTTCGCTCAAGCGCTGCGCGAGGATCTTCGAAGTGAAACTTTTCGGGATCTTGGGCATGATGCCGGAGATACGCTCTTGCGTTGCCTGTGGCGTTGAGAATCCTTCCCCGGCGTACTTCAGCGCTCCCCAAGGCGGTATCCGCTGCCGAGAGTGCAATGCCAAAGCGGCGGCCTCATCGTCGCGCCCGCGGCTTGTGGATGTGAGCATCCCGGTCTCTAAAGGGACACTCAACTTCATCGACCGCGCGCACCGCTCGGCTTTCAAAGACTTACAGCACGTAAAAGTCGCCCACGAGGTGGGTGCGGAACTCGAAAAGATCCTGACCCGCTTTGCGGAGTACCATCTGCCGACCAAGCTTAAATCGTTGGTGTTTTTGGAAAAAATAGGGTTAAATTAGCCGCATGATCACATTCCAGGACCTGATCGCGAAGCTCTCGGACTACTGGGCCAAGAAAGGCTGCGCGATCCTTCAGCCTTACGACATGGAGGTGGGCGCCGGTACTTTTCATCCGGCGACTTTTTTCGGTTCGCTGGGTCCCGAAGCGGCAAAATCCGCTTATGTCCAGCCGACACGACGCCCGACCGACGGCCGCTACGGCGAAAATCCCCTGAGAACGCAGCATTACTATCAGTATCAGGTGATTTTGAAACCCTCTCCCGACAATGTCCAAGACCTCTACCTCGACAGTCTCCGCGCGGTGGGACTCAAACTCGAAGACCACGACATCCGCTTCGTGCAGGATGACTGGGAATCGCCGACCCTCGGCGCCTCGGGTCTGGGTTGGGAAGTCTGGCTCGACAGCCTGGAAGTCACGCAGTTCACTTATTTTCAGCAGATGGCCGGTTTCGCTTTGAACCCCATCACCTGCGAGATCACCTATGGTCTGGAGCGGATCGCGATGTTCCTTCAGGGTAAAAAGGATATGTTCGATCTCGTCTGGTCCAAAGGCGTCAGATACGGCGATCTGCGCCTGGATTACGAAAAAGAATATTGCCGCTACAATTTCGAGGACAGTGACACGGCTCTTCTGCATCAGCTTTTCGAGGCTTATGAAAAGGAGGCCAAAAGGATCCTCGACGCAGGCAAGGATAACGAAGCCGGAGCCCTCGTGCTTCCTGCGTATGAATGGACGCTCAAAACTTCGCACGCATTCAACATGCTCGACGCTCGGGGGGCTGTGAGTGTCAACGAGCGACCCGCTTACATCGCGCGCGTGCGAAATCTCGCCAAGCGCTGCGCGATCCAGTACCTGGCCAAAAAATATCCTCAAGCCGAAGCGGCCAAAAAATGACCCCGCCACTTAAACAAATGGGCGGGGTGAGAGACGTCCTCTTCGAGATCGGCACGGAGGAGCTTCCGGCCACTTCCTTGGCCGATATTTTTGAATCTTCCGAAAATATCCTTGAGACCCGTCTTAGAAAGATCCTTGAAGAAAAAAGGATCTCTTTCCAGGCGCTGAAGATCTTCGCGACTCCGCGGCGACTTGTTTACCATTTGACCGGTGTGCGGGAAACTCAAGAGTCCAAAGATCTTTTCGTCAAAATTATGCCGAAACAGGAAGCGTACGCTTCGGATGGGTCTCCCACCGAGAAATTCCTGATGATCTTGAAGCACAAGAACGCGCGTCCCGAAGAGACCGTGGTCCAGGAACAGGGCGGAAGGGAGCAGGTGTTCATCAAGAAAGCCGAAGAGATCCGCAGAACCGAAGCCGTGCTTCCCGAGATCTTCGAAGCGTTGATCAAATCCCCGGCGTTCCCGAAGAACATGAAGTGGGACGATTCCGGCATCATTTTTCCAAGACCGATCCGGAGCTTGCTCTGTATCTATGGCAAGAAGACCCTCCGTTTTAAGATCGGAAATCTCAAAACGAGCGGCGAAACGCTGATCTTCTCGCGTTCCAAAAGAACGAGCCATCCGGTGAAAGACATCCCCGCATATTTTGATCTTCTGAAGAAGAACGGCATTGTTCTGGACCCTCGCGAGCGAAAAAAAGAAATAGGCGCTCAACTTGAAAGGCTCGCCAAGACCGCCGGCGCTGAACTCTATCACGACCCCTTTTTGCTCTCGGAAGTGAATTTTCTCGTGGAACGTCCTTCGGCGCTCGCGGCGCCGTTCGGACGTGAATTCCTGACGCTTCCTCCGGAAGTCCTCGCCGTAAGCATGGCCAGAAAGCAGAGGATCTTCGGCGTCGTAGGAAAAGACGGTCAACTTTTACCGAAATTTTTCGCCGTGTTGGACGGGGCCGCCGGCGCCGGACAGAGAAAGAGCATCTCTTCCAATATGGAGGGGATCCTCCACGCAAAACTCAAGGACAGTCTCTTCTTCTACAAGGAAGACACGAAACTCCCTCTTGAAAAGAAAAGGGACGAACTTAAAAACCTCATTTTTTTGAAAGACGCGGGATCCATGCTCCAGAAGTCTGAGCGTCTTGTGAGATTGGCCAAAGCGCTCCGCGCAAGTTTGGCGCTCCCGGACGAAGACGCGAAGGCCTTGGAGAGAGCTTGTTTTTTGAGCAAATGCGATCTTCTGAGTCAGATGGTCGGGGAGTTTCCCGAGCTTCAGGGGGTCGTGGGCAAGTACTACGCGCTTGAAAGCGGGGAAAGCACGAAAACGGCCCGGGCCATCGGGGAACAGTATCTTCCGAGGACCGTTCATGACCGCTTGCCCGAGACCTTGGCCGGCAGCCTTCTTTCTGTTTTTGACAAAGCGGACCTCATTGCCGCGTGCTTTCGTTTGGGACTCGAGCCGACCAGCAGTCTCGATCCTTACGGTTTAAGGAGAAGCGCCACCGCCATTTTGAAGATCCTCTTGGACAAGAACCTGCCTCTTTCTCTGGTGGACCTTTTGAACAGCGATCTCCAGGAGCTCGGCCTCTCCGGCGACAAGGATAAAGAGACCCTTGGCAAGCTGAAGGTTTTTTTTAAGGACCGCTTCAGAGCGCTCCTGGTCGATCGGGGCTTTCGCGAAGACCTCGTGGAAGCGGTCATGGCTCCGGGCTTTGAGTTTCCTTGCCGCACTCACGAGAAAGTCAAACTTCTCGCCCCGATCCTCGAGGAGTCTTTTTTTCCCAAGGCTTGGAAGGTCGTCGAGCGGACGGTGAACATCCTGAAAGGCAATAAGGAAATCCTGCCCGAAAGGATCGACCCGTCGGTCTTCACCGAAGATCTCGAGCGGCGCGTCCACGAGCATTATGAGAGATCTCGCCAGGGGGTCTTAAAGGCCGCCCAAAGCTCGGATCTCAAGCTTGCGACAAGCTTGTATGCGGAAGCTTTTTTTGATATCTTGGGTGAGTTCTTCGAGAAGGTTTTTGTCAACGCAGAGGATCCGAAGGTCAGAAAAAACCGCCTGGCGCTCTTGAAGGCGGTGAGAGATCTTTACACGGAAAATATCGCCGACCTGTCCAAGATACGCCAGTCATAAAATTTCATCTTTAAAACTAACTTCGTATTCTATAGTTCAGAAAGGGTAGGGAAGTCTCAATGGCCGTCATGACCGAAGGAAAAATTAAAAAACAAGGATCTTCAAATTCAATGAAAAAATATGTATATTTTTTTGGGAACGGCAAGGCGGAAGGGACGCGTGATCAGAGAACTCTTCTCGGCGGCAAGGGAGCGAACCTGGCCGAGATGACTAACCTTGGCGTGCCGGTGCCTCCGGGCTTTACGATCTCCACCGTCGCCTGTAAAGAATTTTACGCCCTTGGTCAGAAATGGCCGCAAGGTCTCGAGGACGAGATCCGCGAGAACCTTGCGAGGCTCGAAGAAGCCACCGGCAAGAAGTTCGGCTCAAAAGACAACCCCCTTTTGGTTTCGGTCCGGTCGGGCGCCGCGGTTTCGCTTCCGGGCATGATGGACACGATCTTGAACCTCGGTCTGAACGATGAGACGGTCCGGGGTCTGATCAAAAAATCCGGCAACCCGCGTTTTGCCTACGATGCCTACCGACGTTTCATCCAGATGTTCAGCAACGTCGTGCTGGAGCTGGATCATCACGGTTTCGAGCACATCTTGAAAGAAAAAAAGGCCAAGCTCAAAGTGAAACTTGACACTGAGCTCAAAGCCGAAGAGCTCGAGGATCTGGTCGCCCAATACAAAGCTTACGTAAAGAAGCAGACTAAAAAAGCGTTTCCCGAAGACCCTGCGCTTCAACTCAAGCTCGCCTGCAATGCCGTTTTTCAATCTTGGAACAACCAGCGCGCCATCACTTACCGGAACTTAAGCAAAATTCCTCACGACCTTGGTACGGGCGTCAACGTTCAGGCCATGGTGTTCGGCAATATGGGTGAGACCAGCGGAACGGGAGTCGCTTTCACGCGCGACCCGGGCACCGGAGAGAGAAAGTTTTTCGGCGAGTATCTGATCAACGCGCAGGGCGAAGACGTCGTCGCGGGTATCCGGACTCCGAACCCCATCAGTCAGCTCAAAGAAACGCTCCCGCAGGCCTACGGGGAACTCGAAGCGATCTATCAGAAACTTGAGAAACATTTCCGCGACATGCAGGACCTTGAGTTCACCATTGAGGAGAAGCGCCTTTACCTTCTTCAGACCCGCAACGGCAAGCGCTCCGCGGCGGCGGCCGTCAAGATCGCCTGCGACATGGTGAAAGAAGGCCTGATCAATAAACAGGAAGCGATCCTCAGAGTGGCCCCGGAGCAGCTCGACCAGTTACTCCATCCGACCATCGATCCTAAGGCCAAATATAAGCTTTTGGCCAAAGGCTTGCCTGCTTCCCCCGGCGCCGCCGTGGGACAGGTCGTGTTCAACGCCGAAGACGCGATCGAGTGGAGCGGAGAAAAAGGCAAGCACACGATCCTGGTTCGCATGGAAACCTCTCCCGAAGACGTGGGCGGCATGGCAGCGGCCGAAGGTATCCTGACCGCCACCGGCGGCATGACAAGCCACGCGGCGGTCGTCGCCCGCGGCATGGGCAAGTGCTGCATCGCCGGATGCGGCGTGATCCACATCGATGAAAAAGGAAAGTTCTTCACTGTCAAGGATCCGAGCGGCGTCCTTCATAAAGTAAAAGAAGGCGACACGCTCACTCTGAACGGAAGCACGGGGGAAGTGATCCTCGGCCAGACCAAGCTCGTAAGTCCAAGCTTCGGCTCCGATTTCAATCACTTCATGGAGTGGGCCGATCAGATGAGGAAGCTCAAGATCCGCACCAACGCGGACACTCCCGAGGACTCGAAGATCGCGCGCGAATTCGGCGCCGAAGGCATCGGCCTTTGCCGTACGGAGCATATGTTTTTCGGCGAGAACCGCTTGAGAGCGGTCCGCGAAATGATCCTGGCGCACGATGAGGCGTCGCGCGTCAAAGCGCTCAAGAAACTCCAGCCTCTGCAAAAGGGCGATTTCAAAGGGATCTTCAAGGCCATGATCGGTCTGCCGGTCACGATCCGGCTTCTCGATCCGCCGCTTCACGAATTCCTGCCCAAAGGGGAGAAAGAACTCAAAAAAGTCGCGACGGATCTCAAGATCTCCGTCAAGGAACTTCAGGAGAAAGTGCAGTCCTTGCATGAGGTCAATCCCATGCTCGGCCATCGCGGCTGCCGTTTGGCCGTGACGTATCCCGAGATATACAAAATGCAGGCCCAGGCGATCTTCGAGGCGGCTTGCGAGTTGGCGAAAGAAGGCCAGCGCGTGGTGCCGGAAGTGATGATCCCGCTTGTCGGGATGCTCGGAGAGTTGACATTCACCAAGCAGGACATCATCCAGGTCGCCGAAGAGGTCATGAAAAAAAATAAAATAAAGATCGAGTACCTCATCGGTACGATGATCGAGATCCCCCGCGCGGCGCTTTTGGCTGACGACATCGCGGCTCAAGCGGATTTCTTCAGTTTCGGAACCAACGACCTGACCCAGATGGCCTTCGGGTTCTCGAGGGACGACGTCGGAAAGTTCCTGCCTCATTATCTCCAGAGGGGCCTTCTCAAGGTAGATCCATTCGTATCGCTGGACCAGGTCGGGGTAGGAAAGCTCATCGAGATGGCCGTCTCCAAAGGCCGTTCGGCAAAACCCGGCCTCAAAGTCGGCATTTGCGGCGAACACGGCGGAGACCCGTCCTCGATCGAATTCTGCCACCGCGTGGGACTTGATTACGTCAGCTGTTCTCCGTATCGTGTGCCCATCGCAAGGCTTGCCGCCGCGCAAGCAGCGATCAAGGAGAACAAAAAATCTTAAAGTTTTTTATAGGGGACGAGTGGAAGCCTTAAAACTTTACATCAAGGACATTAAGCACATCCCTCTCTTGACCCCGGAGGAAGAACTAAAGACTGCCCGGAAGGTCAAGAAGGGAGACGCGCATGCCCGCCGCGTCATGATCCGCTCCAACTTGCGCCTAGTGATCAACATCGCCAAACAGTATTCTCATTTCGGCGTGCCGCTTCTGGACCTGATCGAAGAAGGCAATCTCGGCCTCATGAAGGCGGTGAGCAAATTCAATCCGAAGCTCGGCTATCGCTTCTCGACCTACGCTGCCTGGTGGATCAAGCAGCACGTCACCCGCGCGCTCGCCGATCAAGGCAAAACCGTCCGCATCCCCGTGTACATGGTCGAAAAACTCTCCAAATTTCGCAAAGTCAATGAGCGCCTCACGCACCGCCTGCGCCGGAAGCCCAAGATCGCCGAGCTCGCGAAAGCCATGAAAGTTGCCACTTCAAGGATCAAAGAACTCATGCAGTTGGACCAAGGCACCACGTCACTGGACCAGCCGGTAGGAGATGAAGGCGAAGCTTCCATCATGGATCTCATGGAAGACACCTCGGCTTCGACCTCGCAGGATCATATCGACAGCTTTCTTCGAAATGAAAGAGTACAGAAACTCCTGGCCCGTATGAATCCCCGAGAACGGGAGATCCTGGAGCTTCGCTTCGGTCTGAAGGACGGGGAAGTGCATACTTTGAACGAGGCCGCCAAGCTTTTCAACATCACACGCGAACGAGTGCGCCAGATCGAAGCGGTCGCGCTCAAGAAGCTCCGCGGCTTTGCGGCCTCTCAGCCTCACACGGCTTAAAACCACCCTCCAAACACTTTAGCCCCGGTAGCTCAGATGGATAGAGCACAGGTTTCCTAAACCTGGTGTCGGCAGTTCGACTCTGCCCCGGGGCATTTTTTGGAAACACCTACCTAAGTATTGACATCTTTTACTAACTTTAAGCTTCTTTTGGCTTTATTACATTCATGTGAAATGTACTTGACAGGGGCACGGGGGTTTTGATAGGCTAACATTCGTGTTGCACTAACATCACAACCGACGACAACCACACTATGCCGCGAGAGAGGGGTGAAAAAACCTAACAGGCCAACGGTTGTCTTCCACCAGAGAAACCTCGGTGGACCCTAAAGAAGTAGTTCTATCAAATAGACAATAAAAGCAATTTGGAGGAATTAAATGAGATACTTAAAAGCGTTATTTGTTTTGGCGCTTGGCTTATGCCTCACGGCACCGGCCTATGCCGAGACACAGAACGTCAAAGTAAGCGGCGCTATCGACGCTTACTGGTTTTACCGCAGCAATTTCGATTTGCGGGACAATAACGATGTGGCTACAGTTCCTGCCGGCACCGCGGTTCCCGCGGGCGGCGGTGGATCTGGTAACGCGGTTCACCGTACGGATGCCGCTGACTATGCCAGAACCAATACCCAGCTCGAAGTCGCGGCTGACCTCACGGACAACGTGTCCACTGTGGTCAATCTCGTCAATCAGAGAGACTGGAATGCTACGACGTTCGACGGCGGCGCTGCCAATACGGGCGCTGAATTCGACGTCGAGCTTGATCTGGCCTATGTGAAGATGAAGGAGATCTTCTATTCTCCTCTCACGCTCACCGTCGGTCGTCAAGACATCTGGTTGGGTCGTGGTTTCATCATCGGAAACAACAACACGTCTTGGGACCACCAAGGCAACACCGAAGCCGATGAATACTCGGTCACGACGGCGTTCGACGCGCTTCGCGCGACGTTGGATTTCAACCCGTGGACGATCGATCTCGTTTGGTCCAATATCAACGAGCTCGGCCGTGATAACGCCAACGACCGCCAGCTTTATGTCGCGAACGTGAACTACAAGTTCGCCGAGTATAATGCCGTGGCCGAAGGTTACGTCGTCGGCGAGAACGATCGCAGCCAACTGAGCGGAGCGACCGGGACTAAGGCCAACAACACGAGCACCTATGGTGCGCGCGTGCAGTTTGACCCCATCTCCCAGATCACGCTCGGTGGTGAATACGCGTATCAGACCGGTTCCTATCAAGCGACCGTCAGCTCTCCGGATCGTGATCGTGGGGCGTGGGCACTGGATCTTTTCGGTACCTACCGTTTCGATTACACCTGGAAACCTGAGCTGACCCTTGAGTACGTGGTTTTCTCGGGTGAACCCGACGTCACTGCCGGCTCCACGCAGTCTTATGGTGCTTGGAATGCCTTGTATAGAGGCAAATTCTGGACAGCCTACGCTGATTTCCGTGAATTTACCTACGCGACAAGCGATCCCAATGACCAAGCCGGTTCGACCAACGTGGAGTTCATCCAGTTGGCCGGTACGATGAAACCGCTCCAGGACCTTCTGTTGTACGGAGGACTTACTTTCCTCAGGAACAACGAGAGCATCCTGGCCGCGAGCACGGATATCGGTTACGAAGCCGACGTGCAAGCGACGTATGACTACACCGAAGACGTGTCCTTCTCGGTCCTGGCGGCCTGGTTCGTTCCCGGCGGCTATTACGCCAGCCCGAACGATAAGACCGCTTCCGAGCTGGTTTCCTCGGTCAAGGTAGCGTTCTAAGCAGCAAGCATTAAAGCAGTAAAAAACCCCTGAAGCCAAAAGCTTCAGGGGTTTTCTTTTGCTTTGTCATTTCGAACCCGTCAAAGACGGGTGAGAAATCTTGCTTTAAAAGCGGGGATCTCTCACTTCGTTCGAGATGACAAACGATCTAGTCTTTTCTTTTTCCCGCGATGAATTCCTGGACCAGCTTCCTGGCGTGAGTATCCGTGTACTGCTTGGGGGGGTGTTTCATAAGATACGCTGAGACAGAAAAGAGCGGACCGCCGATCTTTCTCTCGCGGGCGATCTTAAGACAGCGGATCGCGTCTACGGCGACACCGGCGCTGTTGGGAGAGTCCTCGACCGAAAGCCTGACTTCCATGTGCAGAGGAACGTTGGCGAAGCCGCGTCCTTCGATGCGGATGAAGGCCACTTTGTTATCATTCTGCCACGGCACATAATCGCTCGGTCCGATATGGATATTGTCCGGATCAAGCCGCTCGGCCAGCTGCGACTGCACCGACTCGGTCTTGGAGATCTTCTTGAATTTAAGGCGGGTACGGTTCAACATGTTCAAAAAATCGGTGTTGCCGCCGGTGTTGAGCTGATAGGTCCGGTCGATCTTGGCGCCGCGATCCTCAAAAAGCTTGGCGAGAGTGCGGTGCACGATCGTTGCGCCTACCTGGGATTTAACGTCGTCTCCTATGATCGGGATATTCTTGTCGGCAAAGCGCTTCGCCCAAACGGGATTCGAGGCGATAAAAACGGGGATACAGTTGATGAAACTTACCCCGGCCTCAAGGCAGGCTTCGGCATAGAACTCCGTTGCCTTGCTTGAACCGACGGGGAGGTAATTGATCGCGATCTCGGCCCCGGACTTCTTTAACACGCTCGCGACTTCGACCGGTCTGGCATCCGACGGCTTGAAAGTCCGCTTGTCCGGGTAATCCTTCATATGCTCGGCCACACCGTCCAGAAGGCGGCCCATCTGAACGATGACACTCGTCGAAGAAAGGCGGTTGGTGATGAGTTGGGTGCAATTGGGGGCTTGAAAAATAGCTTTATGGATGGGAAGGCCGACTTTACGCTTATCGATGTCAAAGGCGCAGACCACTTCGATGTCCTGGGGCCGGTAGCCCCCGATCTCGTAGTTCATCAGGCCAAGGGCTTCTTTTCCGGGTTTTCCGTGACTATGGCGGTAGAATTCTATGCCTTGGATGAGCGAGCTGGCGCAATTTCCGACGCCGATGATCGCCACCTTGATTTTTTTCATGGGTTCCTCTTAAAACTGTCAGTATATGAATCGCACTTGGGATTGTCAAGCGAGAATCTCTTTCCAAATGGATAAAGCATTTGTTATAATGACCGTCGTCTGTCTGTTGGAAATAAAACGACCGTCGATCGAAACCATCGTTGTAGAAAGTTAATAGAAAGTTTAAAAAACATGCAAGACGCAGGAAAAAAACCCGACAAAAAGAAATCATCGCATGAGTGGTTCCCGGGGCCCATATTCATCTGGATCTTTTTGTTCCTTAGTATTTTTTATTTCGCGCGTCTTGGCTCGATGCCCCTCGAAAAGCCAAGCAAGCAATTGACTTATGGTGAATTTTACGCGATCCTTGAGGCCAATCCCAAGACGCCTGTCTTAAAAAGCGCGGTCCGCATCGCCGACGAAGTGGGCGGCGAATTCCTGACCGGCGAAAAATACCGTGTCACCGTGCCACCCCAGGACACGGACTTAGAGCGCCTTCTGCGGAACAACGTCTCCAACTATGAGATCCGTCCGGAAAAGACCTTTTGGACCCAGCTTCTCTATGCGGTGATCGGGCCGCTTCTTTTTGTGGGCCTTTTCTGGTTCCTGATGTATCGTGGCGGCGGAGCCGGTCCCGGCGGCGGACGTCTCATGGCCTTCGGAAAGTCCAAGGCAAAACTGTCGAGCAATACAAAGATCACTTTCCAGGATGTCGCCGGCGTGGAGGAGGCCAAGGAAGAACTCAAAGAGATCATTGAATTCCTGAAAGACCCCAAAAAATTTCAGCGCCTTGGCGGTAAGATCCCCCGCGGCGTACTGCTCATGGGCCCACCGGGCACCGGGAAGACGCTGCTGGCCAAGGCTGTGAGCGGCGAGGCGGACGTGCCCTTCTTTAGCATTTCGGGTTCCGATTTCGTCGAGATGTTCGTCGGCGTGGGCGCCTCGCGCGTGCGAGATCTATTTGAACAGGCCAAAAAAAGCGTCAAGACCACCGGGCGCGGCTGCATCATCTTTCTCGACGAGATCGACGCCGTAGGCCGCCAGCGTTTCGCGGGGATCGGCGGCGGGCACGACGAGAGAGAACAGACGCTGAACGCCCTCCTCGTGGAAATGGATGGATTTAATACCCAGGAGGCGGTCATTCTGATCGCGGCTACGAACCGCCCCGATGTTCTCGACCCGGCGCTCCTTCGTCCGGGCCGTTTCGATCGGCAGATCGTGATCGACCGTCCGGACCTGAATGGCCGCGAGGAAATTTTGAAGGTTCACACCAAGAAGATCAAACTTTCAGACAACGTCAATTTGAATTCCATCGCCCGTCAGACTCCCGGATTTTCGGGCGCGGACCTGGCGAATCTGGCCAACGAAGCGGCGCTCTTGGCGGCGCGTTACAATAAAGAGGGCGTGGGCATGGTCGAACTTCAGGCTTCCATCGAACGCGTGATGGCCGGCCCCGAGCGTAAAAGCAGGCTCATTTCGGACCGGGAAAAAAGGATCGTCGCCTATCACGAATCGGGCCACACACTGCTGGCACTTTTGGTCCCGGGCGCGGACCCGCTTCATAAAGTTTCCATCATCCCCCGCGGTGTCGCGGCGCTGGGTTACACGATGCAGGTGCCGATGGAAGACCGCTACCTCACTTCGAAGCCTGAGCTTTTGGGACGGCTTGTCGTTTTGATGGGCGGCCGTGCCTCGGAAGAGCTCACTTTCGGCGAGATCACGACCGGCGCCCACAACGACATCGAAGTGGCCACCAGCATCGCCCGCAGGATGGTCTGTGAGTTCGGCATGAGCGAGAAGATGGGTAATCTGACGCTCGGGCGGCGGGATCATCAGATGTTTCTTGGAAGAGACCTGGGCGAAGAGCGAAATTACAGTGAAGAAACGGCCCGTCAGATCGACGGCGAGATCAAAATGATCATCGACGAGGCGTACCAGAAGGCGAAGGCCGAGCTTACGCGCCACATGGACCAGCTGAAATCGCTGGCGACGACTCTTTTGGAGAAAGAAGTGCTGGACGCGGAAGAGGTACGGAAAATTGTCGGGATCTCTGCGCCCGCGATTTGATCTGCGCCTCGGCGACAGCAAGCTCTGCCTCGGTCCCGAGACTAAGCTCATGGGAATTTTGAATGTGACGCCGGATTCCTTCAGTGACGGGGGTTGTTTCGTGACTCCGGCCCTCGCGGAGCGGCGAGCGCTTAAAATGGAAGCGGAAGGCGCCCACCTTATCGACATCGGCGGCGAATCCTCCCGCCCCGGCTCAAGGCCCATCTCCGCGCGCGAAGAGATCCGGCGTATCCGGCCTGTTTTCAAGCGCCTCTCCAAAAAAATCAAAGTCCCTCTGTCGGTCGATACTTATAAGTATGACGTCGCGTCCGCAGCCCTTGATGAAGGCGCGGTCCTCGTGAATGACATCCATGCTCTGGGCGCAGACAAGCGATTGGGTAAGCTGATCGCGCGGCAGAAAGCCGGCGTGGCGCTCATGCACCTGCGGGGGACCCCGCGCACCATGCAGAAGGATCCTTCCTACGAAAACGTTTTAAAAGAAGTGAGAGATCATTTGAAGCGGGCCGTTGAAAAAGCGCTTGAAGCAGGGATCGAGCTCTCGCGGATCCTCATCGATCCCGGTTTTGGGTTCGGCAAGACTCCGGGCCAGAACGCGGAGATGCTTTTTAACCTTCAGTTTTTTCAGAAGCTCAAAATGCCCATTTTGGTAGGGCTGTCGAGAAAATCATTCATCGGTTTTTTTTCCGGCGTCAACGATCCGTCCGACCGGCTCTACGGTTCGATCGCGGCCGCCGTGGCGGCCATGGACCGCGGCGCGCATATTTTGAGGGTCCACGACGTCCTGGCGCACCGTCAGGCGACTCTCGTGGCCGATCAAGGGGTTCTTCATGGTTAACTACCTGCTCCAACACGCTTTTTTGGTGAAGCCGACCATCGAGATATCGCTTTTTTGGTTCGCGTACTATCTGCTTTTCGTATACATCAAGGACAGCGGGATGGCGCAGGCGCTGAAAAGTCTCGTGTTTCTGGTGGTGCTCTTTTTTGTGGCGCAGGTCTTCGAGTTCTGGAGCATCCGCTGGGTCCTGTCGCATTTTTTCCAGATCTCGATCCTGGGTTTTTTGATCATCTTCCAGCCGGAGCTCCGCCGGGGTCTCACAAAGATCGGACAGAGCCCGCTTTTTAAATTATTCGTGAAGGAAGAAAGGATCATTGATGAGATGGTCGCGGCCGTGGTGTCCATGTCCAAGAACCGGGTGGGCGCCCTTATCGCAATAGAAAAAGAGATCAGTCTTAAGCAATACATCGAGACCGGCATCACGATCGACGGGGTCGTCACGACCGAGCTTCTCATGACGATCTTCATGCCGAACACCCCTTTCCACGATGGCGCGGCGGTGATCCAGGGAGGACGTGTGATCGCGGTGGGATGTCTTTTCCCGCTCTCCCAGAGCCAGAAGCTCTCCAAAACGCTGGGAACGCGCCACCGCGCGGGTCTGGGACTTTCGGAAGAGACCGACGCGCTCGTGATCGTCGTTTCGGAAGAAACAGGGATCATCTCGCTGATGGACCAGGGAAAAGTGACGCGGGATATCGACGAGGAAAAACTGCGCCATCACTTGATGGAACTTTATCAGCCCGAAAAAATGCGGCTTAAGAACCACAAAAAGAGCCCGGCTTAAAAGAGGCGGTCAATGAAGCTGTTAAAAGGAACACTGATCCTCAAGATCGCCGCGCTGATCTGCGCGGTGGTGACCTATTTTTATATTGGCAACGAGCTTTCTCATCAGGCTGAATCGCGCGGAACGGACCCTTCTTACAAACTCATCAAGCTGACGGCCAAGAGTTTGCCGCTCAAAGTGCGCTTCGCGGCGGACCCGCCGGCGGGCTATCAACTTCTCATCAATGACGTGAAAACCGTGCCCGCAGAGGTCACGGTGATCGGTCCGGAGGCCCTGCTCGACGAGGCTTTCAACGCCGAGACGGCGCTCATTGACCTAAGCGAAAATACGACGACGGTCACCAAGAGGATCCCGCTTGAGAGCGTGGCGGGCATCCATCTGACAGGTGAACTGCAACTTGTCGATGTGACCGTGCCCATCCAAAAAATAGACATAAAAGAAAAACAAGCCTAAAAGCCTCATGTTCAAGCTCGGTGTCAATATCGATCACGTGGCGACGCTTCGCCAAGCGCGGGGCGGTTTTCCTCCGGACCCCGTTTGGGCAGCCAAGGTGTGCGAAAAAGCGAACGCGCACTCGATCGTGATGCATTTACGGGAAGACCGCCGTCACATCCAGGACGCGGATCTCTTTAAAGTCCAAAAAGCGGTCTCTTTGAAGCTCAATCTTGAGATGTCCATCGCTCCTCAGATCGTGAAGATCGCTCAGAAGCTCGGGCCTGATCAGGCGACGCTCGTGCCGGAGAAGAGAATGGAGCGTACCACCGAAGGCGGTCTCGACCTTTTTAAAAAAAATTCTCAACTTAAGCGCGTCATCGAAGCTCTCAAGAAAAAGGAGATCCTGGTGAGCCTTTTCATCGATCCGGATCTAAAACAGCTCGAGGAAGCCAAACGCCTCGGAGCCGACGCGGTGGAATTTCACACCGGCGATTACGCCAACCAGGCCAAGACCCGCGGCGCCGACAGGGAATTTCATCGACTCAAACTCGCGGTCCAGGCAGCAAATCACATGAAGATCACGGCCCACGCGGGGCACGGGCTCGATTATCAGAACGTGGTTCGTCTTAAATCTATCAAGGGACTCGAGGAGCTCAACATCGGTTTTTCGATCGTGACGCGAGCGCTCGAGACAGGACTCGAGGCCGCGGTCAGAGAAATGCAGGAACTTATCTCATGACCAGAACGGCTCTCGGGATCGACATTGTGGAGATCAAGCGCCTTGAAAAGATCAGTAAGCGCTGGGGCAAAGGCTTCATGGAAAAGGTCTACACCGACAAAGAGCTTGCGTACGCCAATTCAAGACGCTTTCCTTACCAGCATCTGGCAGCGCGCTTCGCCGCCAAAGAGGCGATCTTTAAGGCGCTCGGGGAAGTGGAGACGGACTTCGTCGGCTGGAAAAATATCGAGATCCTGAACGACGCCTACGGCAAGCCCGTGGTCCACTGGCACAACGAAGCAGAGACAAGCCGACGGAAACGCAACTTAAAAGGGGCGGTCGTGAGCCTCTCTCACACCGAAAACTACGCCGTGGCGAGCGCGATGCTCGTCTTCAATGATAAAAAAGCTCCCCGGAAAATTTCCGCTTCTTCCAAGAAATAAGACCGCCGATAAAAGCCGTTTCGGGCACGTCCTGGTGCTCGCGGGGTCACCCGGCATGACGGGCGCGGCGGTGTTGGCCGCGCGCGCAGCGATCCGTTCCGGCGCCGGACTTGTGACGCTTGGCATTCCTAAAAGTCTTGAGCCGCGGGTGGCGAAGAATCTTCTGGAGGTGATGCAGCTCGGTCTGCCGGAGACAAAAGAGGCCACGTTGAGCCTTGCGGCCTTCGATAAGATCAAAGAGTTCATCAAAAAAAGGCGGATCAATTGTCTGGCGATCGGCCCCGGGCTTTCCCGGCAGAAAGAGACGGCGCGGCTCGTCCGAAAGCTCGTCAGCCGGATCGAGATCCCCATGGTCCTCGACGCGGACGGGCTGAATGCTTTCGAGGGCCAAAGAACCGAGCTTAAAAAGCACGCGGGGGAGCTTGTTTTGACGCCTCACACGGGCGAATTCGAACGGCTTTTCGGCCAAAAGCCTCCTGAAGGGACACGTGCCCGCACCGCGCTTGCAAAAAAACTATCGAAGTTCTATGATGTGGTGCTCATCTTAAAAGGAGCTCCTGCGCTTGTGGTTTGGGGCACAAAAGCCGTGTCCAATCCGACCGGAAATCCGGGTTTGGCCAAAGGCGGAGCGGGGGATGTGCTGACGGGCGTGATCGCATCGTTCATTGCCCAGGGACTTAAACCTTTCGAAGCGGCTGGTTGGGCGGCTTATTTCCATGGCCGCGCCGCGGATCTGGCCGTGAAAGACAAAAGCCAGATCGGTTTACTGGCCGGTGACGTGATAGAATTTTTACCAAAAGCCTTTTTGCTGGAGTAGCTCAGCTGGCAGAGCAGCGGTTTTGTAAACCGCAGGTCGTCGGTTCAATCCCGACCTCCAGCTCGCATTGAAGTAAAATTTTGGGCAGGTACCTAAGTGGCCAACAGGGGCAGACTGTAAATCTGCTGGCTTTGCCTTCGGGGGTTCGAATCCCTCCCTGCCCACCATTTTCCCTATGATAAAAAAAATCGCGATTTTTTTGTTTCTCTTTCCGTCGGTCTTTTCATCCTTTTCCTGGGCGTCGATCGAGTTGATCGGAGTGGGAAATGTTTCGGGAGAGACCAAGGATAAGTCCGGCTTGACGGACTTGCTTCAAGATGGGACGCCGCAGGATCGGTTGGGAGCGTTTGGATCGGGGATCGCTTATACGGGACGCGGGAAACGGTACGTGTGCGTTGCCGACCGGGGGCCGGCGGATGGAAAGACGGGGTACCGGAGCCGTTTCCATGAGTTCGATATTTCCGTTAAGGAGGGCGGGGTCGACGCCTCACTGATCCGCACTCAGCTTTTAAGCGACGAGACGGGAGCTGCCTATACCGGGCGCTCTTCTTTTTTTAATTACTCCAAACCTCGCAAGCATCTGCGTCTTGATCCGGAAGGGGTCCGGGTGGGGTACGCGGACACCATCGTGATCTCAGATGAATACGGTCCGACTCTTTGCGAGTTTGACCGGAAAACCGGCCGCAGGATCCATGCCTGGAATGTGCCGGACAAATTTTTGGTCGAAAAGCCCGCCGCCTCTGCCGAAGAAGAATTGCCTCCGCACAATCAGTCAGGCCGCCAGCCGAACCGGGGTCTTGAAGGTCTTGCCATCACACCCAATGGGCTCAAACTTTTCGCGATCCTCCAGAGCCCTCTCATTCAGGATCACGCGCTCGACGGTCAGCATAAGCGGATCGGGCTTGATGTCCGGATCACGGAGCTGTCCCTGACAAATGGAAACGCGTGGGAATTTCTTTACCAGCTGGAGAGTCCGGACAACGGCGTGAGCGAGATGCTGGCCGTCAATGACCATGAGTTTCTGGTCCTTGAACGTGACGGCAAGTCCGGAAGTGCGGCGGTATTCAAGAAAATTTTTAAGATCGACGTTGCGAAAGCCACCGATATTTCGAAGATCGACACCCTTCCCGAAACGGGGATTCCGGACGGGGTGATCGCGGCGGATAAGCATCTCTTCATAGACTTGCTCGAACCGGCCTACGGCTTGACGGGAAGCGATTTTCCCGAGAAGGTCGAAGGTCTGGCTTTCGGCCCGGATCTTAAGGACGGCCGGCATCTATTGCTCGTGACGACAGACAACGATTTCAGATCCGATAGATCCACAAGGATCTATGCTTTCGCGATCGATCGGAAAGAACTGCCGGGATTCCGGCCTCAGGAATTTCGACACCAGAAGATGCTTGTTTTCATCCTCCTGGGTTTATTGGCGCTTTTGTGGGGGTTTTTATTAAGATGGGGTAAAATAAAGAAGATGCCTTCGCCCGGCATCGCGTTCGGTAAATGGTAAACTTGCCTATTTAAAAGGACTGTCATGAAAAAAAATTCAAGATCCAAGAATAAAATAACAGCGACTCCGCGGATCGATCCGTATTTGGAGGGGTTGATGGGGAGGTTGTTGGAGCGGTTCGTTGGGTTGGAGAAGAAGATGGACGCTGTACTTGCCCAAACCGCGGCCAAAGGATCCGGGAGCGGGGAATCCAAGCCTCCCCAGCGCCAAGAAAGAACGCTGTACGAAGCGGTCTGCGCGGATTGCCACAAGATCTGCGAGGTGCCCTTCAGACCCTCGGAAGCCCGGCCGGTTTATTGTAAGGAGTGCTTCGCTAAGCGTAAGTCAGGAAGTTCAAGCCATGGCATGCCTGTCCTGACTCCGGTCGTGTTGTCTCCTAAGCCGGTAAGCAAACTAGGGGCGCCGTCGATGCCCGCCCCACCTCCGTCCAAGACGCCCAAAAAAGCAAGTAAGAGCAAACCGAGCAAGAAGACGAAGAAGTCGAAGTAACCGGACTTGATCTCCATCGCGGAAAAAAACTTACGAGATATTCTCTCGATCGCGATCGGTTATTCAAACGCGCAAAAGGCAGTCGTTGTTTTTGATACGCGGTGCGAGCTCGCGGTCAGGCTGACAGAGACTTACCGGCGGTGTCTTTCGAAGGCGAAGTTCATCGATTTTGGCGCAGTACCCCCGCAGGAAATTCTCACGGCCTTGCAGGCGCTGGCACCCTCCGATCTGGTCGTCCTCATCCAATCCACGAACTTCCGTCTCGAGGCTTTTCGCCTGAGGGTGGAGCTTTTTAATCGATCGATCAAAGTTATCGAGCACGTGCATCTTGCGGGGATGCGAGGCTTGGAAGCGGAAATCTACATCAATTCGCTCGCTTATGATCCGGAGTACTACCGAGGCGTGGGGCGCGCGCTTAAGGAGCGCATTGATCGGGCCACGGTTGGGGTGATCGACAGCGGGGAGCGCCTCGTGTTCTCGTCCGGATTTGAATCGGCGAAGCTGAATGTCGGGGACTATCGAGGGATGAAGAACGTCGGCGGACAGTTTCCCATCGGCGAGGTTTTTACGGAGGCGCGAGATCTGGAGTCTGTGAACGGGCGTGTACGAATTTTCGCGTTTGGGGATACTTCGTTCACTGTCAATCGACCGGAAAAGCCCATCACGCTGACGGTGAGTAAAGGTAGAGTCACGGAGGCGCTTGATTCCACGCCGGAGTTCGACCCAGTCCTCGCCAATATTCGCGCTGATGAAGGGGAAGTGTGGGTGCGTGAACTGGGCTTTGGCATGAATCGTGCCCTGACGCGGGAGCACCTTGTGAGCGATGTGGGCACTTACGAGCGTATGTGCGGCATCCACCTGTCGCTCGGCGCCAAACACGCGATATACAAAAAGCCCAATTTCACACGCAGTCAGGCCAGACATCATGTGGACGTTTTCGCCGTGACGGAATCGGTCATGCTGGATGAGGTGGTGATGTACAAAAACGGAGCTTGGGTGGCGCGTGTTGTATAATGACCCAATGAAACGGATCGTCTTCATAGCATTGATCGCTTTCGCTCTACTCATCCCGCACCAGGAGGTCTCAAGCATGCCGTCCCAAAACGTTCACTCTTTCACGATGAAGACCATTGACGGCAAGGACCAGCCGCTTTCGGAGTACAAAGGCAAAACTTTATTGATCGTCAACGTCGCGTCCAAGTGCGGATTTACTCCGCAGTACAAAGGTTTGGAGGAGCTTTACGCTAAATACAAAGACCGGGGACTTATCGTGTTGGGATTTCCCGCAAATAACTTTATGGGACAAGAGCCCGGGACGGACGAGGAGATCAAGCAATTCTGCTCGCTGAAGTACAACGTCTCTTTTCCGATGTTCTCCAAGATCAGCGTTAAGGGGAAGGACATTGATCCGCTTTACCAGTATCTTACGACTCAAGCCGGTTTTGACGGCGACATCGCCTGGAACTTTAATAAATTCCTTGTTAACAAAGACGGCCAAGTCGTCGCGCGGTTTGGCTCTCGCAACGAACCGATGTCCAAAGAGCTTACTGAGAAGATCGAAGAGTTTATTCGTTGAAACCGATCATCCCTGAAGCCATAGAAAAATACGCCGAAGCGCATACCACTCCTGAGAAGGATCTGCACAAGGCGCTGGTGAAGGCTACTTATGAGAAGACTGAGATCCCGCAAATGCAGGTCGGGCATCTGGAAGGAGCCTTCCTCAAGCTTTTGGTGGAGGCGATAGGAGCCAAGCGGATCCTTGAGATAGGGACGTTTACCGGTTACAGCGCGCTTCGCATGGCGGAGGGGATGCCGCAGGGCGGGCAGCTCATCACCTGCGATATCGATAAAGAAACCACGGCGATCGCGCGGGAGTTCTGGAAGCAGAGCCACCACGGTAAAAAGATCCGGCTCGAGATCGGCCCCGCGCTACAGACTCTGAAAAAAATGAAGGGGCTCTTCGACCTCGTCTTTATTGACGCTGATAAGGAAAACTATTTCAACTACTGGAATGCCATCCTGCCCAAAGTGCGGCAAGGCGGGATCATCCTCGTGGACAATGTCCTCTGGGGCGGTCACGTGCTGGACCCCAAAGACCCCAGCGACCTGGCCATCGCAAAATTCAACGAAGCGGCCTTGAACGACAAGCGCGTCAACCTCGTCATGCTCACCCTCCGCGACGGCCTCACCCTGGCTGTCAAAAAATAGAAGACTTACTTAAATAGGAATTATGTCCTCAGAATTTGCTACAATCTACGCCTATGAACAGCCCTCAGCCGCTTGATGCGCTCATGAATAAGCTCAATATTTCCAACGCCGACCTCGTCAAGGCTTCTACCGAACAGCTCAGCTTCAAGATGGTCAATAAAGGCCGTACGGGAAATCGGCGACTTTCGCCGAAAGTGCAGGATAAGATCCTGACGGCGCTGTTGACGCTCAAACCGGAGCTTAAGCTTCGGCGGCGGGATCTTTTTTGTTATGAGATAGATGAGACTGTGGCCGAACGCATCAAGGAGGCTCTGGGGCGGATCGGTAGGAAAGAGATCAAGTACCCTCAGTTCGTGGATCATCTCGCGGAAGCGGGGATCACAGGCTACAAGGTCGAAGTAGCGGTCAACCGCGTCGTGTTTTACGGTACCGCGGGTGCCGCGCACATTGAACAGGGTGCGCCGATCAGTCAGGATCCGGTCGGATTCTATGACGAGAATAAACTCCGTGCGACCATCGTCGACGCGCAGAAGGAGCTGATCGACCATCCGACGTTTCTAAAGAGGATCTACGAGGCGGGCATCGTGTCTTACGAGACCAATATCCGCAAGCGCCGCATCGATTACACCCGAGCCAACGGACACTCCTACAGAGAAAAGATCGTCATCCTCGGCGCCTCCGGCGAACCGGAGACTCCCAAACCAGCGCCCAAGCAGGGTAAACAGGAATCGGTGAAAGACAAACTCAAAAAAAAAGGCAAAGTGCGCCGCTTCACAAAGTCCGGCAAGCCCGGCAAACTCGCCAAAAAACACCGTCTCAAGAAGTACAGGAAGATCTATAAGCGTTGAAAAAAGCCAATCTCTTTGGCTGACGAAATTTGTTATAATGAGACCCATGCGAAAAAGTTTTGCCGTTAAATTTCTTGCGGTTTTTATAGTCTGTGTTTTATTCATATCCTGCTTTGGGCTTTTGGGTGATGACAATGAGAACGGCCCGGAGCTCTTGGGGGTGCCCGAGGGACCTCTTTTTGGCAGTGGATTGATGATTCCGGATCCTTTTGGTACCGGCAATTTTATATTCAGACGCGCGGAACCTTGGGTTGCGCCGATGTTCGCGGTTTTTGAACTGGAGCGATACGAAAAATCCCCGCCATTTTTTCTCTCTCATTTTGTTTAACAATTTGATTTTCACAACACATAACCTTTTAGAGAGGACTTATAAAAATGTTCAAACGGATCATGATGGCGTTCTTCGCTTTGGCGTTCATGGGCTCGCTTTGCTATGCTGAAACGGTTCCTGCGACTCCCGTCGCTGAATCGAAACCCAAAGTGGCGAAGAAGAAAGCGGTTGTTGCCGTAAAGAAGAAAAAAGAAGAGAAGAAGGAAGAGAAAAAAGCAGAGAAAAAAGAAGAGAAAAAAGAAGAGAAGAAGTAACTTGGTCCGGATTCGGGGGCGCGGCGCGGTCCGCGCTCCCGAATTCCGTTACGATCGGTATATTTTGGGCTGTGTTGGATGCGAGCCATTCCACCAATGATCTATGGGACTGCCTGGAAGGAAGAGACCACTGCCAGGTTGGTCGAGCAAGCCGTCACGGCGGGCTTTCGCGCCATCGACACAGCCAATCAGAAAAAGCATTACCGCGAGGATTATGTCGGCGACGCACTTTTGGCTCTGAAGGCCAAGGGTATCTCCCGGGAAGCTCTTTTTCTGCAGAGTAAGTTCACCTACAAAGAAGGGCAGGACCACCGGCTGCCCTATGACCCCAAAGCCGATTTTACGACCCAAGTCAAAAGTTCCTTCGAAAATACTCTTAAAAATCTTCACACCGATCATCTGGACTCCTATCTTTTGCATGGGCCGCGCTCGGGACGCGGCTTGATCGAATCGGACTGGGAAGTGTGGACCGCGATGGAAGAACTTCAGAAGTCCGGGAAAACAAAATTCATCGGGGTTAGTAACGTAGGTCTTCATCATTTGGCAGAGCTTTGGCAAAAAGCCAAAGCGAAACCCCAGATCGTACAGAATCGCTGTTTCGCGGTGCATGGCTGGGACGAGGACGTAAGAGGGTTCTGTCTTTCGAAGGGGATCATTTACGAGGGATTTTCTTTGCTCACGGCGAATCCTCAGGTTGTCAGCGATCCCGGTGTGGCAGAGATCGCCCGCCGTCTGAAAGCCACTCCGCAGCAGGTGATCTTCAGCTTTGTCAGGCAGATCGGCATCCTGCCTCTCACCGGCACCACGGACCCAAAGCACATGAAAGACGATCTTGAAGCCGGGTCGATGCAGTTGTCTGAAGCGGATGTCGATGCGATAGGAGCAATTTGAAAAGATTTCTACGCACTGCCGCGCTTTTTCTTCTGATCGCTGCCGGGACCTACGTTTACCGGGCGGGTGATCTTTATTTTCACCAGGAAAAGTATATCTATCATCCCCAAAAAGCCTGGACGGCGACTCCGGAGTCGGAAGGGTTGGCGTTTGAAGAGGCGGCGTTTCGGTCATCCGACGGCGTCAAACTCTCCGCCTGGTACATTCCCGCCTCCGATCCCAAAGGCACGATCCTTTTTCTGCACGGCAATAAACAAAATATTTCTCTCGATCTGGACGCTCTGAAAATGTTTCATGGACTCGGGTACCACATCCTCACTTTGGATTACCGCGGATACGGTAAGAGCGAAGGCAGTCCCAGCGAAGAGGGAATGTACCGCGACGCTCAAGCGGCTTGGGATTGGCTCGTGCGCGTAAAACAGGAATCTCCGGAGCGGCTCGTGATCAGCGGCCGGTCGCTCGGCGCGGCGGTGGCGGCGGACCTTGCATCGAAGAATGAACCTAGAGCGCTGATCCTCGAAGCCGCGTTCACTTCACTCCCGGAAGCCGCGCAGGATCTCTATCCGTATTTTCCGGCGAAGGTTTTTTCAAAGTATCGTTACGACACTTTCAGTAAATTGCCGCGCATCCACTGCCCGGTTCTTATTGTCCACAGCCGCGAAGATGAGCTCATTCCGTTCCGTCACGCCGAACGGTTGTATGCGGCGCTCCCCGGCAAAAAAGACTTTGTCGAACTCGGCGGTCCCCACAAAGGCGGGTTCAAGCCCACGCTTGGGAAATATCACGACGGTATCCGGCGTTTTTTGGACACCTTAGTTTAAAATGTGTTGTAGAATGAGTTCCGAACCGGAGGGTGTCGTTGAAACAAAGAATTAAAAGTTTGTTGTTCAGCTTCCGCACCAAGGTCACGACCGTGGCCATCCTGGCGCTTCTTTTTGTCGCGACGTTGAGTAACTTCTTCATCACCAAGTTCAGCATCGACGGTCAGTTTCAGCAAATGAGGCATCAGATGATGCTTGTCGCTCAGATGGCCTCTCTCATGGTGGACGGTGACGCGCTGATGCGGGTGCCGTTGAACCACGACGAGGGGACCCGTAGCCCCGAATACCGGTCGATCCTTGCGCAGTTCTATAGGATCAAAGCGCTTGATCCAACCATCAAATATCTCTACACCCTTCGCAAAACAGACAAAGCTGATGTTTGGCAGTTCGCGGTCGATGCGGATCCTGTATTGTCTGCCGAGATGAAGCAAAGAGTCAGAAAAGATTTTACGGCCTATCCGGGCGACCCGTATTTTGTCGGGCGCTTTCCTGAGATCACCGCCGCGCTTCATGGGCCTACCGCCGATCCGAAAATAACGTCGGATGAATGGGGCGTAAAACTTTCAAGTTACGCTCCCGTTCACGACTCTTCGGGTGCGGCGGTTGCCGTGATCGGTGTGGACATGGACGCTCGGGACGTTTACTCCGCCCAGCAGAATATCCGCCGCGCGGCGCTGGCGGTGCTTTTGGCTGGCATCATGCTTTCACTGGCGCTGGGTGTGCTCTTGGGCGGTCGGATGACGCGACGGATCAAGATCCTCATGGAAGGCACGCGAAAACTTTCCGCCGGTGATCTCGAGTACCGAGTGCAAGTCAGAGGCCATGACGAGATCACGGAGCTTTCGGCTTCTTTTAACCAAATGGCCGCTTCTTTGTCGGAATCACGCAAGAAACTCGCGGATTATTTTTTCCGGATGGTGCAGTCCTTGGTGCGCATGCTCGAAGCTAAAGACAAATACACTCAAGGGCACTCGGAGAGAGTGGGAGTCTACGCGCACAGGACCGCGCTTAAAATGGGATATCCCAAAGAGCAGGCAGACCTTCTGAAACTGGCCGGCGAATTGCATGACATCGGTAAACTCGCCGTGCATGAGCAGATCCTGACCAAGAGCACCAAACTCACCGAGGAAGAGTGGGAGCTCATCCGCCAGCATCCCATCATCGGCGCGGAAGCGCTGAAGCCGGTCTGTTTTGACGAGATCATTATGTCGGCCGTTTATTCGCACCACGAGCGCTACGACGGCGGAGGGTACCCGCAGAAGATCAAAGGGGAGCAGATCAGCATCTTCGCCCAGATCATCTCGGTGGTGGACGCCTATGACGCCATGACCACAGACCGGCCCTACCGCAAAGCTCTCGACAAGCAAGTGGCCATCGACGAGATGAAGACGCATTCCGGCACGCAGTTCAACCCGATCGTGGTCGAGGCATTCATCCGCATTCTGGAAGAAAAATAGCCCATGGGCTCATTTTTCGGCCAATCGTTCACCTGGCTTTTTATCACGCTCCTTCTTCTGGGCGCCTGCACCTACCTGCCTCTTTGGATCAAGAACGACCGGCTCCGCAACTGGGTCATGCGCTGGGTGCTTGTCCCGGTGAGTCTGGCCATCGTTCTTTACGTCTATCCCGTCGGCATCGAAGTTTTCCGCAGGCTCGCTTTAAGCTTGCGATGAAAAAAGATAGCTGTTGTCACGACCATCCCCCGGCGCCGGTCTCTAAGACTTCGCCGCCGCAGGGAAAGGGGGTCATTTACACGTGCCCCATGCATCCGGAGGTAGAACAGAGAGGGCCGGGGAGCTGCCCAAAATGCGGGATGGCGCTCGAACCCAAGAACGCTTCCATTTCGCCTGAAAATACCGAATATTTCTACATGGCCCGCCGCTTCTGGGTCTGTCTTTTTTTATCGGCGCCGCTTATTTTCCTGACGATGACGCACATTTTCATTCCGCAACTCAATTGGATCGAGCTGATTCTTGCGACACCCATCGTGCTCTGGGGCGGTTGGCCTTTTTTCAGGCGCGGCGTGGAGTCTGTGGCGCGCCGTAGCCTCAACATGTTCACGCTCATCGCGCTGGGCGTCGGAGTGGCGTACCTCTATAGCGCCGTTGCGACCCTTTGGCCAGGAATATTTCCTCAGGCTTTCAAAGGCCATGAAGGCGAGATCCCTGTGTACTTTGAAGCGGCGGCCGTCATTACGGTCCTCGTGCTTCTTGGGCAAGTACTTGAACTCCGGGCGCGCACGCGTACCGGCGAGGCGATCAAAGCGCTGCTAGGTCTGACTCCCAAGACCGCCAGGCTCATCGCTTCCGACGGATCTGAAAAAGATATTCCTCTGGAGAACGTGAAACCGGGTGACCGGTTGCGTGTGCGGCCCGGAGAGAAGATCCCGACCGATGGCGTGGTAACCGAAGGCTCAAGTGCCGTGGATGAGTCCATGGTGACCGGAGAATCCATACCCGTCGAAAAGACCGCTCGCTCAAAAGTGATCGGCGGAACGGTGAATGGCACAGGCAGCCTTCTGATGCGGGCCGAGCGGGTCGGAAGTGAGACGCTTCTTTCTCAGATCGTTCATATGGTGAGCGAAGCCCAAAGAAGCCGCGCGCCTATCCAGCGCTTAGCCGATCAGGTATCGGGGTACTTTGTTCCTATCGTTGTGTTGACCGCGGCCGCTACATTCGTTATTTGGAGTCTCGTTGGGCCCGAACCGAGGATGGCCTATGCGCTCGTAAACGCGGTGGCCGTTCTCATCATCGCCTGTCCCTGCGCTCTGGGGTTGGCGACGCCCATGTCCATCATGGTCGGCGTCGGCCGAGGCGCGGGCGCGGGCATCCTGATCAAGAACGCGGAAGCGCTTGAGATCTTTCATAAGGTCGACACGCTTATTTTCGATAAGACCGGCACGCTTACGGAAGGCAAGCCCAGACTTGTCTCGGTGATCCCCGCGCCGGACGCAGACGAAAAAGAGTTTTTGATGCTTGCCGGAAGTCTTGAGCGGGCGAGCGAGCATCCTTTGGCGCAGGCCATCGTAAGCGGAGCTGAATCAAGAGGCGCGAAGCTTTCCGAAGCAAAAGAATTCAAATCAGTGACCGGCAAAGGCGTGCAGGGAGAATTGGACGGACGCTCCGTGGTTTTGGGAAATCAGAGGTGGATGGAGGAGCTGGGAGTGCCGACGGAAGATCTTGCGACCAAGGCGGATGCGCTTCGAAAGGAAGGCCAGACGGTGATGTTCCTGGCCCGCGAGGGTAAAACGCTTGGGATCCTCGGAGTCGCTGACGAGATCAAGGTGTCAACGCCTGAAGCGATCGACCTGCTTCACAAAGAGGGTCTGAAACTCATCATGGTGACCGGCGATAACCGGGTCACGGCCGACGCGGTCGCCAGAAAGCTTCGTATCGATGAAGTCCGGGCGGGGGTCCTGCCGGAGCAAAAAGGAGAGATCGTCAAGGAACTGCGAGCCAAAGGCCGGCGTGTGGCGATGGCGGGTGACGGCATCAATGACGCGCCCGCTTTGGCTTCAGCCGATGTGGGGATCGCGATGGGAACGGGTACGGATGTGGCGATGCAAAGCGCCGGAGTTACCTTGGTCAAAGGTGATCTGCGAGGCATCGCCAAAGCCCGGCGATTGAGCCGGCTCACGATGCGGAATATCCGGCAAAACCTTTTTTTTGCTTTTATCTACAATATCTTGGGAATTCCGGTCGCCGCCGGGGTCCTTTATCCTTTCTTCGGGATCCTCCTGAGTCCCATCATTGCCAGCGCGGCGATGAGTCTTAGTTCAGTCTCGGTCGTCGGCAATGCACTCAGACTGCGGAGGATCTCTTTATGAAGCTGACCCAGCTTAACGAGCTGATCGAGGACGGCAAAGTCCAAAAAGGTCGGTGGGAACTCACACCCGATCACGAACTTCGCTACCGCTCCAAAGATCGGGACGAGGAAATGAAGTTCAGAGGCTCTCTGATCGCCGCGAAGCCCGAAGCGCTCGTTGTTTCCTTCACCGAAGAGAGGTCGGACCAGAAAATGGTGACACGTTTGATCGAGCTGAGCGGGACTTGGAGGACGAACTCAAAGAACCAACTCTTATTTGAAGTAGATAAAGGAAGCGGGCGAAAGGACACTCTGACGTTCAAGGCCGGCTGGCAGATGGGGGAGGACCATCAACTTGTCTATTCTTACGAAGAAACGGATTTAAAAACGAAACAAAAGATCGTCCGGCAGCTTGCTTTTCAGGGTCGATGGGACCTTACTGAGAAGAGCGGCCTCACGTATTCGCTTGGAGCGGATACGGAGTCGGCATTTAAATTTCGCGGAGCGTTCCAGACAAAAAGCATTCTCGCCAAAAAAGGCGAGATCCGCTACCAAGCCGGCATCGAGGTGAACGGCCGCCGCAAGATCCGGGAGATCCTCTTCTTCGGCAAGTGGAAGGTCTCGCGCGACCTCGGCCTGTCTTTCGAGATCGAGAACAAAAAAAGTCAAAAGAACACTCTGAATTTCGGCGGCACCTACAGCCTGGGCCCCTCCAAGCAGATCAGCGTCGGTCTGAGAACACAAAAAGGAGATCCCCTCGGCCTTGAGCTCATTTTCACCCGTGATTTCAGCTCAGATGCCCAGACCTTTCTCCGGATGCAAAAGACTCTGGAAGGATCCCGTTTTGAGGCCGGGGTGAGAGCCAAGTTCTAAGGGCGCAATTGAGTTTGGGTAAGAGTTTTGTTAAGATACGTCCCATCGGTATTTTAGCGGGTGTAGTTCAATGGTAGAATTCGAGTTTTCCAAACTCGCTACACGGGTTCGATTCCCGTCACCCGCTCCAATTTTTATTTATGAATAATCTAAAAAATCAAACAGGCATTTTCCTTCATCGCTTAGGAGTTTCGGCGAATTTTGTCACGGCGCTGGGACTTTTGTCTGCGGCCGGCTCAGCGGTGCTTGTTTTCAACTGCCGTTTTCTTTGGGCAGGAGCGTTGTTGGCTGTCTCCGGCCTTCTTGATCTTCTGGATGGCGCCGTCGCACGAGCCTCCGGAAACACCGAGAAATTCGGCGGTATTCTCGATTCTTCGCTGGATCGCTACGGCGACGGGGTGGTGTTGGGGACTCTGGTCATTTATTTCGGGATGCGCAGTCAGGTGCTTTACGCCGCGCTGGCGCTGAGCGCGCTTTTGGGGTCTTTCACGATCAGCTACGTACGCGCGCGGGCGGAGTGTGAATTGGATTCCTGCAGGATCGGATTTTGGGAGCGGGGAGAGCGGATCTCGTATCTGACGCTGGGGCTTCTGTTCAACAATGTCCAGGTGGCTCTTTGGGTGCTGGGGATTTTTACCCATGTTACCGTTTTCCAAAGGTTGATCCTGTCCAAGCGTCTTTTGTCTGAGAAGACAGTGACCGGAGCGGATCTTTCGCTCAACCGGAGCAGTATTTCCTATCTGGCGCAGGCGGCTTTCTGGATTTTCTTTCTTGTTTTCAGCCGATTTAAATTTCCTTTAATTTTTAGCTAAAAAAAACTTGACACCTTTTGTAAAAACATTATACTTAGTGGTTTGCAAAATCGGTTGGCCTTAAGGTCGCGCGGACGCCGCGACAAGCTCGATTCTCGTGCTGCGGTAGCTCAGCTGGTAGAGCACGTGCATGGTAAGCACGAGGTCCTCGGTTCAATCCCGAGCCGCAGCTCCATCATTGGCAGATTAATATAAGGAAGACACCTAATGTCCAAAGAAAAATTCGAACGCACCAAGCCCCATGTCAATATCGGCACCATCGGCCACGTCGATCACGGAAAGACCACCTTGACCGCGGCCATCACGAGTGTGCTAGCCGGTAAAGGTTTGGCCGAAGCCAGAGCCTTCGACACTATTGATAACGCCCCCGAGGAAAGAGAACGCGGCATCACCATCGCCGTCTCCCACGTGGAATACCAGACCGAGAAGCGCCACTACGCCCACGTCGACTGCCCGGGCCACGCCGACTACATCAAGAACATGATCACCGGTGCCGCCCAGATGGACGGAGCCATTCTTGTCGTCTCCGCCGCCGACGGCCCCATGCCCCAAACAAGGGAACACATCCTTTTAGCCAGACAAGTCGGCGTCCCCGCGGTCGTCGTCTTCCTCAATAAGTGCGACACTGTCGACGACAAAGAGCTCTTGGACCTGGTCGAAGTCGAAGTAAGAGAGCTCCTTACCAAGTATCAATTCCCCGGCGACAAGATCCCCGTCGTCAGAGGTTCAGCCTTGGAAGCCCTGAATAACCCGAAGGATCCCGCTAAGAACCAGTGCATCCTGGATCTCATGAAGGCCGTCGACGACTACATCCCGACCCCCAAAAGAGAGATCGAAAAACCCTTCCTCATGCCCATCGAAGACGTCTTCTCCATCACAGGCAGAGGGACTGTGGGAACAGGAAGAATTGAAAGAGGCGCTTGCAAGGTCGGAGACGAAGTTGAAGTCGTCGGCATCCAAGCCACCAAGAAGACCGTCATCACCGGCATTGAGATGTTCCGTAAGCTCCTAGACGACGGCCAAGCCGGAGACAACGTGGGCCTCCTCTTAAGAGGCATCGACAAGAATCAGTTAGAACGCGGCCAGGTCCTGGCCAAACCCGGCTCCATCACCCCCCATACGAAATTCAAAGGCGAAGTCTACATCCTCACCAAAGAAGAAGGCGGTCGACACACCGCCTTTTTTAACGGCTACAAACCCCAGTTCTACTTCAGGACCACCGACGTCACCGGCATCATCCAACTCCCCAAAGACGTGGAGATGGTCATGCCCGGAGACTCTGTGACCGTGACAGCCGAACTTATCACCCCCATTGCCATGGAGAAGGAACTTCGCTTCGCCATCCGTGAGGGCGGTCATACGGTGGGTGCGGGGGTTATTTCGGAGATATTGGGGTAACGTGAGAGAGTTCATCCAGTTCGAATGCGCGACTTGCCGTCGCAGGAACTACACTTCAAATAAGAACAAGAAGCTGCATCCTGAGCGGATCGAACTTAGTAAGTTTTGCCCTTTTTGTAGGAAGCATACGTCGCATAAAGAGCAGAAGTAAAAGACCCGCGGTTTCGTAAGTTAAGCAGCGGTACAAAGCCATAGCTTCACCGAACGGATTTTTGAAACAAGGATAAAATCCGCACTGGTGTTTTTTTCTGTTTTTATAAGCTTGTTAAAAAGTCTATGGAGCAAGGGCTAAACGGTTCTAGGAGCGTCGGTTAACGGTAAACCACCGGTCTCCAAAACCGGGACTGCAGGTTCGATTCCTGCCGCTCCTGAAAAAATTTAAGGGTGAAAACAAAATGTTGGTAAAGATAAGAAATTTCTTTACGGAAGTACGCTCTGAAATGAGCAAGGTGACCTGGTCTACCAGGGAAGAGCTTGCCGGTTCGACCGCGGTCGTACTCATGGCGATGCTGATCCTTTCGAGTTTCATCGGTGTGTCTGATTTCGTGTTCTCAAACGTTCTTTCAAAGGTCCTAAGGTAAGCATGACAGTAGCTCAAGCGGTCAAACATTGGTACGTCATCCACACCCAGACCGGTCACGAGGAAAGGGTGAAGACGACGCTTGAAAGCCGCGCCCAGCAGTTCAATCTGAAGGAAAAGGTCTCTCAGGTCCTGATCCCGACCGAGAAAGTCTCGGAGATCAAGGCCGGCAAAAAAAAGATCTCGACGCGCAAGTTTTTCCCCGGCTACGTCCTTGTCGAGATGGAGCTGAACGACGAGACCTGGTACCTGGTGAAAAATACGCCGGGCGTCAGCGGATTCATCGGTTCCGGCAAGAAGCCTCTTCCGCTTAGGGACTCGGAAGTGGCGAGCATCATCAAGCAGGCCGAAGAAAAGAAAGAAAAGCCGACGCCGAAAGTGATCTTTGAAAAAGGCGAGAGCGTGCGCGTGAAGGAAGGTCCGTTCATAAACTTTAACGGCAACATCGAAGAAGTGAACCCCAATAAAGGCAAGCTCAAGGTGATGGTCGCGATCTTCGGCCGCACGACTCCTGTAGAACTAGAGTACTGGCAAGTAGAAAAAATTTAGGAAACTAAAATGGCAAAAAAGATCAAGACTACCATCAAATTGTACTGCCCGGCCGGCCAAGCGAATCCGGCGCCTCCGGTGGGACCTGCGCTCGGTCAGCACGGCGTGAATATCATGGAATTCTGCAAGTCATTCAATGAGCGCACGAAAGGCCGCGAAGGCCTGACACTTCCCGCGGTCATCACGATCTATGAGGACCGCACGTTCGATTTCATCGTGAAGAGTCCCCCGAGTAGCGTGCTTCTCAAGAGAGCCTGCGGCGTGGCCAAGGCATCGGGCGAACCCAATAAGACCAAGATCGGCAAGGTCACCATCGCCCAGATCAAGGAGATCGCCGCGGAAAAGGTCAAAGATCTGAACTCAAAGAACATCCAGGGCGCCATCAACATCATCACGGGCACGGCGCGCAGTATGGGCATCGAGGTAGAAGGCTAAAATGTCAAAATATATTTCGAAAAGACAAAAAGAACTTGTTAAGCTCACGGAAAAAAGAAAGACTTATCAGCTCGCGGAAGCGATCAAGATCCTGAAGACGGGTCCCAAGACCAAATTTGACCAGTCGGTCCAGCTCCAGGTCAAGCTCGGTGTGGATCTGGCGGCCAACGACCAGGCGGTGCGCGGCACCACGGTGCTTCCTCACGGCCAAGGCAAAGCGCTCAAGGTCATCGTTTTCTGCAAAGATGAAAATGCCAAGCTCGCGAAGGAAGCGGGAGCGGACTTCGTTGGCGGAGAAGAACTGATCGAGAAGGTGCTCGGCGGCTGGATGGATTTCGACGTAGCGGTGGCCACTCCCTCGCTCATGAAGGAAGTCGGCAAGCTCGGGAAAGTGCTCGGGCCTCGCGGCCTCATGCCTTCGCCCAAAGCCGGCACGGTGACCGACAATCCGGCCAAAGCGGTGAAGGAAGTCAAAGGCGGCCGCATTGAATTCAAGATGGACAAGTTCGCGAATATGAACACGTCCATCGGCAAACTTTCTTTTTCGGATTCTGCGCTGAGCGAGAACGGGACGGTCCTGATCGAATCGCTCGTGAAAGCAAAACCTCGTTCGCTCAAGGGGACTTTTATCAGAAGCGCGCACCTTTCGAGCACGATGGGGCCCGGGGTTCGGCTCGACATTACCAAATATCTGAAAGAACAAGAGACGGCGGACTAAAAGATGAAAGCCACTGGATTCAGTAGAGTTTCAAAAGAAAAAATGATCGGTGAGATCGAAAAGGAACTTAAAGGTCGCAGTACTTTTTTTGTCGCGCAGCACGGCACGATCTCGGCCTCGGCGCTCGACCGCTTGAGGGCCAAGCTCCGTCAGAGCGACACGCGCTATCTCGTCGTGAAGAATTCCTTGGGGAAGAAGGCATTCGACCGGTCCAACATGAAAGCGATCGGGGAAACGCTCAAAGGTTCCTGCGGGATCGCCTTCACGAGCGGGGACATCGTGGCCTCTTCCAAGACGCTCGTCGATTTCGCGAAAGAAAACGAGACCTTCAGGATCCAGACGGCTTATTTGAATGGGGAGCTCGTGGGACCGGAGAGGGTCAAAGTCTTGGCGAGCCTGCCTTCGAGAGAGGTGCTGATCGCCAAAGTGCTCGGCGGCATGCAGGCGCCGATCTCCAAGTTTGTGGGTGTGTTGTCAGGCACGATCAGAAAGATCGTTACAGTACTGGACGCGGTGGCCAAAAAGAAGGGCTCCGCATAAATCGGCCCTTCGTGGCCAGTGATAAAGTGAGGGAGTGATCATGACGCAGACAATGGAAGTCAAAGGAAAAACGCAGGAAATTATCAGCACGATCGAGACCTTGAGCGTGCTCGAGCTCGCGGATCTCGTGAAGGCTCTTGAAGAGAAGTTCGGTGTGTCCGCAAGCGCTCCTATGATGGCTGCCGGACCGGGTGCCGGAGCCGGAGCGGGCGCCGCCCAGGCCGAAGAAAAGACCTCGGTCACGATCGTCCTTAAGAGCGCCGGAGCCAACAAGATCCAGGTCATCAAAGAGATCCGGGCCATCACGACCCTGGGCCTCAAAGAAGCCAAAGATCTCGTCGACGCGGCCCCCAAGCCCGTCAAAGAGAACGTGGCGATCAAAGATGCCGAGGCCATCAAGAAGACTCTTGAAGCCGCGGGCGCGCAAGTCGAGTTTAAATAAGCCTGAATTTGGCAGTTTTCTCCGAACCGGGGGATGCTTTATCCCGATCTTAAACCGGTTTACGGAGTTTTGAGGCGTTTTTTAAAGCGAGAGGATTAGGGATCACTATGGCTAAGAGAGTTAATTTCGGAAAGATCGCCGAAGTTTGCGAAATGCCGCATCTGGTGGAAATTCAGACCAAGTCTTTCGAAGAATTCCTTCAGGTGGGTGTGCCCAAGAGCCGCCGGAAGCACATGGGCCTTCAGGAAGTTTTCGAGGAAGTGTTCCCCATCGAGAGCTACGACGGCGCTTACAAACTCGAGTTCGTCAATTACTCCCTCGGCAAGCCGAAATACTCGCTTGAAGAATGCCATAAAAAAGGACTTACCTATTCCGCTCCGCTCAAGGTCAAGATCCGCCTGAAGGGCTTGAAGGAAACCAAAGAGCAGGAAATTTACATGGGCGAGCTCCCGCTCATGACCGAGCACGGCACCTTCCTGATCAACGGCGACGAGCGCGTGGTCGTCAGCCAACTGCACCGATCGCCCGGTGTGTCTTTCGAGAAAAGCCAGCATCCCAACGGCAAGACCCTTTTTTCCGCTCGGGTCATCCCTCACCGCGGGGTCTGGCTCGAGTTTGAGTTCGATATCAACGACACTTTGTACGCCTACATCGACCGCAAAAAGAAAATGTTGGCGACCTCGCTTCTCCGCGTATTCGGGTACGAGACTGACGAAGATATTTTGAAGGCGTTCTGTGGCATCGAGAAGATCGAGTCCATCAATCGCTACAACCCGAAAAATCTGATCGGACATACGCTCGCGCAAGATGTCCTCCATCCGGAGACCAAGGAAGTGGTCTTCGAACAGGGCTCTCCGCTGACCCGCGAAATGATCACGAAGTTATCCTCGCAAGGGATCAAATCGATCCAGATCACCCGCACGCAAGTTCCCGAGATCGTAGCCACCCTCAAAAAAGACCACACGAAATCGATCCAAGACGCTTACATCGATATTTATCGTAAGCTTCGTCCGGGAGATCCTCCCACGGTCGAAAGCGCCAAGTCCATGGTCGAGAAGATGTTCTTCGACGGACGCCGTTATGACCTGGGCGCGGTCGGCCGTTTTGTCTTGAACCGCAAGCTCGCCATGAAAGCCAGTCTCGAAGAGCGTACCTTGAGCGCCCAGACCCTGATCGCGATCATGAAAAAACTTTTAGCCATCAAAAATGGCGACGGCGACACGGATGACATCGATCATCTTGGCAACCGTCGCATCCGCACGGTCAACGAACTCCTGCAGGCGCAGTTCCGCATCGGCCTGGCGCGCCTCGAGCGTTCCGCCAAAGAACGGATGGGGATCTACGACCTCGCGAACATGATGCCGCATAATCTCGTGAATTCGAAGCTCATCTCGAGCGTAATCCGCGATTTCTTCGGAAGAAGCCAGCTTTCCCAGTTCATGGACCAAACGAACCCGCTGGCAGAATTGACCCACAAGCGCCGTTTGAGCGCCCTCGGGCCCGGCGGCCTCTCCCGCGAGAGGGCCGGCTTTGAAGTCCGTGACGTGCATCACTCACACTACGGTCGTATTTGTCCGATCGAAACGCCGGAAGGACCGAACATCGGCCTCATCGCCTCGCTCAGCACTCACGCGCGCGTGAACGAGTTCGGTTTCATCGAAACACCTTACCGCAAGGTCGAGAGCGGCCGGGCCACCGATAAGATAGAATATCTTTCGGCGGATCTGGAAGATAATTTCATTATCGCGCAGGCCAACGCCAAACTCGATAAGAACAATCATTTTGCCGAGTCCAAGGTGCCTTGCCGGCACAAAGGGGATTTTCCGTTGACGAGCCCCAAGGACATCGACTATATGGACATCTCGCCGAAGCAGTTGGTCAGCATTGCCGCGGGTCTCATTCCGTTCTTGGAACATGACGACGCGAATCGCGCGCTCATGGGCTCCAACATGCAGCGCCAAGCGGTGCCGCTTTTGGTGACGGAAGCGCCGCTGGTCGGCACCGGTCTCGAATTTCGCACTGCGAGGGACTCGGGTGCTGTGATCATCGCCAAAGAAGAGGGCAAGGTCACGGCTGTTCAGGGCGACGAGGTCGTCGTCAGCGGAGAAAAGTATCCGATCAAAAAGTTCAAACGTTCCAACGCCAGCACCTGCATCAACCAGCGACCCATCGTGGAGCTGGGAGATAAGATCAAAAAGGGCCAGGTTCTTGCCGACGGCGCCTCCACTCAGCAAGGGGAGCTGGCACTCGGCCGGAACGTGCTTGTGGCTTTCATGCCCTGGAGAGGCTACAACTTCGAGGACGCCATCCTGATCAACGAAAAAATGGTCCACAATGATGTCTACACGTCGGTGCACATCGAGGAATTCGAGATCGAGTCGCGCGACACGCGTCTTGGCAAAGAAGAGATCACTCGCGACATCCCCAATGTCGGAGAAGAGGCTCTGAAAGACCTCGGCGAAGACGGGATCATCCGCATCGGCGCAGAAGTCGGGCCCGGGGATATCCTCGTCGGCAAAGTTACGCCCAAGTCTGAAACCGAACTTTCGCCGGAAGAGAAACTTCTCCGCGCGATCTTCGGCGAAAAGGCGGGTGACGTCCGTGACGCGTCCCTTACGGTGCCTCCGGGCGTCGAAGGGATTGTGATCGAGACCAAAGTGTTCTCGCGCAAAGGCCAGGAATCCAAGACCAAGGAAATGCGCGCCAAGGATCTCAAAGAGATCGAAAAGATCCGGGCCGATTATGATGAGCAGATCAAGCGGATCGAAGACGACAAGGTTCACAAACTCTCGGGTTTTCTCGTAGGAAATAAGCTCGCCGCGAGCCTGCTCGACAGTGAAACGGGCGCGGTCATCATCGCGCGCGGCAAGACGATCAAGAAATCCGATCTTTCTAAGATCGCTCGCGCCGACGTCGAGAGCATCAAGTTCGAGAGCTCAGACGAGAATGAAGAGGCGGTCAAGAGGATCTGCAGGCTTCTGGATGACCAGCTTGAAGAATTGAAATACGAACTCGACCGTGAGATCGACAAGGTCAAGCGCGGCGACGAACTGCCCCCCGGAGTGCTCAAGCGCGTTAAGGTCCTGGTGGCCAATAAGCGCAAGATCTCCGTTGGCGACAAGATGGCAGGACGCCACGGAAATAAAGGCATCATCGCCAAGATCATGCGCCAGGAGGACATGCCCTATCTCGAAGATGGCACCCCTGTCGAGATCGTGCTTAATCCCCTCGGTGTGCCTTCACGTATGAACGTGGGGCAGATCCTCGAGACGCACCTCGGATGGGCCGCGAAAAAACTGGGCTTCAGCATCGCGACTCCCGTATTCGACGGCGCGACCGAAAATGAGATCAAAGAGTATATGAAAAAAGCCGGCATTCCTGCGACGGGTAAAGTAAAACTCCGTGACGGGCGTAGCGGCGAACCCTTCGACCAGGATGTGACCGTGGGTTACATCTACATGCTCAAGCTCGCGCATTTGGTCGACGACAAGATCCACGCCAGGTCCATCGGGCCTTATTCGCTTGTCACTCAGCAGCCCCTCGGCGGTAAAGCGCAGTTCGGCGGTCAGCGCTTCGGAGAAATGGAAGTCTGGGCGCTCGAGGCTTACGGCGCGGCGTACACGCTGCAGGAGCTTCTGACCGTCAAGAGCGACGACGTGCAGGGCCGGACCCGTATGTATGAATCGATCGTCAAGGGTGAGAATTCCCTCCAAGCCGACACGCCGGAATCGTTCAACGTGCTCTTAAAGGAGCTTCAGTCCCTGGCTCTTGATGTCAGAACCGAAAAAAAGACAGCCAGTGAAAAAGAAGCGGAGGTGGCCGATGAATCCAAATAACACGACCAGCGAATACAACCCGTCCAACTTCGATTTCATCTCGATCAAGATCGCGTCTTCGGACGTCATTCATTCTTGGTCGAAAGGAGAGGTCCGAAAACCCGAGACGATCAACTACCGGACCTTCAAACCCGAAAAAGACGGTCTGTTCTGCGAGAAGATCTTCGGGCCCACCCGCGACTGGGAATGCAACTGCGGAAAATACAAACGGATCAAGCATAAGGGTATCGTCTGCGATCGCTGCGGCGTGGAAGTGACTCTCTCCAAGGTCCGCCGCGAACGCATGGGGCACATTGACCTGGCGACCCCCGTTTCACACATTTGGTTCTTCAAAGCCGTGCCTTCGCGCATCGGAGCGCTTCTCGAGCTCAATTTAAGGGAACTCGAGAGGATCATCTACTACGAAGAGTACATCGTCATTGACGCGGGCGACACCCCCCTTAAAAAGGGCGACCTTCTTTCGGAAGAAAAATACCAATCCATGGTCGACAACTACGGACATAAGTTCGTAGCCAAAATGGGTGCGGAAGCCATCCGCGAGCTGTTGCAGGAAGTCGACATCCCGAAGCTCGACGTGAAGCTGCGCCAGGAGCTCAAAGTTGCCAAGGGAGAGGCCAGCCAGAAAAAGATCATCAAGAGCCTGCGGATCGTGGAAGCGTTCAAAAAGTCCGGAAACCGTCCTGACTGGATGATCCTCGACACGGTCCCGGTCATTCCTCCGGATCTTCGCCCGCTCGTTCCTCTGGACGGCGGACGTTTCGCGACCAGTGACTTGAATGACCTCTATCGCCGCGTCATCAACCGTAACAACCGTTTGAAGAAACTCCTCGAGCTTCGCGCGCCGGAAGTCATCGTGCGTAACGAAAAAAGAATGCTTCAGGAAGCCGTGGACGCGCTTTTTGACAACGGCAGGCACGGACGTCCCGTCCTCGGATCGGGCAACCGTCCTCTCAAGAGCCTGAGCGACATGCTTAAAGGCAAGCAGGGACGTTTCCGCCAGAATCTCCTCGGAAAGCGCGTGGATTACTCGGGCCGTTCGGTCATCGTTGTGGGGCCGGAGCTCAAGCTCCACCAGTGCGGTCTTCCGAAGAAAATGGCGCTCGAGCTTTTCGAACCCTTCATCATCAAGAAACTGCGTGAGCGCGGTTTCGTTCATACGATCAAAAGCGCTAAACGCATGGTTGAGAAAGAGCGCCTCGAAGTTTGGGACATTCTCGAAGAGGTGATCAAAAACCATCCCGTGATGCTCAACCGCGCCCCGACGCTTCATCGCCTCGGCATCCAGGCTTTCGAGCCCGTGCTCGTGGAGGGCAAGGCCATCCGCATCCATCCTTTGGTTTGCGCCGCTTTCAACGCAGACTTCGATGGAGATCAGATGGCGGTCCACGTGCCGCTGTCCGTGGAAGCGCAGATCGAGTGCCGTATCCTCCTTTTATCGGTCAACAATATCTTTTCGCCCGCGGACGGACGTCCCGTGGCGACGCCGACCCAGGACATCGTGCTCGGTTGTTATTACCTTTCGAAGGAAAAAAAAGGCGTCCGCGGCCAGGGACTCGTTTTTTCGAATCCCGAAGAAGCGATCATCGCCCAGTCCGACCGAGAAGCCGATCTGCACGCCAAGGTGAAGGTGCGTATCAACGGCGTTAGGATAGAAACCACCATCGGACGTATCATTTTCAATCAGGTGCTTCCCGAAGGCACGCCGTTTTTCAACGAACTGCTTACCAAGTCCAAGCTCAACGGAGTCATCGCCGACTGCTACAAACGTACCGGACACCACCGCACGATCCAGCTCCTGGACGACCTCAAGGATCTCGGCTTTGAATATGCGACTCTCGCAGGCATCTCGATCTCTCTCGACGACCTCAAGATCCCGGGCAAGAAGGCTCAGCTGCTCGAGAAGGCTCAGGAACGCGTGAGCAAGGTCGAAGAGCAGTATCGCCGCGGTGTCATCACCGAAGGCGAGCGCTACAACAACATTATCGACATCTGGACCCAGACGACGGATGACGTGGCCGACAGCGTTTTCTCGGACCTCGATATTTTCAATCCGATTTTCATGATGGCCGACTCGGGCGCACGCGGATCCAAGCAGCAGATCCGTCAGCTCGCCGGCATGAGAGGTCTGATGGCCAAGCCATCGGGCGAGATCATCGAAAGCCCGATCAAGGCCAATTTCCGCGAAGGCTTGACCATGCTCGAATATTTCATCTCGACGCATGGCGCGCGCAAGGGTCTTGCCGACACCGCTCTTAAGACCGCGGATTCCGGTTACCTCACGCGCCGCCTCATTGACGTGGCGCAGGACGTGATCATCAATCTGGAAGACTGCGGCACGGTGAAGGGCATCTTCATCGAAGCGATCGTGGAAGGCGACGAGATCGTCGTATCCTTACGCGAGCGCATCATCGGTCGCGTCGCGCTCGACAACATCGTCAACGTCGTCACCGACGAGACGGTGGTCGAAGCGGGGCATGAGATCCTGGACGAAATGGCCAAGAAGATCGAAGAATCCGGTATCGACAAGATCAAGATCCGTTCGGTGCTGACCTGCGAATCCAAGCGCGGTGTTTGCGCTAAGTGCTATGGACGGAATCTCGCGACCGGACGCCTCGTGGAGCTCGGCGAGGCCGTCGGCATCATCGCGGCCCAGTCCATCGGCGAACCCGGCACGCAGCTGACGATGAGAACCTTCCACATCGGCGGTACGGCAAGCAGGATCGTGGCGGAATCCTCTATCAAGGCCAAGAATTCGGGCTTGATGAAATATCACGCGATCAAGACCGTTGAGGTCAAGAACGGCACTTTTGTTATTTTGAACCGCAACAGCCAGGTTTCTATTCACGATGATTCGGGACGGGAACTTGAGCGCCATGCGGTGCCTCACGGAGGGTATCTGAAAGTGGCCGACGGCGGCAAGGTTCAAAAAGGACAGACCTTTATCGAATGGGACCCTTACACTTCCTCGATCTTCACCGAGGTGGAAGGGACCGTCAAATATGAGGACATCATCGAGGAAGTTACGATGCACAAGCAGTTGGATTCGGCGACCGGCAACGTCGAGCGGGTCATCATCGAGCACCGCGGTGAGCACCATCCCCAGATCCTGATGCTCGATCATAAGAAAGACGTGTTGGCTATCTATCCGATCCCGTCGGGGGCTCACATCGTCGTCGATGACAGCGATAAGGTGCACGCCGGTGACCTGATCGCGAAGACGCCCCGTAAGATCACAAAGACCAAGGACATCACCGGTGGTCTGCCGAGAGTGGCCGAGCTTTTCGAAGCTCGCCGTCCCAAGGACCCCGCGATCATTTCCGAGATCGACGGCATCATCGAATTCGGTGAATCGCGCAAGGGCCATCGCCGCGTGATCGTCAAGAGCTCAACCGGGATGAAGAAAGAGTACCTTATCCCGCATGGGAAGCATCTTAACGTTTACAAAGGTGACTTCGTTTTTTCGGGATCGCAACTCGTTGACGGACCGGTGGTGCCGCAGGATATTCTCAAGATCAGCGGCGAGCGGAAACTCCAGGAATATCTGGTGAACGAAGTTCAAGAAGTCTATCGTCTTCAGGGCGTGACTATCAACGACAAGCACATCGAGGTCATCGTCAGGCAGATGTTGAGAAAAGTGAAGATCGCCGACTCCGGGGATACCGAGTTCCTGGTGGGCATGCAGGTGGACCGCTTCAAGCTCCAGGCAGAGAACGACCGCGTGATTAAGCTCAAAAAAGACCCGGCGAAAGCCGAGCCGATGCTTCTGGGCATCACACGCGCCTCGCTCAGCACGGAAAGTTTCATCTCCGCGGCGAGTTTCCAGGAAACGACCCGAGTTCTCACCGAAGCGGCCGCTTCAGGCAAAAGAGATTACTTGCTTGGCCTGAAAGAAAACGTTATTATGGGGCACCTTATTCCGGCCGGAACCGGTTTTGCAGGCCAGCGTCGAGTGGAAATCGTGCGTCATGTGGAAGAGGAAAACAAGAAAAAAGCTCCGGAGAAAATGACGGTCGAAACACTGCTCATGCAAGAGGAAAAGAACACTTAATTTATGCCGACGATCAATCAGCTCATTCGCTTTGGACGACGGGCCATCAAGGCCAAAACGAAGTCTCCCGCTCTCATCGGGTCGCCCCAAAAAAGGGGTGTGTGCCTGCAGGTAAAAACACAGACGCCGAAGAAGCCGAACTCCGCTTTGAGAAAAGTGGCGCGCGTGCGTTTGACCAACGGCATGGAAGTCACCGCCTATATTCCGGGTGTCGGACACAACCTTCAGGAGCACTCGATCGTCACGATCCGCGGCGGTCGCGTCAAGGATCTTCCGGGCGTGCGCTACCACATCGTCCGCGGAACGCTTGATACTGCCGGCGTGCAGGATCGCCGCAGGTCCCGCTCGAAGTACGGCGCCAAGGCGCCTAAAGCGGATGCCGCCGCCGTAAAGGGAGCGAAAAAATGAGAAGACGCAGAGCCGAAAGACGGGAAGTCACCCCGGATCCCAAGTTCAACAATAAAATGATCTCGCGGTTTGTGAATATCATGATGATCGACGGCAAGAAGTGGAACGCCGAGAAGATCGTCTACGGGTCGCTTGACGTCGCACTTCAGAAAGCGCACAAAACTGACGCGATGGAGGTCCTCACGAAGGCGATCGAAAATGTCCGGCCCCTTTTGGAGCTCAAGTCCCGCAGGGTCGGCGGCGCTACCTACCAGATCCCCGTTGAAGTTCGAGGGGACCGGGGAGCACAGCTTGCGATGCGCTGGATGAGGAACGCCGCCCGCGGCCGCAAGGGGAAACCGATGCAGCAGCGCTTGGCCGACGAGCTTCTCGACGCGTTCAACGGTCAGGGCACGGCCGTCAAGAAAAAAGAAGAAATTCACAAAATGGCGGAAGCCAACAGAGCTTTCAGCCATTACCGATGGTAATAAAGGAAGACAAAAGACTTTTAATCTAAAATGGCAAACGTTTATCCCTTAGACAAAACCAGGAATTTCGGAATCGCGGCCCATATCGACGCGGGCAAGACGACGACCAGCGAGCGCGTTCTGTACTATACAGGCAAGGTGCACCGCATGGGCGAGGTCCACGAAGGCACCGCGACCATGGACTGGATGGAGCAGGAACAGGAGCGCGGCATTACGATCACTTCCGCGGCCACGACCTGCTTTTGGAAGGACTACCGTCTGAACTTGATCGATACGCCGGGTCACGTTGATTTTACCGTCGAAGTGGAGCGTTCGCTCAAAGTGCTTGACGGCGCGGTCATCGTTTTCTGCGCCGTCGGCGGTGTCGAACCCCAATCCGAGACGGTTTGGCGTCAGGCCGATCGTTACAGGGTCCCCCGGATCTGTTTTATCAATAAAATGGACCGCACCGGCGCGGATTTCAAGACCGTCGTGAAACAGATTCGTGAACGCCTTGCCGCTTCCAGCGCTCCCATCCAGCTTCCTCTTGGCGCCGAAGAAAAGTTCATGGGACAGATCGATCTGGTCGAAATGAACGCAAAAATTTATCACTCCGAAGACTTAGGCAGCCACTATGAGGTCATCGAGATCCCTGCCGAATATAAGAAGGAAGCCGACGCAGCGCACGCCGAACTTCTTGAGAAACTTGCGGAAACAGACGACGCGCTGATGGAGAAGTACATCCACGGCCAGGCCATCTCTCAGGAAGAATTGAAGAAGGCTTTAAGAAGATCCACGATCCATAACACCTTTGTTCCCATCATGTGCGGCTCTTCCTTTAAGAACAAGGGCGTACAGCTCATGCTGGACGCGGTCGTTGATTACCTGCCGTGTCCTTTGGATATTCCGGCGATACCCGGTGTGCATCCGACGAGCGGGGAAGAGCTTGTGCGCCATCCCGATCCCAAAGAGCCTCTGGCCGCGCTTGCGTTCAAGATCGCGACCGATCCTTTTGTCGGCAAACTTACTTTTATTCGAGTTTATTCGGGCACGATCACGTCCGGCACCTACGTTTACAACGCGACAAAGAATGAAAAAGAGCGCGTCGGAAAGCTCGTTCGCATGCACGCCAACAAGCAGGAGATCGTCGATGAGATCCGCGCGGGTGATATCGGCGCGGTGGTCGGCTTGAAAAAGACCGAGACCGGCGACACCATCTGCGAAGAAAAAAATCCCATCATTTTGGAGAGAATGCAATTCCCGGAGCCTGTCATCGACATGGCCATCGAGCCCGCGACGAAAGCAGACCAGGAAAAGCTCGGCATGGCTCTCGGCCGCCTGCGCGAGGAAGACCCCACGCTCCGAGTCCACTATGACCATGAAACGGGCGAGACGATCATCAGCGGCATGGGTGAGCTCCACTTGGAGATCATCGTCGACCGAATGAAACGAGAATTCAAGGTCGAAGCCAACGTCGGTAAACCGCAGGTGGCTTTCAAAGAGACGATCACTAAGCCGGTGGAGATCGTTGGCAAACACATTCAGCAGTCCGGAGGCCGAGGCCAGTATGGCCACGTCGTTTTTATCATGAGACCCAACGAAGCGGGGTTGGGCGTCACATTTGAAAGCAAGATCGTCGGCGGATCCATTCCACGTGAATACATAGCGCCCGTCAAGGCAGGCGTCATGGAAGCGTCGCTTTCAGGCGCCCTCGCGGGATACCCTGTCACCGACCTTCACGTGGAACTCATCGACGGGTCATTTCACGTCGTCGACTCTTCTGAATTGGCGTTCAAGTTGGCGGCCATTTACGCGTTCAAGGACGGCATGAGACAAGCGGGAGCTATTCTGCTGGAGCCGATCATGAACATTGAAGTGACCACTCCCGAGGAATACATGGGCGATGTCATCGGTGACTTAAGCTCGCGGCGCTGCAAGATCGAGTCGATGACTCAAAAGGGCAATGTCAAAGCCATCCGCGGATTTGTTCCGCTGTCGGAAATGTTCGGTTACGCGACCTCCAGCCGTAGCCTTACCCAGGGCCGCGCGTCGTTCATGATGGAGCCTTCTTACTATGCTGAAGTACCCAAGATGATCGCGGAAAAAATCATCAAGACCAACAACACTCAGGAAGCTATCGCACAGAGAAGGAACCGCTAAAGATGTCCAAAGAAAAATTCGAACGCACCAAGCCCCATGTCAATATCGGCACCATCGGCCACGTCGATCACGGAAAGACCACCTTGACCGCGGCCATCACGAGTGTGCTAGCCGGTAAAGGTTTGGCCG